>Ga0315912_10006972_pt1 | contig 10018 bp, 7 predicted proteins | sample VfabasoilMG_FD_204469 | JGI IMG/M metagenome (GOLD analysis project Ga0315912, IMG submission 204469) | Garden soil microbial communities collected in Santa Monica, California, United States - V. faba soil | ecosystem: Environmental > Terrestrial > Soil > Garden | place: USA: California... | reverse complement strand
TGCCAGCAGATCACCGCCAGCGCCAAGGCAGCGCGCCGCTGGCAGAAGCTCGAGCCGGATTCGGCCGGCGCCGCCGCGGCGGTGGCACTGGCGGCGGTGCGGCTGTACGAGACCGAGGAAGCGAGCGCGGCCATCCTGCGTACCCATGAGCTGGGCGGCGAAGAAGCGCTGATCAAGCTCATCGGCGAGCTCAGCGACGCGGGCGGCACCTCGATCACGCTGAATACCCTGCGGCCGATGCTCGACTCGCCGGACGTCGACGACAGGCTGCTGATCGCCGGCGTCGACCTCGCGCTCGAGAATTTCGATTTCGCGACCGCCCACAAGTACGCCGACCGCGTGCTGGCCAATGAGCCGGCTTCGGGCGATGCGCGTGCCCAGCTGGCGCGTGTACTCACCGCCGAGGGCGATTCCGTCGCGGCCATCGCCATCGCGCAGGAAGCCGCGGCGCTCGAACCCGACACGCAGCGCTTCGCCTATGCCGACACGCTGCTGCGGCTCGACCGCCTCGACGAGGCGCGCCAGGAGCTCGAAAGCCTGCGTGCCGATGCCACGACCCGCGACGAGGCCGACTTGCGTCTCGGCAAGCTCGCTTACCAGTTGGGCGACATGACCGAGGCCGGTCGCCGTTTCGGTAGTTTGATCTCCTCGCAGCTGGCCGCGCCCGAGGCGTTCTTCTATCTTTCGTCGATCGCGGAACGCGAGGGTCGTACCGATCTCGCGCTCGAGGGTTATAGCCGGCTCGCCGAGGCGGGCGCGGGGCTGCTGGTGCGCGGACGCGCGGCGCGGCTGCTCCTGAAGAAGGACGACCGCAACGCGGCTTTCCGGCTGCTCGATGACTACGCCGCCAAGGAACGCGCCGAGGCACTCGACGTCGAGTTCGCCAAGGCCGCATTGCTCGATGACGTGGGCAAGTCCACCGACGCCATTGCGCTGCTGCAGCTGGCGCTGGAGCGTTATCCCGATCATCCGGGCGTGCGCTACCAGATCGCGCTGATCCAGGACAAGGCCGGGCTCACCCGCGATTCGGTGCGCAATTTCGAGAGCCTGCTCAAGGATCGTCCCGAGGATGCGAGCCTGCTCAACGCGCTCGGTTACTCGCTCGCGGATCGCAACCAGAAGCTGCCGCGCGCCGAACAGCTGATCCGCAAGGCCCTGGTGGCGTCGCCGGACAATCCCGCATTCCTCGACAGCCTGGGCTGGGTGCGATTCCGCCGCGGCGACGTGCCGGGAGCGCTGCCGTACCTGGAAAAGGCGTACCGGATCTTCCCGGACCCGGAGATCGCCTCGCACTGGGGTGAGTTGCTCTGGGTCAGCGGCAAACAGGCCGACGCGCGTGCGCTCTGGGCGCGCTCGCTGGCGCGCGCGCCGGATTCCAAGCCGCTCAAGGCCACCATCGAAAGGCTCACCGGCACCAAGATGGAAGCGCCCGCGCCGAAGCCGCAGGATTCCGACAAAGTCACGCCGGACAAGGGCGTCCCTGACAAGTCGCCCACACTTCCCGAAACCACGACCGCTCCGACTTCGACCGCCACGGGTAGTTAGTGATGCCCTCGGCGCCGCGCGCCGCGCTGGCCGGGAGCCTGGTGCTGCTGGCGCTGGCCGGCTGCCGCACCACGCCACCGCCGGCGCCGATCATCGGCCCGGGAGCCGACGCGCCGTGGGCCGAGCAGGAAGCCGCGCTGAGGAAGCTCGATCACTATTCGCTGTCCGGCCGCGTCGCCGTGGCCGCGGCAGGGCAGGGCTTTTCCGGATCGCTGCGCTACCGGCAACAGGCGCAGCGTGCCGATCTCGCCATCGACGGGCCGATGGGCATCGGCGGCGTGCGCGTCGCGATCAGCGGTGAAGACATCAGCATCACCACCAGCCGCGGCGAGAGTCTCGACGGCAACGCCGCGCGCGTAGAGCTCGAGCGACGGCTGGGATTCGAACTGCCCGCGCGCCAGCTGCGCTGGTGGTTGCTAGGGATCCCGGATTCTCCGCAGGTCGGCGTCGTTTCCGATTCCGACTTCGTCGGCCCCACCGCCTTCGAGCAGGATGGCTGGAAGGTGAGCGTTCAGTCGCGTGCGCCGGCCATGGGCTTTTCACTGCCCCAGCGGCTCACCATCGAGCGCGAGGGCGCACGACTGAAGTTGTTGGTCGAATCATGGCAGCCGTGAGCAAGGGGCAGGCCGCTCACGGCGTCTGGTCCGCCCCGGCCAAACTGAACCTGATGTTGCACGTCGTCGGCCGACGGCAGGACGGTTACCACGAGTTGCAGACAGTCTTTCAGCTGATCGATCTCTGCGACCGCATCGACATTACCGTCCGGATGGACGGCTCGATTTCCCGCCCGTCCGGGGCTCCAGGGGTGCCCGAAGAGGACGATCTGGTGATCCGGGCGGCCAGGGCGCTCCAGCAGGCCAGTGGCACCCGGCTCGGGGCCGAAATTACCGTCAAAAAGCGGATCCCCTTGGGCGGGGGCCTGGGCGGAGGCAGCTCGGATGCGGCCACCACCCTGATTGCGCTCAATCAGATGTGGAAGACAGGCTTCACATCGGCGCAGATCGCGCAATTTGCCGGCGCTTTAGGCGCAGATGTGCCCATTTTTGTCGGCGGAAGGTCCGCCTGGGCGGAGGGAATCGGCGAAAAACTCACCCCCGTGAGCCTTGGGGGCGACTCGTGGTACCTGGTCCTCTTTCCGGGGGTCGCGGTGCCGACTGCCGCAGTCTTCCAGGCTCCTGAATTGACACGGAATTCACCCCCCACCACAATGCGCGGCTTTTTGGAAACGGGCGGGCGGAACGATTGCGAAACGGTCGTGCGCGCGCGGTTTCCGGCGGTGGGTGAGGCACTTGATTGGCTCGGGCGGCATGCGCCCGCGCGACTCACCGGGACCGGCTCCTGCGTGTTCGCGAAGTTCGCGCGCGCGGCGGACGCCGAACGCGTGGCAGCGCGGGTTCCGGATGCGTGGCGCGCTTGGGTCGCGCGCGGGCTCGATGAGTCTCCGCTGCTCGAAGAGTTAGGCCGTTGGGGTGTCGCCAAGTGGTAAGGCAGCGGGTTTTGATCCCGCCATTCGGAGGTTCGAATCCTTCCACCCCAGCCAGTTAGTTTGGTGTGAGCCAGTCCTGGGAGCGGATGTGGTGGATTCGGAGACGCTGACATTGTTCGCGGGCAACGCCAATCCGGCGTTGGCACACGACATCGCGCGTCACCTGACGACGCCACTGGGTCGCGCCTACGTCGGAAGGTTTTCCGACGGTGAAGTGAACATCGAGTTGATGGAGAACGTGCGCGGGCGCGATGTGTTCATCGTGCAGCCCACGTGTCCGCCGACCAACGATCACCTGATCGAGCTGCTCGTGATGGTGGACGCTTGCCGGCGCGCTTCCGCGGCCAGGATCACCGCGGCGGTGCCGTACTTCGGCTACTCGCGCCAGGATCGCCGGCCGCGCGCCACGCGCAGCGCGATCACCGCGAAGCTGGTGGCGAACATGATCCAGAGCGCGGGGGTAAATCGTCTGCTGACGATCGACCTGCACTCGGACCAGATACAGGGATTTTTCGACATCCCGGTGGACAACGTGTACGCGTCGCCGGTGTTGCTGGGTGATGCGTACCGGCAGAGATACGAGAACCTGATCGTGGTCTCGCCGGACGTGGGTGGCGTGGTGAGAGCGAGGGCGTTGGCCAAGCGGTTGGACGATGCGGACCTGGCGATCATCGACAAACGCCGGCCGCGGCCGAATGAGTCGAAGGTGATGAACATCATCGGTGACGTCGCGGGCAGGACCTGCGTGCTCATCGACGACATGGTGGATACCGCGGGGACGCTGTGTGCGGCCGCGCAGGCGTTGAAGGACGAGGGCGCGATCAAGGTGGTGGCCTACATCACGCACGCGATCCTCTCCGGCAACGCGGTGGAGAAGATTTCGAAGTCGGCGCTCGACGAGCTGGTGGTGACCGACACCATCCCGCTGTCGGCCGCCGCGAAGCAGAGTGGTCGCATCCGGCAGTTGTCGGTTGCGGGGTTGCTGGCCGAGACCATTCGTCGCATCCGCGACGAGGATTCGGTGAGCAGCTTGTATCTGGACTGAAGAGTCTCGATTAGTTGAATGGTGGCGGCACTGGTCGCGGTGTCCGCTGTGTTAGTGGGTCAATTGGAGTAATTGCAATGAAGATTTCATTCGAACTCGCCGCCGAGTTCCGTGATGGCCAGGGCAAGGGTGCGAGCCGCCGCCTGCGTCATTCGGGGCGCGTGCCGGCCATCCTGTACGGGGGCCACGTGGAACCCCGTGCCATCACGCTCGATCACCAGAAGTTGATGACGCTCATCGACAACGAGAAGTTCTACTCGTCGATCATCAACCTCGTCGTCGGTGACAAGAAGCAGGCTGCCATCGTCAAGGACCTGCAGATGCACCCGGCGCGCAACGCCATCCAGCACCTGGACATGCAGCGCGTCGTGGAGACGGAGAAGATCCGCATCCACATCCCGATCCACTTCAAGGGCGAGGCCGCGGCCCCCGGCGTCAAGACGCAGGGCGGCGTGGTGTCGCACCGCATCGCCGACGTCGAAGTGTCGTGCCTGCCGAAGGATCTGCCGGAGTTCATCGAGCTCGATCTCTCCAAGATGGAGATGAACGAGTCGAAGCACCTGTCCGACCTGCCGCTGCCGGCCGGTGTCACGATCCCGTCGATTGCCAAGGGCAACGCCGTGGTCGTCACCGTCCATCCGCCGCGCGCCGAGGAGCCGGAACCGACCGCCGAAGCCGCTGCCGCGACGCCTGCCGAAGGCGCTGCTGCCGCGACGGCCGAAGGTGCCGCTGCCGCCCCGGCCGCCGGTGCCAAGCCGGGCGATGCCAAGGCCGCCGCTCCCGCGGGCGACGCCAAGGCTGCCGCCCCCGCCAAGAAGGAAGGCGGCAAGAAGTAAGGCGTGTTGTGTGGGGTGGGCGCGAGCCCACCCCACCTCCACTAACTATTTCTTCTCGATGGATTGGGCGGCGCGCCGATGTTTCGTCGCGCCGCGATTGCTTTTGCGAGTTGCATCGCTCTCATGGCTGGCAACGTCATCAAGCTCATCGTCGGGCTCGGCAACCCCGGGCCGGAGTACGCGCGCACGCGCCACAATGCCGGCTTCTGGCTGGTGGACGAGCTGGCGCGCCGCCATGGCGGCACGTTCCGCCACGAGGGCAAACACCAGGCCGAGCTCGCGCGCGTGCGCATGAATGGCGGCGAGGTCTGGCTCGCCAAGCCGATGACCTTCATGAACCGCAGCGGTGGGCCGGTGTCGAGCCTCCTGAATTTCTACAAGATCGCGCCCGGCGAAATGCTGGTGGCGCATGACGAAATCGACCTGCCGAGCGGCACGGTGCGCCTCAAGGACGCCGGGGGCCATGGCGGGCACAACGGCCTGCGCGACCTGATCGCCGCGCAGGGCGAAGGCTTCTGGCGGCTGCGCATCGGTGTCGGTCATCCCGGCGGTTCACGCGAAGTCGTGGACCACGTGCTGACGCGGCCGTCCGTCGACGACCAGAAGGTCATCGACGACACGATTGCGGCGGGCGCGGACGCCATCGAGGCGATGTTGCGCGACGGCGCGCAGATCGCCATGAACAAATTGCATACAAAACCTGCGTCAAAAGGATAGAGAGATGGGCATCAAGGCCGGAATCGTTGGACTGCCGAACGTCGGCAAGTCGACGTTGTTCAATGCGCTGACGCGCGCGCAGATCGCGGCCGAGAACTATCCGTTCTGCACCATCGATCCCAACGTCGGCATCGTGCCGGTGCCGGACACGCGCCTCGACGCGCTGGCGAAAATCGTGGATCCGGAGAAGACGGTTCCTACGACAGTCGAATTCGTCGACATCGCGGGCCTGGTCGCCGGCGCCTCGCAGGGCGAAGGCCTCGGCAACAAGTTCCTGTCGCACATTCGCGAGACCGACGCCATCACGCACGTGGTGCGCTGCTTCGAGGATCCGGACGTGGTGCACGTGTCGGGTGGCATCGACCCGATCCGCGACATCGAGATCATCGATACCGAGCTGTGCCTGGCGGACCTGCAGTCCGTGGAGAAGGCCGTCGATCGCAACGCCAAGCTGGCCAAGGGTGGCGACAAGGATGCGACCCGCAAGCGCGACCTGTTCGAACGCATGCGCAAGCATCTCGACCAGGGCAAGCCAGTGCGTTCCATGGGCCTGTCGAAGGAAGAGCGCGCTGACAGCCAGGAACTGCACCTGCTGACGCTGAAGCCGGTGATGTACGTGGCCAACGTCAAGGAAGACGGCTTCACCAACAACAGGCATCTCGATGCCGTGGTGACGCGTGCCAGGGGCGAGGGCGCCGTGGTGGTCGCCGTGTGTGCGGCCATCGAAGCCGAGATCAGCCAGCTCGAGGAGAGCGACCGTGCCGATTTCCTGAAGGACCTCGGGCTCTCGGAGCCCGGGCTCAACCGCGTCATCCGCGCCGGATACGACTTGTTAGGCCTGCAGACTTATTTCACCGCCGGCGAGAAGGAAGTGCGTGCCTGGACGGTGCGTGCCGGATCGACGGCTCCGCAGGCCGCCGGCGTCATCCACACGGATTTCGAGCGCGGCTTCATCCGCGCCGAAGTCATCGCCTACGACGACTACATCAGGTTCAAGGGCGAGGCCGGTTCACGCGATGCGGGCAAGCTGCGGCTCGAAGGCAAGGAATACATCGTCAAGGAAGGCGACGTGATGCACTTCCGCTTCAACGTGTAGCAGCTTGCTGCGCCTGCGGTCCCGCTACTGCTTCGCGACCTTGAGCAGCATGTCGGCTTCGTAGTCGGCGAGCGGCACGTCGTGCGCCTTGCGCACCGGCATGGGTACCGCGACGGTGGGCGGCTCGTTGGTGCCGATGCGCAGTAGTTTGGCCATCTCCGGCGACTCGACCGGCTTGGCGATGTAGAAGCCCTGTGCCAGCGTACAACCGTGCGTTGCCAGGAACTCCAGCTGCTCCCGGGTCTCGACGCCCTCGGCGACGATCTTGAGCCCGAGCTGGCGGCCCATGGCGATGATGGCCGCGCAGATCGCGGCGTCGTTCGAGTCGCGTCCCAGGTCGGCGACGAACGAGCGGTCGATCTTGAGCGCCTCGATGGGAAAGTGCTTGAGGTAGGCGAGCGACGAATAACCGGTGCCGAAGTCGTCGATGGCGACGTGCACGCCGAGCTCGCGCACCGCGCGCACGGCCAGCGCCGCGGCGGACTCGTCGGCCATCAACAGGCTCTCGGTGATCTCCAGCTCGAGGCAGGCCCCGGGCAGGCCGGCTTCGTCGAGGTGCGCGAACACCCAGTCCGGGAATCCGGGAGCTTCGAACTGCGCGCCGGAGACGTTGACGGCGACGCGCAGGTCGCGGCAGCCCGCCTTCCACCATTCGGAGATCTGGCGCAGCGCCTGCCGCATGACCAGGTCCGACAGGGATACGATGAGGCCGGATTCCTCGGCCACGGAGATGAATTCGTCCGGCGGCACGATGCCGCGCGTGGGATGGCGCCAGCGCACCAGCGCTTCGACGCTGGCGATGCGGCCCGAGGCCAGCTCGATCTGCGGCTGGTAGGCGAGGAACAGTTCGTCCGATTCCAGCGCGCGGCGCAGCTCGGTCTCGAGCTCGAGGCGCTTCACCGAGCGTGCGCGCATGTGCTCGCTGTAGATGGAGCCGCGATTGCCGCCCGAGGTCTTGGCCTCGTGCAGCGCCAGGCCGGCCGTTCTCAGGAGCTCATCGGCGAAACTGCCGTGATCCGGGAAGATGGCGATGCCGATGGTGCAGGTCACGAAGAAGTCGCGGTGCCGGATCATGAACGGCGAGTCGAACGCGGCCGTGATGTTGCTGATGGCGTTCTGCACGTCGGCGTCGGACTGCAGGTGGCGGATGGCTACCGCGAATTCGTCGCCGGTGAGCCGCGCCAGCGGCATGGTGACCGCGCCGTCCTTCTCGAGCTTGAGGAAGGTGCCGAGGCGCGAGGCCACGGCCTGCAGCAACGCGTCGCCCGCGCCGTGCCCGATGCTGTCGTTGATGCGCTTGAACTGGTCGAGGTTGATGCGCACCACCGCGAAGCGTTCGCCGGTGGTGAGCGCCTCGCGGCGCGCTTCTTCCAGCAATTGCAGCAGGTACTGGCGGTTCGGCAGCTGCGTGAGCGGATCGAAGAACGCCAGCTCGCGGATGCGGTTCGCGGCGCGATGCCGCTCGGTCACGTCGCGCAACACCAGCAGCAGGCGGCCGCGGTCGTAGGGCACGATGCGCGTTTCGAAGCGCCGTTCCACACCCTCGCGGATGCATTCGAATTCGACCTCGGTGCGCTCGTTGCGAACGCGGCAGTCTTCCAGAGCATGGGCGATGGCGCGCGCTGCGTCGCCGTCGACCAGCTCGGCTATCTTCTGTTCCGCCTTCACCGGTCCGCTCAGGAAGGGGTGATTGTCGATGGCGCCCAGCCGGTCGACGATGCGGTCGTAGATGTCGATGACCAACAGCAAGTCGGGCAGGGCGTCGAGCATGGCGCGCTGGCGGCCTTCGCTCTCTTCCAGCTCCTGCACCAGCCGGCCGCCGCGCACCAGGTACTGCACGCGATGGCCCAGCAGGTTCCAGTTGATGGGCTTGGCGAGGAAGTCCGTGGCGCCGGCCTGGTAGGACTGGTTGATCGACGCGACGTCGTCGCGGCCGGTGACCATCATGATGGGAAGGTGCGCGCCACCCGGTTTCGAACGGATAGCCTTGCAGGCCTCGTAGCCGTTCATGGCGGGCATTTCCACGTCCATGAGCACGGCATTGCAGGCGCCGGCTTCGACCGCCGCGACGGCGGCCGCGCCGTCGGCGGCCTCGGAAATCAGGAAGCCGCTGCGCTCCAGCGCACGGCGCATGAGCAGGCGCGAGCCGGCGTCATCGTCGACGATGAGTACGTGGATGGACCCGCCGTCGCTGCGCAGCATCAGGCGACCTTTGCGGAAGCGTCGAGCGCTTCGAGTTCGGAGAGCGCCACGGTGCGTTGCGCGCGCAGCTTGGTGACCGAGGAGGGCAGCTCCGCCAGGTCGCCGCCGCGTGCCGAATGCTCGATCTGTCGCGCGATGGCCGCGACATTGGTCGCGCCGAGGTTGGCGCTCGAGCTCTTGAGCGTGTGCGCGGCGCGTGCCACGGCCTCGGCGTCGCCGTTCTTCATACCCATGTCGATGTCCGCCAGCAACTGTGAGCTGTCGTCGCGATACAGCGCGATCAGGCGCGACAGCAGCCGGTCATTGCCATCCGGGTCGAGCTGCCGTACCGCGTCGATGGCCGAGTGGTCCAGCGTCACCTTGTTCATGGCCGAGCGCGACACCTTGCTCGGCAGCAGGATGTTGCGCAGCTGCGCCAGCGTGAAAGGCTTGGCGAGATAGTCGTTCATGCCGGCCGCGAGGCAGGCTTCGCGATCGCCGGCCAGCGCGTTCGCGGTGAGCGCCACGACGCGCGTGTGTTCCTTCTTCCTGGCGGTTTCGCGCTCACGGAGCTTGCGCGTGGCGATGAAGCCGTCCATGACCGGCATCTGGCAGTCCATGAGGACCACGTCGAAGTCCTGTTTTTCCAGCGCATCCAGCGCCTCGACGCCGTTGCCCGCGTGCATGGCGTCGCAACCCAGGCGCTGCAGCATCTCGAGTGCCAGCGTGCGATTGACCATGTTGTCTTCGACCAGCAGTACCGAGAGATGATCGAGCACGGGTTCGTTCTCCGGTGCGAGCATGGCGGGAGCGGAGCTGATGTCCTGGAAGGGTGTGGCCTGCAGGGCTTCGTGCAGGGCGCGGCGCAACATGCTCTGGCGCACGGGCTTGGCGAGGCGGCGGAGCGGCGAAAGTTCGGCCGCGAGGCCGACCTCGAGATCGTCCGCCACCGAGCTCACCATGATGGCCGGGATGGATTTCCATTCCGGGCGTCGGCGCACGCCCAGCAACCAGTCGACGCCGTTCTGTTCGGGCATGTGCCAGTCGAGCACGATGATCTGCGGCAGCAGGTTCTCGGCCTGCGCCGCGATCAGCTTCGCCTGCGCGTCGCG
>Ga0315912_10006971_pt1 | contig 10019 bp, 10 predicted proteins | sample VfabasoilMG_FD_204469 | JGI IMG/M metagenome (GOLD analysis project Ga0315912, IMG submission 204469) | Garden soil microbial communities collected in Santa Monica, California, United States - V. faba soil | ecosystem: Environmental > Terrestrial > Soil > Garden | place: USA: California... | reverse complement strand
CTTCGTTGCGGAATTATAGACTCGATCATTTCTCCGTCGAACGGCTTATCGAGTTTCTCACCATGCTCGGCAATACTGTTGAGATTCGCGTAAACCCGACGCGAAGTCGATCGAAAACAAATCGAGTCAGTGTTGTAATGGGTTAAAAAGTAGATCCATTCTCTTGTTACGAGCAGTGATGAATTCCATCATCCCATTCTTGTATATCAGATATTCGTCGACGTTCGCTATCGTCGGTCGGGCTGTGAACTCACTGAACGGCAGATAGAACTTCACGCGCTGTTGTTCATTGATGAGATCATCGAGTAGGAAGAATTTCACATAGTCGACAAAACTCCCAAAAAGAACGAAGAAGCTCTTGTAGCGGTTCAGAGCCTCAAACAATGGACTATGCTCGCCGATATAAAATCGACGTATACACTCCAGTGTTAAATCGAATCTGTCATCGATGTACGGGTGCATGCCCCTTGCACCATTGATCGTGGGTTTACGGTCAACCACCCATCCTGGAAAGATAATGTAGGCACCGATGGTGGAGCCTGCATCGAAGAGTTCATTGACGTCGTCAGGGATCTGTTCGGTGATTGCGAGCTTCCTGATCACACCCCTGTACGAGTGCGTGATGGCGTCACTCGTCATGTGAAATTCGCCGAGGTCGGAGTTGTGGTACAGGTATGAGTTTTTTCTTGTATCCGTCAAATCAAAGAGTTTACCATTGGGAAGTGGTTTGCTCCACAAATGTTTGTGGTATCGACGCAGGGTCTGACTTGTGCTGTCGGGGTCGCCGCCGTTGGCGTCGGAGTACATGTTGAAGGTAGTGTCGATGATCATGCTTTACTCCAACCCTGCTACCGCCAAGTAACTGTCCCCGATCGTTTTAATCTTCGTTGTGCGGTTGGAGGAACAAATGCGGTCTACCTCGACGAAAATGTTTCCAAGAAGCGAGATCACCTCTGTTGGTGATAGCTTATCGCTGATGTCGGTGAATGCAACGATGTCGAGGAAGAGGACGGCAGTGTTGTCGTAGGTGTCGCCGTCGACGCTTTCGCCGCACACAACTCTGTCGGCAACGTGTTTGGGTAGCGTTGAATACAATACGGCTCTCTCTTTATCTCTCTCTTTGCGCTCTGCATCGATGTTGCGTTGCGCCTCCATCATCGTCAACTTTTGTGTAGCCTCCTTGCCCCTTATCTCCTCATTGATGCGAAGATGTTCCGTGTTGTGTTTGATGTAGGCTTCGAAGTCGTTGCGACGTTGAGCCAGATCTCGTAGACGTAAATGATAGTTCGCCGAATCGGAACGCAATCCTGCACTGTCTGCCGTCTCCAGCGCTTTCGTCAGTTCGGTGAGCAATGCATCGTCATCCCCCAGAGCTTCAAAGAGTCTTGATCGTATGTGATAGTACATGCTCTGTGCGTTGGGTGCATCCAACGTCATGTCAGCCATCATAGCCAACAACCTCTTCGCTTCATCGAGATCGTTCATTTTTACATGAACGTCAGCCATGCCACCAAGAACGTACGCTTCGATGTAGCTTCCGCCTAACTCCTTATGAATTGCCAACGCACCTTCGTAATGAGCAAGCGCTTGCACATAATCACCCAATTCCGAGTATGCATTTCCAACATTGAAGGTGTTTGTTGCAGCACTGACGCGATCTGCTACGTCATCGAGCATGGAACCTGCACGTAAAAAAAGTTCTAATGCCTTTGCATAGTCCCCGGTGTTGTAGTACACAATACCGATACTACCCGTGACGTTTGCAATGAGCTGCTTGTCACCAATTTCCTGGCTGATGTGCAACGAACGCTCAAGGCGCTCCAATGCTTGTGGGTACTCGCCGATTTCTAAGCACACCGTTCCTATGTTACTCAATGTGGATGCCACGCAATCGCGAATCTCCAACTCCAAAAACAAATCCAAGGCGCGGTTCAACTGTTCCAGCGCATGTGCGTAGTTGCCGGTCCTCCAGAACACAGTGCCAAGATCCATTGCGTTGAATGCAACCAGGGATCTGTCATTCATCGTTTCAAGAATTTCCGTCACTCGTTCGAAACTCTTTAACGCTTCACCATAATTCCCCGTAAACAGCCATGCATTCCCTTCGGCGTGACCAGCCATGACAAGTGCTTCCGGCGTGCCAAGAGTTCTGAATTCAATTGAGAGGTCACGCAATCGTCCAACATCCGTGGTACCGAATGCCGTTGAAAGATCTGTCTTTATCTCGGCGAAACTTCGCACAAGTATCTCGAGTGGGTTTGACTATCGAATAACCGTGTGAAGTTACCCGATAATCTTCTGACCTCTAATAACTCTTAGGATAACTGCTATAAGTGCAATGAGTAGCAACGTGTGAATCAATCCACCCGTATCAAAGGCAAAAACACCTATTGCCCAACCGATGACGAGGATGATGGCGATGAGATATAGTAATCTGTTCATAGAAATGGAGACCCTTCCTCAATACATTAAAGTTCCTCCAACCAATAAGTCGTGACAGTTCCCTTCCCCTTCAACTCAATCTCTCCTCTCTCGACACATAAAAACTCCGCGAAAGCGTCGCTTCCAGTCGCACGAAGTGTCGCTTCCTGCGAAGTCGCACGAAGTGTCGCTTCCTGCGAAGTCGCCCGAATGGTCGCTTCCTGCGAAGTCGCTTTCAGTCGCCTCTGGAATTGGTCGCTGACCTGGATGCGATTCGGTTCACTCGTCCCTTCCAACCTCGACGCCACGTTCACCGTGTCTCCCCAGACGTCGTACTGCAGGCGTTGTGCGCCGATGACGCCGGCGGTGACAGGACCGCAGTGGATGCCAATGCGTGCAGTGATATGTGCAGGTAGTGCGCGCATCATGTCACGTGCGGCCTGTGCAGCGCGGTGTGCATGGTCGGTAAGGGGCTCGGGTAGACCTGCTACGGCCATATAACTATCGCCGACAGTTTTCACTTTCGTGATGCCGATGCGTGTACACACATCATCGAGCGATGTAAACAATTCATCAAGTAGTTGCACAACTTCTGCTGCGTTCTTTGTTGCGCTCATTTCGGTAAAGCCGACGATATCGAGGAAGATCACCGAGACGTCTTCGAATGAATCGTTGACGGTCTCTCCGCTCACAAGACGCTCCACGACTTTCTCGGGAAGCATGGAGTTGAGAAGTTCGCGCTGTTGTGCGCCCTTCTGACGTTCTTCGCTCATCCGATGGTCTGCATCGATGAGTGCACGCTGACGTGCCTGATTGTCCGAGAAAACCATTCGCTCACGTGCATGGTGTTCGTCGCTGGACTTCAATGCGTTCTGAAAGTCGCCGAGTTGCTCATACCTCTCACGTAACTGCTTTAGTAGTTCCAATTCGACATGAGCGTGCTTGTATTCGCGGGCCACCCCCAATGCCCCCTTCAAGAGATCTAAAGCCTTTAGCGTATCTGGCTCGAGTTGTACCGCGATCACCAATAACTGCATCTGTTGATCGGTGCGATGCGTGTCGATGAAATACGTGCCGACGCGTTCGACAAACTCGTTGGCGGCAGCAGTGTTACCCATGTGCATGAGGACGTCTGCACGAAGCATCCAACTCACCATCTGCTGGAATTCGTCGATGTCAACACCGGAACCTGCATCTGCTTTGTCAAGTGCTGCAAGGGCCTCGTCGTACCGTTGCTCGGTACGATAAGCAATGGCAATGGAGCACATCATCTTCGGCCAAATCTTGTCACCGACAGCTTTAACGAGTTCCTGACCTTCATAAAAATGGTTAAGAGCTTCTGCTGTGTCTCCAAGTGCAAGGTAGACGTTGCCAATGTTATTCAAACAAAACCCACGCAGGCGATCACTTTTGGTTTTGGCAAGACAGCGACGGAAATTCTCGTACGCATTTCCCAAATCACCGATAGATAGGTAGGAATTACCGAGTGAGTTATAGACAACGTCACCATCCCTCATCAATTCTTCATCTGCTAACAACGGCGTTAGCAATTCAATCGCACGCTCATCTTCGCCCAGCTCGGAATAGATCATTGCAATGTTAGCCGTTGCAGTTCCGATACCTTCCTGATAGTCGTGTTCGATGTACAACGCACGCGCACGCTCCATTGTGGAAAGTGCGGACGTCAGATCGTTGGTATCGATGAACATTGCTGACAAAGCCTTGAGCGATTCTGCCACGGAGACCCAATCGCCAGCCTGTTCTGCTAGATGTGCAGCATGGTCTGCATTCTTCACTGCACCAGCCATATCACCAAGATCTGCTAGCGCGCCAACCGTCCACGCAAGCGTTCGCGCACTCCGCGCTACATCACCCAACTGTTCGAACACGTCATACGCCATCATCAACGTGTCTACACTCTCCTGATCTCGGTCGGTATGTCTGTAGCTTCTTCCAAGCGCCATCGCACATCGCGCAGCTTCGTGTGTGCGACTAATGTCCAACAAGCGAGCTCTCGCTTCGGGCATGATGTGTTGCACATCTGTCCACCGCGACTCCATGAGCGCAAGGAATCCTTCAAACATCATTATCACCGACACACTGTCAGCATCTGATATAGTACTGCGCAGTCGCTCCAGCTCAGCCGTCAGTATTGTAGCACTTTGCTTTGCGTAGACGGTATCGAGATGGGTAAGGAGTTCGTCGATCGATGTGGTTTGTTCAGACCTCAGTTTCGTCTTCACCTTCAAGAACACCAACCGGAACGGCCTGATCTGTAAAGATGCCTGTTGAAGAAGGTATAGGTCCCTGGGTAATAAGTGTGTCAATCAAGCAAATTGTGTTCGGAGCAACGTGCAACGTTTGATCCTGGTGTTGCATTACATACACTGGGTCCACGCATATAAAATCGCCATGGTGCAATTGAAAGATCGGTCCCGCCACCGGCGATCCATTGTTCGCAGAAAGCGTTGTGACCGACCTTGTTTCGAGTACTCTGTACCTTCTTATCATCTCGCGCCCCTCAGTATTGTTGTGATAATCTATCAATGCGTTCTCGCATCGACTTAAAAGTAGTTAATATTAACCAAGTAATATGACCCTTGAATACAATCTGCTCCGCCCCATTACAATGGCCCTCTTCGGCTTTAGCGAGGTTGCGCACAACAACGATCCGCACGATAATGGATTTGGTGAAGGGGGCGACGTCATAGCGAAGTTGTGGTCTGTTGCCCAACCCGTAGCTGACAAACAATATGAGGAAGCAGAGATACAGTTTAATCGCGCGTTTGGCAACAACGCTGAACTCCACAACAACAACGTCGGAATACTTGTTGCTCTCTCACATGCATGTATCCATTCTGGTTTGGGTCGGATCCAACAGGCGATTGCCACATTGAATGGTATACAAAGTGAGCTCCGCACTGCCGATGTTCATTTACAGATGGCGGTGCATTGGCGAGCAGGAGTCTTGTTTCGCCGGATCGGCGCTCTCGACGAATCAATGTCGGAGCTTCTGCGCGCAAAAGAAATTGCACGTGAGAATGATTGGCAAAGCGATGAGGCCAAACTGCTTGTTGAAGTTGCCTACATCTACATCGAAACCGGCGATCCGGTGAAAGCACTGGCATCGTACGAGGATGCTGCACAACGAGCCATGGAGATGGGTGATGTACGGGCAACGGACGCTATCATGATCAACGTCGGTACTGCGTACACCCGATTAGATCGTCATACCGATGCAGAAGAACTCTTCGAGCAATTACTGTCGCGAAAGGAACCTCCACTAACATCATGGCGACGAATCTCTGTGCTTCTCAACCTCGCTGTGGTAAAAAAGCGTTTAGAGAAATTCTCTGAAGCGGAATCCATTTACGCAGAGGTATTGGATGAGAAGAACAAAGGCTCCATGGAGGAGGATTCCATTCGAGCACTGTTTGGATTAGCTGATCTAGCATCGCGTAACGGAGATCTCCCACGTTCGTTTGAATTGTTGGAAGAGTCCCGGCAGATTGCTCTCCGCATGTCAATGATGCATAGCGTTTCGGAGATCGAGGGCATGCAGGCAGATGTGCTGTGGGATATGGGACGTCATACCGATGCCCTTGCATTACTGAACACTGCATTCAACAACATGCAGCAATCGAGTTTCACCAGGATTACACTGGGACTCGGCGTCATGTTAGAAGAGAAACTGATCGCGTCCGGCGAACTCTCTGAAGCATACAACGTGCTAAAGAAATGCAACGCGTTAAAAGATTCCATCTATGCAAAGGAAAGCGAACGCGCTGTTGAACTCAGCCGAATGCGTGGCTTGATGGAAACCGAGCGCGAATCTCTGCGGCTGCGCGAAGAAGACCGACGTAAACTGATGAATGATGTACTCCCTGCTCACATTGCAGACCGTTTGCTCAGTGGCGAGGTGCGCATCGCAGAACGATTGGATGAAGTTGCCGTCCTGTTTGCCGATATCGTTGGCTTCACATCATTCGCAGCGAATCGAACTCCCGACGATGTTGTTGTTCAACTCGAACAGTTCTTCCAGGCCATCGATGAGATCGTGAACACACATCGTTGCGAAAAGATCAAAACGATCGGCGACGCATACATGGCCACGAATTCAACGCTTCCTGCAAAAGACAGCGATGGAATTGTTCGACTCGCCCGTTGTGCACTCGACATGACAGATCTCTCTCGGCAACCTGCACTCTCACATCTTACGTTGCGTATCGGAATGCACGCCGGTCCCGCCGTAACAGGCGTGATGAGCGGAATGCGCATCGCTTACGACATGTGGGGCGACACCGTAAACATCGCATCGCGCATGGAAGGCACGTCCGATCCCGGAAAGATTCAAGTAACGCAAATCATTGCAGATGCCTTAGCCCCTTACAAAGAGTTTACCGTTACAGAACGCACAATCATTGATGTCCGCGGCAAGGGGCACATACAGACGTATTGGATAGAGCGGGCGTAGATTTGTTATATTGTTACTACAAGTATTATAGGCAAGATAGTTATGGAACAGCAACTGATCGTTCGGCTTGAAGAAGAGCTGAAAGACAAACTATCACGGCTTTCGCGTGCGGAGGGAAAGTCAACTAGCCAAGTTGTACGCGAGCTCATTGAACAGTACATCGTCGAACGTGACTTCTCCGGTTACGCTGCTGGTTTGTGGCAACGCATTGGTGCAGAACTCAACGCGAGTGGTTCAACGGTGGCGGATGTGCCTAAGGCTATTCGCGCTGTTCGAAAGAAATCATGAAGCGTATTGTGATCGACACAAATGTGTTTGTCAGTTCATATTACGGCGGCAATGCTCTTCGCATCATTCAACAATGGCACAACCGTGAGTTTGTCCTTTGTGTTTCACCGCCGATCGTAGAAGAGTACATTGAAGTCCTGTTGCGCTTAGGTCTTACCAACAGCACAAAACTTGAAGAACTGATCTCGTTGTTTAGAACCGGCGAGCACAGCATCTTTACGTTGAACACGCCAAGTATCAGCGTGTGTTCAGATCCTGACGATGATAAGTTTATTGAGTGTGCAGTCGCACTGAAAGCGGAGGTCATCGTCACTGGAGACAAAGCTCTACAATCGATTGAGAACTACTTTGGGATCGCTATTCTCAATCCTAAACAGTTTCTAGATACACAATGAGAAGCTATAAAGAGATCCAAGACGACATCAATCACGCATTGTCGATAGATGATGCCCCCTTATTGTTTTCCCTTGCAGAGGAGATGGAAGCGCTTGGCACAAAGGAGGCGGCGGCGGCGGCAGCAAATGGAAAAGGAACAGCATATCGCTTGACGTCCGATTACACTCAAGCGATGCACGTGTTCGAGGAAGGTCTTGCACTCCGCGAGGAATTGGGTGACAGTAACGGTGTTGCAACGATCACAAGCAACATGGCGCTGGTGTTCTCTGAGACTGGCAAATTCAGCGAGGCCATCAAACTGTACGAACAGGCTCGTTCGTTTTATCAAACGCAAGGTGATGCATTAGGTACTGCCACCTGCACCTACAACATCGGCAATGTGTATTTGAACATCGGTGACTTTTCCAAGACATTAGAGCTGAACCTGCAAGCACTGGCCAGCTTTGTTGAACTTGGTGAGCACATCTGTACAGCACACGTCTACGCAAACATTGGTATCGTCTACGGGAACATGGGCAACTTCCCGTTATCGCTCGAGAACTTTGAACGGGCGCTTGCACTGTACGAAAAGATGGATTACGCAACCGGCGCAGCAAACACCATCGGCAATATCGGCCTTGTGTACAGCGAAACCGGTAACTACCCAAGCGCACTGGAACAATACGAGAAACAGCTTACCCTTTGTGAGGACCTTGGTTTCCGACAAGGTGTTGCCTCAGCAAACTGCTGCATAGGGGGCGTGTACCTCAACACCGGCGATTATCCTCGAGCGCTCGACCATTATGAAAAAGGGTTGGCGATTTACGAAGCGTTGGGTGAACCTGTTAATGTGACGATTACCATTGGCCAGATCGGCAATGTCTACCACAAAATGAAGGACTTCACTAACGCGCTCGAATGGTATCAGAATGCATTGCTCACGTGCAAATCGATCGGTTTAACTGGTACGATGGTAAGTGTCACGACTAAAATGGCACTTGTCTACGAAGACGCTGAACGGTGGAGCGAAGCGAGAACTATGCTGGCAGATCTCGACGCCATGACGATTGAGGTTCCCTCCTCCGAGATCGAACGTCATCACATCCGCGCACGTCTCCTTGAGCACGACGGCGATCTCGTCGGTGCAGAGACAGAGTACACGCAAGCATTGGAGATCGCTGAGGGTCATTCACTTCGAGCAGCATCCACTGAACTGCACATGGGTCTCCGCGACCTTGCGAAAAAACGCGGCAACCTTGATGACTACATCCGACACAACGACGAGTTCCAGCGCATCAACGAAGAGATTCGCGGAAAGAACGCCACACAGAAGTTGGCGATCATGGAGGCAGAAAAGCGAATAGCGAAAGAGCGAAAAAGCGAAAGGGAGGAGCGTCAGCGCGAACAAGCAACACTCTACTCCACACTTCCTAAACATATTGCAGATAGAGTGTCAGGGGGCGAGAAGATCAACGACCACTACGACAATTCTGCTGTCATCTTCATCGACGTTGTCGGGTTCACCACACTTTCATCAGAACTTACCTCATCACAAACCGTCGACATGCTCGAAACGCTTTTCACAACCCTGGACGGTGTGTGTAAGAAACATGGGGTGGTGAAGATTAAGACGATTGGGGATAGCTATTTGGGCGTGGGCTTCTGAAATCTGCCGGGAGGCATATGCTGCCGGGTGGTTTGCCGGGAGGCATATACTGCCGGGAGAGTTGAGCGTCACATATAACGATTCAAGCACCACATACAACTACACGAACAGAACGTTTCTTCCCATTTTGGGAATTTTCTGTTGTTTTTCCCATTTCGGGAACTTAGTTTGTATGCGAGTGATAACGAAGCGCACATTACTTGAATTCATCAAGGAACACCCTGATGCCAAGACAGCGGTGTTGTCGTGGTATGCGGTTGCAAAGAAGGCAGGTTGGAAGAGCCCAGCTTCAATCAAAATGAACTACAACTCGGCGAGTATTCTTAGGGATAGCCGCGTAGTGTTCAACTTAGGAGGCAATGCTTTTCGGTTGGTTGCACAGATCAACTACGATGACAGAATTGTTTACGTCCGGTTCGTAGGCACTCACAAACAGTACAACAAGATTGATGCACAAACAATTTGATGAGTAACTACAGTCATGGCAAACAAACTCATTACAACAAACAAGGAATACGAGTCTGCGCTAAAGCGCATCGAGCAGATATTCTTTGCAAAACGCGGCACGCCGGAGCACGATGAGTTGCTGCTCCTTGTGCTCCTCGTGGAAGTGTACGAAGACAAGAAGTTCGTTTTGGAATTGCCCGATCCGATCGACGCAATTCGTTTTTGTATGGAGCAACAAGGACTAAAAGCAAAAGACCTTGTACCCTTCATTGGCAGTGCGTCAAAAGTCTCCGAGGTCCTCTCGCGTAAACGCCCCCTCAGCATCAACATGATTCGGAATCTTTCAAA
>Ga0315912_10006970_pt1 | contig 10019 bp, 11 predicted proteins | sample VfabasoilMG_FD_204469 | JGI IMG/M metagenome (GOLD analysis project Ga0315912, IMG submission 204469) | Garden soil microbial communities collected in Santa Monica, California, United States - V. faba soil | ecosystem: Environmental > Terrestrial > Soil > Garden | place: USA: California... | reverse complement strand
ACATGGAGAAAAAAACAAATCGTGATGCGACAAGGCACCGTGATAATGAAAAATTAAAATGATCCCGGGTCCACATAAAACAAGATCTCTTTAATATCCGCATCACTCAGTTGCGGAAACGCTGGCATAATACTTTTATACTCTCTGAACATCTCGTTGGCATATGGATCACCCGTGCTTAAAAATTCCTGCGAATTCCTGATCCATGTATACAACGCCGTTGAATCTGACCATCGCTGTTTTACACCCATCAACGCCGGTCCTGTCATTCTTTTATCGATAAGATGGCAGCGTGCACAGTTTGCCTGAAATAAACTTTTTCCCACAGCTGTTTCGCCGGTGACGTATATAGCGTCATTCATAACAGCACCGCCGTCAATAGAAACATTTTTTTCCACGCCGATACCGCTGGCAGTTTTAAATTCTCCCCAGACAAATCCAAAAAATAAAATCAACAACAGGAATAATGCGAGTGTTGCGAAGAAAGAGATTGATTTCAGCTTCTTTTCATCCATGTAAAAGCCACGTACAAAATTACATCACCAGTTGAATAACATCTATCTTTGGCCAAGATTTTTGTGAGGATACGAACCAACAACCTCAGCCCGCTTCAGAATAAAGAATTCCGCTATTTTCTCTACATGCGGATATTCGTCACCATCGCTTTTATGATACAGGCCGTTATTGCCGGATGGGAGATATATAGCATCACAAAAAACCCCCTTTCACTTGGATTGATCGGACTTGCTGAAGCCATCCCCGCCATCGGCATCGCTTTATATGCCGGCCACCTGGCCGATATCGGCAACAAGCGCAATATCATGATCTTTTCGCTCATCGGTATGTTTTTATCGTCGCTGGGATTTTTATGTATCACTACCGGTTATATCCGCAGCATCAACGGCGATGCACTTACCGTGAACCTGATGTACCTGTTTATTTTCTTCACGGGTCTGGCCCGCGGATTTTATGCGCCCACAGGAACGGCATTTTTTTCACAGCTGGTGGAGCGGAACATGCTTGCACAGTCGGCAACGATCAACCAAACCGTTTGGCAGATGGCGGCTATTGCCGGCCCCGCACTCGGCGGCTTCGCTTATGCCGGATTAGGCATTACCATTTCAATGGCGGTGGTGCTGGCCTGTATTTTAATTGGGATCATCTTCCTGTCGATGATCAAACCCAAACCCGCCGCACAACTCAACAATACCGAAAAAATATTGCCCCGTTTAAAAGAGGGGCTCCGTTTTGTTTATCATAACAAGATCATTTTAAATGCACTCAGCCTCGACATGTTTTCGGTTTTGTTTGGCGGCGCTGTTGCGTTGCTGCCCATTTTTGCCGACGATATTTTAAAATGCGGGCCGCAGGGCCTGGGTATGTTACGAGCTGCACCAAGTGTGGGCGCTGCCATTACGATGATCATGTTGTCGCTGACGAAACTGCCCGGCAAGGCCGGTACGAATTTATTGTATGCCGTTGCCGGCTTCGGCATCACCATTATCCTGTTCGGTATTTCCACGAATTTTTATTTGTCGCTGTTCCTGCTATTTCTCAACGGCGCATTCGACAGCATCAGCGTGGTTACCAGGGCGAGTATTGTGCAATTGCTGGTGCCCGATGAAATGCGTGGGCGGGTCAGTGCGGTAAATACGATGTTCATCGGCAGCAGTAACGAAATCGGCGCATTTGAAAGTGGTTTGGCGGCACGACTGCTGGGTACAGTGCCTTCGGTTATTTTCGGCGGCACCATTACCTTGATCATCGTAGCATATACTTCAATTTCGGCGAAGGTGTTGAAGGAATTTGATTATTGAGGTGATGAATGATCAATAATGAGTGATGAGAGGAGGCGGTGAGTAGTGAATAGTGTCCCGATAGCTATCGGGAGTGAGTGCGTTTGAGAGAGTGGGTTTTAAAGTTTTATAAATGATGTCCGGCCGGTTGTTTGATCATTTTTGATTTCGAGGAAATAAGTGCCGGGATGGAGATGGTGAATATCAATTGTTGCATCGGTCAGCTGCGCTGTTTCCAAAATTTTTCCACTGGCATCATAAACCGTGTAATAAAGGTCTGAATGAGTTACCGGTAATACAACCTGTAAAATATCTGTTGCGGGATTTGGGAATAATTCGATTTTATTTTCTGTTCCCTCTGCTATTGCCAATCCATTAAAATTCATATTACCCCAGATATTTCCGTTTATGCTGTATCCGATTAGTGTCCATGTTACGGAACCTTTGCCTGCACCCCAGCTATGTTCGGTCACACCGATCCCGTTTTGCATCGTGAATGCAGAACCGACATCGGTGACCTGAGCCACATAACACTCAGGCGTATAAATATAATTTGCTCCTCCCCTGAATGTTCTTATCGTGGTCGTGTCTGTATCCAAATTAATTTCCGTAGCAAGATTACACCATATCTCATGCTGATCATCATTACCAAAAAGAGCGTAAACATTATTACCCGTTGAGATCCCTGTAGCCGGTGATTGCAGCAGCGGGTCAAATCCCGAACGTGCATAAACGACCCGCTTGTCAGGATAAAAGATCAACGCACCGGATGAATCTTTTTTCGTCCCGTCGATATGAAATACGATGCTGTCGGCATAAACTTCTTTCGACAGGATGGAATCCTTATAATATTCAAAATAGTTTTCAGGAAATATGCCCACGCTGTAATAGTGGATCTCCCAGATCAACACATCACCCGCATCATAAGTGAAATACTTTTCGTAATCCTCCAGGTAATAACCTTTTTGTATTGTATCGTTCACTACACCTTCCATGGTATACACGGTCATCGTTCCTGTTCCGTCGTAATTGCCAAGAAAATTAAAGTCGACGAATTCTGTAAGTCCATAATGTTTGCTCAGCTCAATTTCTGCTGCTTCGAGTATACTGGCGCCATCATCATAAAAAAAGCGAAAACTTTTCACGCTGTCGGTGATCCCGAAAAATGTTTCTTCCACAATACTCGTGCAGCGTATCACAATATCTTCATAACCGGGTGGCAAAATATTCCATTCATCACCCACCGCAGCGTTTGGCAGGAAATAAGGTAAATAAGGAATTTCATCGGAATAGATCCATGCCGTATCGTTAACCATTGCAATCGAATCGATAAAAGGAAAATAATTGCCGGGCAATGTTTCGCAATAGATCCACCCTTCTTCACCGGCCTGGATGATCGCATCAAAACATTCCGCTCCGTTTACAAAATAATCGCTGCCATCAAACCGGTAATGTTGTGTGATGCCATCATCGTTAAATGAATCTACAACGGCAATCTCCAGGTTGGAAGTAATGTCAGCATTTGTATAATACGACCGTTGCCCATTCGGGAACAATTCCCAGTTCTGTCCAAAACTAAAACGAAAAATTAAGAGCAATGATATGAAGATGAGTTTTTTCAACTGATGTGTTTTCAGTGAATAAAGCTAAAAAAAACAAAGGAGATTATTATGGATTGCCTTTCAGCTCTTCTTTGTTCGTTTGAACCAGAGCGGTTTCATCTTCGAGCCTGATAAATCCTTCGCCGTCATAGATCGGCACCACATCGAACTGTGGATTGCTCATACAGAATTTAATATCGTTTTCAATACCTAGGCGCTGCAGCCTTTTAAAGTGTGTAGCCTGTTTTACCGTGCGCAACATATTTTCACGCACATAACGATATAGTAGTTTGGCAGATAATGCTGCGTCGTCAATAATCCTGAAATCATCTGCGAGATCACGCACCACAGCGCCGGCAAATAATGCATCATCCATCACATAATGATCTTTCCATCCGGCACAAAATAAAATCGTATCTCTGTTTTCCTGGCGTATCCATTCAATCACAGCATCCTGGTTCACAAAACTACCGGCCACAATATTTCTTGCCTCTTTGCTCATCAGTACACAACGGGTGCCATTGGTGGTGGTATGGATCACACTTTTACCACGCACATCGTCGCCCATAAATTCGAATGGTGAATTGCCATGGTGGAAATGCGGGATCTTATAGCCGTCACGCTCGCCGGCAACGATATATCCTTTTTCGAGATAGGTATTGGCTTCTTCCACCGTTTCAACGGGGATCATTTTCTGAACGCCATAATGTAATGCTGCTGCGATGGTGGAGGTGGCCCTGATGATATCAATCACAACCACATTCTTGCCTTTCGGGTCGAACTGGTACCAAAGCGCCGGTGTAAGGCAAACTTCGATGATCGGACGGTTGTCCTGTTGCTGTCGTGTGGTGATCGCCATATTGTTTTGGTGCCCTTGTGCTTAAACGGGAATTTATTGAGCAGGATAAAACTGCCTCTGCTTTTTGAATACCGCCTCTGCAAAAGTTCACGGGCGGGTAGTGATCATTGATTCAAAAACGGAATTTTCACCACCCTGGCCTTCACGGGCTTTTGGCGAATATCTATAAAAATTTCGGAATTCACAGCAGATTTCTCCAAAGAAACATAACCCAGGCCGATGGCTTTATTGAGAGTGGGCGACTGTGTGCCGGAGGTTACCTTGCCGATGATGTTATTGTGTTCGTCGAGGATGGGGTAGTCGTGGCGGGGGATACCGCGGTCCACCATTTCAAAACCCACGAGTTTTCTTTTAAAACCGGCCTCTTTACCTGCGATGATCTTATCCTTGCCCACGAAATCGTTGTTTTCAGCTTTCAGTTTGGTGATCCAGCCCAGCCCTGCTTCCAGTGGCGAGGTGGTATCGTCGATATCATTGCCATAGAGGCAAAAGCCCATTTCGAGACGTAAGGTATCCCTTGCCGCCAGGCCGATGGGTTTGATACCGAGATCTTTTCCCGCTTCAAAGATCCTGTTCCATATCTCGAGGGAATGTTCTTTGGGGAAATATATCTCAAAGCCGCCGGCGCCGGTATAACCCGTTGCGGAGATGATCACATTCTTCACGCCGGCAAACTCATGTTTCTGAAAAGTATAATAAGCGATGCTGCCCAGGTCGATATCGGTAAGCGGCTGTAAGGCTTCCGCAGCTTTCGGACCCTGAACAGCGAGGAGGCTGGTCTGGTCGGAGATATTATGCATCTCCACGTTGGCCATATTGTATTTCATGATATGGTCCCAGTCCTTCTGGATATTGCCTGCATTTACCACCAGCATATAGTTGCCGTCTTCGAGATGATAAACCAGCAGGTCGTCTACAATACCGCCGTTTTCGTTGGGCATACAACTATATTGAGCTTTGCCGGGAGCCAGGGCATACACATCGTTGCTGGTCACCTTTTGTATGAGTGCTGCAGCATGGTCGCCTTTGAGGATGAACTCGCCCATATGGCTCACATCAAAAACGCCAACGCCGTTTCGCACGGCATGGTGTTCTTCCACCTGGCTGGTATAAACGATCGGCATTTCATATCCTGCAAATTCGGCCATTTTTGCGCCGAGGCTTTTATGCAATTCCGTTAGAGCGGTATTTTTCATAATGGCGCAAAGATAAACCGACGCTGCGATTTGAGAGCCGTGAATCGGTAAATGAATTTGTTTTCAGACCTTTGCACCATGCAGCTAAAAACTCCCATTTCATTGGTGGATTGTGCCGGATTGTTGGAAGCGGAATTTTCCGGCAACGGCGCCAGCATGATCGGAGGCATCAATGAAATTCATAAGGTGGTGACAGGCGATATCACATTTGTCGACCATCCGAAATATTACGACAAGGCTTTGAACAGCGCTGCAACATTTGTGATCATCAACAAAAAAGTGGATGTGCCGGAAGGCAAGGGTCTTATTTTTTCAGATGATCCTTTTCGTGATTATGTCAAACTGGTAAAACATTTTTCTCCTTTTCATCCTTCCTTAAAAAATATTGCCGACACGGCTGTAGTGGGTGAGGGTACCATTTTATTTCCGGGTGTGTACGTCGGCAACAATTGTATCATCGGTAAAAATTGCATCATCCACCCCAATGTTGTTTTATATGATAACACCATTATTGGCGATGATGTGGTCATTCATGCGAACACCGTGATCGGTGCAGATGCTTTTTATTTTAAAAAACGGGAGCATCGTTTTGATAAAATGATCAGTTGCGGCAGAACGATCATTCACGATGGTGTAGAGATCGGCGCCTGTTGTACGATCGATAAAGGTGTGAGTGGCGATACCATCATTGGTGAGCAAACAAAAATGGATAATCATATTCATGTGGGTCATGGTGTTGAAATTGGCAAAATGTGTTTGTTTGCCGGTCAGGTGGGTATTGGCGGAAAAACAATTATCGGCAATAACGTGATCGCATGGGGGCAGGTGGGTATTTCAAAAACATTAAAGATCGGTGATGGCGTTACCATCCTCGCACAAAGTGGTGTGGGCAATGATCTTGAGCCCGGCAAAACATATTTCGGATCGCCGGCGGTGGAGGCGAGAAAAAAATGGCGTGAGATCGCTGCGGCAAAAACGATGGTGGAGATCTGGGAGAAGATGCGGGGAAGTCACACACAACCATAACGTGAAATAGTTATTTTAAATATCATGCGACAAAACTTCAGCTCAGGCGCTCAATGGGAAGATATCGTGGGATATTCCCGTGCGGTAAAAGTGAACAACCAGGTTTTTATTACAGGCACTGTTGCCGTTGATGCAGAAAATAAACTCGTTGGCGGCGACTCTGCATACGAACAAACAAAATTTATTCTTCAGAAAATAGAAAAGGTGCTGGAACAATGTGGCGCCTCATTGAAAGATGTGGTGCGCACAAGAATGTTCGTGACCGATATAACACGATGGGAAGACTATGGCCGTGCACATGGTGAGTTTTTTAAATCCATAAAACCCTGCACTACCATGGTGGAAGTATCAAAGCTGATTGCGCCGGAATATTTAATAGAGATCGAGGCGGATGCGGTGATCGATAATTAAGAACTGTTAGCAAATTTTTATTTATGTGTTTCAAAGCAACCATTGCCCTGTGTATCAGCATTTTTTCTTTAGATATTATTTCTGCACAATTATATTGCGATACGACTGCGATCGACACACAATTGAGTGAGTGCCTCGACAATTCAGAAAATCAATCCACCTATGGTATGATGGCGTGTATTGATACGGCCTATGTTGCGTGGGATAATGAATTAAACACGATTTACAATTTGCTGATGACGGTGCTGACACCAGAAGAAAAAGAAAAACTCAAAACAGCACAACGCAACTGGATCGCCTTCCGCGATGCTGAATCAGAATTCATAGGCACCTATTCATTTGATCTCGGTGGCAGCATGTATCGTGTATCGGCGAACTATCGGGTAATGGAGCTGGTCCGCATCAGAGTTTTGCAATTGCAATCCCATTATGAAGAGATCACCGCCGGCAGGGAATAATATTTTATTTATCTGATCTGCGGCATATGATTTTTTATACCCGTCACCCAGGCATTCAGGTCTTTTACATACCAGGCGGAAGTCTCCTCTCCTGAAGGCGTTTTATAGGTGATCTGGATCAGGTCCCGGAAAACAGTTTTACCCAAAAAAGATTTTACGATCGTTACTGCGTTGATGTCTCGGTAAGCGATGTTGACTTCCCTCGATCCTGCATACATTTTAAACGCCAGTCCATCCCTTGTTAAAGCAAGCAAACCTGTTCCTCTCACCTGCATGCGTCCGGCGGATAAGGTGCCGAAAAAATTTGCCATACTGTCGACTAGGATCGCATTTTTAAACATCGGCGATTCAAGAAAAACCTGCCTGCGTTTTTTCATCGCACGTATCAGCAATTTAAAAACAATGAAAAGGACAACAAATACCAGCAGCACGATACCAAGAACCAGCAGGATGATGTTCGTTACGGTCATATGGTTATTTTTTCAAATAATTCCAGTTGATTTTCCGGCAGCAGGCGGAATGTTTTACGGTGGTAAACCGTTTCGCCAAATTGCTGTATGGCATTGCGATGCTCTAGGGTGCCATAACCCTTATTCTGTTTCCAGTTATAATTTGGGAATTCCTCATGCATTTGTTTCATCAGCCTGTCGCGGTACGTTTTAGCCAGCACCGATGCGGCGGCAATACTTTTATATGTTGCATCGCCGTGCACAATACATTTATGCGGGATATTGTTGTATTTATAAAACAGATGCCCGTCGATGAGCAATAATCCCGGCATCTGTTCAAACTGATCGAGCGCTTTATGCATAGCTTTAAAAGTTGCCTTGAGAATATTTATTTCGTCGATCTCAAAATTGTCGCATACCCCGATCTTCCAGCAGATCGCTTTTTTCTTGATAATAGGTTCGAGCAGATCACGTTCCTCTTCCGTCATCAGTTTTGAATCGTTGAGCAGGGGATGGGCAAAATTTTTCGGCAGGATAACGGCGGCTGCAACCACGGGACCTGCCAGGCATCCACGACCCGCTTCATCGCACCCGGCTTCAACAAGTTCTTTTTGGTATGATGTTTTTAATTTGGCCAATGGTATAAAATGTTCTGAGTTCCGGGTTCTGGGTTCGAAAAAGCTGTTAGCTATTAGCAAATGTATTTAACTATTGCGTTCAGCGATCCAGTTCGTTATTTGTTATTGTTGTTATTGGTTATTCACTCCTCCTCTCTGCTTTTTCCTTCCTCCTCTTCTTGGTTCGATGTGTTATTGATTATTGGTTACTGGTTATTCATCACTGCCTATTGCCAACTGCCCACTCCTTCCTCCTTCCTCTTGCTTCCTGGTTCTTGGTTCCCCGTTCTAAAATACTTTCCGCCATCTTTTCGTTATTAATTCTCTACTCGCTACTAATTTCTATTTTTACCTCAAACTTATAACAATTGAATTCAATATTATCCACAACTCAACTGTCAAAACATTATGGCCCCATCCAGGCTGTTAACGGGTTGAATTTGAATATTGAAAAGGGATCGGTGTATGGTATTCTCGGTCCGAATGGCAGCGGCAAAACCACCACGTTGGGGATGGTGCTCGGTATTATCAACCCCAGCAGCGGCTCTTATTCATGGTTTGAAAAAGGCAAAAGCGACAATAACAGGAAAAAGATCGGCGCCCTGCTTGAGCAGCCGAATTTTTACCCTTACCTGAGCGGTGAACAAAACCTGCGAGTGGTCGCCAGGATAAAAGAGGTGGATGAACAAAAAATTCCAGAAGCGCTGGCGGCAGTGAATTTGCTCGACAGAAAAAAAAGCGCCGCCAAAACCTATTCGCTGGGGATGAAGCAGCGCCTGGCTCTGGCATCGGCAATTTTGAGCGAGCCGGAAGTGCTGGTGCTCGATGAACCCACCAACGGCCTCGACCCACATGGCATCGCCGAGATCCGTGATTTTATCAGGAAACAATCTGCAATAGGCCGGACAATCATCCTGGCCAGTCATATCCTCGACGAGGTTGAAAAAGTATGCACGCATGTGAGCGTGATCAAAAAAGGTAACCTGCTGGCCGAAGGCAGTGTGCGGGATATTTTAAAAGGAGAGACTCAACTGGAGATAGGCGCAACAGATAATGAACAGCTGGTTGCCCTGATTGAAAATTATAAAGGCGTGAAAAAACTCAGCCGTGAAAAAGAATTTATTTTATTGACTGTTGACGATGCTTTTGAAGCAGCGCTTTTAAATAAATACCTCCACGAAAAAGGTATTGCCGTTCACCATTTAAACTTCCGCAAAAAAAGGCTGGAAGAACATTTCTTAGAATTAACCGCCTGATCAAAATTTATGATGCGTCTTTTAAAAATAGAATTCTTAAAGCTGTTGCCTTACCGCACGTTCCGGATTTTATTCCTGATCTACCTGATCCTGTTGTTTTCCATTTTACTCGTTGCCGATAATTTTTTCGGCGGACTGGGTGCACCTGAAGAACAGGTGCTGCAGTTCCCAAACATCTGGAACTACTATACCCTTTGTGCCAACTATTTTAATATCATCCTCGGTATCATCATCATTTTTATTACCTGTAACGAGATCACCTATCGCACGTTAAGACAAAATATCATCGACGGCCTCACAAGGCAGGAAGTGGTGCTTTCAAAAACCTACCTCATTATTTTCCTCGCCGT
>Ga0315912_10006969_pt1 | contig 10020 bp, 8 predicted proteins | sample VfabasoilMG_FD_204469 | JGI IMG/M metagenome (GOLD analysis project Ga0315912, IMG submission 204469) | Garden soil microbial communities collected in Santa Monica, California, United States - V. faba soil | ecosystem: Environmental > Terrestrial > Soil > Garden | place: USA: California... | reverse complement strand
GCCGACGGTGTCCGAGCGGCAGCTCAGCGTGCACGTGACGACGCCGACGGGCACCGCCTGTCCGCCGCTTGCCGTGTCATCGGTGAAAGTCACCTGGTCGGCGAACGATGGCGTCGCGAGCGAGCTCGCTCTCGTCGCGAGCGGCACGGACTGGGTCGGCGAGTTTCCCGAGCAGGTCGAGGGAACCGTCATCACCTACTCCGTCGACGTCCTGTTCGGTGACGGCTCCATCACGACGTTCCCGAACAATCCTGCTGATCCCCGCTACCAGCTGTTCGTCGGCACTGGCGTGCCGCTGTACTGCGAGACATTCGACGCCAACCCGGGCTGGGAGGAGATCAGCAACTTCGGGAACGAGTGGCAGTGGGCGGCGCCCGTCGCCGATCCCGAGACGCCCGATCCCGACGTCGCGTTCTCCGGCGCCGGCGTGTTCGGCACGGACATCACGGCCGATGGCGAGTACCGGCCGATGCTTCGCACCGCGATCGCGACGCCGGTGATCACGGTTCCGCCCTTCGAGACCGTGCGCCTGCAGTACTGGCGCTGGCTCACCGTCGAAGACGCGGCGTTCGATCAGGCAACGATCGAGGCAAACGACACCGAGATCTGGCGCAACGCGAGTGCGGTGACCGGCTCACTGGATCACGTCGACCGCGAGTGGCGGTTCCATGACATCGAGGTCACGCCGTACGTGATCGACGGAGCGCTACAGCTGCGCTGGATCCTCGACACCGACTCGAGCAAGGAGTTTGGCGGCTGGACGATCGACGACGTCTGCGTGATCGGCCTCGCGAAGATCCCGTACTGCGGAGACGGCGAGCTCGACGTTGGCGAGCAATGCGACGACGGCAACCGCGAGAGCAAGGACGGTTGCGACGCGAAGTGTGTCGACGAGGTCGAGAGCGGCGGCGGCGGTTGCTGCTCCGCGAGTGGCGACCGGAACGCATGGTTCCTCGCGCTCGCGGTACTCGGCCTGATCTACCGGCGCAGGCGCGTCTCGAGCTTGGTGCCGTCGCGATCCGTCTCCGACCGCATGCCGTAGTAGAAGCGCGGACCGCGCGGGTCGGCTTCGATCGTCAGCTTCAGGTCGAACGGATCCGGACCATCGACCTCCTCGATGCGGAACTTGCTGACCACCTTCTGGTGCGTCTCGAGCAAGTTGAACCGGATCTCGTCAGCCGCCGTCTCGAACTGGAACAGCTCGAACGTGCCCTTGAAGATCGTGCGGTCCTGGAACACGCCACCGCCCATCGACGGCACGAACCGGTACACGTGAAAGCGGTCGCGCTCCGTTTCGGGCATGTGCTCGATCCAGTTGCGATCGAGCAACAGCTTGCGCGCCTCGTCATTGTCGACGATGCGAGTCTTCGTCGTCGCCTTACCCGACGAGCAAGCGGCAAGACATAGAGCAAACAAAAGGGCCGTGCGCATGCTGGAAAGCTAGCAGATACTCGATGTCGTGACCGTCGAGTTCCTCGAGAAGGTCGGGATGGGGTTCCATCACGACGTCTGGATGGTACGCATCGACGGGACGTTCGCTCAGGCGCAGGTCTACGACGGCAGCGATCGCCAGTGGGAAATGGACGTCGACTCCGGTACCAGGCCCTGGCTCACGTTCCGCCACGAGCGCGTTTCGCCGATCTTCTCGTCCTCGTGGACGAACGATCGTCTCGTGATCATGCACGGAGACGAGCGCGGCCCGTCGATCACGAAGATGGCTGCGCTGATCCCCGACCCGATCGAGCGCGCGCGCTGGTCGCTCGAACAAGTAGCCTCCGTCGCCGAGGCGCTCGCAACGGCCGCATGGCGCGAGAAGGGTTTCGTCCACCGCCGTGCGGTCCCCGAGCAAATGTTCGTCGGCCCCGACGGTAACGCGCGCCTGCGCTCCCTGGTTGCGTTCGTGAAGTGGGGCAAGATCGGCACGTACACGGGCCGCAGCAACACGTTCACCGCGTCGATCAATTACATGGCGCCCGAACAAGCACGCGGGATCCCGTCGACGCCGCAGACCGACGTCCACTCGCTCGCGAGCACCGTGTACGGCTGCCTCGCCGGCCGCGCTCCGTGGTCCAGGGACGATCAGTTCAAGACCCTGCAAGCGATCGCAGACGCCGAACCGCTGCCGCCACCGCCCGGCGCATCCCCCGCCCTCGCCGACCTCCTCGCGCGCAGCCTCGCAAAAGATCCGTCGCAGCGCCCACGCGATGCGGCGACCTTCGCCGCCGAGCTGCGCCGATGCATTGTCGAGCCACTGCCACCCGACTTGCTCGCGAGAGTCGCCGCGCTGCGTCCAAACAAGCATCCAGCGCCGCACCAGTCCGATCTGATCGTCGGCTACCGCTGCCCGAAGAAGTGGGACGAGCTGTCGCCAACCCACACCGACGGCGTGCGCCACTGCGAGAGCTGCAAGCACGACGTCGTCGAGGTGCGATCACTGCACGCCATGATCCCGCTGATGGGCCAGCGGTGCGTCTCGCTCAAGCCCGACGACGGCAACTGACGTGACGCGTACGCTCGCTATTTTCGTCTTTGCTGGCTGCTCGACCGGCACGGGAACAGATGTCCGGCCGCCCTCCTCGGTAGCACCGTACCAACTGGGCGAATTCGAAGCGCGAGCCGCGGCACTGCTGTTCGTTGGCAGCGCCGTCGACGGAGATATCGCCTCGTTGCGAGCAATGGCTGATAGCGAGCTTGATGTGAGCGCGACCGAGCTCGCACATATCAACGAGTCGGCAACTGTCCGGCTGACGCATGCGGCCGAGGGATGGGCCGCGCACATCGACGCTCATTGCTGGACGTACAGCCTGACGCTGACGCCGCGGGATCGAAGTTTCCACATTCTCGCAGTCTCAGCATCGCAACGATGCTCCGACCCCGATGAGCCTCCGCATCCGGTGCATCTCCCACCGGGCACGCTCGAAAAGATTCGGAGCGTCGGCAGCCTTCTCATCACGCCGGACGAAGAAACGATCGCCACCCTGCCGCCCGGAACCAAAGAGCGGTACATCGGCAGCTGGAAGCTGTGCATCGACACTGCCGGAACAGTCACGCTGATGAAACGACAGCGGTCCACCGGGCTCCCTGCGTACGACGCCACCATCGAACGCGAGATCGCGCGCTGGCGTTTCCATCCGTGGCTCGTGCAAGACAAGCCGACGCCCGCCTGCGCATCGCCTACATTCGTGTACGCACGCCAGTGAGCATCAAGCCGCCGCGAGGATGCGCAGGGCACCGGTGGTGCCGCGCGCGATCTGCTTCTTGCGCTGCTCGGGCGTTCCGCCGACGGCGCACACCATCAGCTCCTCGCCATCGATCTCGACCTTCTTCATCTGCACGTCCCACTTCGTGCCGGGACCGAGCACGGTGCCGTTGAACTCGTTGATACGCGATCCGACGAGCACGATCCGCGCGGCGACCTCGTCACACGCGTAGACATCACCGGCAGCGGCGAGCGGCAGGCCGTCACCATTCGCGACAACCATGGCCTGGATGGAGCCGTCTCGGCAGCAGTCATCGAGCTGGTAGCTGAGAGCGAGTGTCACGTTGGTGGCTCGACGAGTACGGCGTTCCTTGCGCATGCGTAAATGGTCCCGCGCCCACCGCCCGGGGGCAAAATTCCGGCATGCTGCCCGGCGATGACGCGACGAGTACTTATTGCAGTACTGCTCGCTTCCTGCGCCTGCTCGGCGAAAGACAAGCCCGCGCCGGCGCCCTCCAACGACAAGAGCCGTCCCATGCCAGCGACCGAGACTCAGTGGCCCGCCCTCGACGAGAAACTGCTCGCTGATTCGGCGGCGACGTACAACTTCCGCCTCGGCCTTCCGACCCCGCTCGCGGTCACTCCGGACGGCAACGTGTTGTTCCGGCGGACCCAGGCACGCGCGTTTGCGGCGGACCTGTTCGAGCTCGATACGAAGACCGGCGCGGTGAAGACGCTGTTTGCCGTGAGCGACGGCGACGAGCATCTCTCCGATGCGGAGAAGGCGCGCCGTGAGCGCACGCGGACCGCGACGAAGGGCGTCGTTGGCATCGACGTATCGAGCGACGGCAAGACGGTGATGATTCCGCTCGCGGGGATGTTCGAGATCGTCGATCGGGCCAGCGGCGGGAAGCGCACGGTGGATCCGAAGGGCGAGGCATATGACGCGCACCTGTCGCCCGACGCGGCGCACATCGGCTTCATTCGCGGCGGTGATGTGTGGGTGATGCCGGCGGCGGGCGGTGCAGCGAAGCAGCTGACGAAGCACACAGAGGGGTTCGAGAACGGCATCGCGGATTTCGCGGCGCAAGAAGAGCTCGATCGCACTCGCGGCTGGTGGTGGGCGCCGGACAGCAAGCAGATCGTGTTTCAACGCACGGACAACCGCCCGATGGACACGCTCTACGTCGCAGATGCGCGGCATCCCGAGAAGGCGCCGACGCCGTTCAAGTATCCGCGTGCCGGGCGGCCGAATGCGATCGTCGACCTCGGCATCATCAGCGTCGCTGGCGGACAGCCGCGCTGGATCACGTGGGACCTCGCGAAATATCCGTATCTCGCACGCGTGACATGGTCGAAGAGTGGGCCGCTGTCGCTCGTCGTGCTGTCGCGCGAGCAGCAGGATCTCGCGCTGCTGGCCGTCGACGACAAGGACAAGATCTCGACGCTGATCACCGAGCACGACGATGCGTGGATCAACGTGCCCCGCGCGCGGGGTGGCTCGATTGGTTACGCGCCGGGAACTCCATTGTGGTTGGCGGATGGATCAGGCTTTCTGTGGACCACGGAACGAACCGGCGACCAGTGGTCGCTCGAGTCGCGAAATCGCGATGGTTCGCTCAAGGAGGGCGCGACCGTGTACATGGTCCCGTCGCTGCGCGAGCTTGTTGGCGTCGACGGAGGCGAGCCTATCGTCACCGTGAACGGCCAGGATCCGCTGCGGAGCGAGATCCTTCGCGTTACGAGCGGGCCACCGAAGCTCGTGCTGCAGGAGGACGGCGTGATCGCCGCGGATTTTGACAACGGCGTGATCGTTGCCTCGATGGCTCTCGCGAGCGGCGGCAAGAAGACGATCGCGATCCGCGACGGCAAGACCTTCGAGCTTCCCTCGGTCGCCGAAACGCCGTCGCTCGTGCCGACGACGTCGCTCGAGAGCGTAACGCTCGACGGCCGCACGCACTACGTAGCGATCACGCGGCCACGCGCCTTCGACAAGGCGAAGAAGTATCCGGTGATCCTCAAGGTCTACGCGGGTCCAAGCTCTCAGTACGTCGACGCGGCGCGCGACACCTACGTGATGGATCAGTGGTACGCGGACGCCGGCTTCATCGTCGTGCGCAGCGATAACCGCGGCACGCCCTATCGGGGTCGCACCTGGGAGCGCGCGGTGCTCAAGGACTTGATCACGATTCCGCTCGACGACCAGGTGAAGGCACTACAAGCCGTCGGCGCGAAGTATCCCGAGCTCGACATGGGACGCGTTGGCGTAACCGGCTGGTCGTTCGGCGGCTACTTCTCGGCGATGGCGGTGCTGTTGCGACCGGACGTGTTTCACGCCGCCGTCGCCGGTGCGCCCGTGACCGACTGGGCCCTCTACGACACCGCGTACACCGAGCGCTACATGCGGATGCCGCAGAACAACCCCGAAGGCTACAAGCACGGCAACGCGATGACGCACGCGGCGAAGCTGTCGCGGCCGCTGCTGCTCGTGCACGGCATCACCGACGACAACGTGCACTTCGCGCACACGCTCGCGCTGATCGAGGAGCTGTACGTGAACCACAAGCGCGCTGAAGTGATCACGCTATCAGCGACGCACATGGTTCCCGATCCGAAGCTGAGCCTCGCGCGCGAGCAGACCCAGATCGATTTCTTTCGCCAGCACCTGAAGTGATTCCGATCCTGCATCGCGACGAGCGCTGCGTCGCCGTCGACAAGCCGAGCGGCGTCGCGACGCACCGCGGCTGGGCGCACGACGAAGCCGACGACGTGCTGCTCCAGCAAGTGCGCGATGCGGTCGGCACGTGGGTGTATCCGATCCATCGGCTCGATCGCGGCGCATCGGGCATCACGCTGTTCGCTCTCGACAAAGAATCCGCGCGCGCGTTCTCCGATGCATGGGCGACCGCGGACAAGCGCTACCACGCGATCACGCGCGGCCATCCACCCGAGCACGTGGTCATCGATCACGCGATTCCCAAGGGCCCGGGCCTGCCGCGTGTCGACGCGATCACCGAGGTCTGGCGGCGCGAAACGATCGGCCGCTACGCGCTCGTCGAGGCGAAGCTGCACACCGGACGGCTGCACCAGATCCGGAGGCACTTGAAGCACATCTCGTGTCCGCTGATCGGCGACGTGCGCTACGGCAAGGGCGAGCACAATCGCATCTGGCGCGAGCAGTTCGCGCTGCACCGGCTCGCGCTGCACTGCAGCTCGCTCTCCGTCGCGCATCCCGATGGCGGGACGCTCGACGTGACTTGCGCGCTCGCGAGTGACATCGCGACGGCGCTCGTTGCGGCGCGCGCCGCTTATTCGATCAGCTGATCTTCTTCGAGGTCGCGGACGCTCGCATCGAGCACCGCCCAGATCACCGCCGCGATCACGGTCGCAACCGCGTCTTGCTCTTCCTTCATGAGCACGACCGGCAGCTCGTCGATCTGGTCACGCAGCGAGCGGACCATCGCGCGATCACACCGCCCCATGCGCACCGCCGCCATCCCGTTCGCGAGAGACGCCTGATCGAGGCGCAGCTCGCCGAGCGGTGTACGTCCTCCGAGTACCCGGCACGCCAGCTCGAGCCCCGCCGCAAACGCGTCGCCGTCGTCGGACATCAGCTCTGTCTCGAGGAGGCGCATCACCGCGGGCTGGCGAATCGCCAACCAGCTCACGTCGTGCTCGGCCAACAACGTGTGGAAGTCGTTCATCATGATTCGACCCTAGGCACCCGCACTCCCGATCGCCAGTTTTCGGCGTATGGTGCCGGCCATGACCCGCGCAGCTTTCATCGTCGACGGAATTCGCTCCCCTTTCGGCCGGTACGGCGGGGGCCTTGGCGGGGTCCGGGCCGATGACCTGGGCGGTGCGGTGATCGCCGCGCTGGTCGAGCGCACCAAGATCCCCACCGATCGAATCGACGACGTGATCTTCGGCTGCGCGAACCAGGCCGGCGAGGACAACCGCAATGTAGGACGCATGGCCGCGCTGCTCGCAGGCCTACCTGTCAGCGTGCCGGGTGTGACCGTGAACCGCCTGTGCGGCTCGGGCATGCAGGCGGTCGCCGATGCCGCGCGCTTGATCATGACGGGCGAGGCCGACCTCGTGATCGCCGGTGGCGTGGAGCAGATGTCGCGCGCGCCACTCGTGATGGGCAAGCCGACCGAAGCGTTCCAGCGCGGCAACCAGACCGTCTACGACACGACGCTCGGCTGGCGCTTCGTCAACGCGCGCATGGAGCAGATGCACGGCGTGCTCGCGATGGGCGAGACGGCGGAGAAGGTCGCGGAACGCTGCAATGTCTCGCGCGAGGCGCAGGATCGGTTCGCGCTGACGTCACAACAGCGCGCCGGTAAAGCGATCGCATCCGGTCGCATCGCGCAGGAGATCACGCCGATCACGACAGGCACGGATAAGAAGACCGGCGCGAAGATCATGGTCACCACCGACGAGCATCCGCGCCCTGACACCACGATCGAGCAGCTCGCAAAACTCCGTCCCGCGTTTGCGAAAGGTCCTGGCGGTTCGGTCACAGCGGGCAACGCGTCGGGCCTCAACGACGGCGCTGCTGCACTCTTGCTCGCGAGCGAGAAGGCCATCAAGGAGCTGGGCCTCACGCCCCGCGCCCGTTACGTGACCGGCGCCGCAGCCGGCGTCGAGGTCAGCTACATGGGCCTTGGCCCAATCCCGGCGAGCAAGCTCGCGCTTCAGCGGGCGGGAGTTACCGCGCAACGCATTGATCTCGCAGAGATCAACGAGGCATTCGCGGCGCAGGCGATCCCGTGCGTCGAGCAGATCGGGCTCGACCCCGAGAAGGTCAACGTCAACGGCGGCGCGATTGCGTGGGGACACCCACTCGGCGCTTCGGGCGCCCGGCTCGTACTAACTCTGATGATCGAGCTCCAGCAGCGGTCCGGCCAGCTCGGTTTGGCGAGCATGTGCATCGGCGTTGGGCAGGGGATCGCGGTCGTAATCGAGCGAGCTTCGTGAGATTGTTGGTGTCCGTCGCTGGGGTAATGCCGGGATAGCCGTGTCGGTACAGGACCAGGTCCAGAAATCACTGAAGCTCGTCGGCCGTGTGCTCGGCGAGAAGTTCAAGCTCACCGCGTGCATCGGCATCGGTGGCAGCGGTGCTGTGTACAAGGCCGACCAGATCGCGCTCGGCCGTACCGTCGCGGTCAAGATCCTCAACGAAGACCTCTGCGCCGACGCGCGGATGATCACCCGGTTCCGCGGCGAGGCGATGAGTGCCTCGCGCCTCAACCACCCCAACTGCGTATCGATCATCGACTACGGCCAGTCGAGTGATGGCCTGCTCTATCTCGCGATGGAGTACGTCAAGGGACCGACCCTGACGCAACTGCTCCAGAACGAGAGTCCGCTCGGCGTCGACCGCGTTGTCGACATCGTTTCGCAGTCGCTCGCAGGCATCGAGGAAGCGCACCTCGCTGGCGTCGTCCACGCCGACCTCAAGAGCGACAACATCATCGTCGACCAGCGCCGCGCGAACGTCGACAGCGTGAAGATCGTCGACTTCGGCATCGCGCGCCTCGTCACCGGCGTGCGCGAATCGGAAGACCGCTCGATCAGCGGAACGCCGGAGTACATGGCACCGGAAGTGATCAGCGGTGCGCCACCGTCGTTCGCGTCGGACATCTACGCCGTCGGCATCATCCTGTTCGAGCTGCTCGCCGAGAAGACCCCATTCTTCGCCGGCACGACGACCGAGATCCTCACGAACCACCTCAAGATCCAACCCGCGCTGCTCAACGCCAAGCGCGACAACATCCCGCGCGAGCTCGATGCGGTGATCGGCAAGGCGCTCGCAAAGCACCCGAGCGATCGTTACGCATCTGCGCACGAGATGCGCGAGGCGCTGGTCGGCATCCGTGCGCGCATGCGCCAGCTGCCGGCGACCGACAAGTGCACGTCTTGTGGCACCTCGTGCGCGCCGACCTTCAAGTTCTGTCCCGAGTGCGGCGCCCCCCGTTCGCGCGTCTCGAAGACGTTCGAGGTTCCGAGCATCCCGGCGAACCCGGATGTGCTGCCGCTGGCGTTCACCGGCCGCGCACGCGAGCTCGGCGAGCTCCTCGCCCAGATGCGGCGCCCGCCCGGCTCTGGCAACGGCATCCTCCTCGTCGGTAACGAAGGCGTCGGTCGCACCACGCTGCTCCGCACTGCCTACTCCGAAGTCGGCGCCGAAGGTCGCATCGTCTATCAAGTCGGCCCCGATCCGAGTGGCCTCGCCGCGCCGTTCTATCCGATGCGCTCGCTGATCGCAGCCGTGCTGCAGCTCCCCGCAGTGTCGAGCGAAGCGGAGCTACGCGATGCGGTGCTCGCAGCTGGCCTCAACGATCGCGACGTCCCGGGCATCGCCCAGCTCTTCGGTCATCCGACCACGCTTCTGGAGCTCGAGCCTACCGTCCGCCGTCGCGAGATGGTGTGGTCTGCGCTCCGCGCTCTCGAGCGCGCCGCCGTGAGCGGCCCGGTCGCCGTCGTGTGCGAGGACATCGATCGGTTCGACTCGTCGAGCATCGAGATCCTTCGCCGGGCCACCGAGAGCAGCGACCTCGCCCTTCCCGCGATCGTGATGACCACCACCCCTGCGTTCGCCGAGCAGTGGCCAGCGAGCGTCAAGCGCCTCGACATCGACTCGCTCGCCGCGCAGGACCTGCAGTCGATCGTCGACGTCCTGCAGCGCGCCGGCGTGCGCGGCCTGCCGCCAGTACAACAGCTGTTCGAGACCACCCGCGCCATCCCCGGCCACGTCGAGCACGTCGTCCGGTACTTGCTCGAGGGTGGCAAAGCCGAGGACACCAAGGTCAAGC
>Ga0315912_10006968_pt1 | contig 10021 bp, 5 predicted proteins | sample VfabasoilMG_FD_204469 | JGI IMG/M metagenome (GOLD analysis project Ga0315912, IMG submission 204469) | Garden soil microbial communities collected in Santa Monica, California, United States - V. faba soil | ecosystem: Environmental > Terrestrial > Soil > Garden | place: USA: California... | reverse complement strand
TCGGAGCCGTGTCCAATCAGTTCCAGCTCGGTCGATGCTTCGAGCGCGAGCGCGAGCGGCCAAGCACAGGGCAAGAGAAAGTGCGCTTGCACGCGCGTGAAGGGTGAGTGCCGGCGCAACGAACCGGCTGCGCGAACGCAAAACTCCGCCGCGCCGAAGCAACGCGCTGGGCGCTCTTTCAAACGCGCGAGCGCACCTGGCCAACCGAACGCGCCGCGATCGGCAAGCCAATGCAGCGTCGCGCTGTCGCTCGCTGTGCGACCTGCGCCAGGCGCGAACACGTGCACCTCGTGGCCGGCTGCGAGCAACCGCTTCACTTCGCTGTGCACGAAGTGACCCGCGGCGTCCCCGGGCTCTCGGGGGTACGAACTAGTGATGACGGCGATGCGCTCGCTCAAGAGCGGGGCAGCTCACCCAAGGCTTTCACGGCCTCGGCGCCCTGGGCGGTCAGCATCTCCCCGAGCGTGCGCAGGTAGCGGAAGCTGTAGATCCCAGAGCTGTGCGCGTCGCCCCAAGTGAAGGAGAGCGCATAATTACCTACTCGCTCGATCTCGCGCAGTTCCTCATTGCCCCCGGTCTGAAAGCGAATCGAGCCGGAGTGCCCTTGGCAGCCGGCGCACGGGCAATAACCCCTTAAAATTTCATGGGGATAGCGCATGGTTTGCCCATCGGCCCAGGTGACCTCGAAGATCCGAGCGCCGTGCGGAGCCTTGATTGCTGTGGGTTTGAATTGTGGTTCCATGCGAAAAACGGCTTCTGGGGGGTGGATCGGGGCTTGCCAAGCCCTCGAGGGTCTGTCATACCCACGGCCCCTTGGCGAATACCAGCGAATCGGTTCAGTGCAGGCCTCTCGAGGTCCAGGTTGGCGACAAAGGCATTGAGCGTGCGATCAAGCACCTCAAGCGCAAGATGGCTGCGGAGGGCATTCTGCGCGAGCTGAAGCGCCGCCGCCACTACATGAAGCCGTCGATCAAGAAGCGGAAGAAGATGAGCGAAGCCGCTCGTCGTCGCCGCAAGCGCTTGAAGACGGACGAGATCCCGCGCACGATGGGTTGATTCGGCGGGGCCGCGTCGGCCTCGCGTCCCTCGCGTCTTTCGCGTCAGAGGTGGGCCAGGGGAGCGCTGTTAAAAACAGCGGCGAAACTTGGCCCAAGTCGCGGAAATTGTTGAGTCTAGCCGGCATGGCTCTCGCGCCGGCTGCATCGACGGTAGCCTTTCCCCGACCCCCGATCCGTATCCGCACCGTCTTGGCACTTGGCCTCGTTGCCTGGTGCCTTTTCTCGCTCGTGCCGCGCGCGCTGGCGGGTTACCGCGTGCACACGCTCGCCACCAGCGTAGCCGACTATGCGGTGTGCATGGCGGGGCCGACCGGTCCCGCGTTGTTCCGCGACAATCCGAGCGAGTTTGCGCGCCTCGTACACCGCCGCATCGTGGCGGCAGGTTCGGCTGAGCGTCCGTTCGAGAAGTGCGCCAAGCACGCGCTCGCGGTCACTGGCTCGGCCGAGGTGGCGCGCAAGCATGAGCTGAGCGCGGCGAGCTTCAACGACTTTGGTCTGACCGGCATCGAGAGTACGTCGGGCTTGTCGGTCACGAGCGAGCCGTTGGTTTCGGCCGCCCGCGCGGCGTGGCCCTTCGTGCGCGGCTACACGGCGCTGGTGAAGCCGTCGCTGGGCGCGTTCGAAGCCATTCATCCCGTGGGTTTGCCGAAGCCAGGCGTCGGTCGCGGCATTCCGGGCTGGCGCGGCGTGTATCGCTCGGTGAAACGCACGCCGGAGGCGTTGTGGCTCGCGTTCGGCAAGGGCGCTCATCTCACGCTCTTGAAGAGTACGGACAACGGACTCACGTGGCGTCCGGGCACGCTGCCCGCGAGCAACGACTTTGCCGAGCGCTGCGTGACCGGTGACGGTCGCGCGTACGAGGTGGTCACGAGCCTCGACCAAGACGTGCTCGAGGTCAATTCGATCGAGCGCGAGGGGACGGCGCACGCCACGCAGCTCGCCCCCGAAAGCAGCACCGTCTACGCGCTCGCCTGCGATGAACGCGCGCTGGTGCTGCTCGTTCGCGCGCGCGGCAGCAAGAGCAGCGAACTGTACAATTGTCCGTTTGCCGGTCGCTGTTCGTTGATGCCAGGGCCGCGCGTGGAGGCCTCGCCCGGTTTGTACGAGCAGACCCTGGACATCGCGCGCGTGCACGGCACCACCGTGCTTTCGGTGACGAATCGCGACATCGTGCGCGTCACTTCGAGTCGCGATGAGGGCCGCACTTGGACGCCGTTTTATGTCGCTTTCGACGCGGCCGAGCATCCGGAAGTGCGCGCCGATGTGCGCACGCCGTCGCGCTTGCTCACGGTCGATGGGCGCGTGTTCCTGTACGGCGGTGGCAATCGTTCCACGCAGTCATACAGCGTGCTCGTCTCGGACGATCACGGCGCGAGCTTCCGCACCCCGTGAAGCGCTAGCGGCGGGCGATGTGGCCGAGTGCGCGGCCGACCCAATCATGCTTTTTGACGGGTTCGGTGCTGGGGTCGACTTCGGCCGCCAGCACCCGCAACGCGCGAACTTCGAGCCGCGCGCTCTCGGCTGCGGCTGAGTCGCCGCTTTCGAGCGCGCTCGCGGCGATACGCCGAAATGCGGCCAGCGCGGCTGCCCAAGCATGCGCTTCGACATAGTGCTGCGCGAGCTCTTGCAAGGCTTCGCGCTTGGGCTCGAGCTCGACCGCGGCCTGCAAATCGGCAATCGCCTTTTCGGTGCGGCCTGCCGCGCGATACAGATGTGAGCGTTGGATCAGCGCCTGCGCGCGCGTATCGCCCAAGCGGATGGCTTCCGCGTAAATCAGCTCTGCTTCGCGGATATCGCCCATGCGCTCGCGCAGCAGAGCCAAGCGCAGGTAAGCGTCGCCCAGCGTGCCGTCGATGGCGATGGTCTCGGTGTATTCACGCAACGCCTGTGCGATGTCGCCGCGCCGTTCGAGCTCGGTAGCGCGCAGATAGTGGCTTTGCGCGAGCCGACGCGACCAGCTTTCGCTGACGGCAGAAACCTGCGCGTCGGCCGGTCGAGCCAGGCTCAAGCTGAGCAGCAAACAGAGCCCGCCCAGCCATGTGTACCGAGGGCCGCGAGACGTGCGTCCGCGGGGCCACATCTGCCCGACAATTCCAGCCCAAATCCCGGATTGCGGCCGCGGCACGCCTGTTGCTGACTGGGCCGCAATGGCCATGAATCTGCGCGCGACGCGTTCGAACCTTCGGCTCTGGCGTTGGACCCTGCTGTTCGGAGCCCTGTCGATCGTCGCCGCCGCATGCATGGCCGGGGCGGGCAGCCCGGTGAAGTCCGAAAATGGGGCGCTCGCGCCGGGCGCGGGGACGCGCGGCGCGCAGGGCAAGGACGGCGCATTCCGCGTCGTATTCGCGGGCCCGCAGGGTGAGGCGAACGAGGTCAGCGAGCTCAGTTTGGTGTTCAGCCGCCCGCTCCGCAAGCTCGAGCTGGCCGGGGCTCCCACGCCCGCGATCGCGGTTTCGCCGCCGATCGCTGGGCGCTGGCAGTGGGTGGGCACGCACGCCCTGCACTTCGTCCCGGAAACACCGCATTTGCCGGGCTCGACCCGCTACACGGTGACTGTTCCGGCCGAGCTGCGCGCGCTGGACGGTTCGACCTTGGGTAGCCCCTACCAGCTCGAGTTCAGCACGCCGCGCTTGAAGTTGGTCGACTCGGAGCCCGGCGCGGGCAGCCGCGGGCTCGAGCCCAACGCCAAGTTTACGCTGCACTTCAATCAAGCCGTCGAGCCCGAGAAGCTTCGCGCTCTGAGCCAATTGAGCGCCACCCACGCGGGCAAGAGCGAACGCCTTTCGTTCACGGTAACGCGGCCCGATCCGAATCAACCCAAGCGCCTGGAGCTGAAGCCCGCGCGGCCGCTGCCGATCCATTCCGAGATCAAGCTCGCGATCGCCGAAGCTTTGACCGGTTTGGAAGGCCCACTGTCGCTCGCGGCAGCCATCGAGGTGCCCGTGGAAACCTACGGACCGCTCGCTGTCGAAAGCCTCAATTGTGATCGTGAGACTCCGCACGGACGGTGCGCAGCGGGCGGTTCCTGGTCGCTCGAAATGAGCAATGCGGTGCCGCTCAAAGATCTGAAGCGCGCGCTGTCGATCACGCCCGCAGTACCGTTGCGCTTCGAAAATTGGACCGATGAATCCACGCCCGTTTCGTATCTGAGCATCACGGCCGCGTTCCGCGCCGGAGTCACGTATACGCTGCGCATCGCCGGCGATCTGCGCGACGTTCACGGTCAGAGTTTGGCCCGCGCTTTCGCCAAAGAAATGGCAATCGACGACTATTTTCCGGCCGTCGAGATCGGAGTGCAAGGGCATCTGCTCGATCCGCGGACCGCGAGCACGGTTCCGGTCGGCTCACTCAACGTGAAGAGTTACGCTTTGAGCACGGCCCCGCTCACGGCCCAAGATGCACTTTTGCTGGCGAACGAAGAGGAGCCCGAAAAGCGCTGGCAACTTTTGCGCGGGTTGAAGCAAACGCGCCTGCGTTTGGTCAGCCCGAGCGCGGGGCTGAACCGCGTTCACAAAGAGCAGTTGCCGCTGGCGAGTTTGCTCGGACCGAGCGCGCATGGGCCGCTCGCGATCGGCGTCGAATACGAACGAAACCCGAAGGACTACCGTTCGCTCGATACGCTCAAAGTCGTGCAGCTGACGGACTTGGCGATCACCGGCAAGCTCTCGCCGGACGGCTCGTTGGTCTGGGTGACGCGCGTCTCGTCGGGCGAACCGGTGGCCAAAGCGACGGTGCGCATCTTGGGTGGCGATTCGGGCGAACATCGCTACGAAACCGATGCCCACGGCATCGCCAAGATCCCGGCCGCAGATTTCTCGCCCAAGTTCGACACCTCGAGCGGCGACGCGGCCGCGATTTTGATCGCCGAAAGTGCTGACGATTGGGCCTACGAACGCGCGCGGGATTTCTTGTCGCCCTGGCGCTTTTCGGTGCCCTTCGATTGGGAAGCCCGCAAGCGCAGCTACGGCATGGTCTTCACCGAGCGCGGCATCTATCGCCCCGGGGACGAGGTGCAAGTGAAGGGCATCGTGCGCCGCGAACAAACCAGCGGCAATTCGACGCCGGCCGGCGAAGAGCTCACGCTCGAGCTCTATTCACCGGACGCGGAACGCACTCATTCGCAGCCGGTCAAGTTGAACCGCTTCGGGACGTTCGCGGCGACGCTCAAGGTCCCGGAGACGGGCCACTTGGGCGCTTGGCAGATCAAGGTGCGCTCGGGCGAAGACGTGATCTACGAATCTTTCGACGTTTCGGAGTATCGAGCGGCGGAGTTCAAGGTCGCCGTCGAGAGCGAACGCCCGAGCTACGTGCGCGGCGATACCGCGCGCTGGACAGGCCACGGTGACTACCTGTTCGGCGCGCCGATGGCCAAAGCCGGCGCGCGCTACACGGTCTCGCGCGCGCCGAGCTACTTCGAGGTGCCGAACTCCGAGGGGTTTTCCACGAGCTCTGCGGCGTTTCACGCAGATCTGGAAGATCAGGGGCTGAATACGAGCCAACTCAGCGCCGAGCAGGGCAAGCTGGACGAGCACGGCGCGCTGCCCTTTGCGCAAAAGCTCGACTTACCCGGACAGCGTGGTCCGGAGTTGCTCAGTGCGGAAATGGAAGTGAGCGATGTTTCACGGCAAAGCATCGCGGGCAGCAGCTCGGCCATCGTCCACCCTGCCGAATTTTACGTGGCGCTGAAGGAGCCCGAAGATTACTTCGCCGCGGCACCCGGAAAGTTTGCGACCAGTGTTCTGGCCCTGTCGCCCAAAGGCGAGCGGCTCGCGGGAAAGTCGGTGAAGGTCGAATTGATCTCACGGCGCTGGACGTACGCGCGACAAAAACAGGGCGACAACGACTCGCAGCTGGTGAGCAAGGTGGTCGACCGCGTGGTCGGAGGGTGCACGGTGACGACCGCGCAAGCGCCGGCGCCCTGCTCGGTCGAGCTCAAGGAAGCGGGCTATCACGTGCTGCGCGCGACGGCCAAGGACGCGCGCGGCAATAGCGCCGAGGCCGCGCTCAGCGTGTACGGTATCGGCGAGCAAGGCACGGGCTTCGCGGACAGCGATCGCCTGAGCGTGGAGCTGAAGAGCAACAAACAGACTTATCAAATCGGCGAAACCGCGCGCGTGCTGATCAAATCCCCGTTCTCCGAGGCGGACGCGCTGGTGACGATCGAGCGGGCGGGGGTGTACCGTTCGCAGCGGCTGCGCTTGCGTGGGCCCACGCCCACGATCGACGTGCCGATCACGGAGGATTTGCGGCCCAATGCGTTCGTGGCCGTGCATCTGTTGCGGGCGCGCAAAGCCGGCGAGAAAGCGGCGCTCGGCGCGCCGTTTCGGGTCGGCTACAGCGAGCTGCGCGTCGATCCCGAAGCGCGACGGCTGACCGTCAGCGTGCGGCCGGACAAATCCGACTTTGCACCGGGCGCCGAGGTCAACGTCGACATTGCGGTCAAAGATCGCGCGGGCAAGCCGCAAGCGAGCGAAGTGACGCTGTACGCGGTGGACGAAGGAGTGCTGTCGTTGATCGGCTACAAGGTGCCCGATCCAATCCCGGTGTTTACCGCTCCGCGTCGGCTCAGCGTCGCCACGCTGGAGGCACGCGACGGCCTGGCCCGGATCGGCTTGGAAGCGCTGGATGGGGCGCTCGGCGCGGACAAAGGACGCGACGGTGGTGGCGGCGGACTCAGTCCCGCGCGTCGAGACTTTCGCCAAACCGCCTACTTCAACCCCAGTGTGCTGACCGACGCGACGGGCAAGGCGCGCATCCGCTTCAAGTTGCCGGAGAGCTTGACCACGTATCGCGTCATGGCCGTGGCCGTCAGTGATGGCGATCACTATGGCTTTGGTGCTGCCTCGGTCACCTCGAGCAAGCGCTTGATGGCGCGCCCCGCGTTGCCGCGCTTCGTGCGCGCCGGTGATACGCTCGAGGCCGGGGTCGTGGTTTCGGCCAAGAATTTCGAACCTGGGCAAGTCACGGTGCAGGCGCGCGCAACCGGTATCATCCTGGTGGGAGAAGGGGCACGCACGGTCAACCTGAGTCGCGATCAGGCGCTCGAGGTGCGCTTCCCGTTTCGCGCCGAAGCCGCGGGTAAAGCCAACTTCCGCTTCGACGTCAGCGCGGGCGCCGAGAAAGACGCGGTAGTGGTCGAGCGGCGCATCGATTCGCCGGCCACGCTCGAAGCCGTCGCATTGTATGGAAAATCGCAGGACTCCGTGGCCGAGGCGCTGGGCGATCTGTCCACGATTCGTCCAGATATCGGCCAGCTCGAGCTGAGCGTGGCCTCCACCGCGCTGGTCGGGCTCGGCGCCGGCGTCGATCAGTTGGTTCAGTATCCGTACGGGTGCACCGAGCAGCTCTCGAGCCGCTTGATCCCGCTGGTGCCGCTGCGCGATTTGGCCAAAGACTTCAAGATCCCGCTGCCGCTCGATTTGAACAAGGTCGTGCCGAAAACGGTGGCCGAGATCGTTTCGCGCCAGCGCGGGGACGGCGGCTTTGGTTTGTGGCCGAACTCGACGCAGAGCTACCCCTGGGTATCTGCGTATGCGCTGTTCGTCTTGAGCCAGGCCAAATTGCACGGCACGCCCGTGCCTCAAAACGTCTTCGATCGCGGTAAGGACTACCTACGCCGCTACTTGGCCGAGACCGCGGAGGACGCCTACCGATTGCCGACATTGGCGTTCGTGCTCGACGTCCTTTCGGACATGGGCGCGCCCGACGCGGGCTATCAACAAAAGTTGTTCGAACGCCGCAAAGAATTGCCGCTGTTTGCCAAGGCGTTGTTGCTGCACGCCATCGCTGTCAGCAAGGGCCAGAAGAAGCTGACCGAAGCGCTCCTGCCCGAACTCCAGAACGCCCTGCGCATCGAAAACGACGCCGCGTTCGTGGGCGAGAATACCGGCGACGAATATGCCGTGTTGATGGACTCACAGGCGCGCACCAGCGCGCTCGTGCTGCGAGCGCTGCTCGCCGCGCAGCCGGATCACCCGCTTGCGGCGGAGTTGGCGCGCGGGCTCTTGATTCAACGCGTCGACGGCAGCTGGCGCAGCACGCAAGAAACGGCCTACGCGCTGCTCGCGCTCGACGCCTACCGCAAGGCGCAGGAGAAGGCCGTGCCGGATTTTCAGGTGAAAGCGTTGCTCGGTCAGCAGTCGGTGTTGGACGCGGAGTTTCGCGAGCGCACGCTGAGCGCGCAGCAAACGCGCGTCCCGATTGACAAACTGGCTGGCTCGAAGAGCTCCTCGTTGGTGTTCGAAAAGCGTGGCTCGGGCACGCTTTTTTACCAAGCGCGGCTGCGCTACGCGCGGCGCACGCTGCCGACGGACACTCTGGATCAGGGCTTCTTCGTGCAGAAGGGCCTGCGCTCGGTCAGCCCCGAGGGGCTACCCCAGGCTTTGAGCAGCATTGCCGACACGGTTCCGCCGCGCTTTCGCGGGGGAGACTTGGTGATCGCGGATCTGGTGATCGTGACGCCCAGCCCACGTGATTTCGTGGTCGTCGACGACCCGTTGCCCGCGGGCTTCGAGGCCGTCGACAGTCACTTGTCGACGACTTCGAGCGCGCTCGGGGTCGGCGAATCCAACGGCTACGGTTCGTGTGCGGACTGCGACTATCAAGAGGCGCGCGACGACTTGGCCGCTGGGCGCACGTTCTTCGAGGACTACTCGCAACGCGAGCTGCGCGACGATCGCGTGCTGTTCTTCGTCGACCACATGGCGGCGGGGATGTACCACTACCGATACCTGGCGCGCGCCACGACGATGGGTAAGTTCGTGTTACCCTCGACGCGCGTCGAGGAGATGTACACGCCGGAGACCTTCGGTCGCAATGGCGCGAACCTGGTGAGCGTCGAATGACGCGCCGCAGGTGGATCTGCCTGGGGCTCTCGTGGCTGAGCCTCGTGCCAGCGCTTTCGCTCCTGCTGGGCGCGGCGTGTGAAGATCTGCCCAGCGCGCTCCGCGATTCGAGCGCGGAATTGAGCACTCAAGTCAGCGATCGCGACGGACAAGCGATTCGCGAGCTGCGTTCGAAAGACGGCAAGCTGTCCTCGCGCGTTGCTCTCGCCGAGCTTTCGCCGGCGGTCGTCCCGGCGCTGATCGCGGCGGAAGACGCGCGCTTCTATCGGCATCCGGGTGTCGACCCGTTGTCGATGTTGCGCGCGCTCGGTCAGGCAGTGCTCGAACGCAAGCTGGTCTCGGGCGCGAGCACGCTGACCCAACAACTGGCGCGCACGGTCGTGCCGCGGCCTCGGACGCTATTGGGTAAGTGGCGCGAGGCGGCGATTGCCCTTCGCATCGAGCGTACTCTGAGCAAAGAGCGGATCTTGGAGGAGTACCTCAACCGCGTGGAGTTCGGCCCGAATTTGCGAGGTATCGACGCCGCCAGTCGCCGCTACTTCGACAAGCCAGCGGCTCAGTTGGATTTGGCCGAGGCGGCTGCGCTGGTGTCCATTCCGCGCGGACCAACGCTGTACGATCCCGCCCGCGGCACACGAGCGCTACTGAGAAGGCGCGATCGCGTGCTCGAACGCATGGTTCAGAGAGGGCTGACCAGTGTCGACGCCGCGCGTACCGCCCAAGCCGAGCCGCTGCGCTTGACGCGCGGTTCGAGCCAGGGGGGCACGGAGCACCTGCTACAAGGCTTGCTGTCCGGCGCGCTCGCAGCAGAGCTTCGCGGCGAACGCATTCAACGCTTGGAGACCAGCATCGACTCGGGGCTACAGCGTGAGGTGGCGGAGCTCTCGCGGCGCGCGGCGCGCTACGGTGCCGACGTGGGCCTGAGCTCGGTCTCGGTCGTGGTCGTCGAAAATGCCACGGCCGAGGTGCTGGCCTACGTTGGCTCACCCGATTTTCATGCAGAAAAGGCGCTCGGGCAAAACGACGGAGCGCGCGCGCTGCGTCAACCCGGCTCGGCGCTCAAGCCCTTCGTGTATGCGGCGGCGATGACGCGGCTGGGGCTGACAGCGGCCGCTCGCT
>Ga0315912_10006967_pt1 | contig 10021 bp, 12 predicted proteins | sample VfabasoilMG_FD_204469 | JGI IMG/M metagenome (GOLD analysis project Ga0315912, IMG submission 204469) | Garden soil microbial communities collected in Santa Monica, California, United States - V. faba soil | ecosystem: Environmental > Terrestrial > Soil > Garden | place: USA: California... | reverse complement strand
GCCCCCGCGGGGGCGTCGGGGGAGGTGGTAGGGGTAGTCGTTATAGTCGTCATGAGTAGCTCCTGTGGCCCTACACTAAATTATAGGTCGGAGTGTCCAACTCTATCCTGTCACAAAGGGTGACGCTGCGCGCAGGGCTGACGTGTCGTCATTGTGGAGTGGCTGGATACGCTAAAGCGAAGTGATTTATTTTGTAAAGTTCAGCGCGGCGGGTAAAGCCTATCGTTGGGTGGCCTCTATCACATCAACGCTTTAGGTTACTCAGAACTATGAATTATCAAATTACCATTCTTCAAAACGGGCATAACACCAAAACGTTATCTGATATTCTTCCAATATCTGCACCCATAAAAATGTTGATCATAGGAAAAACACCTGTGCCTGTAAGTGTTGAAATCGGGCACTATTTTCAGGGCAAACAAGGCAAATTGTTTTGGGGTAAATTACAAGAATATGATGTATTAAAAATTGTAGACGGGAAATATGAAGATGAGTTTTTAATTGACAGTGGTTATGGCATTACAGATATTGTGAAAATGCCGCGTCATTATGGAAACGAGCCGAGCGAAGATGAATATAAAGCTGGCTGGCTTCAGGTAGGTAATATTATCAAAAACCTTCACCCTATCGTAACAATGTTTGTTTATAAAGGGGCTTTGGATAAAGTGCTTATGTTTTGCTATTCGAGAAAGAGCAAATCAATTTATGGCTTCAATCCCGAATTAGATAGTTTGTTTAATTCAAAAGTGTTTGCATTTCCAATGCCGGGTACACCTTGTACAAAGGAAAAGGCGCATCAAAGTATGTCTGCTTTATGCGAAACCTTGTTTTCTAACAATGTGCAATGAAAAACACTGCATTACACCTTACTAAGCGTTTTCATTATGGAAAAAGATAACTTGAACCAGTACAGCACAAATTTTATGATAGCAAACTTACAGGAGGCTCATAATTATTTGCGTGACACATCTAAAAGGATGGCTGACCAAATTCAGTTTTATCTCACTCTGACGACGGCTCTATTAGCAGGGTTGTTTGTTATGATAAATGACCCTAATAATTTAGCACAGTTACCTTTGTCAATCGCAATTTTATGTGCTGTGGAAGCAGGGGTTGGTTATATTACTTTTACTAGGCTTATAAGCATAAAATCTCAGGCAACGAATCATTTTGCGCGTGCGTATCGTTGGAGTCAATTTTTTCTTGACAATGACAAGCATCTGCAAAACTATTTTGTTGGTGAAGAGATGCTTCGTGAAAGTGAATTACGAGCAAGACACTTTCCGTTCACTCGCCCGATAATAATTTTGCTTAGTACATTTGCAATATTCAATAGCTGGATTCTTGGTATAAGTGTGTTTTTCGGTATCAATGCTGTTTTCGTGTTTTCTGGCAGTGCCGTTTGGCTTCCAAATAGTTATTATTTTACGAGTTATGGTCTGCCCTCTACGTTCATTTTGATTAGTGCAACTATCGTTTCAATTTCGTACCTAAGAACAGAGGTAAAAAACGCAAGAGCAGATTTTGCACATATTCTAGGCGATGAAAAAAGAATTAAACAAATTAAAGGCAAGGAGAAACCATCTTCTCAATCAAAAAAATGATTTCGCATAAAAACCACCTATCAATGAGTTCCATCCTCGTAACCCACCCACCGCCCAACCCGGGCATCAAACCGACTCGCGTGGCAGGTGAAGCTGGCCGTTGGGCGCTTGGTGGAGAGCAGAAAAGTTGAGAAAAGGCGTGGGGTTTAGAACATGGTCATGTAATGCACTGAGAACAAATCAAGTGGGCGTGTGGCAAGGCAGAGTGGGGTGCGTTATTTTTTATATTCCAAAATGTCCCCCGGCTGACAATCTAAAGCGCTACAAATCGCCTCCAAAGTTGATAAACGAATGGCCTTGGCTTTGGCGTTTTTTAGGATGGAAAGATTAGCCAGCGTAATGCCGACTTTCTCGGCGAGTTCAGTCACGCTCATTTTGCGCTTCGCCAACATGACGTCAATGTTAATGATGATAGCCATGCAGGTCTCCTTACACCGTTAAGTCGTTCTCGGATTTTATATCCACGGCACTCTGCAAAATCTGTTCAAACATCGCCGCCGCCGTGGCCATCACGCTCGAGCCGAAGATGAGGAGGAGGCCCACGAAAACCCCACCCGCGCGATCGTCTGAGGGGCTCAACATGATGAAGAGCTCTGCGCCCACTACAAAACCGATTATGGCGAGCGCACAAAATTTTATCGTCCGCAGAGCTTTGACGGCCGCGGGCGAGAAGACCTTATTTTGTCCGGCATAGCCCAACACCCTGAAGGCTTGATAGAGCGCCCAAAAAAATGGAATGGACGCGATATACGCATACACTAGAAAGGGATCGGTGAAATAGATCTCAAAGAGTGTGGCGTGTGCATTTCTGCCCTCGATCTGAGGTTCCCAAAGCATGAGCGCCAGGGCGCCAATGGCGATGAGCACAATGACTATTTGAAGAAATATGGTGGAGCTTTGCTTCATAAATAACACCTCATTCAGTATTCGATAGTCATATCCTAACAGGGTATTTATCGTTTGTCAATATATTATTATCGTTTTACAATCAAATTGTGCTGTTTTATATTCAGATGGGCCTAGGCGTGCCCGACCCGGGCTGGCAGGGGATTGGCGCTGCGCGCCGAGCCGACCTGCCTGGCGCATAAAAGGGCTTATACTTCAAGCGTCGCGGTTCGGCAGGTTCGTGTCAGCCGTTGATGCGAGCATTGGGCGGCATTCGGCTATAACTAAGGACGATTTCAAAATAAGCAAAAAGCAATCACAAATTTATGACCACTTTATCAAACTGGACTCGGCTCACCCCCGTCGTAATTTTTACAACGTGTTTATATACGCTTTGTGGTCTTGGTATTACTTTAACTCTACCGCTATCACAGGATTACAGTTGGTTCGTATGGCACCGGCTAATCATTGCGATCAGCCTAATTCCATTAGGCGTTGTGGCACTTTTTACGCACCACATCGCGTTTTTGGCACTCTTTGGTTTTGCCATTGGCAAAATTAGCCAAGTTTTGTGGCACCGGAAAATAGCGAAGCTAATCTTTCTGCTGGTAGTTATTGCCAATAGCTTAGTGGGGCTCGGATTGGGGATGATTCGCCCGCCAGTAACTGAAGCGAAAGCTGTCGAGTGTGAACAGTTTATTTCAATTGAGCTAAGGGTTCGGAAAGTCGTTTTTCGCGAAATAACATCGAGTCACTCTACGTCGTTTTATCTCTTTTCCCAAGATGGCGGTCAAAATTGGAAGCAAATAGCGATTTCCCACAGTGCTTGGGAATGTAATAACCTGCACGACAACGGCGCAGTGATGTGGTTTTGGACAAGCTCTGAGGTTTATGCAACGCAAGATAAGGGCGCAACCTGGCATGTCTGGAAATATGGTCAAGAGGACCAATTTTCCTTTCCCTTTGACACTATAGATTTGAGTTTTGTTCAATACTATTCTGATGACTTTCGCTTTCTAGACGATGTTGAATTTTCTGATGGGGTCAATGGCGAAATGCGTGTTTTTAGAGCGCCTAACTGTTACAGCCTGATTTTTACAAATTATTACACCAATGACAGTGGGAGAACATGGACTAATAAACAAAACCTTGGCGATTCTAATGTCACGCGCAGTTCGAGGGGCGGTTGCTGATCACTGAAATTTTTCCCCATAATTCTAAAGCGGCTCAACCCGGGCTTGCAGGCAGCCTTTGGCGCTTAATTTGTTTCGTTGTGGAGTTTCTGGAAGGTAAGCGAGACCCTTTCGTTGGGCGGCTGACGCGGGGAAACGAGAAAATTATTTCAAGGAGTAAACGAATGACCTCACAACGCCTTGGGAAATACGCTTGTTTAGAAGTGGAAAGTCGCTGGTTGTTGAGTCAGCTTCCAGATGATTTACTTGACACGCCCCACGGCTGGCAAATTATTGATCGGTACCTCCCGCATACACGGCTCCGTTTACGGCACATGCAATCCCTCTCTGGGGATGAGGCTATTTACAAATTGACCCAGAAGTATCGCTCCGAAACTCAAAATGCATACGAAACGACCATTACGAATATGTATCTCACCGAAGCCGAATATCGTCACTTTGAAGCTTTGGAAGCCAAGCTACTTAAGAAAAAACGTTACCCCTATTCCCTGCCCAACCTCTCCTTGAGCGTTGATGTTTTTGAAGGTCGCCACCAAGGTTTAATTTTGGCAGAAGTGGAAGCGGAGAAAAAAGCAGAAGTCGCTGAATTGGCTTTACCGGCGTTTGTCCTCGGAGAGGTCACGGAGGATCCATTTTTCACGGGCGGCAACCTGATAATGCTGACGGACGAGGAGTTTCGGCGTGGCTTGTCACAACGCCTGAGCGACCTTGAGCCTCGGTCATAGCCAAACAGATGCAAGTCGGATAGGTAAAGTCATGATCCTTCCTAAAATTCGCGATCCCCGCTTCATTGCCATCCGGCGTGGGGGGACGCTCACGGACTCCGATCATCAGCTCCTGGCTTTATGGGCGGCGGTGTGCGCCGAGCACGTTCTGCCCCTCTTCGAGGCGGTACAACCTGCGGATCTGCGGCCCCGTCAGGCGCTTGAGCAGGCTCGGGCCTGGGCGCGTGGCGAGAGCACGATGTCGCAGTCCCGGGCGGCGGGTGGCCATGCCATGGCGGCGGCGAGAGTGTTGAGCGGAGCTGCGCGGCACGCCGCCTTTGCGGCCGGCCAGGCGGCGGCGGTGGCGCATGTCGCCGCGCACGAACTCGGTGCGGCGGCCTACGCGATCAAGGCCGTGCGGGCGGCTGCCCCCCGAGGCGAAGGTGAGCGCGCTGGCTCGCTCGAGTGCCGTTGGCAGCGCGAACAGCTCCCAGAGGCGATTCGCGAACTCGTCTTGGACGATCAGCGGTTGCGAAACGCGATCTGCTGGTCAGTGTTCGACTGCTGACGGGTGTGATGGCTTGTCTGCACTGCCTAACCAGTGCTTTACAACGCCCCTTCGACTGCGCGGCGACCCTTCGACCAGCTCAGGGCGAACGTTGTTGATGCAATAGGAAACCGCTATAGTTTTGTCAGGTTCGCGCCAGCCGGTGAGGCGGGCGTTGGGCGGCTTCCATTCAAATTACTGAAGCCACCTACGAACTCATTAAGGATGACTTCATCTGCGAAGCGTAGGGCACTATCAAGGTCAAAGGCAAGGGCGAGATGAGGGTGTGTATGTGCTTGAGAAAAAGGCTTAATACCGGCCGCCAGCCGATGCGCTTCACGCCGCAAACTGAGTGGCACTCGGCGCGGCGGACACCCATTGTTAGGCGGCGCACGCTCACACATCAAGCGCGAGAGTGAAATCTATGACGAACAAAAAGGTAGCACTTGTTACAGGGGCGTCATCTGGGTTTGGGGAGTTAACGGCCGCACTGCTCGTGACGAAGGGCTATCGTGTATTCGGAACAAGTCGCCGAGAACAGTCGGCCAGCCCACAAAATATTGAAATGCTAGTGTTGGATGTGCAGTCGGACCAATCGGTTCACGCCGGTATTGAAAAGTTGCTGGCGCTCACGAACCGAATAGATCTGCTCATCAACAATGCTGGACAGGCACATGCCAGCGTCATCGAAGAAACGAGTTTAGCGCAGGCCAGAGACATTTTCGAGACAAACTTTTGGGGGGCGGTCCGCGTCACGGGTGCCGTGCTACCCCGCATGCGACAACAATGTCGTGGACGAATCATAAACGTGAGCTCACTGGCCGGTTTGATCAGTGTGGTCGGACAGGGGTTTTACTCTGCCAGCAAGTTTGCCCTGGAAGGTTATAGTGAATCGCTCAGCCTTGAAGTTGAGCAGTTCAACATCAAAGTCTCGTTGATTGAGCCGGGCTTTTTTAAAACCAAACTGCATCATCACATGTCGCCCAGTACCACCGATCTGGCCGATTACAAGGCACTGCGTGCTTCAGTCGCGTCAGCGATCAAGCGGGCCATTTTGCAGGGTGACAAACCCGAAAAGGTCGCTGAGCTGATTGTCCAGGTGGCCGAAAGCCAGTCGCCACGCTTGCGGTATCGTGTCGGGAGCGACGCCCTCTGGGTGCCGCGTTTGAAGGCAATGTTGCCGGAAAGTTGGTTCCGGCTGGGTATAAAAAAGCGCTTCAATCTGCCCTGAGCAATACGAGAAAAAATCCTCGCCCAACGTCGGCATACAGCGGATTTTCTAAAAGACTCTCCGCAAACCGCTGACGCCAAACGTTGGGCGCTGTCCTTACCAATAAAAGTATAATGAGACGATGCTACACATAAAAGCAAATGAATATAGTCTTTGGGCCTGGTTAAGGGATAGCGCCCTCATCGGGATAAAAACTGGGGTGGTTTTCAGTACCCTGTATATACTCTACAACTTATTTACAAGATTAGGCGTAATGAGTATCAGTTCCGCTCAGTCACCCGATATCTTGAGCCGGATGGGATGGCTGACCCTCATCATCCTCGGTGTGGGTGGCCTCATTGGTCTGGCCCCTAGTTTTGTTATCGGCGCAGTGACGGCAATGTTGATTGGGCTAGCGCTGTGGATTGGGAAAAGAGGGCTCTCAATTTTTATCGCCATTATGATTGGGCTTGTCATTTGTCTTAGCCTAGCGGGAATTGTAGAGTATGGCTTATGGTCGCAAATCGCCAACAAAGCCACCAATCCCCAAGCCAGTGAATCCGGTTGGTTCGAGGTCATTTATCCCAGTTGGCGCGGAATACCGCTGGTTATTTACATTGCGAGTGGTGGTTGGATGGGCTGGAGATTATTCAAGCGGCTATCAGGCCGACTAAATATCAGCGACCACCCTACACAGTCGCTGGGAGGATAAGCCGGAAGTTCTTAACTGAAGCAGTGGCCCAACCCATTCTCCACAGGAGATCACCATGCCGCAAGGTCGGCCCCCCATCAGCACGATGACGCGCCTCTATGGCCACTTCGCCCATCAGACTGAGTACCGACCGCAACCATTGGCGGTCAGCGTGAACGCCCTGCTCGACCAGCGGGGGGTGGATGCGCTTTGGATGCCCTTGCAAGTGTCCGCCGAACACTTTGCAACAGCCGTCGCGGGCCTGCGGCACTTACGCAATTTCGCAGGGTTTACGGTGACCATGCCCCATAAAGTCACTGCGGCCCACCTGTGTGATGGGCTACTCCCGAATGCCCTGGCCTGCGGGGCGGTCAACGCCGTCCGGATCGATCCAGATGGTCGCTTGATCGGCGAGACCTTTGACGGTGTCGCACTGGTCCAGGCCATTACCGCGCATCGGGCCTTAGACGCGACCACGCGGGTCCTGCTCGTCGGTGCCGGGGGCGTGGGGCGGGCGATTGGCGTCGCGCTCGGCTTCGCGGGTATCGGCATGTTGGCGATCACCAATCGGACCCAAGCCAAGGCCGACGAGTTAGCCCAGAGGGTGCGGCGGGTGGCCCCCACCTGCGTCGTCACGACCCAAGCCGCTTTTGATCCCGCCGACTTCGATATCGTCATTAACGCGACCTCGCTGGGGCACGTCACCGGGCAAGGGCCACTGCCCCTCGAGGTTGCGCGGGTGTCAGAAAAGGCGTTGGTGGCAGACGTGGTGTCGGTGCCGGAATATACGCCGCTCCTCCAAGCGGCTCAGGCGCGAGGGCTTGATATTATGCGTGGCATTGAGATGCGTAACCCGCAGATCGAGATCATCGCCGACTTTCTGGGCATGACCGCGCAAGCGGCGTGAGGGCTTAACATCAGCCGGCCGCCGACGCGCGCCGTGTGCGCAGGTGTTGAAGGCTTCAGTTATCTTATTGCTTAGTAAGTTTTCCAACCGCCCCGTTCAGATCATCCAATCGCCCCTGTACAATGCGTTGATACCACCGCTCGCCCTTTTGCTGGTCGAGTTGGAGCGTCGCTCGATAGAGCGTCTGGGCTTGCCCCAATTCGCCGCGCGTGCGCGCGACTTCGGCTTCGGTAAACATGAGCCAGCGTGTGTCAACGGGTGGCGGCGGGTCGCCAGCTACCGCCCGAGCGCGGGCGATCCACTCTTGCGCCGATATGAGGTTCCCTTGGCGCGCTTCACTGATGCTCAACAAACAACACGGTATCGCCTCGCCCCAACTAAAGCCTTTTTGCCCCGTGGCGAAATGTTCGAGCAAGATCGGCTGGGCCGCCTCCCATTGCCCGGTTTCAATGAGCAACCAGCCGAGCAAGTGGGAGATGAAATGCGTAGATTGCGGGTCATTGATTGATAATGCGAGGTCGTAACCTGCCCGCGCCTCAACGATGGCCGCCTCCGTCTGGCCGAGATAATACAAGTATTCGGCTTCTACCCAATGCACGGTCGGGCCGAGTTGGCCGGGGTTCGCCAATTCTTTAAATTTAGACCGCAAACGGGGCAACACGCTTTCCACCGTCGCCTGATCGCCGACGCGTAGACAAGCCGAGATCTGCGAGCAGATACTCCACAACTCATTGATCAAGAAACTCTGCTGACGCAAGGCCTCCGTCGCCTCAGCAAACAGGGCGCTCGCCCGTTCACACTCCCCCAAGGCATACAACGACATATCCGCCAAGTTGTAACTGGCGGTCTGATACAAATCGAGCCGTTGCACGGCCTGAGCGAGTTCCCGACTCTGTTCGAGCGCCTCCCGCTTGCGCCGCGCCGCGCTGTGCGGCAAGACTGTGCCGAGCGCCAATAGCGCATTGGCCCTGCCGGCCGGGTCGCCCAATTGCTCGGCGAGGGCGATGGCCATTTCAGCCCAGCGCGCGGCTTCGGGCGGATCGCCGAGAAAGAAATAACTTAAAGCAGTGGCGCGCAAGAAATCCACCATCCGCGGCACCAGCGGCCACTCGCCAGTGGGTTGGCGCAAGAGCGCCGCGCCCTCCAGACAAATCGTGATCATTTGTGGCAGGTCATTGCTATAAAACGCGAAGCGCGACATTTGGGTATAGACCCACGCGATCTGATCATAGTCGCGTTGGACTTCCAATTGACGCGCCGCTTCGCGGTAGGTGGTAATGGCTTGGGCCTGTTGCCCTTGGCGGTATTGCGCATCACCCAAATTGATCAAGAAATCGGCGCGGCGCGGGTCGTCGAACGCGGTCAGCGTCAGTGCCGTGCTAAAGTATTCAATTGCCTCGAGGTTGGCAAACGTGCCGAGCGCGCGGGTTCCGGCTTGCGCGAAATAGTGAATGGCCGACTCATGTTCTTCGGCATGTTGGAAGTGATACCCAAGCACTGGCGATAGTTCTTCCAGCCGGTTGGTGTAGAGCGCCTGCAACGTCACCGCGGCCAGATGATGAAACCGCTTGCGATCCGTTTTAAGCAACGAGTGATACGCCGCGTCTTGGATGAGGGCATGGCGGAAGAGGTATTCGAGTTCCGGCTCCAGTTGGGCGAGGTTGAGGAGGCCGTAATCGGTGAGGGTGGTGAGATGATGAGCGAGGGTCATGGCAACACAACTGAAGCGAAGGCCGTGCGCAGAAATTGCTCGCGGAGGGGCGCTTCGGTCACTGACTGCGCTAAACGGTCTAACACCGTGCGGGCGTTGGCCCAGACTTGTTCGGCTTCAGTCGGGCGACCCTGCGCCAGGTAGAGTTTCCCCAACAGCACTTGCGCGCGCCACAAGCGCAACTGTAACCCTTCGCCAATGGCGGTTTGTTGAACAGCCACCAGCGCCGCCTCGGCCTCGGCGGCGCGCCCCAACTGCCATAAGGCTTGGGCGCGGATCACCGCGAAGCGGGCGGGGTTATGCTCGCCCCAGTAAAAGAAATCGGGGAACAGTTCTTCGATGTCGCGCAAAATCTTTAGGGCGGTGTGCGGGTCGCCCCGCGCGATGGCGAGTTCGGCGCTCCCTTGCCGCGCGAAGTTATGCCCGAAGAATTGGCGTGCTTCCGAATCAGAGGGGAGTTGACTCAAAACCGTTTCCGCCCGCGTTAAGTCATTTTGCACTAGACACGTGAGCGCCAAACCACCCGCCACATTGAACAGCCAAATCAGCGAGCCCATGTCGCGTGCCAA
>Ga0315912_10006966_pt1 | contig 10021 bp, 6 predicted proteins | sample VfabasoilMG_FD_204469 | JGI IMG/M metagenome (GOLD analysis project Ga0315912, IMG submission 204469) | Garden soil microbial communities collected in Santa Monica, California, United States - V. faba soil | ecosystem: Environmental > Terrestrial > Soil > Garden | place: USA: California... | reverse complement strand
GCTCGGGCGCTGAAACTGTCGACATCGCGCTTGCGGCCGAAGGTGTTGATATCGTCGCCATGTCGTACGACGGCGATGAGGCCGATCCACAGGCACAGGACAAATTGGACTTCAATAAAACTTTTGCATTTGAGAATTTTACACTCGAGACGGGCGACTCCCGGCGATTTTCAGACATCAACGTCACCAACGGACGGTCCGGTTTTTGGGACCAGGCCACCGACTACTTCTACCTGTTCAACTACTCGGCGAAGTGGGACATTATTCCCTCAATCCTCAATCAGAACCACGAGAAGGTCATCAGGGAATTTTTTGGTCAGACTACTGCTTTTAACAAGTTCCTCGTGAAGCCCTCGGTTACTGTCCTGGGCGAGAACAGGAAAGCAAACAATGTGCGCTACATATATGGTGAACTCGGAAGGGGTCATTGGACTTTCTACAGCGGTCATGACCCCGAAGGTTCACCGGGGCGCGGGCGGGACAAAGCAGCGGACCTGAACCTCTACCCGCATTCTCCTGGCTACAGGCTCATCCTCAACAATGTTCTCTTCCCCTCAGCAAAAAAGAAGAAGCAAAAGACCTGAACTTGCGGTCTTTGCCGGACTTGTCGTCCTGTTTCTTTCACCATCCTGCGAACAAGTTGATGCGCCATTGCCTCTAGGGCCCGTTCCAAGCAAGGAGCAACTCGCGTGGCATGAGATGGAAATGAACGCGTTCATTCACTTCACAATAAACACGTACACGGACCGGGAGTGGGGAGACGGCAGCGAGTCGCCTTCGTTGTTCAATCCCTCCGACTTCGATGCGGGACAGTGGGTTGAGGTGTTGAAGCAGACCGGCTTCAAGGGAGTGATCCTCACCAGCAAACATCATGATGGATTCTGCCTGTGGCCCTCGCAATACACGGATCACTCCGTGAAGGCCAGCCCGTTTATGAGTGGACGTGGCGACGTCGTCGCTGCCGTTGCGACCGCGTGCAGGGCAAACGGACTTAAGTTCGGCGTCTACCTGTCGCCCTGGGACCGCAATCATCCCGACTATGGGACGCCGGCGTATGTTGATTACTACAGGTCGCAGCTCAAGGAGCTCTTCAACTCGTACGGACCAGTATTCGAGATGTGGTTCGATGGGGCCAATGGAGGCACAGGATTTTATGGAGGCAAAACTGAGACCCGGCGAATAGACGGATCCACTTACTACGATTGGCCTGGCACGATAAGCATGGTTCGGGATATGCAGGCAGATGTCATCTTCTTCAGCGACGCGGGACCTGGCGTCAGGTGGGTTGGCAATGAAAAAGGTGTTGCCGGAGAGACCAACTGGAATACCATCAGCATCGACACATTGTTTGCGGGTAAGGCTGGCATTGAAATGCTGTTGAACAGCGGGCATGAAGACGGGACCAGTTGGGTACCGGCCGAAACCGACGTTTCTATCCGGCCGGGCTGGTTCTATCATGAGAAGGAAGACTCACATGTTAAAAGCCCGGAGCGGCTGTTTGAAATATACCTCACCTCCGTCGGTCGAGGCTCCACGTTGTTGCTGAATGTTCCCCCTGACAGGCGCGGGCGGATACACGAGAACGACGTTGCGTCGCTCGCCGGCCTGAGACGTTTGCTGGACGATGCGTTCGCAACCGACGTGGCGCTTCATGCAAAGGCGAGTTCGTCTTCCGTCAGGGGAGATGAAGAGATTTATTCCGCAGGAAGTGTCGTTGATGGTGACAAGGAAACATACTGGGCCACCGACGATGATGTGCACACAGGCTATGTGGAGATCAACTTTGCGGAGCCTCGCCGGATCAGTTTTGTAATGCTGCAGGAATATATCAGACTTGGCCAACGGGTGAAGTCGTTTGAGTTGCTTGCTGAATCCGGAGGAGCATGGACAAAAGTGGGTGAGGGAACCACCATAGGTTACAAGAGGATACTGCGCCTGGAACCTGTCGAGACTGCTGCGTTGCGAGTTGTCGTGAAAGACTCCCGGGCCAGTCCTTTGATATCTGCGATTTCAGTGTACTGAGGTATAGTGCGGACACGGAATTCGTCCTCGCCCGGATTAGTGCGCTACGCTAAAATCCTTATCTTCGGGCAGTTACCTGAGTTCATGAATTTTGTGAGCCGCTTGGTTGGCGTTTTGATCTTTGTGCTCTTTCAAATAGCCCAGGCACAGGATAAGTTCTCCACCGCCAAAGGTGAGCTGAGCATTGCATCCAATGCTGCACTCGAACTGATCAGGGCAAAGTCGACTGAAGCGCAGGGGCTGGTAGATCCGGCAAATAATCAATTTGCATTTTCAGTGGTAATCCAGTCATTCAGGGGCTTCAACAGCGACCTTCAGCGTCAGCACTTCAACGACAATTATATGGAGTCGTCGGTTTATCCTCGTGCGACGTTTGCCGGCAAGATCATTGAACAGATCAACTACGACAAGGACAGCACCTATACCGTGAGAGCCAAAGGGGATCTCGAAATACACGGACAAAAACAGTCGCGGATAATTCGCAGTAAAGTCACTATAAAAAACAAGACGCTGGCAATCGAGTCGGATTTTACTGTGCCATTGGCCGACCACAATATTTCAATCCCAAAGATTGTTAACCAGAAAATTGCCAGCGAGATCGAAGTATCGTTCAGGGCCACACTGTTGATACGATGAACCGCCTGGCGACATGCCTGCTGTTTTTGGTTTTGTGGATGTGGCTCGCCCGCACGGCATACGGACAATCGCCGTTTTTCCAAAGCTACTATTTGTTAAAAAAGAGCGACCTGGTCCAGGTCAACAAAATACATCAGGACACACAAGGTTACATCTGGATTGCCACCAACAAGGGGCTGTTCAGATCTGACGGAACGCGTCACCTGCTGGTTGACGGCACTTCCGCGGAAGCAGTTACGGCACTGGCTGAAGACAGCACCGGAAGAATCTGGATTGGATCCCGAAGCGGCAAGCTTGCCATTATTGAACCTGACCTGACGGCGACTCCGTTCGAACCAGCGGAGGGCAGTGCAACGGCCGAGGTTTCGGACATACTTTTCGATCGCGCCGGAAACCTCTGGTTTGCCACGTACAACGACGGCCTCTATTACTATGCCGGTGACCGCCTCTATCGTCTTGACGATGCCGACGGGCTGCCGGACATTTTTGTTTACGACATAGAAGAAGACGCAGATGGGAATATTTGGGCTGGAACCGACGGAGGAGCGGTGATCTGCAGTTTGAACGACCGCAAGGTGACAGTCGACGTAATTGAGTATGCTGATGGTCTGCCTGACAATATTGTGCGAAAGATCAAGAGCGACGGCGAAAGAATGCTACTTGCCACGCAGGATGCTGGGATAGTTTTCTTCGATCGAAATTCGCGACGGGTTACTCCACTGGTTGATAGCGATTGGACATTCGGCGCTGTCATCGATATGGTGGCGGATGATGAACAGGTTTGGGCAGCTACTTCCAATGCAGGTCTGATTGTGCTGGACCGGCACAGCAGCTTGCTTTCGAATTATCCGGAAGCGATCCAGGCGCCGGGCACATTACTCAAGGACTCCGAAGGGAACATATGGGTGGGGTCGCGGAGTTCCCTCGTCAGGTGCTTCAACAACTTTGTACAGTACATTGACGCCGGCGAAGGCGACAATGTGGTCGCTGTTGCGGCCGATGCTTCCGGCGGGATATGGTATGCATTGGATGAAGGACTGTTTCATCGGCGAACGGATTTGCGAGGCATAGCACACACCACTAGAAAATTGGAAGGCACCGTGTATGAAAAGAGGAAGATCATCAGCCTTTATGTTGACGGTGCAGGTGCTGTCTGGTGCGGTTTCTACGGTGAAGGCGCCATAAGGCTCGACCCCGTCACCGGCAGAGTGGATGATTTCAGCTCGAAACTCCGCAATGGAAATGTTCTCAGCATAAATGGGAGTGGAGATGAGATCTGGCTTGCGACACTGGATGGAGCGGCTATGGTCCGATCGCAAAGCGGCAAGTTGATTGTCGAGAGTATTGGCAAGCCCGAGGGTCTCAACGCGGACTACATCTACCAGGTGTTCCCGGACAGCAGAGGCCGCATCTGGTTTGCAAGCGACAGGGAAGGAGTGGTGATGCGCGATGAACGAGGCCTCCATCACTATTCGCGTGAGTTCGGGACCAAAGCTGTCTACGGATTCATGGAGGATGAACACCACGACATTTGGGCCAACGTTCAACTCGATGGTTTGTACCGGTTGGAGAACACCGGATTCACCAGGCAGACGTCGGACCCGAACGTGAGCTGCGTAACCAATACCCGAACCGGAAATCTCATTATTGTTCACGACCTGGGGATTGATATCAAATCGACCAGCGACTCGACCGTACGCCGACTTGGCGACGAAGTAGGATTTGAGGGACGCAAGGCCAATCTCAATGCGATCACGACAGCTCCTGATGGCATGATATACATAGGAACTGACAATGGCATCGTTGTGTTTTCGGAGCCATCAGGCGTAATGTCGTCGCCAGTGCCGCGCATAAATGGATTAAAGGCATTCAACGTGTCCAAGCCGCTGGTGCCGGGACTCGAGTTGTCTCATGATGAGAACAATGTGACGATAAGCTTCCTGGGTTTTTGGTATCAGAATCCGGCAGGCCTGGGGTTTCAATACCGCCTTGATGGCTACGACCTCGACTGGATTTACACAAAAGATCGCAATGCAGTGTACTCGAGCCTGCCGCCCGGGGACTACACATTCCGCGTGAGGGTTTCCGACACGGACGATTTCAGCCGTGCCGCCGATGTGTCGCTGGGATTTACAGTACATCCGCCCTTTTGGCGGACAACCCTGTTCTATCTGCTGATCGCTTTTGTGCTGGTGATTGCGGGCTACAGTTACATCAAGTGGCGTGAGCGAAGGTTGAGGGAGGACAAGCTTGTACTCGAAGAGCGCGTACGCGAGAGGACGCACCAGATTCAGCAAAAGAACGAAGAGATTCAGGCCCAGGCAGAGGAGATAAAAGTCATCAACGAGAATCTTGAGCGGCGCGTGCATGAAAGAACTCATGAGCTTCAACGAAAAAACAAGGCGCTCGAGGAGTATGCATTTATCAATGCACACAACCTGCGCAGCCCTGTGGCGAGTATAATTGGGCTTGTCAACCTGATGTCCAAGGTAGACCTCGGCCCCGACGAAAAGGAGATGATAGATCATATGAAAACATCAGCTGAACGGCTGGACAACGTCGTGCGATCTATCACGGAATCCATCGAGAAAGGAGCGGCCTACGACTTCAGTGAGCAGGACGACGATGGAATTGACTGAACTTCTGATCGAACGCACAAAGTCCGGGAAGAACATTTTACTAAATTCACGTCCGAAAAACAGCGTTATGCTTAACCCGCAACCAAATTCGAAACTGTACTGCTACCTGCTGGCGATGGCGGTAACTGCAGGACTTGCATCGTGTATGCCGAAGCCTTCAGTCGATGCGATTAATTCTTTCGACGGTGTAATTCCAAAGCCCGCGTCCTCGGTGAGGGGTGACGGCGTTTTTACATTCACGGGCAGCACCGTGATTTCCGCACCACCAGAACTTGACAGGCTGTCAACGGAACTTAGCAGAGTCATCGCGGGAAAAACAGGAATCATCCCCGGTAAGGGCGATGCAGGACAAGTAAGCCTTTCATTGACCGACGACAGCAGTTTGGGCGCCGAAGGATACAAGTTGTCGGTCACGCCGAAAAATATTGCAATTGAGGCCACCGGCGAGGCTGGAATATTTTATGGCATTCAAACCCTTCGCCAGTTGCTGACGCCAAATAGAGGCGAGTGGGAAGTTGCAGTGGGTCGTATTGAGGACATGCCGAACTATGAATGGCGGGGAGCCATGATCGATGTTGCGCGGCATTTTTTCTCCGTAGAAGACCTGAAGCGCTATATCGACTTGATCTCGTTCTATAAGCTGAACCGGCTGCATCTTCACCTGAGCGACGATCAGGGGTGGCGGATCGAAATCAAGTCCTGGCCGAAGCTGGCGGAGATCGGTGGGAAGACACAGGTGGGCGGCGGTGGCGGCGGCTTCTACACGCAGGAGCAGTACAAAGACATTGTCGCATATGCTGAAGCTCGCTATGTGATGGTCGTGCCTGAAATTGATTTGCCCGGGCATATCAACGCAGCTCTTACTGCGTATCCGGAATTGTACTGCAAGGGTGTGGGCAATGCGCCGGCACTATATGAGGGTACAGAAGTCGGCTTCAGTACCCTTTGCCTCAAGAAGGAACTCACTTTCAAATTTGTGACGGATGTTATGCACGAACTGGCGATGCTGACGCCTGGACCATATCTGCATATAGGCGGCGACGAGGCGCACGTGACGCCCAAGCCTGACTACATCGAGTTCATCAACAGGTTCAGAAAGATAGTACAGGCCGAAGGGAAGGTCATGGTGGGCTGGGAAGAGATCGCGCAGGCGGACGTTGACGCAGGTGTGATCGCACAACACTGGCATTCCGCAGAGTACGCCACGGCAGCGGTGGCCAAGGGCGCAAAGGTGCTGTTGTCGCCATCAACAAAAGTTTACCTCGACATGAAGTACGACAGCACTACTGAGCGCGGCTACGATTGGGCAGCGCTGATCGAAGTGGACGACGCATATGACTGGAATCCTGAGAGCCTTGTGCCCGGGCTGTCAAAGGATGGGATAGTGGGCGTTGAAGCTCCCATTTGGGGCGAGACACTCCGACACTTCAAAGACGCAGAATACCTGTTGTTCCCCAGGCTTCCCGGGATCGCCGAAGTGGCCTGGACCACGGGAGACCGCAGCTGGGACGAGTACCGCGTCCGCCTCGGACGCCACGGAAAAACGATGACGGAAATGGGCATCAACTGGTATCGCTCGCCCCTGGTTGAATGGGCGGCGGACGAAGAGACGGTCGCTCCTTAAGGTGTAGATGGGTTGACGGGTTGACGTGTTAACGTGTTGACGGTTTGCCTGTTGCCAGCTGACCCTTGTGACGTCAACCCATCAACACATCAACACATCAACACATCAACACATCTGCACCTCATCGCAGCACAAACCTGATGCTGATTGCGAGGTCGGGCGCTACGCCAAAGTCGCCGTCGTCGTCGACCTCGATAAATGGTTTGAAGTCAAAGCTGAAGGTCACCGGTATGTCATCCGGCAGGGTATATTCCAGGCCAATGATGCCGTCGATACCTATACCTACGTCATGGTTATCCCGATACGGCACTTCCCGTCCGCCGAAGCGATAATACCTGTTGCCGTTATAAAACGCGAGATGCCCGCCCGCTCCATAGTACCAGTTTAGTCCAACGGCGTCGAACGCGTTTGCATGTCGTTCAGCCAGCGCAGACACGCTGAATCCATTGCCGAACGTTCCAAGTATACCTTCAACGGCCATCGAATTGCTATTAAAGTGCTTCAGTGTTACTCCACTGGTTCCACCCACTCTCACGCCAATTGCGGTCTTGTACGGCCTGCTATAGGACTGTGCCGAAACGGAGCCTGCAACAAGCACTGCCACCACGAGAGAGATTAACTTGTTCGATTTCATGTCATGTTGTTTGAACCCGTGTACGGTTTTTATTTGCTCCGGTGTACGACCGGGGCGGATGCCCCCGGCAGGCGACAACATGAGCCGGTGAAATGACGATAGCCATCGACATTGGGTTCGCGGCGACCTGCCTTAGCAACGTGGCACCCGTTGCACAGTCAGTGTGGACGTGGAACCCCGACCCGTGACTTTTGAGGTCCATGTTTTATTGACAGATAAAGTCAGAATGACTATAATTACCGGTCGCAACGTGTGGCCCCAGGAAAAAATAAATCACTGATTCTATCCCTCGCATATTTCTCAACCAATTATCAATAATGGGAGTACTTCAAACCTTAGACTGGATTGTAATTGCGGCATATTTCGGCGTTCTGATGGGTGTTGTGTGGTGGGTGATGAAGCGCGGAAAGAATGAAGCGGCCGACTATTTCCTTGCAGGTCGCAATCTGCCCTGGTGGATTATCGGTGCCTCTATCTTTGCATCGAACATCGGTTCAGAGCACATTGTCGGTTTGGCAGGCTCTGGTGCAAAGGATGGAGTCGCTCTGGCGCATTACGAATTCCATGCATGGTGCCTGCTGGTGCTTGCATGGGTTTTTGTACCGTTCTATGCCAGGTCACTGGTGTTCACGATGCCTGAGTTTCTAGAGAAGCGATTTTCAGTGTCGTCGCGATATGTCCTTTCAATTGTTTCAATTGTGACGTTTATCGTCTCGAAAATTGCTGTCGGTATTTTTGCCGGCGGCGTTGTCTTTGGAACACTGTTGCCTGAACTGCAGATTACACTTGGCGGCACAGTGATCGACAGCTTTTGGATTGGCTCAGTCCTGGTGATTGTGCTGACCGGCTTGTACACCATGATGGGCGGAATGCGGGCCGTTGCGTACAACGATGCTGTACAAGTGATTGTCCTTATCGTTGGCTCAACCATGCTTACAGTTTATGGTTTAATTACGCTTGGCGGTTGGGATGAATTAAGGGCGATCTGTGGCTCCGACATGTTCAACCTCTGGAAGCCCCTGACCCCAGCGGGTGTGGAAAGTACGTGGGCGCCGGTCATTGAAACAAACGCATCCGGCCAACTGGTGAAGCAAGCGTGGTACTTTAATGGAGCATTTCCATGGTTAGGCATGGCGATCTGTGCACCAGTGATAGGTCTCTGGTACTGGTGCACTGATCAGTACATCGTGCAGCGCGCCCTCGGCGCTCCGAATGAGCAGGTCGCGCGCAGGGGCAGCATCTTTGCGGCCTTTCTGAAATTGTTTCCTGTATACCTCTTCATTATCCCGGGCCTGATCTGCTTTGCCCTCGCCAAAAGCGGAAAAGTACCCGGTCTCGAAGCGGTTTATGATCCGGCTACGGGACAGGCGACATCACATGCCCAGGCTGCGTTTCCGCTAATGGTTCAGCACCTCCTGCCAACCGGCTTGCGGGGAATTGTAGTGGCGGGACTTCTTTCAGCCTTGATGGGATCGCTGGCCGGCGTTTTCAACGCATGTTCGACCTTATTTACAATTGATATATATGAGAAGCTCAGACCCAAGGCGACACAGGCAGAGGTGGTGCGGATGGGCAGAACGGCGACAGTTGTAATGGTGTTGATTGCACTTGCGTGGATCCCGGTGGTGAAGGGCGCGAGCGGATTGTATAACTACCTGCAAGCCGTACAGGGATACCTGGCGCCGCCGATCTTTGTGGTGTTTTTCTTCGGTGTGTTCTGGAAGCGGCTCAATGCACAAGGATGCCTGTGGGCAATGATCATTGGGTTTGCTGTTGGGGCATTCCGCATGCTGGCTGATACACCCATCACACTGGGATGGACGAGTGGATATGAGACCGGATCTTTCCTTTGGATAGTAACCAACATTAACTTCCAGTACTTCAGTATTCTTATCACGCTGATTTCCGCCATTGTAATGATTGGTGTCAGCTATTTGACTAAAGAGCCGGACTACACCATGTTGAACAACCTGACTTTCGCCACGCGCACCAGTGAGCATCTCGCGGATTCAAAAGCAAGCTGGGACTGGCGCGATGTCGCGACGTCCATCGTCGTGCTGGCCGGGATTATCGGTGGCTATTTGTACTTTACAGGTTAAAATCATCTTGACCAGGTTTTACAGGAACAAGTTTGCGAAGCGTATGGGAAGGCCAGGGCCGAAGTTGGCGGTTGCGTGTTTACTGTTCCTTCTGCCCGGACCATGCGAGTTGTTTTCGCAGCCGTTTACAAGCCAGGAAATAGAAGGCTGGAAAAAGCAGGCGAAGGTTGTCACAATCATGCGCGACAAGTGGGGGATACCCCACATTTACGGCAAGACGGATGCAGATGCTGTATTCGGCCTGCTGTACGCGCAGTGCGAGGACGACTTCGACCGCGTGGAGATGAACTACATCACTGCCATGGGCAGGCTTTCAGAAGTCCTTGGCGAAGAGCAACTCTACAATGACCTGAGGACGCGGCTGTAC
>Ga0315912_10006965_pt1 | contig 10021 bp, 6 predicted proteins | sample VfabasoilMG_FD_204469 | JGI IMG/M metagenome (GOLD analysis project Ga0315912, IMG submission 204469) | Garden soil microbial communities collected in Santa Monica, California, United States - V. faba soil | ecosystem: Environmental > Terrestrial > Soil > Garden | place: USA: California... | reverse complement strand
CCCGTGCAAACGACTTTTAAGAACCAGCCTGATTGGGCCAATGACGAGCCGTTGGCATGGGAGAGCGATGAGGTGCCGCGCTGGATGGATGATGAAATTCCGTTACCCACCGACACCGATGACCCCACACCCAGCGTAGCGGAGGCGCGGCTCACCGAGAGCGCCCTGCCGCCCGCACCGGAACCAGTAGCGCCACCGCCGGACTCTGCGCCCCCACCCGCACCCAAAAATGGCAACGGGCATAAGACCAACGGCAACGTCGTACGCGAGGGCAGTGGTGATTACGCCGCGCGTTCGCCGTTTAGCCAAGCCGAGGCTGTGCCGACCGCTAGCGCCGACACGCCGCGGCGCGTGATCGTCACCTTCCACTCCACCGGTGACCGCGACCGCGACACACGCAAGATGCGCCGCGTGCATGGGTTGTTAGTCTCCTACCCCGGCCAAGACCATTTTGAGTTTGATATTTACGAATATGACCAGCGCCATTACCAAATGCAATTTCCAAACTTCACGACGGGTTATTGCACGGCGTTGGAACAGCAATTGTTGAGTTTGTTGGGGCCGGAGGCAGTGGCGGTGCAGGTGTTGTGAATTATTAGCGAAACCCTAAAGACCTGCGCAGTAGACCTTTAGGGTTTTGTAATCGGGAAATCTATGAAAACAATCTCCGTAATGACCTCCGGCGGTGATGCGCCGGGCATGAACCCCTGTGTGCGCGCGGTAGTGCGCACGGCGCTCGCCAATGGCCTGAACGTCAAAGGTATCCGGCGCGGTTTTGAAGGCTTGGTGGCGGGCGAGTTTACGCCGATGGGCCCGCGCGATGTGGGCGGCATCATCCAAAAGGGCGGCACGATACTAATGACTGGTCGCTTCCCCGAATTTTCCGATATTAAATATCAGCGCCTCGCCTTGCGTAAACTCAACGAGGCCAGCATAGATGGCATGGTCGTGATCGGCGGCGAGGGCTCGATGAACGGCGCGTTGGCGATGCACAAACTCGGCTTTCCCGTTGTGGGCATCCCGGCCTCGATTGATAATGATATTTACGGCACGCAAATGGCAATTGGGGTGGACACCGCCATGAACACTATTATTGAAGCCATTGATAAACTGCGCGACACGGCCACCTCGCACCAACGCGCGTTTTTGATCGAGACCATGGGACGCGAATGCGGTTACTTAGCGCTGATGGCGGGCATCATCGGCGGCGCGGAGATGACGCTCATCCCGGAACAGGAGACCACGCCCGAAGAAGTGCAGGCGGCCATCTCCGATGCATATATTCGCGGCAAGACCCATGCTATCATCGTTGTAGCAGAGGGCGCGACCTTGCATGGTCAAGCCTTGCTCGACCGACTCAATGCCATGAACACCGGCTTTCAATTTCGGCTGACTATCCTCGGCCACATTCAACGCGGCGGGCGGCCCACGGCCTTTGACCGTTTGCTCGCGGCGCGCTTTGGCATGAACGCCGTTGAGCGCATGCTCGCTAGCGATACCGGGGTGATGGTTGGCCTCGCTGGTCGCGAGATCGGGAGCGCGCCGTTGGAAGATGTGTGCAGTAAAAAACGCCACGCGAATTTAGACTACTACCGTATGGCGCGGATGCTGGCGAAGTAAGAATACCCTCTTCGTTTTTTTATCCCAAAGGCTTACGCTCTCTAGTAACCATGACGCCCCCTCCCACGCTCAACGTCCCCAGCCCGCCTCCTCCCGCGACGCGTAAACCACCGCTGACGGTGATGCAAGCCTTAGCGCTGATCGGCGTGGTGGTGGGTCTGTTGGTGATGCTCGACCTCAACCAACGGCTTGCCGCCGCGCAACGCTTAGAGGACGCGCGCAATCAACTGTCCACGGAGGTGGCGGTGTTGGAAAATGAGCAAGTCGTGTTGCAGACGCAAGTGGCCTACGCCACCTCGGATGCGGCGGTGATCCAATGGGCACATGAGGGTGGCAAATTGGCCCAACCCGGTGAGGTCTTGGTGATCCCCATTGTGCCAACGGCTCAACCCACACCCATCCCTCCCCCACCTCCCGCCCCACCGGTGCCACCCAATTGGATCCTCTGGTGGAATTTATTTTTCGACACACCGCTGGAAAGCTAGCGTTGGCAATGGTCGCGGGGGCCTACAATTCTATTCAAGCGAATTTCTAAAACTTGCTTAGGGCAATTGCTTTTCCCCCCGCTCTCATGTTATCATCGCGCTCATGTTGTCGCCTCTTTATCGTGTAGCCGAGCGGGCTGGTCGGCTGGTGACCAAACTCGGCCTCAAGCTGGGTGAGGCGGCCGGCGCAAATGGCAATCACATTGCGCCCAACGGGAATGGTGCCAAGGCTGTCTCCCGCGCTACCTCCACCACCGCTCGTCGCACGACCGCCACCTCTGCCGAACTCATTCATCTGACGCTCACGCCGCGCCAAGTGCCCATGTTGGTTTTGCTTATTGTGGGCAACGTGGCGTTGATCATTGTGGCGACTATGCTCTTCGCGCGCGCCACCCTCGCCCCAGAAGTGATCCTCGCATCACCAGGGCCGGTGATGGCAACGCTCTCGCCACAAGAGCTCAGCACCGCCATGGCCGCGCAGTTCCCCACCTTACAAAGCGTGGCTGTGTCCACCCCTGCGCCGCATAGCGGTCCCACCCCCACCGCGCCGCCCAACCCTTTGTCGCTCGGCGGAACGATCTTCTATGCCTATCGTTCGGCAGGCCGCACCAACTTATGGGCTTGGATCTTAGGGCGGCATGTGCCAGTCCGGATTACCGCTGGGCCATGGGATGATCGCGACCCCGCCATCAGCCCCGATGGCACGCAGTTAGCCTTCGCCTCGCGGCGTGAAGGCGCATGGAATCTATACGTCCTCAATTTACAAACTGGGCAAGCGCGGCGTTTGACGACGGGCAATGATTACAAGGCCAACCCGGCGTGGAGCCCCGATGGTCAGTGGCTGGTCTTTGAACTGTATCGCAATAACAATCTAGATTTAGCCGTAGTCAATGTCGCGCAAGGCGGCGAAGATTTCCTCTACCTCACCGCCAACTCCGCCGCTGATTACGAGCCAACTTGGGGTGGCCCTACCGGGCGCGAGATTGTCTGGGTCTCGATGCGGAGCGGCAACCCTGAACTCTGGCGACGGTCACTCAATGACTCCGAAGAAAGCGCCTCGCAACAACTCACCTTCTCATCTGATGTGCAAGAAGCCGATCCGGTGTTCGACCCAACCGGTGAGCGCGTGGCGTATAGTGACGCGGCCTCACCGCTCGGTTTGGTATATGTGCGTTCTGCCATCACCCCCGATAATGAACCCGTCGAAGCCGGACAAGGTCAACACCCGGTTTGGTCATGGGACGGCTCGTCTATCCTTAGCGTTGCCCCACAAGAGAACGGACAAGACTACATGCTGGCCGCGCCGGTAGGTCAACCGGGCCTCGCACAAATCACTTATAAAGCGACCACAGGCCATATCGCCGCAGTGAGTTGGTCAGCGGTGGTGTTGCCAGAGACCCTGCCGGGCGAGATGGCCACCGCCGCCGAAGTGACCGATGGTGCGTTATGGGACGAAGTGATCTCTGCGCCCGCTCCACCGGGGAGCAACCCGCCTTTTTCGCTCATTGCCCTGCCCGAGGTGAGCGCGCCTGATCCACGCCTTTCGGATCGCGTAGATGAAGCCTTCAATGGGTTGCGCCGCGCCGTCGCCCTCAACGTGGACTGGGATTTTCTGCGTGCATTGGATGAAGCCACCGTGTCGCTCAAAGCACCGCCACCACCTTCCCTCGAGCGCGACTCGTGGCTTAAGACCGGACGCGCGTTTGATTTCGCACAAGGGGCAGTGGATCAACATTGGGTGGAGGTCACGCGCGAAGATTATGGCTTCCGCACCTATTGGCGCGTGTGGGTGCGCGCGCGCGTGCAAGATGGATCATTAGGCGAACCCTTGCGTTCGCCGCCCTGGAACTTCCGTGCGCGCTTTTCTGGCACGCCACAACCATATGACGCAGGCGGTGAGTTTTTTGCGGCCATGCCCCCCGGTTATTTTGTAGACTTCACGGCTTTAGCGGAAGACTTTGGGTGGTTGCGTGTCCCCGCCGAAAAGAACTGGCGCTCGTTTTATCCTGCCATCATGTTTTGGCGTTTCGAGCATCGCAGTGGGATGAGCTGGTTGCAGGCGCTCCGCGAGATTTATTCGGACGATGAAGCCGCCACGCAAACACCCGTGCCCTCGCCAACACTGTCGCCCACTATCACTGACACGCCTACGGAAACTGGCACACCCACCAGAACCGCGACCGCGACACGACGCCCCACCAATACACCGACTGTAACGCGCACGCCAACGGTCACTTGGACGGCGACGGCCACGCGTACCCCGACGCCGACGCGCACGCAGACGCGCACCCCGACGCCGACTGGCACTTGGTACACGCCCACCGACTCGCCAACGCCTAGCCTCACGCCGTTGCCGACGTATACGCCATACCCCACTTACACGCCGTACCCGACGTTTACGCCCCCGGCCCCTAACCCAGCGCCGAATCCATGATCGTTGAGAAGACAGCTGGCAGAAGGCAGAAGGCAGTAGGCGGTAGGCGCTGGTTTCACTTCTTACTCCTCACTCTTTTCGCTCTTCTATTAGTGGCCTGCGCCACCCCGACACTCCCGGCCCCTACACCCGATAGTGTGCCGCCGACGGCAATTAGCGCGACCCTGACGCCTGAACCGGCCGTCATCCCTTCGCCTACCTCCCCGGCCTCGAATGGGTCAACGGTGAACATCTCAGTCCCTACCCTCAACGCCAACAACCCGCAGGGCTTCATCTTCCCCACGCCCATCATCTACCCGACCTCGCTCAACTCGCGCCCGCCGGTCGAGGGCGTGCCACTCTCGATCAACCCACGCGATCACTTTTGGTTTGCGCGCCCCATCGCCTCCGATAATGTGAACTGGCCGCTCGGCACCTATCGCTACGGGAGTGATTACTATGGGCAAATGTATATTCATGCCGGGATTGATATTGATGCGCCCGAACATACCCCCGTGTTAGCCGCTGGGCCGGGGCAAGTGGTGTGGGCGGGTTGGGGTTTGTTTTACTTTGAATATGGGCGCTTGGATGACCCGTATGGCATCGCCGTCGCGGTGCGGCATGACTTCGGCTATCAGAATAAAACACTCTACACGCTCTACGCGCATCTCGAAGCCGAGAACAATTTGTTTGTGGGGCAACGGGTGGAGACCGGCGATGTGTTGGGCTGGATCGGCCTGACCGGCAACACCACCGGGCCGCACGTCCATTTTGAAGTGCGCGAGGGGCGCAATAATTTCTTCGACACGCGCAACCCCGAATTGTGGATCGCGCCGTATTCAGGGTGGGGCGTGTTGTCGGGGCAACTGCTCGACAAGAACGGGCGTTACATCCCCGGCCATCACGTCGAGATTTTTGATGAGGCTAATAAGTTCATCGCCAACGTTTACACGTATGGCACGCGCGTCGCTAATCCGGATGACCAGTGGAAAGAAAATTTTGTCATCTCAGATCTTCCGGCTGGGCGCTATCATCTGCGTGCGATCATGTTGGATACTGAGACCGAAGCGATCACGCGCACGTCAGAAGTGATTCAAACGGATGTGCAAGTCGTGCCGGGGCAGACCAACTATGTCGTCTTGCGCGCTTCATCTAGTTTCCCCATCGGCGCGTTCCCAGCTGACACGGCGACACCGGTTCATCCGATAGATACCGCGACGGTAACGAACACCCCTACTGAGACCCCGACCGAAACGCCCACCCGCACCCCGCGCCCGACCAACACCGTGCCGCCGACGTGGACGCGCGCCCCCACGACTACGCCCTTCCCCACTTGGACGCGCCCGCCCTCCGCGACGCCGCTTCCCACCCGCACCCCATCTAATACGCCGACGCCGAGGGCGACTGCAACGCCACAGCCTTAACGACTCTGGCGGTGAGCAGTACAATATCAAAATAACCCGATTGTGGGCTACGCTCATGGACGGGAGCGGCCCACCAACGCAACATCATCGTCTGGATTCGGTTGAGAGAGGAGAACACCATGAATGACTTTCAACGTTATCTCGCAGATGAATTTGTTGAAGATTACCAAGAAGGGCGCTTGTCGCGGCGAGATGCTTTAAAACTGATTGCTTCCGTGGTCGGTAGCTTGACTATCGCGCAAACGTTTTTGGTCGGTTGCACTCCGCCCATCACGCCCGCCCCAACTGCGGGCGTAACGCCTGACACCCCGCGGCCGCCCACAGCGGCCTCTACAACCGCTCCCCCCACAGCTCAAGCCACTGAAACCCTAGTCATGCCTTCCGATACCCCGCCCGCCACCTTAGCGGTGAGCGGCACGGTCAGCCCCGATGACTCCGCCATCCAAGCCGGCCCAGCGGAATTTGCTTCGGGCGGGGCTCAGGTGCAAGGTTATTTGGCGCGTCCGGCTGGCCCCGGCCCCTTCCCCGTGATTTTAGTCTGCCACGAAAATCGCGGCCTGACTGAGCACATCAAAGATGTCACCCGGCGCTTGGCCAAAGCCAACTATGTGGGTCTGGCCGTAGACTTACTTTCGCGCCAGGGCGGGTCGGCGAACATTAACGCCAACGATGTCCCCGGCCTGTTGGGCAACACTGCTCCCGAACAATTTGTCTCCGACTTTGTAGTTGGTTGGCAATACTTGCAGAGCCAAACGTTTACCATCGCCGCCCGCGTCGGCATGGTGGGCTTTTGTTTTGGAGGTGGCGTCACTTGGCGGGTGGCGGTAGGGATGCCGGAACTCAAGGCCGCTGTGCCCTTCTATGGCCCTCATCCCTCAGTGGAAGACGTGCCCAAAATCCAGGCCGCTGTGCGCGCCATCTATGCCGGGCGCGATGACCGCATCAATCAAGGCATCCCCGCCATTGAAGCGGCCATGCAAGCGGCAAGCAAAGTTTACGAAAAAATCATTTACCCCGACGTAGACCACGCCTTCCACAATGACACCGGCCAACGTTACGTGGCCCCTGCCGCACAAGCCGCCTGGGCCAGCACTTTGGAATGGTTCGGGAAATATGTGTAGCAAGGAGTGACTTGACTTACTCACCTTACGCGGTTAGATGTGGTTGAAAAATATCACCGCGAGCGGCGCACCCTTCGATTAACTCAGGGCAGGCTTTGCCGCGTGGCGGTCTCCCCTATTACAGGGGCGCGAAGCGGCTTCACTCGCAAACACCTGTCCTGAGCAAAGCCGAAGGAACGCTCGTTCGCAGTGACAGTGCGTAAGGTGAGTTACTCATACGCCAGACTCTCGCGCACACTGATCTGCGTGGCGCGGCGCGCGGGGAACCAACTGGCCGCTAGCGAGAGGACGACGATGATCCCCAACCACGTCCAAATACCTTCGGGGGAAAAGGAATAGGAGAACGGAAATTGCAGGGCGTCACCGAGGACCTCTACGAAGAACTGTCCACCGAGGATCCCGAACGGCACGGCCAACGCCCAGCTCAGCACACCCAGCAATAACCCCTCGCCCATAAAGATCAACGCCACATCCACCGACGAAGCCCCCACCGCGCGCATCACGCCGATCTCGCGCCGTCGCTCCATCACGTTGATCGAGAGCGTGCCAGACAGGCCGATGCTCCCCACCAACGCCACCAAGAACGTCATCAACTGCAACAAACTACCGATGATGTCCCACAAGATGCTCCCCAAACGGCGATTCTCGATCTGCCCCACCGAAAAGGTGATCTCCGTGCCGAGCGTCTTGAAGTGATCGGTCAGTTCTTTCTTCACGCGCTCTTGCGTTTCAAAGGTATCCTCACGCGTGCCGATCTGCGCGACGGTGGCACGCCCGGCCTGATGCAGATCAGCCGTGAGCACTTCGCGCCACATGAAGGCCGTGTTTTGCCGCCCACCTGCGCCGATGTCCGAAGCCGTGCCGACTATCGTCCACGTCGTCTCTTGCCCAGCCCCTAGATTGATCACGATCTGATCACCAATGTTTAAGCCCATATCTTCTGCGACGCGATAGTTGAGGATGAGGGCATGCCCATCTTGCGGGTCAAGCACCCGCCCTGCCGCAAGTTTGGGGTGATACATCTTGGTATCGCGCGGGATGCCCCGCACTTGCACTTCAACATCCTGCCCGGCGTCGGTTTCGCCAGGGCGGTGCGCTTTGGCCTGCATCCACACCCACATCTCCACCGCGTCCACGTCCGGGTTGGCCCAGATGGCGGCCTCGGTTTCGCCGTTGCGTTGAAAGCCATCGAACACCAACACCACATCAAAGCCCCACGCTTCCCAAATCTCGTTGAACGAGCGCGTAAACGCTGTGCCGGTGAGCGTGACCATGATGAAGATCGCGCCCGCGCTGACGAGCGTGAGTTGGGTGAGCGCGACACGCCCCGCGCGCCGAAACGTATTGCGGAGCGCGAGCGTCACCATGCGCGGCAAGTTTTGGATGCGCCCCATCCAGCGGTCAATCCGCCCCGATCCATATTGCCCCTTACCTAAACCATAGGAGGCAATCGCCTCGCGCACGGGGATGCTGATGCCGCGCAAGATCGGCCACAACGCGGCGAGCAACGGGGTGAAGATGCCCACCACGACCTGATAGAACACCACATCCGGCAAAAATTGAAAGGCGGGCGGATTGACGTTGATCACCGTCAACCAAAACCGTGAGAGGCCAAAGCCAATGGTCATGCCGAGGGGGACAGCGATGAGCAAACTCAACCCGCCATAGACCAACACACTCACCAAATACAAGGTGACGATCTGCATATACTCGCCACCAATCGTTTTCATAATACCGATCTGCGTGACCTGTTGCGTGATGATGGCGTTGATAGTGTTGATGACGAGCGTGACACTCAGCCCCATGGAGAGGATCGCCATGATGACGAGGATGGTGTTGAGGCCGTTGAGAAATTCTTGTTGTTGCGCCTTCTCGGGGTCTTGAAATTCAGCGGAGGAAATGGACTCGACCGCGCGCGTGGCCCCAAAGCGTTTGAGCTTCTCTTCCACCGCCGTCACGGCTTGTTTGGCGGCGTCTTTGCTATAGCTCGGGATCGAAAACCGCAGATGATTGAAATCGCGTAATCCGGTGAGGCGCGCCATGGTGTCGCGGTTCACGTAGAACGCGGCTTTGTTGATCGGGTTGAAGGGCGGTGGCGCTTGCGCCGGGTCGCGCAAGGCCCCGCTCATTTGCACCGGCACGGCGTTGTCGTTCACTTCAAAATAAAGCGTGTCCCCCATGGCCGGAGTCTTGTAAAACTCGCGGTGTCCCTCTTCAATCATCACTTCATCCTGCCCCGGCCACGCACCGCTGATCAAGAACATTAGATCAAATTTTTGATGCGCGTAATCGGTGAGGGCCATGAGCGTGGCTTCTTGCCACTCGCCGTCCAGCGTGGGTTTCCAGCGGGCGTTCGCCGTGATCCAACCTTCGGCATCGGCCACTTCGGGCATGTTCACCACGGCTTCCACCGCGTCATCGCTGATGGGGAGCATGAACACCATCCGCGCATGGGGCGACTGATTGGCGCGGCGGGCGGCGTCCATTTGTTGATTGACAAAGGTGTTGCTGGAAGTGGTCAGCCCCAATGCCAACACGCCGACGGCGATGCTCAACACCACCAGCAGGGTGCGGCCTTTGTTGTTCCAGAGATCACGCCAGACTTTGCGGAAGGCGGTCATGCCTGCCCCCCCGCTGTGCTAGTTGGTTTGAAGCACACAGCGCTAGGCAGAAAAAATGAAGTCGGGAGGAATTCGGAGAAACCCACCATGAGGATGCGCTAGTCAATGAAATTAGATTGTAGCACTAACCCGCGGTGTCATCCGATCTGTCAACTTAGGGGTTGTTTAAAATCATAAATCCCGTTGCGCACGGCCCAGCGGCGCCCGCACTGACATGCCAAATGTTCAGGGTGTTCCTGCAAATCATCGCGCCCACAGGCTGGGCAACGAAAGAACTTGCCAGCGGCGGCGGGCGCGCCTGTGCCCCCGGCTTGGGCGCGCACAAACACGCTAGGCG
>Ga0315912_10006964_pt1 | contig 10023 bp, 5 predicted proteins | sample VfabasoilMG_FD_204469 | JGI IMG/M metagenome (GOLD analysis project Ga0315912, IMG submission 204469) | Garden soil microbial communities collected in Santa Monica, California, United States - V. faba soil | ecosystem: Environmental > Terrestrial > Soil > Garden | place: USA: California... | reverse complement strand
TTCGATGCAAGCGTCGAGGAGTTGTTCGTGACCTGGACTGCTGGCGCGACGCTCGTCTTGCGGGATGAAGACTCGCTCGATAGTTTGCGCACGTTCAGCGCGGCTTGCGCGCGAGCACAGATCAGCGTCCTCGATCTGCCAACCGCCTTCTGGCACGAGCTGACACTCGCCCTCGAGGCTGGTACGACGCAGCTCTGGCCCGAACTCCGCTTGGTCATCATCGGGGGAGAGGCCGTGTTACCGGGGCGGCTCGCCGCTTGGCAACGGCATGCGCCGCGTGTCCAATTGCTGAACACCTACGGCCCTGCCGAGGCCACGGTCGTCGCGACGGTCGCCGACTTGAGCGTTTGGAAAGCAGGCAACGACGTCCCGATTGGCCTGCCGCTCCCCGCCGTTCATGCGCTGCTCGTGGACGATCGCGGCCGGCTGATTGAGCCCATGGAAGCCAGCGGTGAGCTCTATCTCGCGGGTTCCACGCTGAGCAGTGGCTACTTTCGACGCCCTGACTTGACTTGCGCACGCTTCGTCCCGCTGCCGGGCCATGCGCGGGCGTATCGCACCGGTGATCGCGTGCGGCGCGCAGCAGACGGCTGCCTCACGTTCATCGGCCGCGTCGACGATGAGCTGAAGATCAGCGGCTATCGCGTCGCGCCGGCCGAAGTCGAAACGGCGTTGTCCGCGCATCCCTTGGTTCGCACCTGCGCGGTGTTCGCCGAACGCGCCAACGAGAAGACGCATCTAATCGCGCACGTGGAGGCTGACGCAGAGCGAATCAACGCCGCTGTGCTGCGCCAGTTCTTGCTGGAATCACTGCCGGCGGCAATGGTCCCATCGCTGTTCGAGTTCCACGCTCAGCTGCCTCGTTCCAGCAACGGAAAGCTTGACCGCGTAAAGCTACGCCGTCCGGAGCGGTCGCACGACGACACAACGTCGCTCTCGAGCGATGAACGACGAGTGGTCTCGGCATGGCGAGACGTGCTGGGCGTGGCCCAGGTCGGCATCGACGACAACTTTTTCGCCATCGGCGGCAGCAGCTTGCAGGTCATTCAGTTGGCCAATCGCCTCAGCAAGTCCGGAACAGAGCTCGGAGTAGCCGCGATATTTCGGAACCCGACGCCCCGCAAGCAAGCCGAATTGCTCGGTCGAGCCAGTCCAAGTCTCGAGCTTCGCTCGTTCACGCCGCTTCACACTCCGCTCGACGACGCGGGCTTTCCGCCGCCACGATTCATCGCTCATCGACGGCGGCGCGTGTTGCTCACGGGAGCCACGGGCTTCGTCGGTGTGCACTTGCTCGAGCGCTTGCTGGCTGAGCCCGACTGCTTCGTGGTGTGTGCAGTGCGCGCCAGGGACACGGCCAGCGCGCACACACGACTGCTCACGCATGCGCGAGAGCACGGCATCGCTCTTTCGCACGCAGCAGAGCGCTGGCAAGCCGTGGCGCTCGATCTGCTCGCACCGGGATCCGCGCAAGATTGGGCCGAAGCGATCGGCGACCCCTGTGCGTGGATCGTGCACGCGGCGGCACAGGTCAGCCTCACGCGCGACTACGAAAGCTTGTACCCGAGCAATGTGCTGACGACGCGCAACTTGATCCATCTCGCTTGCCGGTGGGGCAGTACCCTGCACCACGTGTCGACCATCGCGACCGCGCCCATGAGTCGCGATGAGTCCATCCCCGAGCAGTTTTTCGCGCAACACGCGGGACTCGCGGATGGCTATCAGCAATCGAAATGGCACGCCGAACAGCTGTGTGCCGAAGCGGCAGGCCGCGGCTTACCGACCGCCGTGTATCGGCTCGGGCGGATCACGGGCGCGCAACGCCACCCGCGGATCAACGCAGCTGATCTGGTCTGGCGCATTGCTCGCTCGGCGAGTCGACTCGGCGCTTGGCCAGAGCTGACCATCGAAGAGCCCTGGCTACCCGCGGACGTGACGGCGGATACACTGGTCCGCCTCGCACTCGCCGGCAGCGCACGGGTTCCTGCCGAACCGTACCACTTGGTCCAGTTGGGCAACGTGCGGTTGGAGCGCGTTCGCGCGGGCCTCGAAGCACTCGGCGTCACGCTACCTCGCTTGTCGCTCGACGCATGGCTCGAGCGGCTACGCGAAAGCCATGACGACGAAGACCGCGCGACATTGGCATTTTTCGAACTCAACGGCCTGGACGGTGAAGGGCACGGCGCGAAAAGCTCGAGCGCAGCGCTATCCTTCGCGAACGTTCGAGTCTTGCTGCCGGATCTGGCGACTTCGCCGATCAGTGACTCGCTGATCGCAGCCTATTGTCAAAGTGCGGCCGAACTCGGCCTCGTTACCCGTTCCGGTCAGTCCATCGCGAACAAATGAAGCTTCGAGTGGTACCGTCATGAGCCTCGACAAGACCTGGTTCGATCTGGTTCGCCATCCGCTGCGGGTCCGCTTGCTCGAGGTGGTGCGCATTGCTTCGGTGAGCCCTCGCATGCGCCGAATCACGCTCGGCGGTCCGGAACTCGAGGGCTTCGTGTCTCTCGCTCCCGAGGACCATGTGAAGTTGTTCTTTCCGCGTCCCGCTGAACGCATGCCCATCGTGCCTTCCTTTGGGCCACTAGGGGTCGTGTTGCCGAAGCTCGGACCGAAGCCTGTGGGGCGCGACTATACGCCGCTCCGCTTCGACGCAGCTGCGCGCGAGCTCGACTTCGATTTTTTCTTACATGGCGGCGGTGTCGGCTCTGCCTGGGCCAACCGCGCAAGCGCGGGCGATGTGGTGGGCGTCGCTGGACCGCGCGGTTCGCACGTACTGAAGCATGAATTCAGCTGGCAAATCTTCGTCGGTGACGAGACAGCGCTTCCGGAAATGGCGCTGCGGATTGCGCGCTTGCCCGACACTGCCGTTGCGTCCGCCATCTTTCTGGTCGATGACGCAGCCAACGAGCAGCGTGAATTGTCGCGAGCGAACGTCGAGATTCGCTGGCTTCATCGTCGCTCCGTGAACGACGCGACTTCCGCGCTGCTCGAGGCCGTGCGCGCCCTCGAAGTCCCAGAAAAGGACAGCTTTGCGTGGGTCGCAGGCGAAGCGTCCGAGGCGCGCGCGGTGTACCGTCATCTGCTCACCGTGCCGGGCCTTGGGAACGCTCGCATTCGCGTCTCGGGGCACTGGAAGCGAGGCATCGTCGCTCACGATCACCACCAGCCAATCGACGTCGACTGACGGAGTGCCAAGCGCCCGAACGCGTGCCTAGAGCTCGCTCGCGAACTGGCACTCGTCGACGTCACGCCCCCAACGTGGCGCCGCCATCGATCCGCAAGTCATGGAGCGTGATGTGACGTGCCCGCTCAGAGCACAGAAATGACACGGCGTTGGCTACATCTTCGGCGCTGGCCATGCGTTGCAGCGGAATGCCAACGCGATAGTCGTCCGAGCTGCCCGCGATGATCTGCGCCGCGCCTCGAGTTTGCGTCCAAAACTCGCGCTGCATGTCGGTGTCCGTCGAGCCGGGCGAAACGATATTGCAGCGAATGCCGAACTCGGCAAGCTCCAAGCCGAGGCATTGAATGAACGAGCGCAAGGCCGCCTTGGATGCGGCGTAGGCGGCCATGTTGGTGCGGGCCACACTCGCAGCGTTCGAGCCGACCGCAACGATGGTACCGCTGCGGCGCGGTACCATTCGCGCGGCGACGCTTCGGCACAGAAAGAATGCAGCAGAAACGTTGCTGGCGAAGGTATCGCTCCAGTCGCGGTCAGAAAAATCGCAGACCGAACCCACTCTGAGGATGCCAGCAACACTGGCGAGGGTCGTAATCGGACCGAGCGTGGCTTCGACTGCAGTCACCGTCCGCTCGACAGCCGCCGAATCTCGCACATCGACGGGGAAGGCGCTGACCGCGTAACCTTCATTGCGCTGGGCGGCGACCGCATCCGCCAAGACCGTCTCGTCTCGGTCGAGCGCCGCTATGCGCATTCCCTCTGCGGCCAAGGCACGGCTCACTGCCAAGCCGATGCCGCGAGCGGCGCCCGTCACCACAGCCACGGAATCAGCAGCGTGCTGGGCCATGCTCGCGCTCGCCTGCCGCGTTCGATATTGTGCAAATGATTCGCGGTTTCATTAGCGGCGAAATCGCACGACCTGGGTCCCGCTGTCAACGCATCCGAAGAACTTCCATTCTTTGGAGGGGGAACACGTGCGTGGGACCCCGGCGTGAGTGCCAGGTAACCCCGTCATGATCGAAAACGGTATTGATTTGCATTTTCAATAAGGGGTCGGTAAAGGTGTGCCTTCCGCCGCGGAAGCTTCGGTTTTTGACGGGGAATCCATAGGAAAGGAAATCGTGAACATGAACATTTGGGACCCAAGACGAGTGATCGGCCTGTCGATCGTGGCAGCCGCACTTTGGGCATGCGGCGACGACGACAAAGGGGCGGGTCCTAACGATTCGACAGCCGGGCGGGGCGGAAGCTCGAGCGCGGGTCGACCTTCTTCGGCTGCTGGAAAGGCGAACTCAGCCGGCTCCAGCGGCTCGGGTGCCTCGATCGATGCTGGGGGCGAGGGCGGCATCGGCGGTGGTGCCGGGTCGATCGACGATGGCGGTGAGGCCGGCCAAGTTGGCGTTAGCGGCGGCAATGGTGGTGGAAGCGGCGGTGCAAGCGGCGGCAGCAGCGGTGCAAGCGGTGGAAGCGGCGGCAACAGCGCAGGGAGCGGCGGGGGTGGCTCGCTCTATCCGACCGTTCCGCCTTCGATCGCGTTCAGCGGCTGTACAGGGGTTGGTCCCATTTGCAGCGTCACCCAGGACAACGAAAAGCTCAGCCTCAAGTGCGGTACCCGCATATTCACGGGCACGATCCAATCGAGTGGCAACTACACGCTCACGGGCACGCCCCTAACCAGCGGCACGACCACCGTCACCACGACGAATACGACCTGCACGGGGCAGGTGCGGCCATCGGGAGTCACCGGTACCTGCGAGAACACCGTCTCGCCGCCGCCGGCCAGCGGCAGCGCGACGACTAGCTGCACCCTTTCGGCCACGAGACCACTGCCCGGCATCTCGTGCCTCGAACTCCCCAGCAAATTCTCGAACTTCGAGTTCGATGCGAAAAATCTCGGCGAGTGCACGACCATTCAGAACAACTGCAACTTCCAAGCGAACTGCGCGGACGGCGTGGTCGTCGGCACAGCGACGAAGACCGGCGCTAGCTTCAGCTATACGCTGACGGCCAAGGCCGCCGCAGCCGCGCCTGAGGGCACAACACCCGCTTTCGCGCAAGGCGCCCAGGTTTCCCACTCGTGCGCGACCACGCTCACTGGTGGCGCCCTGCAAGGAACCTGCAGCGCGGGAGCCTACACTCGCTCGCCCGCTATCCCGGCTACCAGCGTCTACGCCTTCGAGGCAAAGGCCCCGACATCAGTGCCGGTGTGCAGCGCGATCGGGCCATTCTCTGAGCACTTGTTCGTGCTCGACTCCTGCCCGCTGCTCAAGGACGGCGAGGGAACGGAGCCGGGGATCGGCGAACCGATTTGCTCTTTCCAGCAGAATGGCTGCATCTGGAAGGTCACCTGCGTGAGCGACCCGGCCAAGCCGCTCGTGTTCTCGGGCAAGCTCACTCCGGGACAAACCAGCGTTTCTTGGAGACTGGAGACGGGGACTCCCTGCGAGGCCGGCTTTGATGCCAAAGGCAACCTGAGCGGCAAGTGCACCGTGCCGGGAGCAGCCGCGTGCAATCTATCGAGCAAGGCTCCTGCGCCCGCGGTGGGTTGTCCGAAGCTTGCGACCAAGTTCTCGAGCCTCGGTTGCGGCAATGATTCGGATGGTGTCCCGCTGGACTGCCGCAAGAGCTTGCAACACGGCTGCAACTTTGCCGCGATCTGTGACTTCAACACGACGCGCTTCCCGGACTCGCTCTTCGCGGGCAAGACCTCGACCGAGAACGGCGTCGACTATTTGAAGTTCCCGGGTCTCAGCGGGCGCAGCTGCACGGTCCAAAAGGCCACGGCTGCCGAGATCGCGGATCCCGCGAATTGCCGCGCTGCGGGGGAATGGTACGGCGACTGCCTCACGCCCACCGGCGGAGGTTGCGCGAACACGTTCCAGTGCGTCGCCGACGTGAACGGGGTCTACCCGAAACCGTCGAGCAATATTCGTCGCGGGCTCCGTCTCTGGTTCGAATGATTCGTCACTCGCTGGAGCGTTGACGAGAGGGGGCGACGCCGGACACGCGTTCGGCGTCGCCTGCTCGACGGCACGGCACGTGCTTATCCCCGACCACGGCGAATTCGACGCGGAGCGTGCGGACTCCGGGTTGTTTCCCGTGGCGTCGTACTACGAAGTCACGACTGAGCAATACGAGCGCCTGAACGACGAGGAGTGGGAGCAACAGGTCATCGCCACGCCCGCGCCGCCCGAGCCCGAGTGGATGAAGCCGCTCGCTCCCTGAGCCTCAGGGCCTCTCGCTGGAGAGCTGCCACGGGGCGGGCGACTCGCTTGCCCCGATGGGTTCGCTCGCCCCGTTTGACTCGGGCGGATCACTCGACTCGCTCAGCTGTAACGTGAGCTCCCGGTTTTCTCCGGCGCGTAGGAGCACCTCTTCCGCGGCACGCGCTTTGAGCGAGCTGGCGCTGACCCGATACTTGCCGGGTTGAACGGAGCCGAGATCCCAGCGGCCGTGTCGCCCGGACAATTGCTGATAGCTCCCACCCTCTCGCTGGTAGGCAATGGTGAATATTGCGGGCGCGGTGCCAGACGCCACGCGCACCGTGCCGGACAACCGCGCGTGGCGAGCGACGGTGACGGTGACGTTGCGGTCGCCCGAGACGATGCCGCGAGCGTCTGCATCTCCCAGCGAGCTTTCGGCGCGGACGTCGTAGCGGCCGTGAGCAAGACCCGCGACCGTAAAGAGGCCGTGTTGGTCACTGACAGCCGGGCGACGGTTCGCGACCGTCGGGTCGTGGTCGAGATCGACGGGTACGACCTGAACCCAAGCGTCGACCACCGGCGCGCCATTCTCGTCGAGCACGCGACCGGCGATTACTTCGCTTGCGGGCAGGGCAAGCAGAACGCTTTCCACTTGCCCGTCGCGAGTCAACGTCGCGAACGGGCCCTGTGCAGGATCCAGGGGAGGCGAGTCGATGTACATTCGATAGCGACCGAGAGGCAGACTCGAGATCACGAAGTCGCTGCCCATGAGCGCGGCTTCTCGCGGCAGTGCATGCTCGCCGGCTGCGAAGACTTTGAATGGTCGGTCCTCGCCGTTCGTGCGCACCGAGACGCGGATGGCGCCGAGTGCTGCCGTTTTGAGCAGCAGCGTGGCTGCGCGGTTCGGCTCAAGCACGACTTTCACCGTCTCACTCGCCGGTTCGCCGCCGGAATACACGCGCGCTTCGTGTTCACCCACGCCGAGACCGCGGCACGAGAACTCGCCCTGTGCGTTGCTCGTGCACGTGCTGGCCGAGCGACCCAGCGGCGTCCCGACTGGGCTCACGTTCACTTCGACGCCTGGCACGTGTTCGCCGGAAGGCCGCTCGACGCGCCCGGAGAGCGCGCTGCCTCGAGATACGGAGATCCGGCGTTCCAGATCCGAAACACCGAGCTGCAACGTTTCGTTGTGTACTTGGGCATCCGCGCAATGCACTTCTGCCTGGTAAGTGCCGGGTGGAAGTCCTGAAAATTCGACGCTGTCTCCGGGCGCCTGCTCGCTTCGCGCAACACCATCGCCAGCGAGGAACACGGCCAGATCGGTGCACGGCGTTCCCGCTTCGTAGCGCGCAGTGAGCCGCAGCTTGGCTGCCCGCGTAGCGCGCAGCGTGACGTTCGCGCTGGCCTGACCGACGGCTACCAAAACTCGCTCTGCGGCCGCAAAGTGGGCGATATCGCGAACTTCGACTTGATATACGCCCCCTTCCAGTCCGGAGAGCTGAAATTCTCCTTCCGCATCCGAGATCGCCGACACGACAGCACCGGCAGCGCGCTCGGATATCGCGGCAACCGCGATGCCAGGCAGCGCGGCGCCCGAGCCTTCATCGATCACGATGCCGCGAATACTCGAGCCCGGAGCGAGTACGACCGTGATCCCCCGAGCCGGTGCTTGCACGCTCTGAGTGGCTTGCGAATAGCCCTCGGCGCGCACAGTCAACGCGACCTCGCCGGGCGCGCTCGGCAAGAAGAACTTGCCACTCGCGTCGCTGAAGGTTGCGCTGAGCGACGCCTCATTGCCCGCTGATTCGAGCCCCATCACTAGCGCGCCGGGCACTACGCCGCCGGTTGCATCGACCACCGTACCTACGACCTCGGCGCCCGCGGGTGTGAGCACGAGCGTGTTTTCCGAGTCGCCTTCGCCGCTTGGGCTACAGAGCTGTCTCCGGGAAATGTGGCCGGGGGCGCTAGCGAACAACTCGTCGACTCCTGACAGTTCTTCGAGCACGAACTGCCCTCGGGCGTCGGTCTCCGCGCAACGAGCGAGGACGCAACACGGCTCGTTCCGGCCCAGACCGCAGACACGCGCTCCTACCAGCGCTCGGCCGTCGACGCTGCGGACATTCCCGCGGATCGCGCGAACACGAGCTGCAATCACTGGGGCCACGGCGAACTCCGGTCGTTCGTTGCTCGAGCGCTGCGGCGAGGCCTTTTGCGTCTCTTTCGGGCTGTCTACCCCGACCGTTCGTGAGTCGCGCGCGAACCAGAACCCGAGCAGGAACAAGACCGCGAGCGCCGCCACACTCCAGGCGATCGCGCGCCCCCGCGCAAGGCTTCGGCGCTGCTCAGTCGCCAAGCGGGGTATCCACCGTGTAGGTCACGCGCTCGACGAGCTCGGGGCCCAGCAAGCGTTCGCGAGCAAGCTGATACAAAACTTGTAGGTAGACGACGTTTCGCTCCGCGCCCAGCAGCCGTTCGACCTCACCAAGCAACGTCTGTACCGCTTGTTCCGGATGCTCGTTCGACTCGTCGAGCGACTTGGCTGCCGCGTGGTGCAGCGCTTCGAGGCGGGTACGCACTTCGGCGCTGGCCCCGAGTCGCTGGACCAAAAGCTCGGGAACCCGTTCCAACGCGAGTGAGCCCTTGGCCTCGGTGAGAAAGAACTCGAGATCTGGGACGCGCGGCGCCGGAAGCCCGAGCTGTACCGGCTGTGGCCGGATTGACCGATCTGGAGCTACGCGCTTCACGAGCCCCAGCACTCCCTGTTCGATAGTGACCGGCTGAAAGCTCGGCGCACCGGGAGCGCGCAGCGCGAGCTCCGCCCCCACTTGCCCCCGTCCTTCCTGCCATTGCTCACGCCCCTCGCAACAATGAGTCCGTTGAAAGTCGTCAAAGAGCGCTGGGGAGCGCGAAAGCGCCTTGCCGATGTCGCGCAGCTGCTGCGAAACCGCCGCCACCGAGCCTGGATCTGCAGCTGGAAGCTTGGGATCCGCGCGCATCTGGATGCTCTCCATGGCGAAGTCTTGGCGTGCCCGCGGTGGGGTTCTACGAATGATCTGAAAGCCGAACGGCGTGTCCAATGGCTCCGCGACTTGCCCGATCTCGAGTCCTTGTAGGACCTCGATGACGGCAGGCAAGTGACAGGGTTCGCGCGTCGACCAGCTGCCGAAGTCCCCGCCGCGCGCGGCGTCCACGTGATCGGACTCGCGCAGGACCAGACGCGTGAAGCCTGCGGGCGCGTGCTTGGCCTCGGTCGCGATTCGTGTCGCAAGCGCCCGAGCCTCCGCGTGCGAACGCCGCGGGATCGTGCGGCGCGCCAAGAACTGTCCTAGCCACGGCGCCTGATCGTAGCCAATCACGATGATGTCGCCGCTGACCGTGGACTGCTCGGGGGGCTTGCGTCGCAACAGCACGTGGAAGCCGAACTCTGTCTCCACGACGCGCGAAACCTCGCCCTCGTTCAACGCCGCGAGCGCGTCCAGAACGCCCGCCCAGTAGTACAGCTGCGCCGCCTCAACGCCGCCGAGCGAGCCCGCGCGCTCGCTCGTTGCGGGATCCTCCGATGACTCTCGAGCGAGCTCGGCAAAACGTCCTGGCTCACGAGCGGCCCGCTCCGCCAGCGTTTGAGCCAGCTGAAAAGCC
>Ga0315912_10006963_pt1 | contig 10023 bp, 9 predicted proteins | sample VfabasoilMG_FD_204469 | JGI IMG/M metagenome (GOLD analysis project Ga0315912, IMG submission 204469) | Garden soil microbial communities collected in Santa Monica, California, United States - V. faba soil | ecosystem: Environmental > Terrestrial > Soil > Garden | place: USA: California... | reverse complement strand
GCACGAAACGGGAGCGAGCATCGTCGATGCCACGGTGCACGCGCACATCTTCGGCCGGCCGCACGGCGCGCACTACTACGAGCGCATCGTGGAGATCGCCGCGCACACACCGGAAATCTGGGTCGCCACCCGCGAGCAGATCGCCAATCACGTACTGGCGCTGAGGTAAGAGCGAGTTAGCACAAGCCTTGCAGCCCCGAAAGAAGGTTCGGTGATCGCATTAGCAGGGTTACGGCTGTATGTCGTCCCCGCGAAAGCAGAGGTAGGTTGGGCTGAACGTAGTGATGCCCAACACGGAACGAATGCAGATTGTTGGGGTTCACGCTGTTCACCCCAGCCTGCGATCCATGGTGCGGCGTGACCGGCGACGGGAATCAACGTCACGGAGAGCAAAAGGGGAGCAGATGAAACAGATGCTTGCAGGTCTGGTGGCCGCCGGCGCATGCGCCGTTGCGCTGACAGCTTCCGCGCAGACGAAGGAGTTTCCCGTGCGGCCGGTGCGCGTGGTGGTGCCGGTGCCGCCCGGCGGCAGCCTCGACGTCATGGCGCGCATCGTGAGCCCGAAGTGGGGCGAGATCATGGGCCAGAACGTGGTGATCGATTACCGCCCCGGCGCCAATACCATCGTCGGCAGCGAGCACGTGGCGCGCGCGCCAGCCGACGGCTACACGCTGCTTATCAATACGCTCCCGTTCGTGGTGAACCCGGCGCTCTACCCGAAGATGCCGTTCGACACTGCGCGCGACTTCGCTCCAGTGTCATACATCGGGTCGTCGCCGTTCGTGCTGGTGGTGCACCCCTCGATTCCGGCCAGGTCGGTAAAGGAACTGGTCGCGCTGGCGAAGGCGCATCCCGGCAAGCTCAACTACTCCTCCGCCGGCAACGGCAGCAATCTCCACGTGGCGGCGGAGCTATTCAAGAACCTGACGGGCGCCAATATCGTGCACGTGCCGTACGGCGGCGGCGGGCCGGCGCTGATCGCGATACTGAACGGTGAAGCCGGGGTGAGCTTTTTGTCGCTCGTGGCGGTGACCGGGCATGTGGCGACCGGCCGCATGCGCGCACTCGGCATCACGACAGCGAAGCGCTCGAAGGTCATGCCCCAACTGGCGACGATCGCGGAGCAAGGTGTACCTGGTTACGATTTCGGCGCCTGGTTCGGCATCTACGCGCCAGCCGCGACCCCCGCGCCGGTGATCAAGACGCTCCACGAGACAATCACTCGCGCCATGCGCGATCCGGGACTCGCGGATCGCTTCGACAAGGAAGGCGCGGTGATCGTCGCAGGCACCCCGACCGATCTCGCCGCGCACGTGAAGGCCGAACTCGCGCTCTGGGCGAAGGTGGTGAAATCCGCCGGCCTGCGGATCGATTAAACCTGGAAATAGGCTGTTCACCGCGAAGGACGCCAAGGAACACAAAGGAAGACAAAGCACAAGCTTTGTGAGCAGAAACACCAATTTGGTGATTGCGTCCGGTTTCACCCGTGCATTGATTTCCTTGGCGTCCTTAGCGTCCTGGGCAGTTCAGTTTCTGGATTTCGGTTGAATTACCAGACGAACGCCGGCAACAGGTAGTCGGGCCGCGCCACGGCCTTCGCTGCAAAGGCGCGCCACGCCTGCGGGTCGGGCAGCCGCCCCCGGGCTGTTACGAGTTCCTGCGCGTGTATGCCGCCGGCGACGAATGCGCTGCGCAGCCCGACACGAGAGGCACCGAGCACGTCATGCTCGATCGAGTCGCCGATCGCGATCACGCGCCCGTGGTCCGCCACGCCCAGTGCCTCGAGGCACGAGCGGTAGATCGCCGGGTGCGGCTTGCCATGGTAGAAGACGGCCCCGCCCAGCGCTTCGTAGCGGCGCGCCAGCACGCCCGGCGCTTCGATTGTGCCCTCCGGCGCGAGCCGGACGAGATCGGGATTGGCGCACACCATGGGCAGGCCGCGGCTGATGCCCGCCCGCAGCGTGGCCTCGTAATCGGGAAGGTTGCGCTGCGGCGAGTCGGTGCCGATCACGGCGAGGAAGTCCGCCGCCTCGACGCGATCGACGATTTCCAGCCCGATGCCGTCGATCAGCGAGTGATCGCCGCTGCGCGTGAAAGCGTAACAGCGCCGCCCAAGGGCGCGGTGAAACGGGTCGGCGCGTTCCGCGATGGCGCGGCGGGCGTCGTCACCGGCACCGACGAAGCGGTCGAAGAGGGCTTCGGGGAAGCCCATGCGCGCCATGAAACGCAGGTTCTCGGCCTCGCGCCTGCCTGAATTCGACAGCACCACGACGTCCTTGCCCGCGGCGCGCAGCCGTTCCAGGCACTCGATGGCGCCGGCATAGGGGCTCGTGCCATCGTGCAGCACGCCCCACTGATCGAGGATGAAGCCGTCGTAGGCGGCCGCAAGGGCGGAGACGCCCGTTACCGGTACCACGCCGCCGTAATCGGCCGGGTGGGCGGTTGTCGAGTCAGGTGATGCGGGCGCGGGCATACGCGGAGAGCGCCTCGCTCAAAAGCACCACTACGAGGATCGTGGTGAGCACCACCAGCACCTGCTGCCATGCGAACTGGTTGATCGAGGCATAGAGGTAGAGACCGATGCCGCCTGCACCAACGAAGCCGAGCACGCTCGATTCGCGGACGTTGATGTCCCAGCGGTAAATGGTTGTGCCGATCAGCACAGGCATCACTTGCGGCAGCACCGCCGCGAGGTAGACCTGCGCGGTGCTCGCGCCTGTCGCCTGGACGGCCTCGATCTGACCCCGATCGGCTTCCTCGATCGCCTCGGCCATGAGTTTCGCCAGGAACCCGACCGAGCGCGCCGCCACCGCCGCGATGCCGGCAACCGGTCCGGGACCGAAGATGGCAACGAACACCAGCCCCCAGATCACCGTGTTCACCGATCGCGAGGCCACCAGCAGGGCGCGCCCGATGGCCCACGTCAGCCCGTTGGCCGTGGTGTTGCGCGCGGCGAGAAATGCGAGCGGCACCGACAGCACCAGGGCGATCGCGGTACCGAGCGTCGCGATGTGGAGGGTCTCGATCAGCGGCCGCACGATCGTCGGCAGGTACGACCAGCGCGGCGGCCACATCCGTTGCACGAGATCGAGGGCCTGCACGTGGGCGTCGGCGAAGAACGCCCACTCGATGTCGAGCGCCGACACGGACCACGCCGCCGCCAACGCGATCGTTGCCGTCCACAGCCAGCCGAGCGCGCTCTCCCGAGGCGAGCGCCGGCGCCAGACTTCGGGGTAGCGCTTGGCGACGCCCGCCTCGCTCACCGTAACTTCCTCCGCACCCAGTCGCTGAAGCCTTCCCCCAGCGCGACCAGCGCGATGATCGAAAGCAGGATCGCCGCGGAGAAATCGTAGTCGTAGCGCGAGAATGACGCCGACAGCGTCTGGCCGATGCCGCCCGCGCCGACGATGCCGATCACGGTCGAGTGGCGGACGTTGGCGTCGAGGCGGTAGATCAGCATGCCCACGGTGCGGGCCAGCACCTGCGGCACGATGGAATACGTCACCATCTGGCCGAATCCCGCGCCGGTGGCGCGAATCGCTTCGACTGGACCGAGGCGGACGTTTTCGATGTCCTCGGCCAGCATCTTGGCGAGGAACACGGCCGACGCGAAACCCAGCGTGATGAGCCCGGCGACCGGGCCGAAGCCGAAGAGCTTCACACAGAAGATGGCGATGATGACTTCGTGCAGCGTGCGTCCGAGCACGATGAAGCCGCGCGCGACCACGTAAATCGGCTTGGGCGCCAGATTGCGGGCGGCGGCCAGGCCGAGCGGCACGCTGAGCAACGCGCCCACGAGCGTGGCCGCCAGCGCCATCTGCAGGCTCTCCACCATGCCGTCGAGCAGCAATGCCCACCGCCCGAAATCGGGCGGAAACATGCGCCCGAGCATGTTCAGCGCCCGGGGGAAGCCCGCCAGCATGCGGGCGACGTCGACATTGAGGTCGATGATCGACCACACGAAGTAGGCGATGCCGCACGAGACGGCGATACGCTGGCGCGTACGGCTGCCGAAGAGGGCGGGCGGCCGCCACACGGTCGGGTAGGCCGCGGCGCTCACTGCGTCGCCTCCGCTTCGTCGTCCGCGCGGCGGATGGTCTGGCTCCAGTCCTCGACGCCGTAAATCTCGGTGAGGACTTCGGGCGTGAGCGCCTGCGGCGGGCCGTCGAAGGCGACGCGCCCGGCCTTCAGCCCGACGACGCGGTCGGAAAACGCCTGCGCCAGCGCCACGTCGTGGATGTTGATGAGCGCCGGCCGCTGCCGCTCGAGCGCGAGCGAGCGGATGAGCCGCATGATCTGGCGCGCGGTCTTGGGGTCGAGGCTCGCCGTGGGCTCGTCCACCAGCAGCAGATCCGGATCCTGCATCAACGCCCGCGCAATGCCGACGCGCTGGCGCTGGCCGCCCGAGAGCGCATCAGCGCGCGCGTTCTCGAAGCCCGCCAGTCCGACGCGGTCGAGCAGCGCATAGGCGCCGGAGACGTCCCGCGGCGGGAAGCGGCGGGCGAGCGCCGCGAGGAACCCGACGAAGCCGAGCCGCCCCGACAATACGTTTTCCATCACCGTGAGCCGCTCGACCAGGTTGAACTCCTGGAAGATCATGCCGATGCGCCGGCGTGCCTCACGCAGCTCGCGGCGCTTGAGGCCCACCATGTCGAGACCGCCCAGGCGCACGTGCCCGGAAGTCGGCTCCACCAGCCGGTTGATGCAGCGGATAAGCGTGCTCTTGCCGGCGCCGGATGAGCCGACAACTGCGATGACTTCGGGGCGCTCGACCGTCAGGCTCACGCTGTCGAGCGCGCGCTGCCCACCGGGGTAGACCTTGGTGAGCGCCTCGATGGCGAGCAACATGGGCGCACCCGCCGCCGCCGTGGCAGGCGGCTCGCCGCCCGTCATCGGCTCATTCCGCCTTTCTGCCGAGCTTGGACAGGCTTTCCTGCGTATAGCGCACGCCGCTCGCCTGCTGGATCGTGCGCACGTCGCGCCATGCTTCCCGGTAGTTGATCTCGGCGAAGCGCTCGATGTCCTTGAACTCGGTCGCGAGCTTCGATTTCTTGAAGTCGAAGTTGACGAACGCCTCCCTGATCTTCGCCTTGAGCTCGGGCGGAAGATTGTGCGCGACGCCAAACGCGGTGCGCGGAAACGGCGCGGATTCGTAAACCACGCGCAGCGCGTCCGCCTTGAACATCCCGCGTGCCTGCATGCGCTCGACGACGGTGGAGGCGACGGGCGCGGCGTCGTAGTCGCGGTTGACGACACCCATGATGGAGTTGTCGTGCTTGCCCGAATACAGCACTTCGTAGTCCTTGCCCGGGTCGATGCCCAGGGCCTTGAACAGCGCCCGCGGGGCGAGGTCGCCCGAGTTGGATGACGGCGCCACGTGCGCCACGCGCTTGCCTTTGAGATCGGCGACGCGCTTGATGCTGCTGTCGCGGTAGGTGATGAGCTGCAGGGTGTAGCCGATGGTGCCATTGGGGCGCTGCATGGCCACCACCGGGACGAACCCGGCCAGATTGACCGCGTAGGGCGTGGGTCCGGTAGCAACCCCCGCTATGTGCAGGCGCCCCGAGCGCATGGCTTCGACCTGGGCGGCATAGGATTCAGCAGGGAACCAGCGCACCCGCTTGCCCGTCACCTTGGCAAGATGCGCCATGAAATCGGCAAAGACGTTTTCATAAACGGCCGGATCCTCGACCGGCGTATACGAGAACACCAGCGTCGCCGGGTTCTGCCACGCTTTAGGATCCTTGGGCGTATCGGCGACCAGGTCGCCGTCCTCGTCGCAGAAGCGGGCATCGAGGTCGCCGCGTTTGGCGCAATCCGTCTGGGCCGGCGCGCCAGTGCTCCACAGACAGGCCGCGAGCAGCGCGGCTATCCCCCATCGGCATCGAGTGCGCAATGAACTCATCCGCGATTCCTCCTCTGCTTATGACGTTGCCGGCCGGAGGCGACCGAAGCCGCCCCGCCGGGAATTGAAGCGTATATTATGGCATTGCGACCGGCGCGTGTCGCAGACTCACGGGAGGGGCGCACCATGCAGGCCGACGAGGCGGCGGAATTGATCGAGAACGAGATGGAGGAAGACCTCTACAAGCGGCGCGCCGCGGTCGTGATTGCGTGCTTCGCGATGCTGCTCGCGATCACCAGTCTTGGCGGCGACAACGCGACCAAGGACGCGCTCAACAGCAACATTCTCGCCTCCAATTACATGAATTTCTTCCAGGCCAAGAACATGCGGCAGACGAGCTACGCGCTTGCCGCCGATCAGATCGAACTCGCCTGGATCAACGATCCGGCGCTGCCGGCGGCGACGAGGGCAGCGCTCGAACGCAAGCTAGATGACTACCGGCGCACCATCGCGCGCTATGAATCGGAGCCGGCGACTGGGGAGGGCAAGAAGGAACTGCTGGCCAGGGCGCGCGAGTACGAGCAGAAGCGCGATCACGCGCTCAGGCAGGACCCCTACTTCGACTACGCCTCGACGCTGATGCAGATAGCGATCGTCCTGATATCGGTCGCGATCGTCGCCAGCCAGCGCTGGCTCGCCTGGGTCGGCGGCGCGCTCGGCGCCGTGGGCGGATTGCTGATGTTGAACGGCTTCTATCTCGTCGTCGAAATCCCGTTCCTCAGCTAGTCGAGGCGGGCTTACCCGTCGCGCCGGCCTCGCACCACGTCCGCCACAGGGCGCGGCAGGCGCGTTCGAACTCTGCGGCGAAGCCGGCGGCATCGTGCAGTTGAGACGCCGTAAAGCGGCTGCGCATTTCCGCGCGGAGCTGCGCGAGGCGTCCGGTGTCGCGGGCGAGGCCGACCGCAGTCTCGACGTAGCCCTGCAAATTCGACGCGATGAGTTCCGGCAGCGCGAGGCGCGTCAGCACCGTGGCGCCCAGCCGCGCGCTCGGGCGGTCGCCCGCGAGGCTCACCACCGGCACGCCCATCCATAGTGCGTCGCAGGTGGTCGTGCCGCCAGCGTACGGCAGGCTGTCGAGATGGATGTCGATCTCGTGGTAGATCTCCAGGTGTTTCGCCGGATCCGGCAGATACGCGAGCGGCTCGATGCGCGCCGCCTCGATGCCGAGCGCGGTGAACCGGCCCACGAAGCGCTCGCGCGCGACTGAATCGGCGAAAGGCTTGGCGCGGCTCACGAGGCGCGAACCGGGCACGCGCCGCAGGACTTCGGCCCACGCGCCGATGCAGGTTGGGCTCACTTTGGCGAGATTGTTGAATGCGCCGAAAGTGACGTACCCCTTGCGGACGGCGGGCAGCGAGCTGACTGCAAGCGCGCCGCCCCATTCCGGCAAGGGCGCATAGCAAAAGTACCCGGCTTCGAGCCGCACCGGGACTTCGGTTGACAGCGCCTCGCTGCCGGGTGGATCGAGCACGGTATCGGTGATGCGGTAGGCCATGCCCGGCGCGCCGGTGGTGCCGGGATACCCCAGCCACGTCACCTGCACCGGCGCCGGCCGGCGCGCGAACACCGCAAGGCGGTTGTCGCTGGTGTGGCCGGTCAGATCGACGAGAACGTCGATCGCATCGGCTGCGATGCGCGCAGCGAACTGGGCCTCGTCGAACGCGCGCGCGTCGACCCAGGTGTCGGCATTTCGCGCCAGTACCTGCGTGAAGGGATCGGGGGCGTCGATCAGGCTGTAGCAAATGTACTCGGCATGCGCGCGGTCGCGCTGCATGAACAGCGGCAGCAGGAACATGCCCACGACGTGGCGGCGGAAATCGCCCGACACGAAGCCGATCCGCAGGCGCCGCGCCGGGTCACGTGCGTTGCGGTGCGCGGGTGCGGGGGGAACGAGCATGCTGCCGCCATAGCGGCGCGCCTCGTCGTAGATGTCCTTGCCGCTCACCTCGTCGCTGTAGAGCAGCGTCAGCATCAGGTTGGAGCGCACGACGGCGTAGTCGGGCTTCAACGCGACGCCGCGACGAAAGTTCACGAGCGCCTGCTTCACCTCGCCCAGCGCCGACCAGGTCATGCCGATCTGGTTGTACGTCCGTGGCTCGTCGGGCTGCAACGCCCGGCCGCGATCGAGATGCCCGAGCGCCTCGTTGAAGCGGTTGCGCTGGTAGAGCACCGTGCCGAGGTTGACCGCGGCGCGCGCCGATTCGGGCGCGCCCTCGACGGCGTCGCGCGCGAGCTTTTCCGCGAGTTCGCCGTTCAACAGCCGCAGATAGACGAGAGAAAGGTCGATCCGCGCATCGACCGGCTGCGGCGCGACCCGGATTGAGTGATGGTAGTGGGTCGCCGCTTCGGCCAGCCGGCCCAGGTAGTGCAGGTAGTTCGCCAGCAGGTGCAGCAGCTCCGGCTGTTCGGGGCAATGAGCGAGTCCCTCGTAGAGTGCCGCCAGCGCCGCATCGAGATTGCGTGCGGCGGCTTCCGCCTGCGCGAGCCGGCGCCAGAGGCCGGGCTGCCTGGGATCGGTGGCAAGCTGTGCCCGCAGGGGGGCGGTCGCCGTCAACTGTTGCTGCAGCGTGAGCGCGAGCTCCAGGTTTTCGCGGAAAATCCGGCTGGCGGGGTCGGCGTCGATCGCCTTGCGAAACCACGCTTCGGCGTCGCGCGGGTTGCCCTCCCGCAGCGCGAGGAAGCCGATCAGGTTGTGCGCGCCTGCGTGCTCCGGCGCGAGCCGCAGCAGCTCGAACAGTTCCCGGCGCGCGCCGTCCTTGTCGCCCGTTTCCAGCGCCTTCTGCGCGGCTTGAAACCTTGATTCAGGGCTGGCGCTCATCTGGTAGGCCTGGATGGAACGGGATGTGGTTTGCGAGTGGGCTATGGTAGCGCAGGCTTGGCCGGCGCCGGGCGGTTTCCCGCAACATCCTGTACCATCCATCCATGACTGAGTGCAAAGACACCGCAGCCGGGCCCGTTGAGCGGATCGCGACCGTCAATGGTTTGCGCATCCATTATCTCGAGTGGGGCGCGGCCGATCGCCAGCCCTTGCTCCTCCTGCACGGCATTGCGCGTGTGGCGCGCACTTTCGACCACATCGCGCCGCATTTCACCAAGGGCTACCGCGTCATCGCCGTCGACATGCGCGGGCATGGCGATTCGAGCTGGGATCCGCAGGGGGCCTACCTCGTTGAGGATTACACGCGTGACATCGAAGCGCTCGTTGAACAGCTCGATCTGCGCGATATCGTGGTATGGGGGAGTTCGACCGGTGGTCGCGTTGCGCAGGTGATGGCGGGATCGCACCCGGAGCGGATTGCGGCCGCGATCATCGAGGACGTGGGCCCCGAGCGCCCGCCCGCCATCTCCGGCCGCCGCGCGGAGCGGATGGGCCGGGAAGAAAATGGCTGGGCCTCGGCGGACGAATTGCTCGCGCAACTCAGAAGCGACTACCCGCGAACCTCCGAGGCCATCCTGCGCCATTTTGCGGCACACGGCTCGAAGCGGCGCGCCGACGGCCGCATCGTCTGGAAGCGCGATCCCGCGATCCTCAAGGGCTTCGTGCCGACCGAAATCTGGCGCTTCGTGCGGGAGATTCGCGCACCGATCATCTATGTCCTGGGCGGCGCGAGCTCGATCGTGCCGCCGGAAACCCAGGAAGCGCTCAAGCAGGCGCTGCCGCAGATGGAGATCGTCACGATGCCGGGGCTGGGCCACTATCCCAGCGACGAGAGCCCCGGCGAGTTTCTTGCGATCGTCGTCCGGTTCCTCGCCGCAGCGCGCGCCGATCGGGCGGCCATCGCGCGGAAGTTGCGCTGACGGGGCGATCCCGCGGCGGGCGCGATTGCGTCGCCTGCGACGAGATTGCCTCGATGGCCGCCACGCTCTGCTCGCGGCTTCGCCTCACCGCCATGACGGCGCGCGTTGCTGGATTCAGGCGTGATGCGCGCCGCCGGCCGGCAGCTCGGCGAGTTCGATCAGGCAGTTCTCGGTGGCGGACGGATCGATGAAGGCGATGCGGCAGCCGGCGTGGCCGATGCGCGGCATCTGGTCGATGAGTGGGATCCCCTTTGCTTTCAGTTCCGCCAGCGCCTCGTCGATGTTCTCGACTTCGAAGCAGATGTGATTGAGTCCGCCCC
>Ga0315912_10006962_pt1 | contig 10024 bp, 9 predicted proteins | sample VfabasoilMG_FD_204469 | JGI IMG/M metagenome (GOLD analysis project Ga0315912, IMG submission 204469) | Garden soil microbial communities collected in Santa Monica, California, United States - V. faba soil | ecosystem: Environmental > Terrestrial > Soil > Garden | place: USA: California... | reverse complement strand
CCTTCATCGAGTCGGGATCAAAGCGTCGCCCAAGAAGGTGTTCGAGGCGCTCGCGACCATCGAAGGGAACCGCCATTGGTGGGTGTCGGACGCCAAGGGGGATGCTGGGAAGGGCGGGGTCATCGACTTTGGGTTCGTGGACATGCTGGTTTTGAAAGCCCAGCCTGGCCGCCTCGTCCAATGGAAGTGCGTAAGGGGACCGAAGGAATGGCTGAATACCGAGATCACCTTCGAACTGGTCCCCAAGCAGGGCCAAACCTTCATTCTCTTCACCCACGCGAAGTGGAAAAAGCCCGTGGAGTTCATGCACCACTGCAGCACCAAGTGGGCCGTTTTCCTTTTAGGGTTGAGGGATTGGTTGGAAAGGGGCGAAGGAAGTCCCGCGCCCTACGACCACAAGATCCATGCGGGGGATTGAGCTCAAGGACCCTTAGGGATGTCCTGAACTTGCTCACACCGGGACGCCGAATGAAATCAAGTAACATCCGTTATGCTTTTCTGCTAGGTCTGGCGCAGTGGCTGAGCCGCAAGTATCCTTGATCCTACCGGAGGCCCCATGTCCCGACTGAAAACCGCCTTAACGCTCATCACGATGCTTCTGATGACCACTCCCCTTCTCGCCGGGCCCAAGACCGTCACAGCGGAGGATCCAAACATCCGCATCATGGGCCGCTATGACGCCTCCAACCCCCAAGCGCCTTCCTTTGACTGGCCCGCCGTGAACATCCGCGTGATGGTGAAAGGCCGCTCCCTGACCTTCCTCCTGGAGGACGTCCAAGGCTCCAACTACTTCAACCTTTCCGTGGACGGGAAGCCTGTCTCGGTCATCGACCTCCAGGCTGGCCTTAACCGCATCGAGGTGCCGAAACTCGGGAAAGGCCCCAGCCTCGTGATGCTCTCCAAAAGGACGGAAGGGTTCCAAGGCCCCGTGGTCTTCAAGGGAGTGGAGTTGGGGGCTGGCACGGTCCTGGAAGGTTCCCCGGCCTTGCCCACTCGGAAGATCGAGGTCATCGGCGATTCTTGGTCCTGTGGCTACGGCAACGAAGGCGTCACCCACGGGAATTGCCCCAACTTGCAGGCCGTCTCCAACGCGGACCTGGCCTTTCCGGTCGTGCTCGCCAACCTATTGAAGGCCCAGTACCACGTGACGGCCGTCTCCGGCCGGGGCATCCTTCGCAATTACGGCGACGCCAGGCAGGTCTCCAGCGACAACATGCCCATCGATTTTTGGCGCGTCCGCTTTTCCGATCCTGAGAACAAATGGAACTGCTCCCATTACGTCCCCGATGTCGTGGTTCTCCGCCTCGGGGTCAACGATCACTCCACCCAACCAGCTCCGGCAGAAGAGGATTTCGTGAAGGCCTACGCGGCTTTCTTGGAACTCATCAGGACCTGCTACCCCAAGGTGGAGATCTTCTGTTTTGGGGACGAGGGATGGCCCGGCTACAAACCGAGGATATTGAAGGCCATGGAAGTGAGGGCCGCCAAGGGAGAGAAAAAACTGCATTGGGTGGGCAACCGGGGGTTCACACCCGCCGAATTGGGCTGTGACTGGCACCCCTCGGTGAAGACGGACAAGGAACTAGCGGAGCAATTGGAGAAAGAGATCCGCCCCGTCATGGGCTGGAACGACTGGACCCCGCCGGCTCCCACACCTACCGCGGCGCCCGAGAATATCCCTCCGCCCCCGGAGAATTAACGGGTCGGCGTAGGGTTCCCGATCACTTCCCTTTTCATGCCGGTCATCATTTCCTTGAAGCCCTTCAAGAGCTCGGGATCGCTGAACTTGAGCTGTCGCCGGTCGAAGTGGACGCTCGCGTCCCAGAGCATCGGGCACATACCCATCGAATAGACCTTCCCCGCCACCGACAGGATGTACTTGCGCACGCTGGCGAGCTCCTTCGCCTTGATGGTCGCCCCGTATTCCCCCACGATGACCGGGATACCCGCATCGAGGAACCGGGTCTTGAGCTTGCCCATGTTGTCGTTGAGTTCCTTCAGGTCCTCCTCTTCCCCCCAGGTCGAACGGGCCTTGCCCCAGGATTCGTCCTTCTCCAACCCCGCGAAGGTGTAGGGCGTGTAGTAGTGGACCGAGACGATGCTGTGGCCGGCCGGGTCCTTGGGCATGACGAACTCCGGCGCGACGGTCAAGTCGATGTCGGTGCAATAGCCCGCGATGAGCAGGTGGCGCTTCGCGTTCAGGCCTCCCGACTTGCGGATGAGGTCCACGAAGGTCTGGTTGATGTTGTTGAGGATCCCGAAGGCCTTGGCCTTCTGCTCCGGCGTCCCGCCCCCATACCTATTCCAGACGTCCTGGAAACAACCTTCCTCATTGAGGGACTCGAAGATGAGCGCCCCCGACTTGTCCTTATAGCGGGCCGCGATCTGGTTCCAGACCTTCACATACTTCGCCATCGTCTTCTCGGGCTCCTTCGGGAAATTGGTCCACCAACCCCCGTCCCAATGGATATTGACCACCGCGATCATGCCGCTTTGGAGGGTCCAATCGATGATCTGTCCAACGCGGTCGAGCAACCGGCCATCGATGGTGTGGTCGGGCGACATCAGGTTCGACCAGGCCACGGGGATACGAACTGAGTTGAACCCAAAGGAGCGGATCTTCTCGATCATCTCCTTCGTGGTGTCGGGATTCCCCCAAGCCGTCTCGTAGTTGTGGACCTCGCCGCCCTTGATCCAATCCCCACAGGCTTCCATGGTGTTCCCAAGGTTCCATCCGAACCCCATCTGACGCACCACGGCGGCGGAGCTTTGCTCCTCCAGGCCGGGGTCCCTACGGCCGGCGTCCGCGGCTAGGAGTACAGCGGGGAGGATGAGTAGCGACAGCAGGATGGACAGGCAGGATTTGCGGGACATGAGAGCCTCCGTAGGGTTGAGTGCGAGGGAGAATTTTAACTTAATCCGTCATCCTGAGCGAGCATAGCGAGCCGAAGGATCCATGTTTATAGGCCCAACCCATAGATTCTTCGTCGTCTTCGACTCCTCAGAATGACGGACATCACCCATCCTCACCTGTTTCCTTTGCTACAATCCCCGCCATGAAACCCCTCCCGAGAACCGTGTTCCTGCTGGGTCTGGTGAGCTTCTTCACCGACTTTTCCAGCGAGATGATCTATCCCCTGCTCCCCCTCTTCCTCTCGGCCACCCTCGGGGCCGGGCCCTTGGCCCTCGGGGTCATCGAAGGCGTGGCAGAATCGACCGCTTCGCTCCTTAAGCTCTTCTCCGGCATCTTTACGGACCGCATGAAGCGCCGCAAACCCCTCATCCTGGTGGGCTACGGTCTCTCCGGCTTCATCCGCCCCTTCATTGCCTTCGCCCAATCCTGGGGTTTCGTGCTCTTCATCCGCTTCGCCGACCGCATCGGCAAGGGCCTTCGCAGTTCCCCCCGCGACGCCATGATCGCCGACGTGACCTCCCCTCACGACCGAGGCCGCGCCTACGGCTTCCACAGGGCCATGGACCACGCGGGATCGGTGGCGGGGCCCCTGGTGGCCGCCCTCCTCATGGCCCCCCTCTTCGGCCTTAAGGACCGGGAGGTCTTCCTTTGGGCCGCGGTCCCGGCCCTCCTAGCCTTCCTGGTGCTCTGGTTCGGGGTCAAGGAAAAGGAAGGCAAGTCCGTCACGAAGTCCTTGAAGCTCGACCTCGCCAGGGACTGGCGCAGGTTGGGCCGGGGGCCAAAAGTCCTCTTCCTATCCCTGCTCATCTTCACCCTCGGCAACTCCACCGACGCCTTCCTCTTGGTGAAGCTCGCCCAAGCGGGGATCGCCGTCTGGCTCATCCCCCTCCTTTGGGCGGCCCTGCACCTCGTGAAGATGGCCACCACTTATTACGGCGGCATCCTCTCGGATCGTTGGGGCCGCAAGCCCCCCATCGTCCTGGGCTGGCTCTATTACGCCGGGATCTACACGGCCTTCGCTTTCGTGACCGACCCTTGGGCTTTGGGCGCCGTTTTCTTGGCCTACGGGATCTTCCACGGCCTCACGGAGCCTTCCGAGAAGGCCCTTGTGGCCGACCTCGTCCCCAAAACCTTAAGGGGAACTGGCTTCGGCTATTACAACTTGGTCGTGGGGTTGGGGGCGCTTCCGGCGAGCATCCTCTTCGGCCTCGTGGCCCAGGCCTACGGCTCTCCCGCCGCTTTCGGGGTGGGGGCGACTCTGGCGGCCGTGGCTTCTTTTCTCCTAGGGCTCGGACTGCGGGAGGGTCGGCGAAACCGTTTTTAACGAGGCCACTATCTCCCGATCCACTCTGGCCTGCCGCCGAAGCATCTCGCGTCGCACGCAAGCCAAAAGGTCTTTTACCCCTCCGTTCATGAAGTCGCCCGCGAAAGGCGCCTCGAAGTTCTGCCTGGCTTCCAGCTGGTAGAGGACTTCCAACTCCCCTGAAGACGTTCTCCCGATCATCCATGCTCCCATGTAATGGTGGAAATCCTTGCGGTCCAGATCGTTGAAAACGATCGCCCGCAAAGGGATCTCCAGGACCTCGAGTTGGACCCGGACTCTCTTAGTGAAGAAGAGGAACCCGCCCTCGAATTCTTGATGTAACAGGATGTGATAAGGACCGAGGCTCTCCGTCAAAATGCTGGTCTTTAGGGTCCCGACGAACTTGGGAATGTGGTGGTAATCGGTGAGGACTTCCCAGGCCGTTTGAGGATCGGCTTGGACCAGGAAGCGTCCATGAACGTGGAAAGTGCCGCGGACATCCTTGAGGGTGGTGGAAACTTCATCGGAGGCGAGGCCTGCGCCGCAGGAGAGCGCGACGCAGGCTGCCATAACCAGGGCCCTGGAAAGAAGGTCGCCAAAATTCATGGTCTCCCTCCTCCCAAGGCTCTTAAGCCTAGAAACTGAACTGGAACATCAGGCGTCCGGCTGGGACCAACTCGGCCCGATAGACCGGGTTGACCAGCGTGGCGTTGGAGACCTGGGACGGCATCTCGGATAGGATCATTGGCCCGTCGTTGGTCTGCACGATGGGCGTATCGATGTGCCAAAGAGCGTCCGCAACGAGCTTGACGTTCTCGTTCATGTGCCAGGTGATCGAGGGGAAAGTGACCTCATAGATGGGGTCGCTTCCCGTCAAGGGGCCGCTGTAGTTGTTGGCGGCGATCTTGTACTTGAAGGCGCTATCCGGGATCACCATGGCGAAACGACCCGAGAGGATCCAGTCGGTGTCGCCTAGGGAGGCCTGGATGGACGCACCCCCGATGTTGACCTCACCCTGGGTGGTGGGGACCCCCAAGATAGTGACGGGGGCGAAGTTCTCCGCGGTGAACTTGGAGACGACCGCTTGGCCCACCACTTCCAGGGTGGTGCCGAAGGCGGGTGTCCGGACCTGGAAGTCCAGGGCGCCCAAGGCGTAGGTGGCGGTCACCTTCCCGAAGTTGGGAAGGGTCAGCCCCAAATAGGGATTCCAGGCGGAGGTCAGGACCACGTTGGCGTAGTCCCCGTTGGCCGAGAAGGTGGTGTTATACCCGCTCTGTAGGGCCAGATCGGTGGAGTGGCCGGCATTGGAGTCCTGGATGAACATGCCGTTCACGTGCACCGCGAAGGCCGTGGTTTCCGCCTTGCCGGTCAGGTCCCCCTTCTGGTGGAAGGGGTCCAATTGGTCCACCCCATCGCTGATCCCCAACCTCACGAAGGTCAGGGGAGGGAAGTTGAAGATCTCAGGCAAGTAACGTTGGGGCAGGTTCGGGGCGCCGGAAAGGACGCCGCCGGCCGCGTCGAACTGGCCGAGCTTTCCGAAGAGGGCGACCCCCATGTCATAGCCGGTGTTGAAGAACATGTTGTACACGGGAGAAGCGGTCGTGAAGCGGCGGTTCCCCTCGTACACGGCCGATTCCAACAAGGTCGGGACCTTGAATTGCCCCACCTTGAAGTACCCCATGTCCGGGATGATCGGGATGTCCGCGGCGAACTCTTTCAAGTTCAACTGGTTGTTGGAGCTATTGATGGCCTCCCCGCCGAACCCCACCTCGAAGTTGAACCGGTAGTCCTTATAGATCCCGTTCGCGAAGAGGCGGTTCTCCAACTGGAAGAGGTAGATGCGGCCTTGGTTCCGGATCTGGTCCTCCTCCACGAGCGAGAGCTGACCCATTGTCTTGAAGCGCCCGCCGAGCGAGAGCGAGAGGTCGTCGTTCCTGAAGATCTCCGCCGCCTTTCCCTGGGCCGCCAAGCCCAGAAGTACCGCTAACATCCCCATCCATTTCCCGAAGTTTCGCATCTTTACCCCTCCTTTATTTTTACAACTACGACACCGGTTTCCCGGCCATTCGAGATCAAACCCCTCAATCTTTCGGGGCGAACACGACGTCATAGACCACCTCGACCTCGTCCATCACGTTGATGGAAGTCACGAGGATCGAGATGGAAGGCGGTGTCACCTTGTAGTCGGACATCTTGAGCTTGGTGGAGCCCTTGACTTGGACCTGGTTCCCCGAGAATTCGGCCGTTCCTGTGAGGATGACGGGCAAGGTGGTCCCAGCGATGGTGAGCTTGCCCTTGGCCGTCATCTCGCCCTTGGCGACCACGAGGGAATCCAGGGCGAACTTGATGGTGGGGTTCTCCTTGGTCGCGAGGGCCTTGTAGGCGTTCTCGTCGAGCCCTTTTTCCTTGGACTTCAATTGCTCGACCGGGATCTCGAGGACCATGGAAGCTATGGAGCCGGCCTGGACGGCCTTTTCAAGGGTCCCGGGGGCCTTCATGGCCGCGGAACCGGTAAGGGTCTTGGCGCCCATCTCGAACTTGTGGAGGGTGGAATCCCCCTTCAGGTACAGCACGCTCCCTTTTTGGAGGACGAGGGAGGAGGTCCCGGTTGGGGCCTTCCAGTCCTTGACCGGCCCAACCGCTTCGGCGGGACGCTGGGTCTTGGGGACGCCGCCGGTGAGCTGGTTCCCGGTCCAGGCCTTGGTGGGTTTCGCGGTCTGGGTCCAGACCGTTGTCACGGGGACCAGGAACAGGACCGCCGCCAGGATGATGCTCGGGTTCGCGTTTTTCATGATCTCTCTCCTGCTTGGATTGAACTTCCCCTTCCAGAAAGGCAACCTCGGTGCCAGGAAAGGCCCCTTAAAAACAAGGGTTTTGAGGGTTTCCACCTTGGCGCGAGCTGGAACTATGGCGGCCGTTCCATGGCAACCCCGCCACAGGCGATCCCCGCCTGGAGGACATGATGGGGCCGTGGGTCGTTTTTTTTTATGACGGGGATCAGGTAAGAAAAATGAAAAGGGCGGAAAAGGAAGAAGAAAGCGAGGGGAGGTAAAGGAACAAGGCTGAAGGGGGTATTTTGATCGATCTAGGAATTCGACTTTTCCTGACACACAGGGATCAATATCTCGAAGGTCGTCCCTTTCCCCAGCACGCTTTTCACATGGATGGCTCCCTGAAGGCTGACGACGATCCCATGGACCGTCGCCAACCCTAACCCGGTGCCTTGGCCGACGGGCTTCGTCGTGAAGAAGGGCTCAAAAATATGGGCCAGGACCTCCGGCGCCATCCCCGTGCCCGTATCGGAAAAGATCAAGAGGACCCCCGGACCTTCCGGTGGTTCCCCTGCCAAGGGTGGGCCGGCCCAACGGCCCTTTTCCCGGTGTTCCGTCGTCACCGTGATGGTCCCGCCTTGGGGCATGGCGTCACAGGAATTCACCACCAGGTTCATCAGGACCTGCTGGACCTGGAGGGGGTCGGCGAGGACCTTGGGCAGACTGCCCTTCACCGAGACCCTCAGTTCCACGTTCTCGGGGATCATCCGCGCCATCATCTTCCTGAGGTCCAGGACGGTCCGATCCAAGTCCAATTCGACACGCTGGACCGGCTGTTTGTGGCTGAAGGCCAGGAGCTGGCGGGTGAGGCTGGCTCCCCGTTGCACCGACTTGAGGATCTCCTCGAGCTCTTCCCGCCCTTGGTTACCAGGGGCCAGGTCCGTGGCCAAGAACTCGGCGTTCCCACCGATGACGGAAAGAAGGTTGTTGAAATCATGCGCCACCCCCCCAGCCAATCGTCCGACGATCTCCATCTTTTGGGCTTGGCGAAGTTGGGACTCGCTCTGGGCCAAGGCCTCCTCGTTCTTGCGTCGATCCGTGACATCCCGGGCGATCACCGAGATGCCGGTCACCTCCCCCGACCGACCCAGGACCGGGGAGAAGGACGCGGCCACCTTCACTTCCGACTGGCCCCGGTGGAGGTGCTCGGTCTCGATCTCCTGTGGGGTCCGCGTTTCCCAGCACTTGCGCACCAAGACCAAGGTCTCGGCGTGCGATCGGGCGGGGGCCAACCTCGTGATGGAATGGCCAAGGATCTCCTCGGCACTATAGCCATAGATCCTTTCGGCGCCTGCGTTCCAGGTCTCGATCCCTCCACCTCTCCCGATCGAGAAGATGGCGTCCCCTGACCCGGCCACGATGGCGGCCAAACGGTTGGTCTCCATCTCGGCTTCCAGCCGCTCGGTGACGTCCCGGCCGATCCCCAAAAGGACCTTCTCCCCGCCCAGGTCCACCAGGGAACCGGAGAATTCCATCCAAATAGGTCTCCCTTCCCGCGGAACAAGACGCACTTCGACGTTCGGGGTCTCTTCCCCTCGGCAGACCTGCTCCACGGCGGCGATCGCGACTTCCCGATCCCCGGGGAAAACGAAGTCGATGTAGTGCCTCTCCTTCATCTCGGTTTTCGACCAGCCCAGGAGCCTCTCGGCCTGTCGATTGGCCTTCAGGATCCGTCCATCCATCCCCACCACGAAGATGGCGTCCCGGGCGTGGTCCATCAGGACCTCCGCCCATTCCCCAGCGGGATTGGACTTGGAAAGGTCTTGGGCGGTAACGGGTTGGGCGAATTCGGACCTCATAGGTTCCTCGAGTTCATGGCATCCCCTTAGTTGGAAGAGACCGGCAGGGGCCGGTCGAAACGCGCGAAGTGCGCCAGCTGGAAAAGCGGGTTGATACAGCGGAACTTGGCCGGGAGGGACTGGACGACGATCCCCTCCTTGAAGGTCAGCAGGGCCTGGCGGGCCATTCGGTGGATCCGGTGCTTCCTCGTGATGGACCTCATTTTTCCCTCCCTGTGGATCGATCTTCCAGCGTCCCTACCGGATCCCTTGCTCCCCGACCAACTTTTTCCTTACAGCCTCCAGGCTTTTGACGGTGATCCTACCCCTGGTCGTGGCCACCAGACCCTCCCCCTCGAACCGGGAAAAGGTGCGGATGGAGGATTCCACGGTGGTGCCCACCATCTCTGCCACCTCCCTCTTGGTGAGGGGGAGGGTATTGCCGAACTCCGCGACCAGTTCCACCAGGGCGTGCAGGATGCGGCGTTCCACCGGTTCTTGTTCGAAGACCTGGGAATCCTTGGCATGGCGCAGACGTTGGGACATCTCCTGCGCAAGCGCGCTCCCGATCCTCGGGTAAAGGTCGAGCCATGCGAGGAAATCCGCCATGGGGAGGGAGACGACCGTGACATCCGTCTCCGCCACCGCGTGGCAGAGGTATTCCTCCGCGCCGAAGCAGCAACAGGACCCGAACATGCGCCCCGGACCTGTCATGCAGAGGGTCTGGCAACGGCCGCTGACGGCGCTGGCCGAGGCCTTCACATGGCCTTCTTTTACGAACCAAACCGACTTGGCTGGATCCCCTTCCAGGAAGATGGATTCCCCCTTGGCGAACTTCCGTTCCGCCATCTTTTCCCCGATCCTCTTCAGGGCCTCGGGCGGCAACCCTTTGAAGATGTTCATCGACCCCAGCACCCTCTTGGAAGCGTCCTCTGGCGGTCCTGGGACCGGCTTTTTCATGGTCAGCATTTTCCCCCTCCTTGGCAGGGCCGAAACCCTTACCGGTTGAGCCAGTCGGTCCCGGGAGGCGCTATCCCGAACCCCTTGCGCAAGTACCCTTCCACCACTTTTGGAAGGCTGACGATGTCGATGGGTTTTTGCAGGTACCCGTCACAACCTACGGCCCTAGCTTTTTCCTGATCACCCTTCTGGTCATAGGAAGTCACCACCACGATGAGGATGTCGCGGGTCTCGGGGT
>Ga0315912_10006961_pt1 | contig 10024 bp, 9 predicted proteins | sample VfabasoilMG_FD_204469 | JGI IMG/M metagenome (GOLD analysis project Ga0315912, IMG submission 204469) | Garden soil microbial communities collected in Santa Monica, California, United States - V. faba soil | ecosystem: Environmental > Terrestrial > Soil > Garden | place: USA: California... | reverse complement strand
GGATTGTGATAGCGACACGCTTTTGATTGAAGCAAATCCAACGGGCCCCATTTGCCATACCGGGAGTGATACCTGTTTTAATCAGAAAAACAGCGGTCAATTTTTAAATGCTTTGGAAAAAACCATTCAGGATAGGATTTCAAATCCGAAGGAAGGCTCTTACACCAATAAGTTGCTCAGTAGTGGCATCAATAAAGTAGCACAGAAACTGGGAGAAGAAGCCGTAGAACTTGTAATTGAGGCAAAAGACAGCAATCGTAAATTATTTTTAAATGAGGCGGCTGACTTAATGTATCACTATTTAGTGCTGCTAGCTGCTAAAAACTGCGGATTAGATGACGTTGAGCAGGTTTTAAAGGAAAGGCACGGCAAAAGAGAATAAGAGTTTTTAAAGAAAATTGGCTGATTATCAATGGCTTCTTTTAATGGTTTAGTCTCAGAATTTACCGCTATAGACTAATTGTTATCTTGCGCACCCGATGGAAAATTTTGTAGTCTCCGCCCGAAAATACCGACCGCTTGGTTTTGACGAAGTAGTAGGGCAGGAGCATATCACCACCACCCTAAAGAACGCAATTGATAATAATAAACTGGCGCAGGCTTTATTGTTTTGTGGTCCTCGTGGAGTGGGTAAAACCACCTGTGCGCGCATTGTAGCCCGAATGATAAACGGCTTCGAAGAAAGAGCTGAGCTCAATTCTCTTAATATTTTTGAACTAGATGCGGCTTCAAACAATTCGGTTGAAGATATCCGAAACCTGATAGACCAGGTGCGCTACCCACCTCAATATGGAAAGTTCAAAGTATACATTATTGATGAGGTTCACATGCTCAGTAACCAGGCGTTTAATGCTTTTTTGAAAACGCTGGAGGAACCACCATCCTATGCTATTTTTATTTTGGCTACCACGGAGAAACACAAGGTGATTCCAACTATTCTTTCACGATGCCAGATTTTTGATTTTAACCGGATACAAGTTTTCGATATTGCTAATCAGCTGAAGAAAATTGCTGATCGGGAAAAAGTAAAAACAGAAGACGCAGCTCTTCATCTCATTGCTCAAAAAGCGGATGGGGCCTTACGCGATGGCCTTTCCATTTTTGATTTGATGGTTACTTTTTCCTCCACCAATCAGGTTACTTTCAGTGATGTCTTGAAAAATCTTCACATCCTGGATTACGAATATTATTTTAAAGTGGTAAATGGTTTACTCGCTGAGAATCCTGCAACACCTCTTGTACTGTTCGATGAAATTTTAAAAAAGGGATTTGATGGTCAGAATTTTATTGTGGGATTGAGCGAGCATATCCGCAATCTGATGGTAGCCCAGGATGCACGCACCGTTCAACTGATGGATGTGCCTGAAGTTACCAGGAAAGAATACGCAGACCAGGCAAAGGCAGCTCCATATTCTTTATTATTAAACTGGCTTAACCTGACCAGCCAGTGCGACATCAATTACAAGGCGAGTAAAAACCAACGACTGCTGGTCGAGCTTACCCTGATGAAAATGGCTCACGTCAATCAGCTTTTTAAATCGAATGGTTCATTCCTCGAATCCACTTCCTCACCCGAGGAGGTAAAAAAAAAAGTGAATTAAAACCGGAACCGGTTTCACCACCCACCCCGGAAGTAGTTACTCCTCCGATTGCCCCCGAACCGCAAGTTGCTCCCGTAGTTGTTCCTGATAAAGAGATCAATACAAGAGCCAAATCAACTTTAAATCTCAAGGGTATTTTCAATAATAAACCTTCGGAAGAAGCAATAACTAAATCGGATGAGCAGGAAAAATTCGTTACCCGAAAACTTTTGCTGCCTGAAGTTCAAAGTGCATGGAACGAGTTTGCCGAATCCCGTAAGGATCAGGTTGCCGAATATAATTTAATGCTTCGCGAGTTTGTACTGCTGGGCAATACCATTCAGTTGCAATTGACTAATCCGGTTGAAGAACCTTTGCTTGCCGGTATTCGGGCTGATTTGCTTACCTTCCTGAGACAAAAATTGAATAGTGATATTTCTATTGAAGGTGTTTTGTTAAAGTCGGCCGCAAAGAAAATTATTTACACCAACAAAGAAAAATTTGATCATCTCGCTGAAAAGAACCCCATTCTTCTGAAATTAAAAGAACGACTTGGGCTGGATACTGATTATTGAAAATGTAGTTTTGAACTGAAATAATAATTTATGAAAATGAAGACATCGCTATTTGTATTTGTTTTTTTTGGCGCTCTTAGCATCAGCTGCGGACAGGAAATTTCAAAAGAAAATATTCAAAACCACATAGCAACGTTGGCAAGCGATGCTTACGAGGGCAGGGGAACAGGCTCAGCAGGGGAGGAGAAAGCGGCCATGTATATCGAGGACCAATTTAAAAAAGCGAAGTTGAGGCCTATGGGTGATGTTAAAACATTCAGGCAGGCTTTTGATTATAAGTCAGGTGTGCACGGAACGGGAACGGCCGGCAAATCAAAAAATATTATTGGCTACATTAACAACCGGGCCGCAAACACCATAGTTATTGGAGCCCATTACGATCATTTGGGTCTCGGAAATGATGGTAACTCGTTGGATGCTAATCCTAAGGATAAAATCCATAACGGTGCCGATGATAATGCTTCGGGCGTAGCAGGTGTGCTTGAGTTAGCCCGCTATTTTCAATCCAATAAAATTGAAGAGGAAAATAATTTTCTGTTTATCTGCTTTTCCGGTGAAGAGTTGGGTCTGCTTGGCTCTGAATATTTTACAGAACACCCAACGCTCGACCTTTTGAAAATAAACTACATGATTAACCTGGATATGGTTGGAAGGTTTGAGGAGACAAAAGGTCTTTCCGTGAGTGGTTCTGGCACGAGTCCCGTTTGGGAATCGCTGCTTAAAAAATTATCGAGCGATAAAATGAAAATCGTAACCGACTCTTCCGGAACGGGGCCATCCGACCATACTAAATTTTATTTAAAAAATATTCCGGTACTGCATTTTTTTACAGGCTCCCATAGCGATTATCACAAGCCATCGGATGATTCGGATAAGATAAATTACGATGGTGAGGTGAGTGTTTTAAATTTGATTATAAAAGTAATAATGGCAAACGAAACACAAGCGAAGCTGTCATTCCTTCCTACAAAAAGTAAAACTACCACATCATCCAGAAGCTTTAAAGTAACCATGGGAATCATGCCGAGTTATGGTTCTTCCGTTGCTGGCTTGAAAGTAGATGGCGTAACGGAAGGCAAACCAGCACATAAAGCCGGAGTTTTAACCGGGGATATAATTATTCAAATAGGTGAGTTGGTAATAACCGATATTCAGACATACATGGAAGCACTGGGAAAGTTTGAAAAAGGGCAAACAGTACCGGTTAAAATCAAGCGTGGAGAACAGGAATTAACCCTGGATGTTACCTTTTGATCGTGAAAAAAACTTTTGCCAGTGATAATTATGCTCGAGTCCATCCGGAAATTATGGATGCACTTGTCAAGGCTAATGCTGGGCATGCAGGCGCCTATGGTGCTGATGATTTTACCAAGGAGGCAACTTTTAAGTTCAAACAACTTTTTGGGGAGCAGGTCGATGTCCATTTTGTTTACAATGGAACAGGCGCCAATGTATTGGGGCTTTCCGTGCTGACCCGTTCATTTAACTCAATCATCTGTTCAGATTTAGCCCACATCAATGTAGATGAATCAACTGCTCCGGAGAAATTTCTTGGTTGTAAACTTTTAACGATACCAACAAAGGATGGCAAGATATATCCCGATCAGGTTGAAGAAAAAATAAACCGTGTAGGCGATCAGCATCATCCCCAGGCAAAAGTTATTTCAATTTCACAATCAACTGAGTATGGAACCGTGTATTCGGTGGATGAGTTAAAAGCTTTATCCGCCATTGCTAAAAAGAACGGCCTCTATTTGCACATGGATGGCTCACGCATTTCGAATGCGGCTGCGTCTATGAAAAATGATTTCAAAGCATTTACTGCCGATGCCGGTGTGGATGCCCTCTCATTTGGCGGCACTAAAAACGGGATGATGTTTGGAGAAGCAGTAATATTTTTTAACCCACAGCTATCAGCAGCATTTTCCTATTTACGGAAGCAAGGAATGCAATTGCATTCGAAAATGCGGTTTATTTCAACTCAATTCAATGCGTTGTTATCCAATGAATTATGGAGTAGAAATGCAATTCATGCTAACCGGATGGCCAGGCGATTGGAAGCGGGCTTAAGAAAATTCAATTCTATTAGGATCACACAATCTGTGGATGCCAATGGGGTCTTTGCCATTTTCCCGAAGGAAATTATTCCAATCGTTCAAGAGTTCTATTTTTTTTATGTTTGGAATGAAAAGCATTCTGAAGTTCGCCTCATGTGCAGTTGGGATACAACGGAACAGGATGTAGACGGCTTTCTCGCGCACGTTGGAAGCGCATTAGCAGATTTAAAATAGAATCTTAATGGGAGGTTTAATTTACAATTTTTCGATTTTATGCTTTGTTGCATTGGCGAAATTCACCTCCCTGTTTAACAGCAAGTCCCAGGCTTTCGTTGAGGGACGGAAAGACCTATTCCTAAAATTAAAAGAAGCTTTTCAAGGTCGTTCGGAAAAAGTAATCTGGTTTCATTGCGCCAGCTTAGGTGAGTTTGAACAAGGGCGACCGGTGATGGAGCGGATCCGGAATGACTTTCCATCGCACAAAATTTTATTGACTTTTTTTTCTCCGTCCGGTTATCAGGTAAGGAAGGATTATACGGGTGCTGATTTTGTTTTTTATATTCCATACGATTTGCCAGGCCACGCGCGTCAATTTATATCTATTACTAAACCTGTTTTAGCAATATTTATTAAATACGAATTTTGGCCAAATTTTTATTTTGAACTGCGCAAACAAAAAATTCCCATCGTCTCAGCTTCAACCATATTCAGGGACAGCCAAATATTTTTTAAATTTTATGGCGGCCTTTTTAGAAAAACGCTTTCAACCGTCAGTCATTTCTTTGTACAAAATAAAAAATCACAAAAATTATTGTCGAAAATTGGATTGAGTAATGTTACGGTTTCAGGTGATACACGGTTTGATCGTGTTTTTCAAATCACCCAAAATCAACAGGAGAACAGCATCGCAAAGAAATTTAAAGCTGCCCAGCCTTGCTGGGTGGTTGGAAGTTCCTGGCCAGAGGATATGGATGTGCTGGTGCACTTTATAAATTCATCTCAGAATAAATCAAAATTTATTATTGCCCCGCATGAAATTTCCGAAGAGATTGTTTTGGGTATTATTAAATCGCTGGAAGTAAAATGTGTGCGTTATTCTGATTCATCGGCCGATTTGGAAAGCGCCAATGTTCTTTTGGTTGATAATGTAGGTTTACTTTCTCAACTGTACCGGTATGGCGAGTTTGCTTATGTAGGAGGAGGTTTTGGAAAAGGCCTTCATAATATTTTGGAGGCCGCCTGTTACGGAATCCCGGTTTTCTTTGGTAATAAAAATTACGAAAAATTCAGGGAAGCAGTTGATTTGATCGCCCAGGGTGGGGCATTTGCCGTTTCTGGTTTTGTAGATTTGAAATCGAATTATGAGATGCTAACCGGTGAACCGGAAAATTACCTGGTGGCTTGCCAGGCCTCCAGAAATTATGTGGAGATGAATTTAGGCGCAACGGATATGATTGTTGCTCATTGCAAAAAGTTGCTTTCGCATGCAGGGTAGAGTTTTTAAATCTACTGGTTCGTTTTACATTGTTGCCGGAAGCGACAAAAAATATTATAGTTGCCGTACAAGAGGAAAGCTAAGATTAGAAGGCTACAAAGAATCAAATCCGCTGGCGGTAGGCGATTGGGTTAATTTTGATGAAGTAGGCAATGAAGGAACTATAAACGAAATTCTGCCCCGCTCCAATCATGTGTTAAGACAATCGGTTAAACGAACGGAACATAGCAGTGTTTTGGCGGCCAATGTTGATCAGGCATTATTAATCGTCACACTTGCTCAACCTCGAACATCGCTTGGGTTCATCGATCGCTTCCTGGTTTCATGCGAGGCGTTCCGCATTCCCCAAATTATTTTATTCAACAAATCGGATTTAATGGATGGTGAGCGGACCGAATTTATAGAAGGATTAATGTCTTTGTATTCCGAGGTGGGCGTTAAGACTCTTGTGGTCTCGGCTTTAAAATTTACACAAAAGGAAGCTGTTTTGGCATTGTTGGATGGCAAAACTACACTAATGGCCGGCCACTCTGGAGTTGGAAAATCAACTTTGCTTAACCGGTTAGCTCCTGAAATTATGCAGACGGTTGGTGATATATCAGCATATTCTGAAAAAGGGATGCACACAACAACTTTTGCGGAGATGTTTCAGTTGAATGAAAAAACATTTGTTATAGATACACCGGGAATAAAGGAGTGGGGTCTTGTGGATATGAACGAACAGGAAATCTCTGATTATTTTCCTGAAATGCGCGATCTTCGTTTGAACTGCAAGTTTGGATCTAAATGCATCCATTTCAACGAACCTAAATGTGCGATTATAGATGCCGTTAAGTCTGGCAAAATCACTCTGTCGCGATATGAAAATTATTTAGGAATGGTAACGGGGAAAGACAACAGGAAGTAGAGAATGGAGTATGTCGTTAAAAACATTCCAATTCGTTATGAAGCCATCGGGCCAAGGCAATGGGGTAAGCCATTATGTTTATTAGACAACGCAACAGATCTTACCGCAAATACAAAATGGGCTTCGACAGGATTTTCGATCGAACCGTTGTTTGATGAGTCAACCTATTCCATTTTTAGGAATAATACTTTTCAACTTTTGTCGGAACTTTGGAGAAAGGCATCGCTTACTATTCCTTCCGACTTTAATCTGGAACAATATCATACTGCTGCCTCTACAAAAGAACTGCATCTTAAAGGAATTGAGTTTACAAAATTGGTTGATGTAAAACATTTCCCCATTTCAATTGATATTCTTGAAAAAAGGATTTCTGCTATTTGTCAAGAAAACCTGGTCGTTAAAAATCCTTTTGATGGTCGTTCTGTTTTTCACTTTCGGGTTATCCGGCCTCAACAAAATGATAATAATCCGCTTCATCGCGATGTTTGGTTAGAGGATTATGATAACTGCATCAATCTTTACATTCCCGTTGCCGGTAGTAATGAGAAGTCTTCTTTGGTAATTATTCCCGGAAGTCATAGATGGCTGGAGTCTTGCATTGAAAGAACAACCGGCAGGGCGGAGATTGGTGGAATAAAATTTAATGTACCGGCTATCACAGCGATCAACACCCCGGCTGAATACCTAAGGCCAAATCCACGAGCGAATGAAGTGCTTGTGTTTTCACCGTATCTTATTCATGGTGGAGCCATAAATTTAAATAATGATTCAACAAGAATTTCTATTGAAGTTAGACTGTGGAAACGATGAGGTGGCTAAGATTTTTGTGGTATCTGGTTCGACATGGTTCGCTTTTCAGTAGTCCAGTAAATTTTACACAGCGTAGAGTGGAGATTTTAAAGGCGCTTCCCTTGAAGAGGTATCAAAAACCCACACCATATTCCCCCATAAGGGAGTGGGTTGTGCAAACGAGGTTTTTAGGAGTAATTATTGAGAATATTGCCTATTTGAGGAGAATTGATCGGATGCATAAAAATTTCTTTTTTGTTGATTCTCTAAAGATTGGTTATGCACGCATTTTGAAATCAGCCAGTACATCGGTTTTAAAAGAGTTGTTGCCATTAATGGATGAGCGATTAAAAGATTTCAATCTGAATGACAATCAAGTGGATCAACTGGCTGCATCATATGTTGTTCATCATGCTAAAGGGGAAAAAAGTAATTACCCGATTTTCACCATTGTTCGAAATCCATTTCATCGATTAGTTTCAGTTTATTTGGATATTTTCAATTCGAACAATCAAGAATTTGTTTTTCGAACTTATCTTTTTGGTTTACTTAAACAGGACATGTCTTTTCATGAATTTGTTAAGACTCTAACACTTATTCCGTCTAAATTACGCTCTCCGCATTTTGCAGGTCAAACCGAAATTATTTCAGTTTGCGGAGGTTTGAATCAAATTAATTTTTTTAGACTAGAAAAGGATCAAGATCAGCTGAAAAATTTCCTTTTGAAATTCAATATTCACATTGGACACAATAACAGAGGAAGGGAGTATGATTACCGAACGTATTACGATAGAGAAACGTTGAAGTTGGTGCACGAAATGTACATGAGTGATATTGAGGAATTAGGGTATGTGGAAGAATGCAATATACTGACCAACTATGTAAATGAGTTATATCTTAACCGATGATACCATTGCCTTAAAACTGAAAGTGGCAAGTGCAACCCATCAAGTTTGTAAGTAAATTCATCTTGCCAATCAGTTTTACATTCACTTTTGAGGAGCTTGTAAAATAATTCAGCTTCTGCATGATTTTGAGAAAACACTGACTGTCTTAACTCATATTTCACCCGCTTAGCCCAGGCATACCAATCTTGTTTATCACGATTTAGTTTTTGCGCTTTCAGGCACACTTGATAGGTTGACAACAGCTGTGGGTCACTTTTTTTGTACCAACCCGTTGACATAGATTTAATATTGCGCCTGATCTTCATCGTTTTCTCATTCAGGAAGGCATATTTAAACTGCCGGGAACTCTTCACCCAAAAATCAAAATCTTCATAGACCAGGTTCTCGTCATATCCACCTAATGACTTCAATACACTGGTCCTGGTCATCATGGTAGGAGATGGAATGAAATAGGTGGAAAGGATATTCTGATAGACATCCCCTTGAGGGATATGCCTGATTAATTTTTTCTTAAAGAGATATTTAAAATGTTCTCGTAAATAATTTCCCTGGCCATCGATGTAAATAGCATCGGTGAACGTAGTGCAATAAGAGCTGTCTAAAGTTGAAAAAAAGACAATCTGATTTTCAATTTTTTCAGGAAGGAGAACGTCATCTGTTGCCAGGTCGATATAAAATTCACCGGTAGCCAATGCAAAAGCCCGATTGAATGCTGCGCAATAGCCATGATTTGATTTAAGATTCAGAAAGTGAGTGACCGGATTTTTCTTTATCCATTCTTCAATTATCTCCACACTTTTGTCTGTGCTGCCATCGTCAACAATTATTAATTCAATGTTGGAATATGTTTGAGCCCTGACGGATTCAAGCGTTTCCAGCACAAATCGCTCGTGGTTGTAGCAAACACAAATAACGGAAACGAGCGGTTTCACTAACCCAATATTTTTTGAAATTTGAATTTTGTTGTCAATGTACTGCCCATCCTCGATTTAAAATCGAGCAGGCTTACATTTGGTTCTTCCTTAGTGCCTGAAGTGCCTAAATCCAAAAGTGCAATTTTATTTTGCTGGCACCAATCATACAAATTACTGAGCAAAAAAACCCTTGGACTTAGCCTATCAAATTCATCATCGTGTGCGGAGTAGAATGTATAAACGATAGACGGACTGACGTGCACGCAAATGCAGGCGGCTATCATTTTATCTTTTAAGAAAACCCCCACAATAAAAAATGATCCAGGAAGCGATTTAACTGTTTTGGTTAGCTGGCTTTGCGACATGCTTAAAGTCCGGTTAAGCTTTTTTCTAAACTTGCCTATGAAGGAATATGCTTCCTTAAGTTTTGATAATGGCAACCTTTTAAAAACAAGCCTGCTTTCCAGCGCCAGTTTGAATTTTACTTTTTTGTCTTTAAGCATTTTCTCAAACAACGGTCTCTTATCTACTATAATGCAGCTATCAGGTGCCGCTTCTGTTATCTGAAAACCGAGAGCAGTTAAAGCAGTGGTAACAAGTGGCTGAGTTAATGTGTATAATTCCGGGGGGCATTGAATCTCTATTTTTTTTATGCCCGCCCTTTTCAGTTCAACTTCTGTTTGCTGTGCAAAAGTGTAGAAGTCTGTTGGGTGAACATGTGCAGCCATTTCAAATGAACCAAAAGGAGCTCTTACGGGACTTGATGCCGTCTGTTTTGAAATATTGAAATGGATAGATG
>Ga0315912_10006960_pt1 | contig 10025 bp, 12 predicted proteins | sample VfabasoilMG_FD_204469 | JGI IMG/M metagenome (GOLD analysis project Ga0315912, IMG submission 204469) | Garden soil microbial communities collected in Santa Monica, California, United States - V. faba soil | ecosystem: Environmental > Terrestrial > Soil > Garden | place: USA: California... | reverse complement strand
CGAGCTGGGCCAGCGAGATCTCGCTGAGCGAGCGGCGAATCGCGAGATTGAGCCTTTGCCAGGTGCGCCCGACCGAGCAGCTGTGCTCGATGCAGCACACGCCTTCTCCGGACGAACACTCGGTGAGCGCGACGGGGCCTTCGAGGGCATCGAGGATGGCAGCCGCGCTGATCTGCTCCGGCGCGCGTGCCAGCTGGTAGCCGCCGTGGGTTCCACGCGTGGAATTGACCAGCCCCGAGCGCTGGAGCTGCTTCAGGAGCTTGCTGACCGTGGGAGGGGCGATGTGGGTCCGCTCGGCGAGGTTGCCGGCGTTCAGCAGGCGAGTGCGATCCGCGGCCATGGTGGCCAGGATGACCGTCGCGTAGTCGGTGAGTTTGCCGATCCGAAGCATGATTTCCCCCTCGAGTAGGGGCCGTTTTTAAGTGGGACCAGTTTAGTACGGATTCAATGCTTCAGAAAGCCGGGAAAGCGACCTTTTGTTATCCTTCGCGCCCTTCCAGACCGAGGCTCGGCGTTGACAGAAAGTGATGCCGTTATTGAGGCCCGAGATGTCCACTACTCCATTGGTGGACGCAAGATCTTCGACGGGCTGGACATCACTGCACGCCGCGGACGAATCACCGCGTTCATGGGCCCGTCGGGCACGGGCAAGACCACGCTGCTTCGCCTGATCACGGGCCAGTCGACCCCCGAGAGCGGCAGCGTGAAGGCCTGGGGCCAGGAAGTCGCCCGCATGTCGAGCCGCGAGTTGTTCGCGCTGCGCCGTCGCATGGGCATGCTGTTCCAGAACGGCGCGCTGCTCACCGACGAAGACGTTTACGAGAACGTGGCGTTTCCATTGCGCGCGCACACAAAGTTGCCCGAGTCGCTGGTCCGTCAGCTGGTACTGACGAAGTTGCACGCCGTCGGACTGCGCGGCGCCGCGAGGTTGATGCCGTCCGAACTCTCCGGCGGCATGGCGCGCCGCGTGGCCCTCGCGCGGGCCATCGTCATGGACCCCGAGCTCCTGATCTACGACGAGCCTTTCGTGGGCCTCGACCCGATTTCCATGGGCGTGATCTGCCGTCTCATCAAGCAGCTCAATGACGCGCTCGGCATCACGAGCATCGTGGTCTCGCACGACGTGCACGAACTCTCGACCATCGCCGATGACAGCTTCCTGCTGTCGGGCGGCAAGGTTGTCGCGAAGGGAACGCCAGCCGAACTCCACCAGAGCGATCTCGCCGAGGTGAAGCAATTCATGGGCGGTCTCGCCGATGGTCCCGTGCCGTTTCATTACCCGGCACCCGACTACGCAAAGGATCTCCTGGAAGGGCAGCCATGAGCGCCAATGCCGATTCCCTGGCCGTGAGCTGGATTCGCCGCGTCGGCGGCATGTCGCTGTTCCTCGCGCAGATCTGCGCGCGCATCGTGCCGTCATTCTCGAGGCCGGGGCTCATCGTGCGCCAGATCTACAACGCCGGCGCTCGCTCGCTGGTCATCGTCATGCTGTCGGGACTTTTCGTCGGCATGGTGCTGGGGCTTCTCGGCTTCGACACGCTGCAGCGGTTCGGCTCTGAAGATTCGCTCGGCGTGCTGGCCGCGCTCGGCATGTTGAAGGTGCTCGGCCCGGTGCTCACGGCGTTGCTGTTCGCCGGCCGCGCAGGCACGTCGCTGACGTCGGAGATCGGGCTCATGAAGAGCACCGATCAACTGACAGCCATGCAGATGATGGCCGTGGATCCTCTGCGACACGTCATCGCGCCGCGGTTCCTGGGTGGCATCATCGCCATGCCGCTGCTCGCCGCCACGTTCAGCGTGATCGGCCTCTTCGGTGCGCAACTCATCGGCGTGCAGCAGATGGGCGTGGACGTAGGCGCGTTCTGGTCGCAGACGCAGAACGCGGTCGATCTGCACGACGTCAACGAAGGCATCGTGAAGAGCCTGGTGTTCGGCGTGGCGTGCAGTCTCATCGCCGTCTACGAGGGCTACCACAGTGAACCGACGCCCGAAGGCGTGGGCCTCGCCACGACGCGCACGGTGGTGACGTCGTCGGTGATGGTGCTGCTCCTCAACTACCTGCTGACCGCGGCCTTCCTAACAAAGACCTGATCGGAAAAGTCATGAAAAACACTCGTTCGCTTGAAATCGGCACCGGGCTTTTCGTCCTGTTGGGATTCGCGGCCCTGGCGTTCCTGACCACGCAGCTGCCCGGCACTTCGCTGAAGCTCGGCGGCGCGGAGGGCGGCTACACCGTGACCGCGAAGTTCGACAACATCGGCGATCTCAAGCCGGGCTCGCCGGTCACCATGGCGGGCGTGCGCGTGGGCCGCGTCGAGTCCATCCGCTTCGATCCCAAGGACTTCAAGGCCGAGGTGGTGCTGCGTATCGAAGATCAATACCAGGAGATCCCGGAAGACAGCGACGCGAGCATCCAGACCGCCGGATTGCTGGGCGGGAAGTACGTCGGAATCGGCCCGGGCGGTTCGGAAACCTTCCTCAAGCAGGGTGGTCAAATCGAATTCACGCAGTCGGCCATCGTGCTCGAAAGCCTGGTCAACAAGTTCTTCGCCAACATGGCGAGCAAGGGCCCGGACGAGCAGAAGACGGAAGCTGCGCCAGAGGAGAAGAAATGATTACTTCGATGCAACGTTTGATTCAGGCGGGGTTCATCGCCGGTTTGTTAGTCGCGGGCCCCGCGTTCGCGGAGACCGCCGCCACCAATGCCAAGCCCGCCCCGACGCAGGTCGACACCAGTGGCCCTTCGCAGCTCATCGAAAGCTCCGCGAACGTCATCCTGTCCGGCATCGACAAGCGTCGCGCCGAGTTCCGCAAGGATCCCACCGGGCTCTACCAGCTGGTGGAGCAAACATTGCTGCCGAACTTCGACACGCCGTACGCGGCGCAGCTCGTGTTGGGCCAGCACTGGCGCAATGCCTCGCCCGCGCAACGCGATCGCTTCGTGAAGGCGTTCTACCAGTCGCTGCTCTATACGTACGGCGACGCCATGATCGACTTCACGGCCGACCGCCTGAAGGTGTTGCCCACCAAGGTCACGGATGCGGATACCAAGGCCACCGTGCGTACCGAGATCAAGCGTTCAAACGGCACCAAGGTCCCGGTGAACTACTCCATGCGCAAGGTCGACGGCCAGTGGAAGGCGTGGGACGTCGTCATCGAAGGCATCAGCTATGTGAAGAGCTACCGCGAAGACTACGGCGCGGAAGTCCAGCAGAAGGGCCTCGACGCGGTTATCGCGCGGCTCGAAGCCAAGGCCCAGAGCGCCAAGGCGACCAAGGTCAAATCTTCCTGACGACAGGTATCCATGAGCGGGGAGGCCAAACACACCATGCGCGTCGGAATCAGTGAACCTGCGGCCGGGCGCATCGTCGTGACCGGCGAGCTCACGTTCGCGACGGCGCGCGATGCGCGTCAGCTTGGGGTTCTGGTTCTCGAAAGCTCGCGTGCCGAGCGGCTGTTCATCGACTGCCGTGGTGTTTCGCGTGCGGACAGCGCGGGGCTCGCGGTGCTCCTCGACTGGCTGGCCTGGGGCCGGCGCAAGTCACGCGCGGTCACTCTCGAGAACATCCCGGAGTCGCTGGTGGCTATTGCGAAAATCAGCGAGGTCGACGGGTTGCTGAAAGCCGCGAGTTGATTGCTGCGTTCGGAAACAATTCTTCAGTTGACGAGCACGTGCCGTCCCACCTTTCGCACGTCGCTTTCCCCGCACAACCCCATGCTGATTTCGAGTTCCTTGCGGATGATCTCGAGTGCGAGCGTGACTCCCGCGCCGCCCTGCGCCGCGAGGCCGTAGAGAAACGCCTTGCCGACGAGGCAGGCGCGCGCGCCGAGTGCCAATGCCTTGAGCACGTCCTGGCCCGAAGTGACGCCGCCATCGAGCAGCACTTCGCAACGATGTCCTGCCGCGGCGACCACGTGAGGTAGCGCTGCGATCGTCGACGTCGCGCCGTCGAGCTGGCGACCCCCATGGTTCGAGACCACGATGGCATCGACGCCGGCGTCGGCTGCGAGCCGCGCATCCTCCGCATCGAGGACACCTTTCACGATGAGCTTGCCCGGCCAGCGCTCGCGCACCCAGGCGATGTCATTCCAGGTGATGGCCGGATTGAACTGGCCGCCTACCCACTCGGACAACGCCCCGATGCCTTCCTTCGGGAAGAACGCGGCGAGATTGCCGAGCGTGCGCCGCTTCCCCAGCAACACCCCGGTGATCCAGCGGGGGCGCAGAAGCGTTTCCCACGTATTGGCGAGAGTGAGCCGCGGAGGCACCGACAAACCGTTCTTCGGATCCCGTCGTCGAAGCGCCTGCAGCGGCAGGTCGAGAGTCAACATGAGCGCGGAGCATCGCGCGGCGCGCGCGCGTGCGATCAATGCGTCGTTGAAGCCGCGATCGCGCATGAGATAGAGCTGGAACCAGAACGGGCCTTCCACCGCCGCGCGCACGTCTTCGAGCGAGCAGATGGACATCGTGCTCAACGTGAACGGTACGCCGGCCGCTTTCGCGGCGCGCGCCGCTTCGATCTCGCCGTCGCGGTGGAAAAACCCGGTCAGGCCCGTCGGCGCGAGCGCCACGGGCATCTTCCAGTCTTCACCGAGCACCGTCGTCCCGACCGAGAGGCGCGAGACATCGACCATGACGCGCTGGCGCAGCTCGAGGGCACGCAGATCGTCGCGATTGCGATTCCACGTGAGTTCGTCATAGGACCCGCGGTCGATGTAATCGAACAGCGCGCGCGGAATGCGCCGGCGCGCGATGACGCGCAGGTCTTCGATGGAGTTGGGGACGGTCCCCATTCCGTTACGCGGCAGCAACCACTTGCCGTTGCTGGCCCAGCTTCTCGATGCCGAGCTCCATGATGTCGCCGACGTTCAGGAAGATCGGATCGGGCTTGATGCCCATTCCGACGCCCGGAGGAGTGCCGGTGGTGATCACGTCACCCGGGTGCAGGCTCATGAACTGGCTGAGGTAGCTCACGAGGAACGCGGGTTTGAAGATCATGGTCTTCGTCGAGCCGTTCTGGCGGCGCGTGCCGTTCACGTCGAGCCACATGGAGAGGTTCGCGGGATCGCCGACCTCGTCCGAGGTGACGAGCCACGGACCGAGTGGTCCGAAGGTGTCGCAGCCCTTGCCCTTGTCCCATTGGCCGCCGCGCTCGAGCTGGAAATGCCGCTCGGAAAGATCGTTGATCACGCAATAGCCGGCGATGTGCTTCGGCGCGTCGGCTTCGCTGACGTAGCGCGTGACGCTGCCGATGACGACACCCAGCTCGACTTCCCAATCCATCTTGATCGAGCCACGCGGCTTCAATACCGTGTCGTTGGGTCCGACGATGCAGCTCGTGGCCTTCATGAACACGATGGGTTCGGCCGGAATCTTGGCGCCGGTTTCGGCGGCGTGATCCGCGTAGTTGAGCCCGATGGCGATGAACTTGCCGACGCCTGACACGCAGGCACCGAGGCGCGCGCCGGCATTGGCGCGCGGTAGTTTGCTGGCGTCGAGCGCGCGCAACTTCGCGAGCGACTCGGGCGACAACGCGGCGCCGGCCACATCGGGAATCACGCCGGTGAGATCGGCGATGCCGCCGTCGGCGAGCACGAGGCCAGGGCGCTCCGCGCCCGCGGAACCAAAACGTACGAGTTTCAAGCGAGTCTCTCCCTGAAGACCTATGCGGCCGGCAGGCAGGCCGGACCGATCGGTTCGAATTGTTTGTAGGTAAGGATGAATTCCTGGTGGCCGAGCGCTTCGGATTTCGACGGTTCGCCGCTCGACACGCTCGCGACCAGCGAGAAGATCTCGCGGCCCACGTCGTCGAGTTCCGCGCCGCGCAGGATGCGGCCTGCGTTCACGTCCATATCGTCCGCCATGCGGTCGTAGGTGTCCGGGTTGGCGCACACCTTGATGACCGGCGAGATGGCCGAGCCCACGACCGAGCCGCGGCCCGTGGTGAACAGGATGAGGTGCGAACCGCACGCGATCAGTTCGACGATCTCGGCATTGTCGGAGATGTTCGGAAACCCGAAACGCGGTTCGCCATCCGGCACCACGTCGAGAAGATAGAGGCCGCCGCGCGGCGGCACATCGCCCGGCTTGATGAGCCCGCTGATGGGCGAGGAGCCGGATTTCGAATACGCGCCCATCGATTTTTCTTCGAGGGTGGTGAGACCGCCCTCGGCGTTGCCGGGCGCGAAGCTGCCGTAGCCCATGATGCGATAGTAGTTAGCGGCCTTGTCGACGCAGGCTTCGATCTCGCGCCCGAGCTCGGGCGTGACGGCGCGCGACGCCATGATGCGTTCGCAGCCGATGAGCTCGCCGGTCTCTTCGAAGATGCAGGCGGCGCCGGCCTCGATGAGCCAGTCGAAGCAACGGCCAACGGCGGGGTTTGCGGTAATCCCGCTGGTGCCGTCGGAGCCGCCGCAAACCGTGCCGACGACGAGCTCGTTGATCGCCATGGGAACCGTGGTCTGTTTCGCGAGTTCCGCGCGCATCTTGCGCACGACCTCGAGCCCGGCATTCAGCGTGCGCGTGGTGCCGCCCGACTGCTGGATCACGAGAAGGTCGACCGGACGGCCGCTGGCGGCAATAGTACGGCGCAAGTGTTCGCGGTTGAACCCTTCGCAGCCGAGCGACACGAGCAGCACGGCGCCGACGTTCGGGTGCGTGCAGAGCCGCTCCATCATCTCGAGCGAATACTTGTTCGGATAACAGCCCGGGAAGCCGATGAGATGCACGTCGTCGGCGCCGGACTTCTGCACGATGAGTCGCGAGACGTGGTGGGCACACTCGACGAGGTAGGCCACCGCCACGACATTGCGGATGCCCTTGCGGCCATCGCGACGCGCATATCCCTTGAGCGATTGGGTTGGCTTCAGCTGGGCGTTCATCAATGTCCGTCCGGAATTTCGCGAGAGGTCGAGGGCAGGTAGTCGCTTCGCAGATTATGGAGGTGCACGTGTTCACCACGCGCCACCGCCACTTTCATCGAGCCGATGGGAGCTCCGTACTTGAGGACGCGAGTATCCGCCGCAAGGGCGCGCCGCGCGAGTTTGTGGCCGAGTTCGATGGCGGCCGGCATGGCGAAGCTTTCGCCGTCGATTTCGACGCGTTCACCGGAGGCGATGTCGCGTCGCGCCACGAGGATGTTGTCGTCCGGGTGCAAAAGCAACAGAGGCGGTAACTTGCCCGATTCCATTTCGTGGACTCGCTATTTCGGAGGAGGTGCCGGCTGGGCCGGGTCGGCGGGGGCGGGTGGCGCTTCCGCCTCGGGAGCCGGACTCGTCTCCGGGGCGGGGCTCGCTTCGGGTTCGTCCTGCATGTCTTCTTCGAGCTCGAGCGATTCGTCCTCGACGTTGCCGTCCTTCACCTGGTATTCACGACGCTGCAACCACGCATTGCGCACGAACGCGTACTTGTCGTAGCTGCGCTCGAGCTGCGCATCGAGTTCGAGCAGGCTGGCGCGTTGATCGAGCAGATCGACCAGACGGATGAGGTAACGCGTGCTGTCGTCTTCCAGGTACCAGACAGGTTCCATGAAGGTATCGGCCGCGCGCGAGAATGCATCCCGCAACGATGACGGGCCGAGCACGGGCAGCATGAGGTAAGGGCCGGACTTCACGCCCCACTTGCCGAGCGTCTGCCCCAGGTCTTCGTCGTTGTACTCGAGACCCGCGGCGCTCGCCGGATCGAACAACCCGCCGAGTCCCAGCGTGCTGTTCATGAGGAAGCGCGCCGTGTCGTGGCCCACCTGCCTGAACTTGCCCTGGAGCGCGTCGTTGATGATGGTGGGCACGGTGTCGAGGTTGCTGAACGCGTTGCTGATGCCCTGGCGGACGACGCGCGGCGTCACCTTCACGTAGCCCTTGGCCACGGGCTTGCCGATCGCGCGGTCCAGCCCTTCGTTGAAGCTGAACACGCTGCGGTTGAATCGTTCCCAGGGATCTTTGGGGTCGGCCTTACCGGAGGGGATAGTGGCGCAGCCTGCCAAAGCGAGCAGCAGGCCGAAAAGGACCATTCTTTGCATGGGGCGAAATTCTACTCATATGGGAGGGTGCCCGCCGCCTTGCGACCTGCACAAACTCATGTTAACCGCGCATTCCGCGCAAGGGCCGGGGCGGCGACGCCTTATCGGCACCGGAAGTCAGATCATGAGGGCCATCCGGAGTTCCGCGGCAGTCCGGAACCCCGTCCCGATTCGTGCCTTGCGAAACATGGGATATAACTAGTCAGAGTTGTTTGTCGCGGGAGGCGCACATGGCGCTTCGATTGGATGTCTCGGGAGTGATTTTCGCGAGCCTTTTGGCCGTGGCCATGTCCGGTTGCACGACGGCGCCGGCGCCCCAGGGTGCCGCGGTTTCAGCCGACTCGGTCGGCGACAGGGCCTGGGTGGTCTTCAACGAAGTCGTGGTGTCCCTGCCGTTTCGCGGGTCGAACAGCCCGTACCAGAACCTGCATGTCGCCCCCGCGGCGATCGTCAATGTAAAGAACGAAACATCGTCCAGCACCTACGATGCCGAGTGGATCCTGCGGCGCATGGAGACGCGCGTCGCGGTTCGACTCTCGGAGGTCTTGGGCGGCCTGAGCTGGCAGTCGTTGGCGGACACGGCTTCGATCCGGCAACTGGTGCTCAAGGAATCCCAGGCCGTGGTGGACGAAGCGTTGCGGCAGTGGAAATATGGGGCGGACTACAAGGTCGACATGGTGGTCGCGAGCCTCTACTGGACTGACGCGTCGGTTGGACGCCTTCAGCAGCACGGCCGGTGAGGGTCGAATCGCGTCCGCTGCCCAACGCATCGCTTCATGAGTCGTACGCCCGAAGCGGCGCGTACACGGACTGCTTTACCGCCGACGTTTCCGGAAACGTTTCACTCGCGCAATTCGTGGAAGCTTTCTACACGAGCAGGGTTTTCAAGCTCGAGCGGATGATCCTGAACCTGATCGACAAGCCATCGACCGACGCGGAGGCGAGGGAACTCCTGGATGGAAATTGCGATGGCTTTGCCGCGTGGACTGTCGAAGGACGACTGCCTGATCAGCTGCTGATGTGCGACTACCTGGGTCACACGCGATCCTGGTTCATGGTCGCTGCGTGCGACGGGCAGGAGCTGATTTCCACGCGGCTGCATTTTGGTTCTGTCGTGGTGCCGGTGCGCCGGTTTCCCTACCGCGTTCTCATCGGTTTTCACCGGTTGTATTCGAGGGTCCTGCTGCGCTCGGCGGTCGCGCGTCTCGCCAGGCTCCGCAAGCGGGACTAGCCGCCGCGCGTGGGGCGGGAGCTGCCGTCCTTGGATTCCTGCTCCGGCGGCTTCTCGCGCTTCTTGCGGCCCTTGAACAGGGCTTCGCGAACTTCGTCGAGGCGCGCCTGGTAACGGCTGCGCTGGACCGCGGTGAGATTCGGCGCGGCCAGGGCCATCTCGAGTTGCGAGACCGACAGCGGCAAATTGCCCGTGGCGATGTGGTATTCGCTCATGTAGAACGCCGCGTCCCCGGTATCGCCGGCCGTACTGGCCGCAAGCGCGGTAAAGCGGATCTGCTCGGGTGTCGGCGTGACGTTGTTGAACAGATCGAGCAGCACCGCGTGCGCCGTCTTGGCGTCGCCGGCTTTCATGAGGCTTTCTGCATAACGCAGCGTCAGCGGAATGTTCCGTGGCGACAACGCGAGCGCGCGCTTGAAGGTGGCCAGCCCTTCATCGGTGGCGCCCGCGCCCATGTACGCCTGTCCGAGCGTCGATTGCAGCATGGGCACCTGGGGATATTCCTTCGCCAGGTAGTAGAGCGCGTCGATGGCGGTGCGCGCGTCACCCGCCTGGTAGTTAGCAAGCGCTTCGCCGTACCGTTCGCCGACGCTCTGGCGTTGCTGCGCGCGCCGGTCGGCATAGTAACGCCGCACGTTTTCTTCCGGCGGCGTCACGAGAACGCGCAGGCGCTCGCGCGTCAGCGCGTAGCTCACGCTCTCGGCCGTGGGCTTCAGATCCTTGAACTGTGCCGCGCGAGACCGCGACTCGGCGATGCGGTTGGTGCTGACCGGGTG
>Ga0315912_10006959_pt1 | contig 10026 bp, 8 predicted proteins | sample VfabasoilMG_FD_204469 | JGI IMG/M metagenome (GOLD analysis project Ga0315912, IMG submission 204469) | Garden soil microbial communities collected in Santa Monica, California, United States - V. faba soil | ecosystem: Environmental > Terrestrial > Soil > Garden | place: USA: California... | reverse complement strand
TCCTTCAAAAAAACTTAAACTCCGGACTTTGCCCCCTGCTCCCCATTAGATACCTTTGCAGTCCTAATTTTGAAAAAGAAGACTCAAAAAGACTGTAAATGCCTACCATTCAGCAACTTGTAAGAAAGGGCAGGAAGAAATTGACGTTCAAGTCAAAATCTCCAGCCTTGGATTCCTGCCCCCAGCGCAGGGGTGTTTGTACACGCGTGTACACCACCACGCCCAAGAAGCCTAACTCAGCGCTTCGCAAGGTCGCCAGGGTCCGTCTTACCAATCATAAGGAAGTCAACGCCTACATACCGGGCGAAGGCCACAACCTCCAGGAGCACTCTATCGTGCTGATCCGCGGTGGTCGTGTGAAAGACCTTCCCGGCGTGCGTTACCATATCATACGCGGCGCCCTCGACACGTCTGGCGTTAATGGACGCCTCCAGAGCCGCTCCAAGTACGGTGCAAAGAGACCCAAAGCAGGAGCAGCCGCCGCAGCCAAGGCCGCACCAGCAAAAAAATAATTGAAAGAAATCAATGAGAAAGTCTAAGCCCAAAAAGAGATACCTCCTTCCCGATCCGAAGTTTAAGGATGCGATGGTGACGAAGTTCGTCAACTACATGATGGAGAGTGGCAAGAAGAGCGTAGCCTACAACATCTTTTACGATGCTATTGACATCGTGGAGAAAAAGGCGGGTGGGGAACCTGGCCTTGAAGTGTGGAAGCGCGCCATGGGCAATCTTACTCCGGCCGTGGAAGTGAAGAGCCGCCGCGTAGGTGGAGCCACATTCCAGGTACCTGTTGAAATCCGCCCCGAGCGCAAGATCAACCTCAGCATCAAGTGGCTGATCGAGTATGCCCGTCAGCGTGGCGAAAAGACTATGATGGACAAGTTGGCTGCGGAGATCCTTGCAGCATCCAAGGGCGAAGGTGCCGCCATGAAGAAGAAGGACGATACGCACCGGATGGCCGAGGCGAACAAGGCGTTTTCACATTTCAGACTTTAACAGGAGCGAGGAAGCCAAATGGCCAGAGACCTTAGGTTCACAAGAAACATCGGCATTACTGCGCACATCGACGCGGGCAAGACGACCACGACCGAGCGTATCCTTTACTACGCGGGTGTTAATCACAAGATCGGTGAGGTGCACGACGGTGCGGCCACCATGGACTGGATGGAGCAGGAGCAGGAGCGCGGCATCACCATTACTTCCGCTGCCACTACTGTACATTGGAAGTACCGTGAGAAGGAATACCACATCAACATTATCGATACACCCGGACACGTTGACTTCACTGTTGAGGTTAACCGCTCCCTTCGTGTATTGGACGGCCTGGTGTTTCTGTTCAGCTCTGTAGACGGTGTTGAACCTCAGTCAGAAACCAATTGGCGCCTGGCGGATAACTACAAGGTTGCCCGCATTGGCTTCGTGAACAAGATGGACCGTGCCGGCGCCGACTTCCTCGGTGTATGCCAGCAGGTAAAAGATAAATTAGGCAGCAAGGCAGTTCCTCTTCAGCTGCCGATAGGCGCTGAAGATAACTTCCGTGGTGTGGTCGACCTCGTCAATAACCGCGGTATCATCTGGAATGAAGCCGACAAGGGCATGACCTTCAAGGAGGTTCCAGTTCCGGATGACATGGTGGAGGAAGCGAAGGAGTGGAGAGAGAAACTTCTTGAAGCCGTTGCTGAATACGATGAGTCCCTGCTTGAAAAGTATTTTCATGATCCAAGCACGATTTCAGAAGCTGAGATCCTGACTGCACTCCGCAAGGCAACGATAGACATGAAGATCGTCCCCATGGTTCTGGGCTCTTCTTTCAAGAACAAGGGCGTGCAGACGATGCTTGATTACGTGATGGAACTGTTGCCATCGCCGATGGACAAGGACGTGATTGTGGGTGTCAACCCGGAGACCGACGAGGAAGTTTTTATTAAGCCGGATGAGAAGGAGCCTTTCGTGGCCTTGGCTTTCAAGATCGCCACTGACCCATTTGTGGGACGCCTCTGTTTTATCCGCGCATATTCTGGCGCGCTGGACTCAGGCTCATACGTGTACAACTCACGCTCGAGGAACAAGGAGCGCATATCACGCGTGTTTCAGATGCACGCCAATAAGCAGAATCAGATAGACCGCCTGGCGGCAGGGGACATCGGTGCCGTTGTGGGTTTCAAGGACATCAAGACCGGCGATACGCTTTGCGACGAGAAGAGAATCGTGCAGTTGGAGTCAATGGTATTCCCTGAGCCAGTAATCGGATATGCTATCGAGCCCAAGAAGCAGGCTGACGCCGACAAGCTTGGCGTTGCCATATCCAAACTCATAGAGGAAGACCCTACGCTGAGGGTGCACACAGACCGCGAAACCGGCCAGGTCATTCTCCGCGGCATGGGCGAGTTGCACCTTGAGATCATCATCGACCGGATGCGTCGTGAGTTCAAAGTAGAGATCAACCAGGGTGCGCCGCAGGTGGCGTACAAGGAGGCATTGACCAGGTCGATTGAACACAAAGAGGTTTACAAGAAGCAGACCGGTGGTCGCGGTAAGTTCGCTGACATTGTGTTCGAGATCGGGCCGCGCGGGGAGCTGGGTCCTGAGGACAAGCCAGGACTGGAGTTTGAAAATGATATCGTAGGTGGTGTGATTCCCCGTGAATTCATCCCGGCAGTGCAGAAAGGCTTTGAGCAGGCGATGGTAAACGGACCGTTGGCCGGCTACCCGATCGACAACATGAAAGTGAGACTGTTCCATGGTTCTTACCATGATGTGGACTCAGATTCGTTGTCATTCGAACTGGCGGCAAGGATTGGGTTCAAGGAGGCGGCTTCAAAGTGCGGACCTCAGTTGCTTGAGCCTATCATGTACGTGGAGGTTACCAGCCCCGATGAATACACTGGCTCCGTAACGGGCGACCTGAACAGGCGCAGGGGTATCATGAAAGGCATGGACAGTCGTGGGAATGCTTCGATTATCAAGGCAGATGTGCCCCTGAAGGAGCTCTTCGGCTACGTAACAGACCTGAGAACCATTACATCTGGGCGTGCATCGGCCTCATTGACATTCGCTCACTATGCGCCGGTTCCCAAGAACCTGGCCGACAAAGTGATTGAAGATGTAAAGGGTGCGGTAGCAGCTAAATAAAGGGATCAGAACCACTAAATATTCCCGGACGGGGAATCAAATATGAATCAGAAAATCAGAATCAAACTCAAGTCTTACGACCACAACCTGGTTGACAAGTCATCTGAGAAAATTGTACGGGCTGTTAAAGCAACAGGCGCCGTTGTAAGCGGACCTATTCCGTTGCCTACTGAGCGTGAGAAGTTTACCGTTCTTCGTTCGCCGCACGTGAACAAGAAGTCACGCGAGCAGTTCCAGCTTTGCACCTATAAGCGCCTGGTGGATATCTATTCCAACAGCGCCAAGACGGTGGATGCGCTGATGAAACTGGAACTCCCCAGCGGAGTTGACGTGGAGATCAAGGTGTAGTTAGTTGTTGGTGTACTAATCGCAAGCCTGGTGGGAACGCCGGGCTTTTGTTTTTGCTGACCCTCAGTCACTTTCGTGAACCAGCGTCCCCTGGCTGTAGATGATCCTCCAGGTATTGGTGGCCTTTTTGTACACGCGAATAAATTTGGAATGTCCCAGAAGGGTGCCTGCCTTGCTCCGGTTCATTTGCACCCCGGTGACGATTCCCACATCTCCATGAACTGTCGCCTCCACTTGCTCAATCGAGATATTGAGGTGGGGATTGCTTGCCAGTTGATATTCAATTACTCCTGCTCTCGTAACCGGCACGCCGCTGGCCAGCACGCCCCTGTATCGTTCATCATAAAGTGAGATGAGCGTCATGGAATCCCGCGCGAGGATCGCCTTGATGCGCTTGTCTTCCATTTTTACCAGGGTCTGCTCGGGGGTTTCGGTTTGTGAGTAACCCTCAATTAGAATTGAAAAGAAGATAAGGACGAAAAGGGATTTCATATTTCTGAAGGCGGGTTGGGTGTGGAGGGCCTTTCAGAAATATACACATTGATCGGGAAAGTCAGAGGACTTTCAGCCCTTTTGGGCTCATCCAGCAGCATTGGCACCAGACGAAATGAAGATGCGCGCCGCCACCCCGGTAGTCGGTACGCATCTTCCTTTCATGGCCCGCGAAAATCGTCTGCGGCGACGTCAGTCCACGTGGCCGTCCCGGTTGTTGTCCTTGCCGCAGCGCAGGGATTCACCAAGCCTGCCATGGAGAAATGCGAAGATGGCTGCGTTTGTTGTGGCGTTGATCCTGATCACGCCGTCCTCGTCGGCATGTGCCGACGTGAGGTTGATCTTTTCAAGGAAGCGATCCATGTCAAGTTCGATGAGGATTGAATTCAGCGAACCGGTGAGGTGTAGGCCTTCCTTGCTGCGGATTTTCAGGGTCGCTTGCCTCTTGCTTGAGAACTCGATCCTGAACGTATCATTGCCGGCAAGCACAATTCCCTCGACAATGATCGAGTTGCTGTCCGGAAGAATTGGCGATAGTTTGATTTCGATTTCGGAGAACACACCCGGCACGACTTGCGCGATCCCGAAATCCGGAGTGCTGGTGCCGTTCAGGAGGTCTACAACGAAGTCACCCTCAAACTCCAGGTCAGTGCTGTCGTTGTCATCGTTCCCGTGGCCGCCGTGGGAAAGTTTTCCATGACCGTGGTGGCCATGACCACTATGGTGACAGTTTGTGGAGTCATTGTGCGTGGTATCCATGGGCTCAAACTCCAGCTTCGAGACTCCAAGGAGAATCTGTTCGAAGAAAGCCGAATCGGCTTTAATGCGCGTGCCCGTTCTTCCGGCGGAAAGATCCCCGCCCGATTGAGATGTGGCGAGCATTCTCACCGAAACGCTGGCCAAGGCGGGATCGACTTCGTCATTATACGATGTACAGCCTGTGAACAAAACAATCAATGCCACTATAAAAACCGACAGCACAGTACCTTTCATGATTCAGCTGTTTTTTCACGCTGAACGCAATTCCCTTGCCCACGTGTATCTGCAAGCCCCGATATGTCGGTGAGTTATATGGAAAGCCGGGTGAGTGACTGGTTGGGGCGATGCGCCGTCCCTCATATGGCGGGACCTATGAACTTTCGTTTGGGGATTTCTTCCGACTTTGCGGGTAGAATGCCGTCAATGTTAACACGGCCGAATGCGGCGGGATGGCGCCCGTAATCAATACGCCCGGACGAGCTTTCCCTCCATGTAATTCACAAACGACCTGTTGGCAACACGTGTGCCGCCAGGCGTTGGGTAATCGCCGGTAAAGTACCAGTCGCCGAGGTGGTTGGGAATTGCCTTGTGCAGGTTGTCGACGGTCTGGAATACGACCTCGAGTTCGGCCTGCATTCCTTCGGGACGAACGATGTCGGTGATCTTTTCTGAGATCTCCTCGTATGCAAATTGATCGTAAAGTCTTTTGACGTAGTTCTCCTGTTGTCCTCCCCTCGCTTCGGAAGACACGCACTGCTCGTATACTTCACCCAACAGGTAATCCTTGCCGTGTTCCTTCAACAGCTGGATCATTGCCCGGAAAGCAACGAAGTCACCCATCTTGCTCATGTCGATGCCGTAGCAATCGGGGAACCGGATCTGCGGCGCGGACGATACCACAACGATTTTCTTGGGCTGAAGCCTGTCGAGCATTCTGAGAATACTTTTTTCAAGCGTGGTTCCACGGATAATCGAGTCGTCGATCACGACGAGGGTATCCTTGCCCTTGTTGATCACTTCATAGGTGGTGTCGTACACGTGGGCCACCATCTCGTCGCGATGGTCGTCGTCGGTGATGAAGGTTCTGAGTTTTACGTCTTTCAGTACGATTTTTTCCACACGGGGACGGAAGCCGAGTATGTCGTCCAGGGAGTCGACAGACGGTTTGCCGTCGATGATGATTTCTTTCTGTTTGTTGATCAGGTAACTCTCTACCTCCGACATCATGCCCAGGAAAGATGTTTCGGCCGTGTTCGGGATGTAGGAGAATACAGTATTCCTGAGATCGAAGTGTATGGCCTTGAGTATTTGAGGAACCAGGAGTTTTCCCAGTTTCTTCCGCTCTTTATATATCTCAGGGTCCGTTCCACGCGAGAAATAAATGCGCTCGAAGCTGCACGACCTTTTCTCCAGAGGCTTGATGATCTGGTACTGGCCGTAACCTCCGTTTTTATTGATGATAAGTGCGTGGCCGGGTTTGATCTCTTCGATATCCCCGTAGTCGACGTTGAAGGCTGTCTTTATCGCGGGTTTCTCTGATGCGACCACAACCACTTCTTCGTCCGCATAGTAGTAAGCAGGTCTTATTCCGGAGGGGTCCCTGACGACAAACGCAGAACCCGATCCGTTGAGGCCCGCCATTGTATATCCGCCATCGAAGTCCTTGCAAGCCCGCTTTAACACCCGTTCAAAGTCGATCTCGTGTTCGATGATCTCGGAGATTTCCTTATTGGAGTACTTGTCTTTGTATTTTTCAAATGTTTCCTGCACCTCTTCATCCAGAAAGTGGCCAATCTTCTCCATGACTGTCACCGTATCGACCTTCTCCTTCGGGTGCTGGCCGAGGTCGACAAGGATGTCGAACAGCTCGTCGACGTTCGTCATGTTGAAGTTGCCTGCCATCACAAGGTTACGGCTCCTCCAGTTGTTCTGCCGGAGAAAGGGATGAACGCTTTCAATATTATTTATCCCATGAGTGCCGTAACGAAGGTGGCCAAGCCACAGCTCGCCACTGAATGCCACATTCTTCTTGAGCCACTGTTCATCCCTGAACTTCTCTTTACCATCCTTTTGGGCCTTCCTGTATTTCTTGCCGATTTTTTTGAAGAGGTGAGCTACGGGCTGATTCTTGATGGACCGATATCGGCTGATGTACCTGTAGCCTGAGTCAACGTCGAGCTTGATGTTTGCAATTCCCGCCCCGTCCTGTCCCCGGTTGTGCTGCTTCTCCATGAGGATGTACATCTTGTTCATGGCGTACGTAGGGCCGTACTTCTCGATGTAGTAAGAGAGGGGTTTCCGGAGGCGGACCAGCGCTATGCCACACTCGTGCAGGATCTCTTCGGTCATGGAACGGATTTAGAGCACAAAACTAACCTTATTCAGCCACGCCATCAATAATCCGGGGTTGAAGAACAGCGCAAGCAGTACAGTAACCAAAATCGCCGACAAAAGATTTTGGATGAGGCTCATTTTTATGGCATCCCCGGTCTGAGCCCTGTCCTTGAAAAAGAGGTAATAGGGGATTCTCAGGTAGAAAAAGAGCCCTATGACCGTGCAGGTCAAGCCAACGGCCAGCACCACCAGAAACAGCCCATTGTGAGACAAAGAGTATTTTTCCCAAAGTGCAGCAAACACGAGAAGTTTGGCCATAAACCCGGCGGTCGGAGGAAGGCCCGTGAGGGACACCAGGGCGATTGTCACAATGATTGAGGGCACAAGGGCTTGCCGGCCCATGCCGGACAGGCGCGACATTCGGGTCGAGCCCGCGGTTTTCTCGAGTGCGTCGATAAACATGAACGCGATGAAATTCATAACGACAAAAACTGCCCCATAAAACAGCGTTATGTGAACGCCCTCCTGGGAAAATGACGACACGCCTGCCAGGAGGAATCCGGCCTGAGCAACGGAAGACCAGGCCATCATTCGCTTTGCATCGTCCTGTGCAAGTGCGGCCAGGCTGCCCGCAAGGATGGAAGCGGCCGCGGCCACACCCACCAACAACGACCAGTCAATGGGAGATTGACCGAACTGATGCAGCGCGAGCGAGAATTTTATCGTGACGCCAAGTCCGGCAAGCTTGGGGACCACAGAAAAGAACGCCGCGATTGGCGCGGGGATACTTTCGTAGACGTCGGGAACCCACAGATGAAAGGGAACTGCACTCATTTTGAACAGGAAACCTCCGAATGTCAGGAGGCCGCCGACGACTACGAGGGGAGATGTTCCTGCAGATGACAGCTGAAAGAAGTCCGTAGATGCGAAGTTCAGGGTCCCGGTTAACCCAAACAGGTAAGACATTCCAAAGATCATCGCTGCCGTTGACGCAGACCCAAACAGAAAAAATTTCCATGCAGCCTCCGATCGCTCCTTGAGGCGGTCACCCCCGAGTGTCAACACGTATGACGAGATTGAAATCAACTCCATTGCGATCACAATCATGATGAAGTGATTGCACATGACAAGCAGATTGGCCCCGAGCGTTACGGATATGATCATCAGGAAAAAGTCCATGGAGCCTTTTGGGCCGTTCATGAGAAGTGTGATGAGTGCTGCCAAGACGAAGAGCAGTCGCATCACTGCTGAAAAGTCATCCGTTCGCATGGTGGCATTGAGCAGGGATACAGGTTCCGCCGGCCACGCAGTCAGTAGAAAGACCAATTCGGCCAGGAGACAAATCACGCAGAGGGCAAACTGTATGATTGTTGCATCCCGTCTGAGTATTGAACAGAGGATAATGGCAACGATGCCCATTGTCAACGCAAGCTCAGGCCGCAGGAAAGAGATGCTGTCTGAAATCCAGGTGAGTTGATCGTTTACAGAAGTACCCACGCCAGTTTTTTATTAAGGTGCGCCCAGCAGTACGTTTCCAAGTGTACTGGCGAAAGGGTTAATGTATTGTATGAGGATCTGGGGAAAGATGCCGAGGGCGATGACAAAAATGGCCAGGGCAAACAGCATTGCGAACTCGCGCCGGTTGAGGTCATATATAGTGCCAGGGACCGCCACGGCATACGGCCCAAAGAACATTCGTTGTATTGTCCAGATTGAATAGCCGGCAGCAAGTACCAGTCCGGCGGTCGCTGCGACGGCCGTCCACCCCATCACATAGTCCGAACGGAATGCGCCGAGCAATACCATGATCTCACCGATAAAGCCGCTTAACCCCGGCAAGCCAAGCGCGGCGAAGAATGCGATCAGAACAAAGCTTGTGTACCTGGGCATCCTGGCCTGCAGGCCCGAGTAATTGGAGATGCTCCGGTCGCCAGTTCGGTCGTATAGCACCCCGGCGATGATGAAAAGCATGGCTGCAATAAGCCCGTGACTTACAAGCTGAAAGATCGAGCCGCTTATTCCCTCGGCTGAGAGCGAGCCAAGGCCGAGGAGGACGAAGCCCATGTGAGATACGGAGGAGTACGCGATGAGGCGCTTTAGATCCTTCGACGCAAGAGCGTTGAGCGCACCGTATACAATGGTGATCATGCCCGCGATGCTGACAGTATGCGACGCTGACAAGGCCGCATCGGGGAAAATGGGATAAGCCATTCTCAGAAGTCCATAGCCGCCAACCTTCAATAACAGTGAAGCTAGAATGACAGAAATGGGTGTAGACGCTTCCACGTGTGCGTCGGGCAGCCACGTGTGAAAGGGAACAATTGGAAGTTTGATTCCGAAGCCTGCGAGGAGCAGAAAAAATGCAATGAGCCTCGGGCTGTAATTACCATGGATCCACGCGGAGTCATTGTGAAGAATGCTGCCCGGTGCCAATGAGGCCGGGTCAGTCAGACGTATGATATCGAATGTGTGCATTAGCTGTCCTGATTCTTCAATGGAAGAGGACAGGTAGAGCCCGATAATCACCAGGAGGATCAGCACCGATCCGAGAAGGGTGTAGAGGAAGAATTTTACTGATGCATATTCGCGGCGTGGTCCGCCCCAGAGCCCGATGAGGAAGTACATCGGGAGCAGCATGAATTCAAAGAAAAGATAAAAGAGCAGGAGGTCAAGCGCACAAAATGTTCCGATGACACTTGCGTTGAGTATCAGGAGCAATGAAAAGTAACCTTTGAGGTTCTGCTGAGTTGTCCATGAGGACAGCGTTGCGATCAGCATAACCAGGACTGAAAGCGCGACCAATGGAAGGCTGAGCCCATCGACGGCCACAAAGTACTCGGCCTTCAGCGTACCCCAGTGTCCAAGGTCTACAGTGATCCAGTTTGCACGTTCGATCAGCTGCAAGCCACCAGCAGTGTCAAACTCGCGGAAGATCAAAACAACCAGGAGTACCTGTATAGC
>Ga0315912_10006958_pt1 | contig 10027 bp, 8 predicted proteins | sample VfabasoilMG_FD_204469 | JGI IMG/M metagenome (GOLD analysis project Ga0315912, IMG submission 204469) | Garden soil microbial communities collected in Santa Monica, California, United States - V. faba soil | ecosystem: Environmental > Terrestrial > Soil > Garden | place: USA: California... | reverse complement strand
CCGTGTCATCCGTCAAATCCGTGCTATCCGTGTACCAGACCTGCGCCTCGGCTTGCCTAGTCAAAGTTATTCCCGCTAACGTCTATAGCAAATTGCTAATCAGTTGATAGTTCACATTATCACCGCAAAGAACGCAAAGGGCGCAACGTTGGCTTCTTTGCGTTCTTTGCGCCCTTGGCGGTTAAAAACCACCCATCACTGCGATTGCAATTTTCTCTAATGAATAGGCGCGTTGCCCAACTTCGGAAGTTTATCCGCCCTCTTGGTGTTCAACCTTCACTGGCCGCAACCCCAGCGAAGCGATCACGGTCAGCAGGCTGATGGCTGCCGCTAACATCAAGGGGGTCGAAGGGCCAAACGCCTCAAAGAGTTGTCCGGACACCAGTGGCCCCAAGATGCGCCCCACCCCTTGCACCGATTCTATCAGGCCAATGGCTTGCCCGCGCTGGTCGGGCGGAGCGGCATAGGTGACGAGCGCCATGAGCGCCGGCAAGGCCACACCGCCCCCCACCGAGAGCAACGGCGCGACTACCAGCACCACCGCCAAGAGCGGGAAGACCGCCATGCTGATCCACGCCACCCCGCGCACCAAGATGCCCGCGCCCACTAACCACTTTTCGCCGTAGCGCTTCACCAACGGCTTGACCAACCAAAACTGCGTCATCACCCCAAACACGCCCACCCAGGTCAGGATGCTCCCCACCGCGCCCTGCACAAATTGCGTGTCACGCCCCGGAAACAAGACTTGCTCGGCCCACAAGACGTAGGTCGGTTGAAAGCTAAAAAAGGCAAACTGCATCCCAAAGGCGATCACCGCGATGATAGCGAGCGTGGGTTGGCGCAACAACGCCCAATTGCTCACGGGCGCGCTCCCCGCGCGGCGCGCGGCATCCTGTTGACGGCGTTCGGGCGTGAGCGATTCGGGGAGGAGGAAGAACGACAACGTGATGGTGAGCACCGAGACGACCGCCGCCAGAAAGAACGGCGCGCGCGGCCCCCACACCGCCGCGATCAGCGCGCCCAGCGCCGGGCCGATGATGAAGCCAGTGCCAAAGGCGGCGCTCACCACGCCCAAGCCGCTCGCGCGATTCTTCGCATCGGTGATGTCGCTGAGATAGGCCTGCGCCACCGAGATGTTGCCGCCCGTCACGCCATCTATGACGCGCGCGACAAACAAAAACGGGAGCGAGGGGGCCGCGCCACTGATGAGAAATGCGGCGAGCGTGCCGGTTTGGCTCAAGATGAGCACCGGTCGCCGCCCGATCCGGTCGGACAAATGCCCTAGGCGCGGGGCGGCGAGAAATTGCGCGACAAAGTAGGCCGAGGAGAGAAATGAGATTTGCAAGGCCGAGGCGGCAAACAAATTTTGCGCGTAGAGCGGTAGCACGGGCAAGGTGATGCCCAAGCCCAACACATCCACAAAGACGATCATGAAAATGGGGAAGAGCGGTGAACGGAGAAACCGTTGGAGGCGGGCGAGGCTGTCGGAAGAGAAGGAGGAAGAAGTCATGCGGGTTTGATCCATGAAACTTTATTGGAAATAGCGGGCTGACGGAAAACGCGCCTTTCGATAGGCTCAAGGTGCGTTTTCCGTCACTGTGGCGTAAGGTCAGTTTAATAGTAGCCAACTTCTGTCTGAAACAAAAACGCGCCTCGCGGCGCGTTGATGAAGTGCATAAAAACCAATCTTAATCAGGCTGTGCCCCCACGGAGATTCGAACTCCGGTTTTGGCCTTGAAAGGGCCGCGTCCTAGGCCTCTAGACGATGGGGGCGAGAAAATTATTTTACCATGTCGCCTAGAAGTGGGTCAAGGATTTTGTCCCCAACCCAAAAATTACGCCGATATTTCTGAGTCAACGCTAGCCCGGAAACATCCCCTCCATCAACTCAGGCGCATACTGCTCGACCGTATCGGCGGTGAGCGCGCTACTCTTACAAATGTCGGCGAATAATTGCGCCGAGCGGCGCGGGGTGCGCACTTGCGTGATGGGGTCGAGCGCATACAGGCCAAAGCGATGCGTCCAGCCGCGTTCCCATTCAAAGTTATCCACCAAGGACCAGTGATAATAACCGCGCACGTCAAAGTTGTAATTGACCGCGTTCCACAATTGGCGCAGATGGGTGAGTAAATAGCGCGGGCGCATCTGGTCGGCTTCATCGCCGATGCCGTTCTCGGTGACATAGATCGGCAGACCATAGCGATATGCCCAGTTCAACGACCAATAAAAACCGGGCGGATACGAAGCATAGAAACGCGCCTCATCCAATTCGGCGTCGGGCGGGAAGGAGCGCCGCCCGAAGAGTTCGCCCGGCACGCTGAGATCAAACCGCGAGATGTCGGCGGTGTAATAGTTGAGACCAAAGAAGTCGAGGGTCTTTTTGGCTTCGGGCACGGCGACGTTTTGGCCCGGCAGTTGGCGCATCACGCCCGTGCGGATCGCATCAAAGAACACACTGCTAAACAAATTGAATTGGGTGTTGGCGACCCATTTATCTAGTAGGAAGCCGGGGCGGGCTGGTTCGATGGGACGAAAATGGATCGGCATCCCCACGCTGGCGTCCGGCTGGATGGCGTGGAGCGCGCGATAGGCGGCGGCGTGCGCTTTGAGAAAGTTCACACCCACCTTCAGCGCCAAGCGGATATCCTTTTTGCCCGGCGGGAAAACCCCAGCCCCCCACCCTTGCAACAACAACACATTGGGCTCATTGAGCGTGCACCACAAACGCACATGCTCGCCCAACGCCTGCGCCACCTTGCGCGCGTAACGCTCAAACAACGCCACCGCTTCGCCCGTCTCCCACGCATTGCGTTCGGCGACCCACAGCGGGTTCACAAAATGATGCAAGGTCACCATCGGCTCAATGCCGCGCTCGCGCAGGCCGCGCACCATTTGGCGATAATGATCTAGCGCGTCTTCATCCCAGCGCGCGGGGGTCGGCTCAATGCGACTCCATTCCACCGACATCCGATGGGTGGTATGGCCGTCGTTGGCCGCGCGATCAAAATCCTCACGCCAGCGTTCGCCGGCCCACCAGTCACACGCTAAACCCGATTTTTGGCCGTGTGCGATATGCCCCGCGCCCTGCTCCCATTGCCAAAAGTCGGTATCAGTCGCGTGGCCCTCCACTTGGTAGCCAGCCGTGGCCGTCCCCCAAAGGAAAGAACGCGGGAAATAATGTGTAGCGCGCGCCATGATCAGGAGTCAGGAGGCTGTCGCCAGAACTGCCTGGCCAGTGAATTCGCGCAGGCCCGTGTCAACGAAACCAATGGATTCAGCGAGGTTGATGGAGGCGGTATTCGATTCGGCGACGATGTGGAGCGGCGTCCGTCCGGCTTTGAGGAGCGAGGTCACAACGGCCGTAAGCACCGACTTGCCCCAGCCCTTGCCACGCACCGCCGCATCGGTTTGCACAAACACCTCGGCGAAGGTGGGGGACTGCCAATTGACGCCCGCCAACGCGCTGAAGTCGCCGTTACGAATTTCACAGCGCGGCGAGCCATCCGCCCCGGTGCTGGTGACGACCAAGATGTTGATCTCCGAGCGAAACCGATTCACATCCAACCGATAGATTAAATTTAGACTGGCCTCGGTAATGTTCAAATGCTGGTTAGCCCACGGCGCGCGTTCGTGCGGAATGGATAAATAGACTGGGCGGTTCGGTAGTAGACCCACCTTAAACAACTCGACCGCCGCCGCTTCGGAGGCGGCGCGAAAGGTGACGAGCGGGCGAAACAAATCCATACCCGTGCGGGCGCGGATCAAACAGCCATCCGCCTGCCCTGAAGTTTGATCCCAATGCACAAACAACTCGGTACGGTCTGGCGCATGGTGAAAAGCGTAATAGCTCGCCAGCGCGTCGGCAGGCGAACGTTCGTTGAGCAAACCTCGAATGGCAGTTCGGCGGGTATCTAGGGAGGGCAAAGACATGGCGCGAGTATAGCATTTTTTCGTGCTATGATTGCCCTAATCCACTTCAGCCGACCCTCACCGGAGATTCCATGCCCTACCCCCTCCAACGTGCGCCACTCTTGCAGGCCCTCCGCAACGCTTTAGAACCGCTCGACTACGTCCACGCCATGTGGGAGGGGGGCGCGGCGTCGTTCAAGCGCGTGGATGAGTGGTCCGATATTGATCTGCAAGTCGCCGCTGATGATGAGCGCGTGGCGGAAGTGGTGGCCGTGGTGGAGCAAACGCTCACGGCGCTCACGCCCATCACCTTGCGCTATGAAATTCCACAACCTGCGTGGCACGGGCATTGGCAGGCGTTTTATCAACTAGAACAAGCTGGGCCGTTCTTAATGCTCGATTTTGTGGTGATGAAGCGGAGCGCCACCAACAAACTCCTGCAACCCGAAATTCATGGCGACGCGGTGATCCATTTTGACAAGATCAACTTTGTGGTGGCGCCGCCCTTCGACCAGGCCGCATTTCTCGCCAAGTTACACGGGCGCGTGGCGACGTTGCGCGTCATGTTTCCCCTCTTCCAAAGCCTGACCCTAAAAGAACTGCACCGAGGCAACGCGCTTGAGGCGCTGGCGTTTTATCAAGGCTATGTCTTGCGCCCGTTGGTGGAGTTATTACGGATCATTCATTCGCCAACGCGCTATGACTTTCACACACGCTACACGCATTACGACCTCCCCTCCGAGGTGGTACAACGCCTGCAAGCGCTGTTCTATGTCGCCCACCCGACCGAGCTCGCGGCCAAACGCGAACAGGGCGAGATGTGGTTTAATGAATTACTGACTCAGATTGATTTTGAAGCGGTGGCGAAGAAATTAGTTTAAGGATCAGACCCGCGAGGGATCGGCCCTCGAACGTCTGCCGAACCTGACCCGAAAGGAGGTGATACCCATGAACGAAAATGGTCAAGGGCTGGTGGAGTATGCGTTGGTCTTGATGCTGGTCGCGGTCGTTGTGATCGTGATCATCTCGCTCCTTGGCCCCGCCATCGGCAATATCTTTTCGAACGTCGTGATGAATATCTAGGGGAAAATTTAATTCAGTTGGGTCTTATTCGATTAAAGAGTTGAGACGCGCTATCTGGCGCGTCTCAACGTTTAAGCAAGCGTCGGGCGCTAAACCATCACCGGGTGGGTGTGCCGCACCCATTTTTCGATCAGTGGCACAGTGAACCGATAGAGCTTGCCGTTGCGGGTCACGATGTCACGCGAGGCTAAACTGCCTAAGGCTTCCAATTCCGGTTCGCCGAACGTATAACCACAGGTGTCGCACAGATTCTTAATATCGGTAAGGGCGCTCTCCTTGCGGCTCACCAACGCCTCGGCCAAAACGCGCATGGCCATTTGTTCAGGGGGTGTACTTTCGGCCCAGATATATTTAAAGTGCGCTTCCCCCCGCTCCAACACGCGCCCCATCGCTTGCTCCACATCAGCGGTGGTGAGATAACTCCGCTGGCTTTCGTTGTGGTAGACCACCAATTCATGCAACAGCAATTGGGTGAAGTACGGATGCCCAGCCGAGAGCATAGCGATGGCATCCAGCGCGAGCGGGTCATATTCCAAGCCATATTGGGCGACGGGCGCGGTGATCAGGCGGCGCACATCGGCGGGCGAGAGGAAGGTGATCCGCTTATAAATGGCGATGTTAAACAAGACCGACCAATAATCGCTCCCCAATTCTTCTAGTTTGTGCGTCCCAGCAAAAATAAAGTCCACGCGGTCTTCATGTTGCATCAGGTTGCGCAAGAACTGGAAAATCCCCGGCTCCAACCGGCCATCTTCCACGCGTTGTTGCAGTTCTTCAAATTCATCAAAGAGCAAGAGCAAATTGCGGTCACCCAACACGGCATACAAACTGCGGATGAACCGCGACTTGAAAAAGAATTCGGGTGCTTCTTCAAACGCTTTGCGTTCTGGCAAATCCACCAAGATGTCTTGCTGTTCGAGCGCGTACACGATGTCATCCGCGATGGCATATAGGAAATCCACCGTGCCGCGCGCGGGTTTGCCTTGCATGTCAATCAGCACCGCGACGTGGGTGGTGCTTAGCATCTTGCCCATCCGGTAGAGCACCGAAGTCTTGCCAGTGCGCCGTTGCCCATGCAAGATGATGACGTTGTTTTGGTGTGTGCCGATCAGATGTTCTTTGATGAACTCGAACACATCATCCCGCCCGACAAATACATCGCCTTCTTTGAGCGGCGTGCCAGTGACATACGGAATGGGGAAAATGCGCTGGAAGGGTTTTTCGGGTCGTGCAAATTCCAGCACATCGGCGTCTTTGACCACGCGCCCCTTTTCAATCGAATCATCGTACTGCACTTCCCACTCTAACCGCAGGCGATTGAGGCCGGTCTTCGGTTCGACAAAAATATCCACCGTCTCGTTTTCGCCAGCGGGCAAAATCTCGACGCGCTTCTCGGCTCCATCGAGGAAGTTAAAATCTTCGCTTGGCAAAAGCCGGAGGTAGACCTGCTCGGCGACGTTGAGGCCACAGTTGTTGAAGTCGAAGGTGAGGGGCAAGCGCGAGGCGAAGGTCAGGTGTTGACTCTTAAGAGTCACGCACACATCGGCGCGTCCCTTGAGGCGTTTGATCTTGGCTAAGACCATGTGTTCCCAACGATCAAGCGCCGCCGACACCGAAAGTTGTTCTGGGTACACCGTCCCCGAGAGACGCGAGTCACGCATTTCAATGTTGACGTAGCGTTGCGCCCCGCTGATCACATCCAGCGAGCTATTGAGAAAACTAACCATCGTGGGCAGGTCATCCACGCGATGCACCTTGCCGATCTCATTCACCACGTCGGTGATGTGGCGGATCATCTTCACCAACAAGGGTGGGAGCGTCGTGGTGTCAATCTCGGGCGGTGAAGATTGCAAGAGAGCGTCAATGGAGGTCGCCGCCAAGACTGTACTGAGCGCGTAGTATGCGCCGCCGATCTCTTTGGCGTGACGCCACTCAGGATGCTGGGCGACCTGATCGGCGATCTCACGCGCGATCCGACCGTCTCCATCTACTTGCGCGCTCAATGTGTGATACGCCGCCGACAAGTACGCTAAGTCGCTCGTTTTCTTGTGGCGCGCGAGGCCCACCGTAAGATGTGCCAGCACATCGGTGGCGCATTTATCGGTGTCAAACAAGCGATAAATGGCGGGCAACACTTGTTTGGGGTCGCGGCGGAGTTCGTGCCGGATCGTTGCGGCGCGATCCACTGGGCGTGGGCTAAACAAGGGGATAAACACCGCATACACCGACCCCAAGACCAAGCCCGCAAACAAGACGCCTAAGGAGGTGAGGAGGACATTGAAGAACGGCAACGTAAAATGCAGGGCGACTTGCACATCGGGTCGGGCCAAGTTTTCGACGATGATGGGCGTCAACATTCGAATGGAGCTCATAAAGATCGGCAGGGGTATGTCGAAATCAACCATGCCACGCTGGTACAGTTCGGGTAGTACGCGGAGCATCTCCGCCGAGCCACGCGCCACCAAAAACGGGAGCAGACCGATGAAGAACGTCGCGACGCGCGTTTGTTGCAAATAGGCGATGAAGACGCTGATCTCCATGCTCAGGCTGACGGCACTGATCCGATTCCAGTAACGACTGGTGGGGTTCTGGATCAGATACACCACGCCCCCGCCCATGAGCAAGATGGTAAAGAAGTAAAGGAACGGCAACTGGAAGGGGACGATGGGCGCTTCTTTGAGGCTCGTCCGCAAGATCTCACTCAGTTCCGGCCAAGTCTCGCCAAAACCCAGCGAGATGACTTGGGCGCTGGTGATGATTTCGATCACGCCCACGACCACCCCGATGATCAACGCGATCTTGGCCGCCTCATCATACCCTTCCAACCACTGCCAAGCCCGTTGCTCCCGAGTGAGTTGATAGAGCGTGGTGGGGGCATCGGGCGCTAAGTGTCGGCGGCGTCCTTGAGCGTAGAAGCCACCTAAGAGCGCGCCACCGATGACGGTAAAGCCCAGCGCGCCAAAAATCGCGCGGGTGCCGGTCTCTAAGACATGCGCGGCAAAACTACCAATGGCTTGCGGGTCTTCAACGAGCGGGTGAAAGGCCGGCTCCAACAGCCGCCAGCCGCGAAGGCTGTTGAGGGGCGAAACCACGACCAGGCACACGATGATCCCCATAAACAGCCCTTGAATGCCTCCAGCGAGCAGGCCCGCCTTGAAGCTCCGGGCATCCGTACGCCACACCACGACAAAAGGCGAAAGCAAAAAGACGCCCAACCCTAAGAACATCGAAAACCCTAAGAACATCATGTTCTGGACTGGGCTTTCGACCGGCAGATTCATGGGCGCTTCCCACCCGGTGACCCATTGCGGGGCCAACATGACGAGGGTTGGATACAGCGAGGCAATGGTGAGCAGGAAGCCGCTGATGATGCCAGTGGCGATAGATTTACGGAACATAGACAGGGGCGCTGGCCTTAATTCAAGCGGCTCACATCTTCGTCTGGTTCATCAATATCTAGCACCGCAAACTTGTGCAAGTCGTCGGTGAACTCTAGATTCTCCAACGCCTCTTCGATGAAGTCTTGCTCTTCTTCATCCTCGGTTTCTTCTAAAAGTTGTGTTAAGGCCTCGCGCGCGTCGTCGCCCCCAATTTGGCTGAGACTCCAAATGGCGGCTTCGCTGATCTGCGCGTCATCGTCGGTGAAAAAGTTGACCAACGTATCCACTGCCTCGGTGATCTCGAGTTCGCCGGCCGCCCGAATGGCCTCGAAGCGAATTTCAGAAGCGGCGTTGTTGAGTTCGGCGAGTACTTGGGGCGCCCACACTGCATCCGCGCTCCGGCCCATAGCAAACACCGCACTTACCCGCAATTTAGATTCGGAGGCCGCGTAAGCGTCGGAGATAAGCTCAGGCACTTCTGACCGCGTCGAAAACGCTATCGCCTCCAACGCGCGACGGCGCACTTCTAAATCATCCGTGCCACGCCAACAGGCTAAGAGCGCCGCTTCGGCGCGTTGTTTATTTTCCGGGGAGATCTCATCAATCTCGCCGAGGTACACATAGCGCCCCAAGGCGCTGGCCGCGGCGGCGCGCGCTTCTAAGACGGGGTCAGTTTGCAGGAGTTTGATGTAGACCGCAATCAGCGCCGGGTCTTCATCTTCCCACAACCCGCGCACGGCGCTCGCGCGCACTAAGCCATCCTCATCCGTCAACCCGAGCCGGAACACCTCAATAATCGTCACTTCGTAATTGGCTTCGCTCAGATCGAGCAAGTCGCTCATCACATTGCGTCGGCGCTCCAAAGTGAGCGCCGACCACACTGCGCGCAACGCCACCATGTCTTGGGGGCGGAGATCGGAGAAGTGATAGAGGGAGGTCGGCGGGAAAGTTTTTTCGGAATCTTGGAGTTGCTTGAGAACGTCGGCGAAAGAAAGGGTAGCGGCCATAGTTAGCGGGGGAAGACGGGGTTGACGATGTCTTGATAGGTGATGAAAGCCATGAGCGTGAGCAAAAGGATCATGCCAATCCCATGCACCACTGCTTCGCGCGTGGGGTCAACGCGCCGCCCGCGCACGGCTTCAATCAACACAAATAGGATACGCCCGCCATCTAAGGCGGGTAAGGGCAACAAGTTGGTTGTGGCAAGCGCCACGCTGAGCAGGCCGATGAGTTGAATAAGCGGGAACCCTTCGCCGGTGCGTTTCACTTCGTCTACCGCCTGATACGTGAGGTCGTTCAACCCCACCGGCCCAATGGGGCGTGCTTCGCTGAGGGAGATCTCACCGCGCAGGATCATCCCGGGGAACAGGATCAGCGCCATGAACTGCCCACCCATCTCCTCCGCCGCGCGATAGACCGCGCTGGGTAATGAGTGGCGCACGACTTGAAATGGCCGATCCAAGACAATACCGGTCGGGCCTTGCCCTTCAGGCCAAGTAGTGCGGGGCGTGACAGTCAAGGTGAGGCGTTCGGCCCCCCGCTCCACTTGCAATTGAATCGGTTGACCCAAGTGACTGCGAATGTAGACGCTGAGATCGGCAAAGGTGCTGACCACTTGCGCATCGGCTTGGCGGATGATGTCCCCAGGTTATAAG
>Ga0315912_10006957_pt1 | contig 10028 bp, 9 predicted proteins | sample VfabasoilMG_FD_204469 | JGI IMG/M metagenome (GOLD analysis project Ga0315912, IMG submission 204469) | Garden soil microbial communities collected in Santa Monica, California, United States - V. faba soil | ecosystem: Environmental > Terrestrial > Soil > Garden | place: USA: California... | reverse complement strand
GCTGCGCAGGACTTCCTGGATGATTTCGCGGTCCTTCATGACCCGAACGATTGTAGCGCAGCGAACAGCGGGCATGCGGCAGGCGTCCGCGCGGCATTCTCGGGTAACATGCCCTGAAAACGGAGGCGACATGGCGGTTCCGCGAGCCGCGTTTTCCCGGCGAAATCTCTTCCTGCAATCGCTCGCGGCCATGCTGTTGGCCGGCAGCGCGTGCGCAATGGCCGCGCCGCCGCATATCGTGTACATCCTGGCCGATGACCTTGGCTGGAAGGATGTCGGCTTCCACGGAGGCAGCGCCCGCACGCCCCACCTCGATCGGCTGGCCAGCGATGGGATGCGGCTGGAGAGGTTCTACACGCTTCCCTATTCCAGCGCGACCCGGGCTGCACTGGTTACCGGACGCTATCCGATGCGCTACGGCATGCAGACGCTGTCGATCCTGCCCTGGAGCCAGTACGGGCTGCCCACCGAGGAAACACTGCTCGCGCAGATCCTGCAGAAGGCCGGGTACCGCACCGCCATGCTCGGCAAATGGCAGCTTGGCCACCATCGCAAGGAGCTCTGGCCCACGCGACGCGGCTTCGACTATTTCTATGGCAGCTTCAACGGCGGCATCGATCATTTCCGCAAGACCACGGCAAGCGGCGAGGTCGACTGGCACCGCAACGACCGGAACATCAAGGAAGAGGGTTATTCGGCCACCCTGCTGGGCCGTGATGCCGCGCGGCTGATCGCCTCGCACGACCCGGCCAGGCCGCTGTTCCTCCATCTTTCTTTTCACGTGCCCCAGGCGCCCTGGCAGGCGCCGCGCGAGTACCTGGATCTGTACGGCGACGTGTCGGACGCGGATCGGCGCGCCTACCTGGCCATGGTGACTGCGCTCGACGACGCGGTGGGCGTAGTCGTCGCCGCACTGGAAAAAAAGGGCATGAGCGGCGACACCCTGATCGTTTTCCACAGCGACAACGGCGGTGCGCTGCCTACCCGGTTTCCGACCGGCGATGGCGATGTCACACGCCAGGTCGCGGACAACGGTCCGTATGCCGACGGCAAGGGCGGGCTGCATGAAGGCTCGGTGCGCGTTGTCGCCCTGGCCTCGTGGCCCGGAAAGATTCCGGCGGGCGTGACGACCGAGCGCATCCATGTCACCGACATGTTCCCCACGCTGGCAGGCATCGCAGGCGCGAAGCCGGACTTGAAGCGCCCGCTGGATGGCATCGACCAATGGGAGACCATCGCCGCCGGAAAGCTCAGCCCGCGCAAGGAGGTGCTGCTCAACATGGAGGATTCCCGCGGCGCGCTGCTCAAGGACAACTGGAAGCTGATCGTCTATTCGCGCCTGCCCGTGCGCTACGAGCTCTACAACGTCCAGGACGATCCGTCCGAAGAAGACAATCGGGCCGACCGGGAGCCGCAGCGCATCCAGGAAATGCTGGTGCGCTTCAACGAGCTCGCCTGGGAAATGGCGCCTTCCCTGTACCTGGAGGATGCGCAGAAGCCGCGCAAGTACCCCACACCGATTTACTTTGGGGAGAATCCCGTTCGACCCTAGGTCGAAGGGGATTTCAGTGGAGACTAGCCTGGCTCACTGTTGAGACAGGTCATGTCGGAGCTAAGAATCCCGTTCTGCCATAGTCCCAGGAAACTTGGCGTAAAATCCGCCGCAGCCGCCAAAAGACCAAGAACCATGCGAGCCATCAACATCGACGACCTGCGCAGTGCCGCGCGCCGCCGCCTGCCCAACGTGATTTTCGAGTTCATCGACGGCGGAGCGCAGGACGAAACCACCCTGCGCGCCAATCGGCTGGACTTCCAGAGATGGCGCTTCCGCACCCGCGTGCTTACCGACGTGTCGAAGCGCGACCAGTCCGTCACGTTGTTCGGGCAGCACTGCGCCTCCCCCTTGATCCTCGCCCCGACCGGCCTCGCCGGCCTGCTCTCCCGGCGCGGCGAGCTGGCTGCTGCACGGGCCGCGGAAAAGTATGGCGTCCCCTACTGCCTGTCGACGATGTCGACCTGCACCATCGAGGAGATCACGCGCGAGACAACGCCGCCGAAATGGTTCCAGCTCTACGTGCTGCGCGACCGCGGGTTGACCAAGGCCTTCATCGACCGGGCCAAGGCGGCACATTGCACGGCGCTGGTCCTGACGGTGGATACCAAGGTGCAGGGCCCCCGCGAGCGGGACATGCGCAATGGCTTCACCGTGCCGCCGCGCTTCACGGCTGCGACCTTGCTGGATTTCGCGCGCCACTACGCATGGCTGTTCGACGTGGCGCTCGGCCCGAAGATCACCTTCAAGAATTTCATCGGTACCGCGGCGGCCTCGACGGACGCCGTCACCATCACGCAATTCATTGCCGGCCAGTACGACCTTTCGGTGAACTGGCGCGATGTCGAGTGGTTCAAGGCCAACTGGGGTGGCCCGGTCATGCTCAAAGGCATCCTCTCGGTCGAGGACGCGAAGCTCGCGATCGAGCACGGGGCAGATGGCGTGATCGTTTCCAACCATGGGGGGCGGCAGCTGGAGGGGGCGGTTTCCGCCATCCATGCATTGCCCGCGATTGCGGAAGCGGTCGGCGACCGCCTGGAAGTCGTGCTCGACGGCGGGATCCGTCGCGGCGCGGATGTGGTCCGGGCGCGGGCCCTGGGCGCCAAAGCCTGCATGATCGGACGGTCCTGGCTCTACGGGCTTGCGGCGGACGGGCAGGTCGGGGTCGAGCGGGCGCTGGAGATACTGCGGGACGAGATCGACACGACACTGACCCTGCTGGGTCGCCCCACATTGGCGGAACTGGACCGGAATTCGCTTGAGTACGTTGCCTGAGCCGCGTTGTCACGCCGCATCGGCATGACAATTGCTCCGGCCGCGGTACCAGATTGATGAACACCGACCGTCGGCGCGCGGCAGCGCCCTGTGCGGTCGCGGAGTCGAGGGCCGCGGGCGTCGGCCCGGGTAGAAAACTCCGCGGAATTCGGTATCCTTTCCAGGCAAGGACTGCACGCGAACATGGCTGCCAAACTTTCGATCGTCTATTCGGCCTCACGGGACCTGCTGGGCATGGTGTCCGAGGAGGAATACCAGCGCTTCAAGGACCAGCTGCTCGAGGCGTTCCAGGAGGAATGGCCGGACGCCAGCGTCGCCATCGAAGATGACGAGGAATCTTTCCTCGACCTCGACGGCATCAGCGGGCAGGCCGAGCAGGACGTGCGCGACCGCATCGAGGATATCGTCAGCGACATCGTCGACACCGCCGCCTGGCAGGACGAGGAAGACGATTTCTACGACGAGGACGAGGCGCCGGACAGCGAGGAAGAAGAAGACGAATACTGAGTCGGCCGCGCTGCCGCGGACGCGGCGCAGACCGGCCGGTGCATCATGGGAGGACAAATGGGTCGAACCGTCCTGAGCGAACAGGAAATCGAGCACTACCGGGAGCACGGCTATGTGTTCCCCAAGTATCGTCTGCCACAGGCCTTGCTGGCCGACCTGCGCTCGGGGCTCGACGGGCTCCTGGCCGGGTATACCGACGTCAAGCAGGAGGACCTCGCCAATCCCCACATGCTGCCGCCGACTTCCGGTGCCGGCACGAATCCGTTCATGCGCGCGGCACGCCAGCCCGAGGTACTGGACATGGTGGAGCAGGTGCTCGGGCCGGACCTCGTGCTCTGGATCACGCGGGTGTTGTGCAAGCCTGCCGCGAAAGGACGGGAAGTGCCCTGGCACCAGGACGGCGAATACTGGCCGATGCGGCCGCTGGGAACCTGTTCTGTCTGGATCGCGCTCGATCCGGTTTCCACTGCGAACGGCTGCATGCGCTTCATTCCCGGCTCGCACAGGAAGCAGGAGCCCTATCGCCACCATGTGAGCAAGCGCGAGGATATTGTGCTCAACCTGGAGCTGGACCAGGACCAGTTCGACGAAGCGGATGCCGTCAATGTCGAGCTCGAGCCGGGCCAGATGTCGCTGCACGACGTGCGCCTGATCCACGGATCGCTCGCCAACACTTCCGGGCAACGGCGCGCCGCGCTCATCATGCGCTACATGCCCGCGGCTTCGCACTACGACCGGTCGCTGGTGGACAAGCGCCGCGACAACAGCCCGTTCAACATCTACGAGCAGCCGCTGTGGCTGATGCGCGGCAGCGACACCTGCGGCCGGAACGATTTCGCGCGCGGCCATGCGCAGTGGAACGAGCGCTACGCGCGCGGGCTCGCCCCTGTCATGGAGAGCGAAGGCTAGCGGCCGCCTGCGCGGCCCCTACTTGCGGCTCGAACGCCGATAGTTCGGATCGTCTTCCGACCGGTGGAACAAGCCGGCGAGCGCCCATATCGATCGCTTGCACAGGCGTACGCCGAAGTGCCAGGCGAGGAACAGCAGGATCGCGACGACGATCCACAGGCCGAACGAAATGAAAAGCGAGAGTGGACCGCCGAACCGCGCGGGCGTCAGTTCCAGGAAGCCAGCCGCGCCCGGCAGGTAGCGCATCACCAGGTAAATCAGCCCATCGCCTGGCCAGAAGTAGAGCCATTCGATCCAGAGCCAGAGATCCGAGACCGTGACGGTGCCGTTGCCGGTCATGTCGGCGACGAAGCTCCACTGCCGCGCAGCAGCCATCAGGCCCTCCAGACTTTCGTCCCGGACATTCTATGACACCGCGCCGGCAGCGCGGAAGCCTATTCCGAAGCGCTTTCCTGCAGCATCGTGCCCCGGCAAATCGGCGTGCCGCATCCGCAAGCATAGTCCCTGCGCAGCCGCCGGGTGACCGGCTCATCGATCACGAGCTGGTAGTCGTAGGTCAGCTCTTCGCCGGGCCGGATCGTGCGAATCGCATGGATGAACACCCGGCCATCGTCGTCCTCGACGGTCTCGCAGTTCGGGTCGCAGCTGTGGTTGATCCAGCGCGCCTCGTTGCCCCTGCCGCTGGCATCGATGACCGTCCCGTCGCTCAGCGAAAACAGGAAGGTGTGGAAAGGATCGTTGGGATCGCTGTCCGGTTGCTCGGCGGCAAGCTCTTCCGTCGTGCGCTTGCCGCGGTACTCGGTGATGCGGGTGCCCTTGCGGATCGTCGTCGTCGCGAACACGCCCTTGCCGTGGATGCCGGAAGACCGGACCACGTAACGCTTCTTCGATTTTGGTTTGTTCATTGCTGCGCATTTCAGTTGTTGCCGTCATAAAGGCGCCATGAATTGCCGGCGCCCGTCCTTGCCTTCAGTGTCCGCCGGATGGCCGCCGAACCTGGAAAGCTGCCCTGCTGCGCGCCACACGGGCGGCGCAAGGGCGCACAGTATAGTCAATTGCGATGTTTTCTTCCGCTGCCACTCTTCGACGGGCGATGCGGTCAGGAATGGCAGCCGCCCAGTGGATACGCGCGCGGGCTGGCGCGCCCAGTATTGGAATCACACCTTCAGGATCACCGCACCGGATGTCTTGCGTTCCTCCATGTCGCGCTGGGCGCGCCCGACCTCATCGAAAGGGTACTCATGAACGGAACCCGTCGTGATGATTCCCTTGCCGAGGACCTCGAACAACTCGCCCGCCATCTGTTCACGGCGACCACGATCGTCGATGTAGTGGAACATGTTCGGTCGGGTCACCGAATTCGACTTCTGGAACAGCAGGGCCATGGGAACCGGATCGACCGGTCCGGAGGCCTGGCCGAAGTTCACGAGGTGGCCACGACGGGCGAGGCAGGACATCGAGCCCATGAAGGTATCCTTGCCGACGGCATCGTACGCAACGTCCACGCCCCGCCCGCCGGTAATCGCCTGCACCCTGTCGACGAAGTTCTCCGTGCGATACAGGATGACATGGTTGCAATAGTCGCTGGCGACTCGCGCTTTTTCCTCGCTGCCCACGGTGCCGATGACCGTCGCGCCAAGATGACGTGCCCACTGGCAGACCAGGCGACCGACACCACCAGAGGCCGCATGCACGAGGATGGTCTCGCCGGGTCCGAGCTTGTGTGCATGGCGCACCAGGACCAGTGCAGTGAGGCCGCGGATCAGCGTGGCCGCCGCAGTGCGATCGTCGATGGAAGCCGGAAGCTTGATGAGCTGGTCGGCATCGGCGAGGCGTACTTCCGAATAACCGCCGTACGACAGGGTAATGAAGCCGACGCGGTCACCGGCCTTGACCTGCGTGACGCCGGGACCCACGGATTCGACCACGCCTGCCGCTTCCAGGCCGGGGATGCCGGGCAGCTGCAGCGTCTTGTACAACCCGGTCCGGACATAGATGTCGTGGAAGTTCACGCCGATCGCGGTCTGCCGCAGTCGTACCTTGCCCGGGCCGGGCTCTCCGACATCGACATCCTCCACCCGCAGGACTTCCGGGCCACCGGCCGCGCGCATCACGATTGCTTTGGTCATCTTGCTTTCATCCGTTCAGTTTTTCTGGGCCGCCGCGAATACCGGGCCGGAAGTCGTGCCGATGCCGGGATTTGCCACACCCGGAATTGGTCAATGCCGTAGGGTGGCGCGGTGGGGCGAAATGTACCGCGTGCCCAAGTGCTGCTCAAGAAGGTCACCGGGTTGACCGGCAAACCCGCCGTGGTCGCCACCATGCCGCATGGCGGAAAAGGCATCGGTGGCCTTCGACGGCATCTCGGGCAAGTGCAAGCATGGCGCACGGCCTTTCCGGCAGGCATTTTGGCGGTCGAGCTAAATGCTTTGACCCCGGCCCGATTTGCCCGTATAACGGCGGTGCGTGAATGTTCCAGGCGCTCATATCAGTTGGTCAGTCGTAGTCCGTTCTTCACGGTCCTCCTCCGATCTCCTTATACATATCTCTTGGCATTTCCCGCCTTCGGGCGCTGGTTTGCGCCCTACACTCAAAGGAAGATCGACATGGCAACAGGCACTGTGAAGTGGTTCAACGATTCGAAGGGCTTCGGTTTCATCACGCCGGATGACGGCGGCAAGGACCTCTTCGCCCATTTCTCGGCAATCCAGGGCAACGGCTTCAAGACGCTCACGGAAAACCAGAAGGTCAGCTTCGACAAGACCACGGGACCGAAGGGCGATCAAGCATCGAACATCCAACCGGTGTAACCGGGTCGGATACGGGTCCGGAGCCGACGAGTCGGCAACGGCGGGAAGGCCCTGGGCAACCGGGGCTTTTTCATTGGTGGCCACTGCTTTTCCCAGATCGCGGACTTGCTTTCAACCAAGGAGGACAAACGGATATGCCGAAACCCAACTACGGGTTCGCCAAGCGCCAGAAGGAACTCGCCAAGAAGCAGAAGAAGGAAGAAAAGCGCCTGAAGAAAATTGGCGCTGCCGGAGCCGCGCCAGAGGAACCCTCAGGCCAGCCTTCGACCAACGAAAAGCCAGTGACCTGACGCAGCACTGGCCATGTTCGCACTTGTCAGAAGTGTCCGGATTACCCGCGCAGCCCATCCGGGTCACTTCCTTTCCAATCCATCCAGCAACACCGCCGCGCTAGGGCTCGACGGACGCGCTTGAGTCCTGCCCTCCATCCACTCGTACAGGATGGGCAACAGCACGAGAGTGAGCGCCGTCGAACTGATCAGTCCTCCTACCACCACAGTAGCAAGCGGTCGCTGCGTTTCCGCCCCCACGCCCGTCGACAGCAGCATCGGCACGAGCCCCAGGATGGCCACCGAAGCTGTGATGAGGACGGGCCGCAACCGCATCTCGACCCCCTGGCGCACCGCGTCGCGCAGCGGCAAGCCCTGGCGCCTCAAGTCATTGAGCACGCTCACGAGCACGATGCCGTTGAGCATGGCGACCCCGAAGACGGCGATGAAGCCGATGGCCGATGGCACAGACAGGTACTGGCCACTGGCGAACAGGAATATCACGCCCCCGATGATCGCGAACGGCACATTGGCGATGACCAGCGCGGCCTGGCGCAGAGAGTTGAACGCGGTATAGAGCAGGATGAAGATGAGCAGGATGGTGAGCGGCACGATCATTGCAAGCCGGGCCAGTGCGCGCTGCTGGTTCTCGAAGGCGCCGCCCCATTCCGTCCAGTAGCCCTCCGGCAAGTCGACACTGGAGCGCAGCTTTCCTTCCGCTTCCCTGACGAAGCTGTCGATGTCGCGGCCCTCGACGTCCATCTGGATCACCGCATAGCGCTGCAACTGCTCTCGCCGGACGAAGGTGTAACCTTCACTGGTCTCTATGCTCGCCAGGCGCGACAACGGCACCAGGGCGCCGTTGCCCGAACGGATGGGTATGCTGCCGATGGACTCAAGGCCGTTGCGGAAGCGGTCGTCCAGCCAGACCGCCACGTCGATGCGGCGCGTGCCGTCGAGCATGGTCGTCACCGCCTTGCCGCCAATGCCCGCTTGCACCACCTCGAGGACTTCGTCAGCATTGATGCCGAAGCGCGCCGTCGCGTCGCGATCGACACGGATCACGATCTGCGGCTTTCCCTTGTTGGCTTCCAGCGAGAGGTCCGCGACCCCCGGCACGGTGGCCAATGCCTGGTGCATCCGCGCCGCCAGGTCGTCCAGCGTCGCGAGGTCCGGGCCGTAGACTTTGAGGGCCAGCACGGCGCGCACGCCGGAGATCAGCTCCTCGACCCGCATCTGGATCGGTTGCGTGGCATCGAGAACGACCGTTGCCATTTCCTTTTCCAGCGCCTCCTGCATCCTGCTGGCGAGCACTGGCATCTCCAGCTTCTCCGGCCAGGCTTCTACCGGTTTCACGTCGATGAGCACCTCCATGTAGTTGGCGTCCGCCGTCTCGCCCTTTTCTGCACGCCCGATGGTCGCAAGCACCGACTCCACCTGTGGGAACTGCCGCTTGAGGATGTCGGACAAGCGCGAGGACAGGCGCACGGATTCCTCCAGTGACGTGGAAGGTATGCTGGTGACCCGGAACATGATTGCCCCCTCCCGGAGGGTAGGCATGAATTCCTTTCCGAGGAAAGGGAACAACGCAGCGGAGCCGAGCAGGAGTAGCAGCGCGCCGGCAACGACAGCGCCCTTGTGCTCCAGCGCCCGGTCAAGCAACGGCCGGTAGGCCCGCTTGGCAGCGCGCATCAGCCAGGTGTCGCGTTCCATCCTCGGTTTGAGCGCCAGTGAAGCCAGCACGGGGATCAGGGTCAGGCTTAGGAGCAGCGATCCGACCATCGCAAAAGTGATGGTGTAAGCCATCGGCTTGAACAACCGGCCTTCGAGCCCCTGGAGGGAGAACAGCGGCAGGAATACGACGATGATGATGAGGATCGCGAAGGCGATCGGACTGGCCACTTCGCGCGCGGCTTCCAGCACGACACGTGGGCGGTCCGCGCCCGGACCAGCGTGTGCCAGCCGACGGAACGCGTTTTCCACCATCACCACGGCACCATCGACCATCATGCCGATGCCGATCGCAAGACCCGCGAGCGACATCAAGTTTGCTGACAGACCGAAGCGCTGCATGAAGATGAATGCCATCAGCATCGCCAGCGGCAGAGTGACGATTACGACCAGGGCCGATCTTGCCTCGCCCAGGAACAGGAACAGTACGATCGCCACCAGGATCGAGCCTTCCAGCAGAGCCCGCTCCGCGGTAGACAAGGCCTTGTCGACGAGTTGGGTACGGTCGTAGACCGGCCGCAACGACACGCCTTCCGGCAGGGTACGCCCGGCGGTGGCAAGCTTGGCCTGCACTGCAGCGACCACCTCTTTCGCGTTCTCGCCGATGCGAGCCAGTGCAATACCCAGCACCGTCTCGCGACCATCACGCGTCACCGCGCCGAAGCGCAGTGCCGAGCCTTCGGTCACGCGGGCGACGTCCCCGATCGTGACCGGTACCCCTTCGTGTTCAGCGACGACGATGCGCTCCACGTCGCGCGCTCCGCTCACGAGTCCAAGCCCGCGAACGAGATACTGCTCCTTGCCCAGGTTGACATACTGGCCGCCGACCTGGCGATTGTTCGCGGCGAGCGCTTCCATGACGACCTGGAAACCGAATCCGTACTTGATCAATTTCTGCGGATCGATGAGCACCTGGAGCTGCTTTTCCTCACCACCCCAGGAAGTCACATCGTCCACCCCTTTCGCCGTGCGCAG
>Ga0315912_10006956_pt1 | contig 10028 bp, 8 predicted proteins | sample VfabasoilMG_FD_204469 | JGI IMG/M metagenome (GOLD analysis project Ga0315912, IMG submission 204469) | Garden soil microbial communities collected in Santa Monica, California, United States - V. faba soil | ecosystem: Environmental > Terrestrial > Soil > Garden | place: USA: California... | reverse complement strand
AGCAGCTCGGCGTCGATGCGGTCGATCATCCTCTTCTCGTATCCGAAGGCGTCGAGCCAGCGGGCGGCGAGCAGCGTGACAGCGCCGACACAGAGGGCGGCGCAGACAAACCGCTGCCACGCGACGTTGATCGTCGAGAATGTGAGCGCGAGATAGATAGGGGCGAGGCCGGCGACGAGGTGGGCAGCGAGCATCTTCAAGGCCGACGGCGTGTCGATCGATGGCCCGTTCAGACACGCGAACAGCGTCACCGCGCCCCAGGCGAGGGTGCAGAGAATGGCGGCATCACGAAACAGCATTCGTTCGGCGAGCCGGAAGAGCTCCGCGCGTGAATCGCCCCAACGCAGCCACAGCGTGCGCGCGGCGGCGCCGACGTCCTGCGACATCGACACCAGCAGGAACAGCGTGATGCCCAGGACGGCGGGGTAGCCGAACAGGAACTTGTCGCGTGTGTTGTTGACGGTCAGGAACTGGAACCCGGCCCAGCCCACCACGATGAGCGCGGCGAAGGGAAGACGGTTGCGCACGCCACGTCGCGAACGCAGCAGCTCGCGCGCTGGCGAGACGGGGGCGAACGGCAATCTGATTTGCGCCAACGCGAGTCGTGGAATTGCGGGGAACTCCTGCAGGCGTCGCCACCAGGCACCCGCGCGCGGGTACTGGAGGTTGCCGAACGACGCGTATAACCACGCTGCCACGCAGAGTCCGGCAGTCGCGTACCAGAACGCCGGGACCTGCTCGAAGGCGCCGACCAGGAACTGCATCGCCACCATGCAACCGATCAGGTAGGCGACGATGGCGAGGCGAGACTGGCGATGCCCGATGCCGACGAGAAGCGGCAGGCTGAGCAACGTGAAGAAGATCGTGTCCGCGAGTCTGCCACCGAACGGTACGTGCGAAAGCCTGCCAGGTGTGGACGGGACGTTGACCAGGCCTCCTACCAGCATGATCGCCAGCATGATCAGCCCTGTCGCACGAATGACCGTGCGATAACCGCCGGGCAACAACCGCCAGACTCCGGCTTCGATCACTCGCGCGATGCGTATCGCCACTAACGCGACCCCTCCCATGAATGAGAAGCCCATCATCGCTTTGAGGAAGATCTGGGTTGGCCGCGTGACCTCCCGCATGAATTCGTGGTCGGGCTGCGCCAGCCACATCAACGTGAACGCACAGCCGAGCACGAACAGCGCGGGCACGCTCAGCAGCGTCCATGTCGTGCGCAGCAGCGGCTTCACGAATGCAGCTCCAGGAAGATGTCCTCGAGCCCGAGCGATTCGATCCGCGCATTCGCACCGGCCTTTTCGGCGAGAGTGGACCAATCCTCGTCGGGCTCGCGCAAAGCAACGAACGTCGTGTGACTGGAGCTGGTCCGCTCGACGACGACTCGGCGCAGTGCCATGCGCGCGATGCCCGCGACGGCCGTGGGCACGTGCACTCGCACGACGGATTCCTTGAGTGCATCGAGATCGCCTTTCCACAGGAGCTTGCCCGCCTTCAGGATCCAGATGATGTTCGCAAGTCGCTCGACGTCCGAAACAATGTGCGAGGAGAACACCACCGCGCGCCGCTCGTCGGCCGTCAGTTCCACGATCTGCTGCAGGAACTGGCGGCGCGCGATGGGGTCGAGGCTGGCCACCGGCTCGTCGAGGATCAGCAGGTCGGGCTGGTGCGCGAGCGCGCTCACGATCGACAGCTTCTGGCGCTGCCCGAGCGAGTAGTTGGAAATGCGCTTCGACGGCTCGATGCCCCATTCGGTGACCAGGCGCTGAGCGAGTTCGCGGTTCCAGCCGGGATAGAAGGTTGCGATGAGGTCCAGGTATTCGCCGCCGCGGATGCCGCTGATGAGCTCATCGGCCTGCGGCACGAACCCGATGCGAGTCTTCGTCGCGGTGTCTGCGGCGATGGCCGCGCTGCCGAAAAGGCGCGCGCTCCCCGTCGACGGCGGCGAAAGGCCGAGCAGTACTTCGAGCAGCGTGGTCTTGCCGGCACCATTGGCGCCGAGCAGGCCGACGACGTCGCCGGGACGCACCTCGGCGTCGATGCCATCAAGGGCGGAGCGACCGGCAAACTTCTTGGTGAGTTCCTGGGCCGAGATGTAGGGGATCGTCATTTGTCCTGACTCCATTTCTTCCGAATCGCTCTGATGAGGTCTTCCTGCGACAGCTCGAGCTGACGCGCCGAGAGCACGAGGTGGTCGAGCTGCCCATCGAGTTGTTCGAGGCGATCCGTGCGCGGCGCCTGTGCGCGCGCCTGCGCCGCGACGGCCATCGGCTTGCCGCGCTGCCGTTCGAGCACGCCCTCGGCCTCGAGCAGGCTGTAAGCCTTCGAGATCGTCATCGGGTTCACCGCGTGCTCGAGAGCGAGTTCACGCACCGACGGCAGCTCGGCGCCCGCCGCGAGCTGGCCGCTCGCGACCATGCGGCGGACCTGGTCGATCAGCTGCCGGTAGATGGGGGTGCCGGATTGGGGGTTGAGGATGAACAATGCCGCTGACTCTTAGTGCCTATGTGTATTAGTACAACTATACACATGGCCCAGTCAACTGCTTTGGCGGAGGAAGCGTGACGCCTGTCGCGCGATTTGTTATTACACGCGCCACCTATGAAAAAGCTCCAGATCGCCGCCGCCGTGCTTCTGACGCTCGTTTGCCAGGGGCTGGCTCTCGCCGCGTCCAAGAACGAATCCATCTCGCTGGCCGCTTTCAGCGACGGCATCAAGCACTGGCAGGATCGTCACGGCAAGGACTACGCGCGCTACGAACCGCAGCAGGTCACGGAGATCGCCGACAACCTTCTTCTCTATCAGCGCGACAACGGTGGATGGATCGAAAATCGCGACCCGGCGCGAATACTCGACGCCAGCGAGAAAGAAGCCCTCGTCGCCGAGAAGGCCGAAGCGCGTGGCAGTTTCGACAACCGGAACATCTACTCGCAGATCGAATATCTCGCGGCGGCGTTCGGGCAGACCGGCAAAGTGGTGTATCGCGATGCGGCGGCGCGCGGCCTCGAGTACGCGCTTGCCCAGCAGATTTCCGGTTGCGGCGGCTGGCCGCACACGGTGCCCGGCACGGCGAGTTATCACGGCTACATCACGATTGCCGATGAAGTGACGTCGGGGCTGCTGCGGCTGCTGCGAAAGATTTCCGCGGGTGCGGATCCGTTCGGCTACGTCGATTCAGCGACGCGGGCACGCGCAAGAGCTGCGCTGGATCGCGGTAACGAGTGCGTGTTGAAGCTGCAGGTCGTGCAGGACGGAAAGCTCACGGGATGGGCAGGGCAGTACGATCCCGTGTCTCTGCAGCCGGCCATGGGCCGTGCATTCGAGCTGCCATCCATCGTTTCGCAGGAAACGGTCGAGATGCTTCGCTACCTGATGAGCATTCAGCAGCCGAGCGCCGTGCAGATGAGAGCGATTGAAGGCGCAGTCGACTGGCTGCGTCGCTCGCAGATTCGCGGCGCCAGGCTCGAGAAAGTGATGCTCGAAAAGCCCGTGCAGTACCAGTATCACGTCGCGACCTTCGACTACCGCCTTGTCGACGATGCCAACGCGCCGCCGCTGTGGGCGCGCTTCTACGATCTGAACGACAACAGCGTGGTGCTCGCGAACCGCGACAGCGTGCGCGTGAAGAATCTTTCGGATGTGCATCCGGAGCGACGCAGTGGATACGCGTGGTACGGCACCTGGCCAGCGGCGCTTCTGAACGAGGAATATCCGGCGTGGCAAGTCCGGCATTCCCGCAAGCGTCGCTGAATGTGATCTGCATACATTTTGTAAAATTTGCTTGTAGCTAGCGAAGCTCAAGTTGCGACTTTTCCCCGTTGTCACGGTTCCCGATTCGGTGACAGACTTCGGCCAGAAGAACGACAAGGGAAGGTCGATGAAAACTCTCACTCGAATTGCGATGGTCTTGAGCTTGGGGATGGTTGTTCCGGCGAATGCCGCGCTCATCACGATCGAGCCAGATGGTTACGCCGCTGGCACCAATCTCAGCCAGTCCGTCAGCAGCGTGAACTTGTGGAACTTCCACAGTTCCGGCGGCACGGGTGCCTTCGGTGATGTCTACGCGGCGGTCGATGCGCGTTGCGCGACGAGGCCCGGCGATTGCCAGGCGACCACCGGCAACACCGTGTTCAGTCGCGAGCAGGACGGCCACATCGAAAATTACCTGGCCGGTCGATGGGGAGAGGCGGGCGCTGCGAGAGATTGTTTTCAGAGAATGCAGACAGGCCCCTGTTCTCCATACAACTCGTTCGATGCTCTGTTGATTGGGTTCAACACGGCCACCAACTTCGTCGAGATCTCGGGCAGCTACCTCATGGACTGGCCGATCCTCTTCGCATTCGATTCGTCGCGAAATCTGATCGGCGGCGGTCATGGGTGCTGCAACACCTTCCACGGCACGGGGCCGGACGCGGGGGACTTCAGCACGAGCACGCTCGCTTTCAGTAGCGGCAGCGCGAACATCGCGTATGTCATTGCGGCTGGCTGGTCTGCGCCCTCGTCACTGGATGCGCTGCGCTACAACGACATGTCGGTGCCTGAGCCCGGCACGGCGCTCTTGCTCGCGGTGGGGCTCGCCGCCATGTTCGGACTTCGCCGCCGACGGCTTCGAGCCGGCCCGTCCTTACTTCGCGGGTGATGGCCCGGAAAACAGCGGCGGATACTTCTCCCCGAACTTGAGCTCCACATCGAGCTTGTTGACGAGCACCAGCGGGCAATTGAAGTAGGCGGAGTGCGCGCACAGGAAGCTGTACGCCGTGTTCGCGTCGAAGGTGATGATCTCCGGCGGCGATCCCTTCGGGACGTGGATATCCACGACGCGGCCGCCTCCGTAGGTGGTCTTGCCGGACGTACGATCGCGCAGGAGCAGCAACAGGCTATCGATCTCTTTCCAGTCCTTGCGATAGCTGTGCACCTTGAGATCGTTCGGTTTGCCGTCGATCCTTACGTGCAACGTGCCAACCACGTACATGACGCCGGCCTTCTCGCGCGAGTCGAGAAAGTTCGTGGCGACCGGCTCGTCGTTGCGCTGGAACGTGCCGGTGATCACGCCGCGCGAATCGTAGGGAAAGTAGTCGGCCGCCTGGAACCCTTTGCGTGCCGGCAGCGCCGAGTTGTACAGCCAGAGCTTGAGCGATTTCTCGCGCAACAGCGTGCCACGGACCGTCAGTCCGTTCGGCAGCGTGAGCAGTTCGCCCGGAGGCTGGAGCAGATCCAGTTCCCGGATGCCGGGCCCGCGAATCATTGCCTGCCCATCCTTGAAATGCACTTCCGCAATTGCCGAGGGCGATGCCTTGTTAGCCCACCGCAGCGCGTCGCCACCATCCAGTGACAGATAGGCGCTTTCGCCCGGAATCAGCTCCAGCATGTCCTGGATGGCGTAGATGCCGGTGGGACCGTCGAGCTCCTCGGCAAAAGCCTTCTTGAACGCGATCCAGTCCTTGTAGTGCTGCGAGTCGGCGGCATGCGCCGGTATGAAGACGAAAAGCGCGAGGAAGATCATTGTCCGCATGCGGGTCACCGTCTCAGTACACGCGCTGGGCGAGTTCCGCGGCCGCGTTCTCTCGCGTGAATACGGATTCCTGCGTGACCACGCGCCGGGGAACCGGCCTGCCCGCACCGAGATCCCGGACCACCTCGATGAGCTGGGGTCCCAGCAACGGGCTGCATTCCACGGTGACGTTGAGCTTGCCGGCGACGATGGCTTCGAGTCCTTTGCGGCTGCCTTCGATGGCGATCACCAGGATCTCACTACCGGCTTTGAAGCCCGCGCTTTCAATGGCTTCGATGCCGCCGAGCGCCATGCTGTCATTGTGTGCGAACAACACGCGGACGCGCCGGCCTTCGGCCTTGAGAAATCGCGTCATTATCTCGCGCGCACGCGCGAGGTCGAAGTCCGCGCTTTGCGAGCGAATGATGCGGTAGCGCCGGTCCGCCGCAATGATCTCGGCAAATCCTTGCTTGCGGTCGTTGGCAGGAGCCGAGCCCACCGATCCCTGCAGCTCGACGATGTCGATGTCACCCGGCACGTCGCGCGTGTGCTCGAGAAGCCAGCGCGCGGCGCGACGTCCTTCCTCGACAAAATCGGAACCCACGAGCGAGACGTACAGCGACTCGTCGGTGATCTCGATGGTGCGATCCATGAGGACCACCGGTATGCCTGCCGAACGGATCTCGCGCAGTACGCCATCCCAGCCACTCTCGACCACGGGAGAAAACGCGATCACGTCGACGCGCTGCGCGACAAAGGAGCGCAGCGTCGCGACCTGCTTCTCCTGGCTGTGGCGCGCATCTTCCAGCCGCAACTCGATGCCTGCGTCACGCGCGGCGTTGCGGATGGATTCCGCGTTGGGGCCGTTCCAGCTGCCCCAGCTCACGATCGGACTGAAGCCGAGCACCAATGGCGCCTGGGGGTCCGCGTCGCGGCTGCTCGACCCGTCCGAGCAGGCCGCGAGTAGTGAGAGCAGCGTAAACAGCGCGAGCGAAGTCGACTGTCGAATACGGCGTCTCATGGTTTCCGAACCTGCATCCTCGCGAGGCGTTCGATCAAGTCCCGTGCGTGGGAAATATACCCATTCCCGTTGCCATAGCGGTCGCCGGTTCAGGAAAAAGAGTAGTGATTCGGCGAGACGAGGCCGGGGTGAAACTCCGCGGCCGGGCTGGTGTTTTCAGGCTGCCGACCCGTTCGCTCGACATAAGTTGTAGAGCGGCGGTCAATTGCCGTCGTCATTTGCCGATAGCGATCTCGGTTTTGCAGTAGCCATTGTCTTAGCATCGAGAGTGATATGAGCGAGTCGGCCCGCAAGAATCCCCGCCAATCAGCAGCCTTGCTGGTCGGCATCGTGTTGACGATCTTCGCGGTCGCCGCGCATCGCCTGCTTCCGGAGCGGCGGTTGATACTCGACAGCACCACCGGCGCCACCAACTTCCTGATGCACTCCGGTGACGACAAGTCGGCCCAGGTTCAGTGGGTGGACCAGGCCCGCTTTCACTACACATGCGAGTTTGCGAAGGGCGCCGCCGATCCGGGTTGCAGCTTCACCTATTTGCTCTATACCAAAGACGCGGATCACGGCGTCGATCTCTCGCTCTATCGCACCTTGAACCTGGCCGTTCGATACGCCGGCAACGCCCGTTATGTGCGCGTCAGCATCCGCAGCTTCGATCCGAGATTCTCGCGCCTCACGGATTCGAATTCCTCGAAGTTCAACTATCTCAACATCAATCCGAAAGAGCTCACCCAGCCCGTCGCAATCGGGTTGAATGAGTTCGCCGTTCCGGAATGGTGGCTTGGACAATACGACCTGCCGAGGAAACAGGGTCTGCCCGATCTCAGCAATGCGACGGCGCTAACTATCGATCTGCTCGGCGAGCTCGCTGGCAGTCATCATGACCTCCGGATCGACAGGATCGAATTTTCCGGTGACTGGATCAGCGCCGAATACTGGTACCTCGGTATTCTGGGAACCTGGTTGATCCTGGCGATAGCGTTTGGTGTGTCCCAGTGGCTGTTCCTGCGCCGCGCGCATCGCGCGCAACGCGAGCAGATACACGACCTCGTGGACAGCAATGCGCAACTGCAGGATGAAAAGGAAAAATACCAGAAGCTGTCCACGCTCGATGCGCTCACCAAGGTCTTGAATCGACATGGCATCGAACAATTCGTCGAGCCGCTGCGAACCGCAGGTTTGCCGACGAGCGTCATCGTCATCGATCTCGATCACTTCAAGCGGGTCAACGACAACCGCGGCCACCACATCGGCGATCGGGTGCTGCAAACCGTCGGCGAAGTCTTGAAGAAACATACTCGCAACACCGATGGCCTCGGTCGTTGGGGCGGAGAAGAGTTCGTTCTCGTATGCCCCGGCGCAAGTCTTGCGAAGGCGGCGGATCTGGCGGAGAAGCTCCGGCGCAAGATCCTCGACACCGTTTTCATTCCGGAAGATCCGCTGTCGGTCACCGCAAGCTTCGGTGTGGCGGCAACCCAGGCCGAGCAGACATTTGAAGATGCTTTCCGGCAGGCGGATCAGGCGCTCTACCTTGCGAAAGGCCGCGGCCGGAACTGCGTGGTGGCCGCGAGCGAAGATCAGATGCACAAGATGACAGGCGCGCGTAAAGGCACCTGGGCGCTGATCAGCGGTCGATTCAAACTACATCGGTAGTCAATACTCGCGATGGGGTAGTTCCGCCGCGGCGTTCTCGCGCGTGAACATGGTTTCCTCGGTCACCACGCGCCGTGCAACCGGTTTGCCGGCGGCCAGTTCCTTTACCACTACCATGAGCTGCGGTCCCAGCAGAGGGCTGCATTCCACGGTCACGTTGAGTTTGCCGTCGACGATGGCTTGCAGACCCTTGCGGCTGCCCTCGATCGAAATCACGAGGATGTCGCTTCCGGGTTTGAGCCCCGCGCTTTCGATGGCCTCGATCGCGCCGATCGCCATGGTGTCGCTGTGCGTGAACAACACGCGAATGCGGCGGCCCTCGGCCCTGAGGAATTCCGACATGAGAGCGCGCGCGCGATCGCGGTCGAAGTCTGCACTCTGCGAGCGGATGATGCGATAGCGGCGATCGGTCGCGATGACTTCGGCGAAGCCCAGCTTGCGGTCATTGGCCGGTGCCGACCCCACGGATCCTTGCAACTCGACGATGTCGATCTCGCCCTTCATGTCGCGAGTGTGATCGAGCAACCAGCGCGCGGCTTTGCGTCCTTCTTCAACGAAGTCCGAGCCGATCAGCGACACGTACAGCGAGTCGTCGCTCACCTCGATGGTGCGATCCATGAGGACCACGGGAATTCGCGCCGACCGGGCTTCGCGCAACACGGCATCCCAGCCGCTCTCGACCACGGGCGAGAAAGCGATGACATTGACCCGCTGCTGGATGAAGGAGCGCAGCGCCGCCACCTGGTTTTCCTGGCTGCGCCGGGCGTCTTCCAGCCGCAGGTTGATGCCGGCTTCGCGAGCAGCCTTGCGGATGGATTCGGCGTTGGCGGAATCCCAGTTGGCCTCGGCGATGACCTGGCTGAAGCCGAGCACCAGCTGGGGCCGGCGCTCCGCGCCGGAGTTGTCCGGGTCATTCGAGCAGCCCACGAGAAGCGAGAGCAGCGTAAGCAGCGCGAGAGAATTGTTCTGTCGACCGCGGCGTCTCATGTGGGCGGCCTAAGACTGCGCCCTAGTGCGGTCCTTCGACAAGTCCCGAGCGCGCAGAAATAGACTCAGTACCGCCGTTAGCGCTATCCGGCGCTCAGTGTCTTGATGACCGAGAGCTCGTCTTCGCGCGCGTGCGGTCACTCAGCGGCCATCAACAGCGTCACGACGAGCGCCAGGCGAGAATGCCGGTCTGGAACAGCAGGACGGGGAGCCCTTTGCATGCCGGTGAACGATGCATGTTACGGTGCGCACTAACAAGCAGTCTTGGTCGAGGGTGTGAGTGAGTCGGAGCAGAATCGAGAATGCCGTCCTCCTGTGGATCATCCTCATCGGCGGACTCATCATGGGAATCGTTTCACTCGTCACCTGGCCATATCGCGCCATCGTGAGGCGTCTGCCCGGCCGCCGTGAAAAGGAATTGCAGGCAGCGATCGATGAGCGCCGCATCGACTTGCAGGCGGCCAGGAAACTCTTGGATGCACTCGTTCCAGGAGACCACAAATCGGCTTCGAAGCTCGAGAAGGTGATCGAGAAAGCCGAGGCCGAGAATGCGAAAGTCGAGAGCGAGAAAGGATGGCCCGAGGATTTCGCAAGCGAATATCCAGGCGCACCGGTGCTCGAAATCCTGGACAAGCTGGGGATCACCGGCGGCATGGATTGGCGCAGCGACCCTGAAGATCTCCAGCAGACTCTCTCCCCGTTGCTCAAGCGCCGCGGCGTCAAGCTCGACTGGACTTTCGTCAAGGCACTCGAAGCGCTCGACAATGGCAAGGCGCTTCGAAATTCCGTCTTTCTTCCAGTAGTTGGAGACCACGTCGAAAAGCACGGTCACGTACTCGCGCTGGTCATCGAGGGATCCGACGCCTACACATTTGC
>Ga0315912_10006955_pt1 | contig 10029 bp, 9 predicted proteins | sample VfabasoilMG_FD_204469 | JGI IMG/M metagenome (GOLD analysis project Ga0315912, IMG submission 204469) | Garden soil microbial communities collected in Santa Monica, California, United States - V. faba soil | ecosystem: Environmental > Terrestrial > Soil > Garden | place: USA: California... | reverse complement strand
TGCGGCTGCCGTCCTTCTTCACCAGGCGCGGCATCTTCAGGTCGACGCGCTCGTAGGTGGTGAAGCGCTTCTCGCACTTCAGGCACTTGCGCCGCCGCCGGACGGTGTTCGCCTCGAGATTGGCCCGGGTATCGACCACCTGCGTGTCCTCGGACGCGCAGAACGGGCACTTCACGCGTACACCGGAAATCTGGCGCAGAGCGCCTTCACGTCGCTGGCGACGCGCGCGAGGTTCGCGTCGTCGCCGGGCCGCTCGAGCACGTCGGCGATGAGGTTGGCGAGCTGCTCGGCCTCGGGCCTGCGGAAGCCGCGCGTCGTCATCGCCGGCGAGCCGATGCGCACGCCGCTCGTCACCATCGGCTTCTCCGGATCGTTCGGGATCGCGTTCTTGTTTACGGTGATGTGCGCTCGCCCGAGCGCCGCCTCGGCGTCCCTGCCGGTGACCTTCTTCGGCCTCAGGTCGACGAGGAACAGGTGGCTGTCGGTGCCGCCCGAGACGATGCGCAGCCCGCGCTGCGTGAGCGTCGCGGCCATGGTCTTTGCATTTGCAAGAACATGTTGTTGATAAATTCGAAAATCGGGTTTCAGCGCTTCGCCCAACGCCACCGCCTTGGCGGCGATGACGTGCATCAGCGGCCCGCCCTGCAGGCCGGGGAAGATCGAACTGTTGATGGGTCTCTCGAATTCATCCAAGCCAAAAATCATTCCGCCGCGCGGGCCGCGCAGCGTCTTGTGCGTCGTAGTGGTGACGAAGTGAGCGACGCCGATCGGCGAAGGGTAGAGTCCGACCGCGATCAGGCCGGCGTAGTGCGCGATGTCGGCCATCAGCAGCGCGCCCGCCTTGTCGGCGATGGCACGGAACCGCTTCCAGTCGATCACGCGCGAGTAGGCGGACGCGCCCGTCACGATGAGTTTTGGTTTCTCGGACAAAGCGGTTTTTTCTGCGGCGTCGTAATCGATCTCTTCCTTCGCGTTCAGTCCGTAGGAGGCGACGCGATAGAGCTTGCCGGAGAGATTCACCGGCGAGCCGTGCGTGAGGTGCCCGCCCATCGCGAGCGACATGCCGAGGATGGTGTCGCCGGGCTTAAGCGCCGCCATATACACCGCCTGGTTCGCCTGCGAGCCGGAATGCGGCTGCACGTTGGCCCAGGGCGCGCCGAACAGCTTCTTCGCCCGCTCGATGGCGATCGTCTCGGCGATGTCGACATACTCGCAGCCGCCGTAGTAGCGCTTGCCGGGATAGCCCTCGGCGTACTTGTTGGTGAGCTGGCTGCCCTGCGCGAGCAGCACCTGGCGACTGACGTAGTTCTCCGAGGCGATCAGCTCGACGTGGTCCTCCTGGCGCTGGTTCTCCAGCCGGATGGCGTCCCAGAGCTCGGGGTCGCTCATTTCGGGTTGCTGGGCGAGCAGGTTGGGCGCGAGCATGAGCGATTTTAGCAGCCCGCATCCCACGGGCTTTTCGCGGCGAAACTCTGGCATGATTCCAATAAACCACGCGTAAGGAATCGAGCATGAAACCGAATCGCATCGTCGCCGCCCTGCTGCTGCTCGTTGCCAGCGCGCCGGCGCTCGCCGAAATCGACCAGCTGCAGCTGCTGACCCAGCAGGAGTTCCGCGCGTTGTCCGAGGACCTCGGCGCGACGCTGTCCTACAAGCCGCTCACGCCCGCCGAGCCGCTGGGCCTGTTCGGCTTCGACGTCGGCATCGCGGCCACCGGCACGCGCCTCAAGCACCCCGAGCTGTTCGAACGCGCGACGGGAAACGCCGATTTCCCGTCGACCGTGGTGGTGCCGAGCGTGCGCGCCAGCCTGGGCCTGCCGTTCAGCTTCGACGCGAGCGTCATGTACAGCTCGGTGCCGAAGACCGGCATGTCGCTCTGGGGCGGAGCCCTCTCGTGGGCGGTCATTTCCGGCGATACCGTATGGCCCGCGGTGGGCGTGCGCGCGAGCTACACCCGGTTGTTCGGCGTCGACCAGCTCGACTTCGACACCGCCGGCCTGGACGCCTCGATCTCCAAGGGCTTCGGGCCGTTCACGCCCTATATCGGCGGCGGCAAGGTCTGGTCGGCGAGCACGCCGCACAGCTCCACCGGGCTGGCGCGCGAGTCCTTCTCGCAAACCAAGGTCTTCGGCGGAATCGGGATCAAGGTGCTGCTGCTGAACTTCGTCGTCGAGGCCGATCGCACCGGTCCGATCAACAGCTACGGCGCCAAGCTGGGACTGCGCTTCTAGCTACCTCGCGCCGCCGCGGCGCTGCACGCGGTACTGCAGCACGTGATCGCCGGCGTCCGCGGTGGGGCTGCCGAGCCCGATGGTGCCGCGCTCGCCGAGCAGCGTTTCGTCGCGCCGCAACCGGATCTCGCGCGTGCTGCCGTCGACCATGACGAAGGTGCCGTTCGATGACTGGTCGGCGATGACGAAGTTTCCGTCGCGCCCGAACACGCGCGCGTGCAGCCGCGAAGCATGCTGGCTCGGCACGACGATGCCATTGTCCTTGTCGCGGCCGATATTGACGCTCTCGCTCGGCTCGACGATGAAGGTCGCGTCGCCGTAGCTCAGCTTCAGTACCCACTGCGCCGCCTTGACCAGCATCGCCTGCGTCAGGTTGACCTCGGTGACGTCGGCGTCGCCGCGCCAGAGCACTTCGCACGCGGCCACTTCCGCGGCGCGCCCGCGCACCCTGGTCGGCGGCAGAGTCCGGCAGCGCTTGCGCAGACCGGGCGAGAGCGCGTCGACGGTCTCCTGCGTGGTCAGTACCTGGTGCGGGTTGGCAATGCCGACCAGCCGGGAGCAGACGTTCACCGTGTCGCCGAATACGTCGCCGCCCTTGGGCACCACCGGTCCGTAGGTGAAGCCGATCTTGATCGCGAGCTCGCGGCGCAGCGTGGGCGAAGTCAGCGCCACGGCAGCCTCTTGCATGTCGCAGGCCGCGCGCATCGCCGCGTCCGGCGTGGCGAACTGGCAGACCATGCCGTCACCGAGCGTCTTGACGATGCTGCCCTTCGAGGCCTTGACCTGCTTGGCGAGCACCGCGAACAGGCGGTTGATGGCGGCAAGCGCGCGCGCGTCGCCCAGCGTCTCGTAGATCGAGGTGCTGTCGCACACGTCGGCAAACAGAATGGCGCGCCTGGCGCTGGTTTCGGCGATCTTCAGTGCCCCTTTTTTCGCCAATCATACGCGTAGCGGCGGGGCGAGGTCCTCGGGGCGGTCGATATCGCGGATGACGCCGGGGTCGCCGACGGGAATTTTTAACAGATCCTCACTGTGGCGCGAAACGACCGCCTTCGCGCCCTCGTCGCCGCCCAGCGCGATCAGTTCTTGACTGAACCTCGCGCTGATGCCGACCGGATGACCGCGGCGAGCGTGGAAATAAGGCGCGGCGAGCGGCGCGCCGCCCTCGAGCGCGGCGCGCACCGCGGCAATCGAGGAGGGACGGACGTAGGGCATATCGCCGAGCGCGACGAGCCAGGCATCGGCGCCGGCCGCAGAGCGCACGGCGCAGGCAAGGCTGGCGCCCATTCCTTCGGCGGCGTTGTCGCAGACCACGACTTCGCATCCTTCGCCGCGCAGCGCCTGCGCAAGCTCCGCCGAGCCGGGGCGGACGACGGCAACGACATCGACCTGGGATTTCAGATGCCGGGCGGCCTGCACGGCGATTGCCACGCCGTGCGGCAGCGCATGGCGCAGCTTGTCGGAACCGAAGCGTCTTGCCGAGCCTGCCGCGAGCAGCAGGCCAACGATGTTCAAGGCGTTTTTACTTCACACGCCGAGGGATCGAAACGCCGCTCGGGCTTCGCCGCCCACGAGGGCTCGCTCACGCCGTGGCGCACCGCGGTCATCTCGGCGAGGATCGCGACGGCGATTTCCGGCGGCGTCTTCGAGCCGATGTAGAGTCCGACCGGCCCGCGCAGGCGCGTGATCTCCTCGTCGGAGACATCGAAGCCGCGCAGCCGCTCGCGGCGCGCATCGTTGTTCTTCTTCGAGCCGATCGCGCCGACGTAGAACGCCGCCGACTTGAGCGCCTCCATGAGCGCCAGGTCGTCGAGCTTCGGGTCGTGGGTGAGCGCGACGATCGCGCTATGGCCGTCGAGGTTCATCTCGCGCACCACGTCGTCGGGCATGCCCCGGTCGAGCGGCACCGCAGCGAGGTCCCAGCCGGCCGCGTATTCCTCGCGTGGATCGATCACCACCACGTGATAGTCGAGCATGCGCGCCATCTCGGCGAGGTAGCGCGTCAGCTGTCCGGCGCCGATCAGCACCAGCCGCCAGCGCGGCCCGTGCACCGCCGAGAGCACCCGGCCATCGAACTCGAGCACGTCCTGCCAGCGTCCCGGCTCGAGCGTGGCGCGGCCACTGTCCATTTCGACGCGGCGTTTCACCAGCTGCTGCGAGCTGATGCGCTCGAGAAGTTCCGCCAGTCCCGACTTGTCCGTCACCGGCTCGACGACCAGTTGCAGCGTGCCGCCGCACGGCAGGCCCCAGCGCGTCGCTTCTTCGTTGGTGACGCCGTAGGTTAGCAACTCGGGTGTCTTCGCCGCCGCGAGGCGCTCCTTCACCTTGTCGACGAGATCGTCCTCGACGCAACCGCCGGAGACCGAGCCGACGATCTGGCCGTCGTCGCGGATCGCCACCATCGCGCCCACCGGACGCGGCGCCGAGCCCCAGGTCTTGACGATGGTGCCGAGCGCGGCCTTGTGCCCGCCCTTGCGCCAGCCTTCGGCTGTACGCAGGACTTCGATATCGACGCTATCCATGGGGAAATGTTAGCGCAACCCGGCAGCCCCGAGACGCCGCTGCGGCGGCTGCGCCGTCGCCGATCGCAATGCTGGCGCCGTGGCCCGACGCGATCTCGCGCACGATGGCCAGGCCCAGGCCGCTGCCGGTGCCGGGCGTTCCCGGCACGCGGTAGAAGCGGTCGAGCACGCGCTCGCGCTCGGTGGCGGGGATGCCGGGGCCCTCGTCCTCGACCTCGAGGTACGGCTTGCCGTCGCGCGTCCCGGTGCGCACCGTGAGGCGGGCGCCGCGCGGCGAGTACTCGAGCGCGTTGTGCAGCAGGTTGGCGAGCGCCTCGCGCAGCAGGAACTCGTCGCCGCGCATGCTCGCCGGCGCGAGATCGAAACCGAGGTCGAGGTCGCGCTGCAGCGCGCGATGCACCCATTCGTCGGCGACGCCCTCGACCATCGCCTTCAGATCGACGCGGCTCGGTGCCTCGGTGTGGCCACCGGGCTCGGCTCGCGCCAGCGCGAGCAGCTGGTTCGCGAGCCGCGCGGTGCGGATGGTCGCCTCGTGCACCTGCTCGACCTGCGTACGGCAGGCGTCGGGCATCGGCTGCGAAAGCGCGAGCTCGGTGTGCGCCTGGAGTCCCGCGAGCGGCGTGCGCAGCTGGTGCGCGGCGTTGGCGAGGAAGCGCTGCTGGTTGCGGTTGGCGGCGGCAAGCTCCCCGAGCAGGCCGTTCAGCGCCGCGATCAACGGTCGCGTCTCCTCGGGCGCGCGTCCCGCGTCGAGCGCGTGCAGGTCGAGCGGCGAGCGCTCCTTGATCTCCTCGGAGAGGCGGGCGAGCGGCGCGAGGCCGCGCTTCACGCCGAACCAGACGATGAGCACGGTGGCGAGCGCGATCAGCACTTCGGGCAGCACGTTCGACACCAGGATCTCGCGCGCCATTCGCGTGCGCTTCACGGTCGTCTCGGCGACCACCACCGTGCAGGTCGCCGCGCCGCACTGTGCCGGCATCGACACCGCGCGCACCGAGCGGTCCCTGTAGCGCGTGTTGTAGTACTGCAGGCCCTGCGCGGCTTCGGGCGGCGGCGGCAGGTCGAGGTCGCCGGCGATCGGCCGGCCATCGGGCCCGCCGACGCGGTAGTACACCGAGTCGTAGCGGTCGGCGCGCAGCACCTGCTCGACCGCGGGCGGCAGCTCGAGCCGCAGGCCGGCGTCGGCGGCGCGGATGTGCGAACCGAGCGCGATGCCGATGTCGACCAGCGACTGGTCGTAGGCCTCGGTCGCCGGCTCGATCGACGGGTAATAGGCGATGACCGCGCCGAGCCCGAGCAGCGCGGCGATGGGCGGCAGCAGCATGCGCAGCAAGTGCGCCCGGAGGCTGCGCGCCGCCACGGTTACGGCTCCTTGAATTCTTCGAGCATGTAGCCGAAGCCGCGCACCGTGCGAATCCTGATGCCGGCCGGCTCGAGCTTGGAGCGCAGGCGCGAAATGTAGACCTCGATCGCGTTGGGCGAGAGGTCGTCGCCCCAGCCCGCCACCGCCTGGATGATCGCCTCCTTGGAGACGATCTTCTCGACCTTGGCCAGCAGGACTTCCAACACCGCCCATTCGCGCGCCGCGAGCTCGAGCGGCTCGCCGCGCAGGAACGCGCGTCTGGCTACCGTGTCGATGGCGAGCGGCCCGTGGACGATGCGCGGATCGCCGTGCGCCTGCGAGCGGCGCAGCAGCGCCCGCACCCGCGCCGTCAGCTCGGGCATGGCGAACGGCTTGGCCATGTAGTCGTCGGCGCCGAGGTCGAGGCCGCGCACCCGGTCGTCGACCGCGTCGCGCGCCGTGAGCACCAGCACCGGCATGGGCTTCTCGGCAGCCCGCAGGCGGCGCAGCACCTCGAAGCCGTCCATCTGCGGCAGGCCGATGTCGAGGATGACGAGATCGAAACGCTCTTGCGACGCAGCAAGCACCGCCTCCTCGCCGCGCCCCGTCACGTCGACGGCATAGCCCTCGGCCTCCAGCATGCGGCGCAGGCCGGAGGCTAGCGGTGCGTCGTCTTCAACGATGAGCAGGCGCATGGCGGAATGAAAGGAGGTAGTGACAGGCATGATACCGCCGCGCTAGCATGTTTTTCCCGAGGAGACCCCGCATGACGCTCAAAGTATCCATGAAGGTCAATGGCAAGCCCGTTTCCGCCGAGGTCGAGGCGCGCACCCTGCTGGTCACCTACATCCGCGAGCACCTGCGCCTCACCGGCACGCACGTCGGCTGCGACACCGCCCAGTGCGGCGCCTGCACCGTGATGATGAATGGCAAGGCGATCAAGAGCTGCTCGATCGTCGCCATGCAGGCCGAAGGCGCCGACCTGCTCACCATCGAGGGCGTGGCCAAGCCCGATGGCACCCTGCACCCGATGCAGGCCGCGTTCAAGGAGAACCACGGCCTGCAGTGCGGCTTCTGCACGCCGGGCATGGTGATGAACGCGCTCGATTTCGCGAAGAGCCATCCCAACCCGAGCGAGCAGGAAGTCCGCGAGGCGCTGGAAGGCAACCTCTGCCGCTGCACCGGCTATCACAACATCGTGAAAAGCATCATCGCCGGCGCCAAAGCGATGGGAGGCAAGCTATGAACGCCCCCGCCTCTTCCTCATTGGTCGGCGCGCGCGTGCAGCGCAAAGAGGACTATCGCTTTCTCACCGGCGCCGGCCAGTACACCGACGACGTCGCGCTGCCCAACCAGGCGCACGCGGCGTTCGTCCGTTCGCCGCACGCGCACGCCAAGATCAGGAAGATTTCCCTGGAGAAAGCGAGGAAATCTCCCGGTGTCGTCGGCATTTTCACCGGTACCGACCTCGCCAACGCAAAAGTCGGCGGCCTGCCCTGCGGCTGGCTGATCACCGACGTCAACGGCCAGCCGATGAAGGAGCCGCCGCATCCCTGCCTCGCGCAGGGCAAGGTGCGCCATGTCGGCGACCAGGTCGCGGTGGTGATCGCCGAAACGCTGGCGCAGGCGAAGGACGCCGCCGAGCTCGTCGACGTGGATTACGAAGTGCTGCCGGCGGTAGTCGACGCCGCGGCGGCGCGCAAGAGCAAGGTCGTCGTGCACGACGGCGTGCCGGAGAACACCTGCTATGTCTGGGCCCTGGGCGACAAGGCGGCCTGCGACGCGGCGTTCGCCAAGGCCGCGCACGTGACGAAGCTCGAGTTCATCAACAATCGCCTGATACCGAATGCGATCGAGCCGCGCGCGGCGATCGGCGGCTACAACCGCGCCGATGAGTCCTACACGCTGTACGTGGCGAGCCAGAACCCGCACGTCGAGCGGCTGCTGATGACCGCCTTCGTGCTCGGCCTGCCCGAGCACAAGGTGCGCGTCATCGCGCCCGACGTCGGCGGCGGCTTCGGCTCGAAGATCTACCTCTACGCCGAAGACGTGGTGGTCACCTGGGCGGCGAAGCAGCTCAACCGGCCGGTGAAGTGGACCGCCGAGCGCAGCGAATCGTTCGTCTCGGATGCGCACGGCCGCGACCACATTACCGTCGCCGAGCTGGCGATGGACAAGGACGGCAAGTTCCTCGGCATGCGGGTCAGGACTACGGCGAACATGGGCGCCTACCTCTCGACTTTCGCTTCCTGCATCCCGACCATCCTCTACGCCACGCTGCTTGCCGGGCAGTACACCACGCCGGTGATCTATTGCGAGGTGACGGCGGTGTTCACCAACACCACGCCGGTCGACGCCTACCGCGGCGCGGGACGCCCCGAGGCGACGTACGTCGTCGAGCGCCTGGTGGAGACCGCGGCGCGCGAGATGAAGCTCGATCCGGCCGAGATCCGCCGGCGCAACTTCATCCGCAGCTTCCCGTACCAGACGCCGGTCGCGCTGCAGTACGACACCGGCAACTACGATGCGACGCTGGATGCAGCTCTTGAACTTTCGGATAGAAAGAATTTTGAGAAGAGAAAAGCCGAATCCCTCAAGAACGGCAAGCTGCGAGGGCTCGGCTATGCCGCGTACATCGAGGCCTGCGGCATCGCTCCGTCAGCGGTGGCCGGCTCGCTCGGCGCGCGCGCCGGCCTGTTCGAGGCGGGCGAGGTCCGCGTCCACCCGACGGGCAGCGTGACGGTGTTCACCGGCTCGCATTCGCACGGCCAGGGCCACGAGACGACCTTCGCGCAGGTGGTCGCCGACCGCCTCGGCATCCCGATCGAGAACGTCGACATCGTGCACGGCGACACCTCGAAGGTCCTGTTCGGCATGGGCACCTACGGCTCGCGCTCGATCGCGGTCGGCGGCACGGCGATCGTCAAGGCGCTCGACAAGGTCATCGCCAAGGGCAAGAAGATCGCCGCGCACCTGCTCGAGGCGTCGGAAGCCGACATCGAATACGACCGGGGCGAGTTCAAGGTCGCCGGCACCGACAAGAAGAAGATGTTCGGCGAGGTGGCGTTCGCGGCCTACGTGCCGCACAACTACCCGCACGACAAGCTCGAGCCCGGGCTGAACGAGAACGCGTTCTACGACCCGGCGAACTTCACCTTCCCGGCCGGGACCTACGTCTGCGAGGTCGAGATCGACCGCGACACCGGCGTGGTGAAGATCGAGCGCTTCACCGCGGTCGACGATTTCGGCAGGATCATCAACCCGATGATCGTCGAAGGCCAGGTGCACGGCGGACTGGTGCAGGGCATCGGCCAGGCGCTCACCGAAGGCTGCCGCTACGACGCCGAGAACGGCCAACTGCTCACCGGCTCGTACATGGACTACTGCATGCCGCGCGCCGACGACGTGCCTTCTTTCAAGGTCGACACGCGCGAGACGCCATGCACGCACAACCCGCTCGGCGTCAAAGGCTGCGGCGAAGCCGGCGCCATCGGCTCGCCCGCCGCGCTGATGAACGCAATCACCGACGCGCTCGGCGTGAAGGACGTGGCGATGCCCGCCACCGCGCAGACCGTGTGGAAACATCTCCAGGAGAAAAGCCATGCACGCGTTTGAATATCACCGCCCGTCTTCCAGCAAGGACGCGATCGCCCTCGCGGGCAAAAAGGACGAAGGCAAGTACCTCGCGGGCGGTCAAAGCCTGGTGCAGGCGATGAAGCTGCGCCTCGCGTCGCCGACCGACCTGATCGACCTGGGTACCATCAAAGATCTCGCCGGCATCAGGATCTCGGGAAGCACGGTCGAGATCGGCGCCATGACGCGCCACGCCGAAGTCGCCGGTTCGAAGGACGTGCAGAAGGCGATTCCGGCCCTCGCCGCCCTCGCAGCCATCATCGGCGACCGGCAGGTGCGCCACATGGGCACCATCGGCGGCTCG
>Ga0315912_10006954_pt1 | contig 10030 bp, 8 predicted proteins | sample VfabasoilMG_FD_204469 | JGI IMG/M metagenome (GOLD analysis project Ga0315912, IMG submission 204469) | Garden soil microbial communities collected in Santa Monica, California, United States - V. faba soil | ecosystem: Environmental > Terrestrial > Soil > Garden | place: USA: California... | reverse complement strand
CAGCCGCTTCGTGGATGTGGCCAGTGACTTCCGCTACCACCCCTACCCCGGTTGGTACGTGGAGGATTCCGCGGTCCTGGACCCGCCGGGTGTGATCGGTCCCGGGGTCACTTTCCTGTCGGAGTTCGGGGCCCAAGCCCTGCCTTCGGTCGCGGCCTTGAAGAGGATGTTCAAGCCAAGGGAACTTTGGCCCCCTGACTGGGAGGCCTGGGCCCTCCGGGATTTCCAGTATTTCCAGACCTTCAACGTGGCCCAGGTCGAGAGGGGGAAGAGCCTGCGGGAATTCGTGGCCAACAGCCAAAGGCACCAGGCTTGGGTGGTGAAGGAACACATCACGAGCTTCCGGCTCAAGAAGTACGCTCCCATGAACGGTTATTTCCATTTCATGTTCGTGGACTGTTGGCCTTCCATCACCTGGAGCGTGTTGGACCATGATCGGGTCCCGAAGTCGGGCTACGAGGCGCTCAAGGTCGCTAGCCAACCCCTCTTCCCGGTCTGGCGGCTCTACGCCCACAAGTTCAACCCAGGGAGCGTGCTTTTCGCCGGTGAGTCCCTCCTGGAAGGCGTCACCTTGGTGAACGATCTTCCCAAGGCCCTCAAGGGTCTGAGGGTGGAGGTCTCGGTCCGGGACCCGAAAGGCCGCGCTTTATGGCAGGAAAAGGGGACCTGCAACCTTCCCGCCGATTCGGTCGTCAAACCCTTCAAGCCCCAGATGAGGTGGAACCACATCAAGGAATTCCGTCTTCCCGCAGGGATCCGGATGGGGGTTTGGAAGGTGGAGGTCCTGGTCCGGGATAGGTCCGGGAAAAGGGTCGCCTTCAACAGTGAGGGCTTTGAGGTCCTCCCGAAGCGATGAGGCCCAAGATCCCGCCCCCCGCGGGAAGGGAGCGGTTAAAATGACGGTCCTTGCATCCACGGAAGGGGAAGGACGCGCATGAGAAGGAAATGGCTGGCCCTCGTCCTCGTTTCGCTTTTGGCCCCCTCGACCTGGGTCCTCGGGGCGGGAGTGAAGGTCCTCGAGGATGTGCCCTCCACCTATGTCTATCCCCCCGACGGTTTCATCCCCTGGAACCTGCACCGTATCACCAACACCATCCTCGCCCTCTTGATGGGCGGCCTCTCCTTCGACGATCCCCAGGGCGTGGCCTGCGCCCTCCTGGACGTGCATAAGGACGCGAAGAACCCGGCCAACGACGTGGTGGTCACGGTGATCGGGGTGAACTCCGGGGCCGGGGAGATCCTCTACAACATCGGCTTGAAGGACGTGCGTCGCTTCGGGTCGCAAGGGTCGGGGGAGAGACAGTTCCTGAAGCCCATGGGCTCCGCCGTGCATCCCAACGGCGATGTGGCGGTGGCCGATACGGGGAATGACCGCGTGGCCCTCCTCAAGCACGACGGGATGAGGCTCAAGTGGGTGGCGGCGATCGGCAAGGCGGGGAACGGCGTGGGCCAGCTCAAAGCGCCTTCCGGCGTGGCGTTCGACTCCAAGGGCAACCTTTACATCGCCGATACGGGGAACGACCGGGTGCAAGTGCGCGACGCCAGGGGCTTCTTCAAGGTCCTCCCCACGGGTCCCCTCCAGGGGCCCTCGGCCTTGGCGGTCATCGACGCGGGGGAGGCCTGGACCTTCCATCAACAGGGGCCTTACGCCAACCGCCTGGCGGTCATCGATCGGGACGGGACGCGCCTCCAGACCTTCTCCCTTTCAGGGGGGGCCTTGGCCCAGGTGACGGCCGCCCAGGTCCCCGATCCGCCGGTCAAGCTCTATGGTTGCGCCTTCGATTATTACGGGAACCTCGTGGCCACCGACAACGCCAAGTCCTGCCTGAGGAAGTTCGACAAGGACCTGAAGTTCCTGGTCTCCTTCGGGAGGTCAGGGAACGATGATTATGAGTTCCAGGAACCCCGGGGCATCGCCTTCCACCACCAGTTCGGACAGGTCATCGTGGCGGAGAGGAAGAGCGCCCAATATTTCTGGAACGGGGCCGACGCGGTGGAGCTGGGGGCGGTCCAGGAGGGCGGCAAGGTGCGCTTCAAGTTCTTCCTGACCGAGAGGGCCCTGGTGACGGCCGAGGTGCTCTCCAAGGGGGGAACGGTGCTGAAGAAACTGGTCTCCGGCCAGGACCTTGAGGAAGGGCGACAGGAATTGGCCTGGGTCCCCGACGTGGGGCAGGCCGTCGGGGAGTACACCCTTCATATGGACATCATGGCCACCTATTCCTCGCGGGACCGCATCGCCAAGCAGATCAGCTTGCGGTTCCCCTGGGGGCAGTGATGATGATCACGCGTTCCCTGGGGGTGGTCGCGCTCCTGCTCTGGACCGGGGCTTGCGGTCCCGTCGGGTTCGATCGGCCCTTGGAGTACAGGCCATCCCGGATCGTCTCGGATGCCGTGGCGGGGGCCCTTGTCCGGGGGGATACGAAGTCCCTCTTCGCCCTCTTGGACGAGGGCTTCCGGACGGTCGTTTCCAATGAGGGGGACCTCCAAAAATTCCTCGCTGGGATGGACGGACAGTTCGGCCAGCCCCTGGAGATCGACTTCAAGCATTCCCTCGACTCCCGGCGGGTGGACGGTCCCTCGAACCGGGTCAGCAAGGTCTTTTGGTACGCCGTGAGGACGACCAAGTACCCGAAGGGGAAGTACTTCCTCAAGGTGGAGATCGTCCGGTCCGATTCCGGCAAGGACCTGGTCACTTCCGGTTTCGGGCTCTTGACCTTCGAGAAGATCCCCAAGTTCCTCCAATAGCCGGTTCCCGGGAACCCCCGGGAGGCCCCATCCGTCCTAAGGCAAGAGGCCCGCGCGCCTCGATCCTTTCCTGGGCGGTCCCTTTCCCTTGCGAAATTCCCTGAGACCATGGGGTTTGATCCTATCGGGCGTCCTCCTCTTCCTGTTCCGCTACGGGGTGGTCCGTGAGGGGTTCGAGGAGGGCCGTCGGTCCCTGCCCCATGGCGCGAAAGGGCGCTATCGGGCCATGGTCCTGGAGGAACCCCAGGTCCTCTTTCCCCGGCAAAAAGGGAGCCGGGCCATTGGAAGGACCGGGGCTTCCTATGACCCGGGTGTCCGGGAGGTCAGGAGTCCCTGCCTCCTGCTCTCCAGGGACGGGTCCCCCCTTCCCCCCGTGAAAGCCCGCTGCTCCTTCCGTCTTTCCCCTGGGATGCCCTCTCCCATCCTCTCCTATGGGGATATCGTCGTCTTCGACGGGAAGGTCCAGGTCCCTCGGTGTTCCCTCAACCCCGGTCAGTTCGACTACGAGAGGTATTTGCGCGTCAAGGGAGTGGCCTTCACGGCCTATCTGGCGCCAGGGGCTTGGTCCAAGGAAGCGGGTGGAGGGGGAGGCTCCTTCTTTCCACGCGCCTGTCACGGGCTCAAGCGCGCCGCGGAGGAGGCCCTCTGTCGTCACCTGCCCTATCCCGAGAGCGCTTTGCTGGACGGCATCCTCTTGGGGGAGAAGACCTCCCTTCCTCGCGACATGTTGGAGGATTTCTTCCTGACGGGGACCGTCCATATCCTGGCCGTGTCGGGGTTGATGACGGCCTTCGTCTCGGGGGTCCTTTTCCTCCTATTGCGCGCCCTGGGCCTGCCCCGGAAGGGGGCGGCCTGCATCTCCCTGGCGGGACTCGCCTGTTTCGTGTGCATGACGGGGGCCGACCCACCCGTCTGCCGGGCGGGCCTTTTCTCGGGGCTCGCTTTGGGATCGGTCCTGTTCGAGAGGCGGGTCCATGGCGGGACCCTCCTCGTCGCCACCGCCCTCCTATTGCTCTTCCTGGACCCCTTCGTCCTGTTCGATCTCTCCTTCCAGATCTCCTTCCTGGCCACCGCGGGGCTCATGGCCTGGACACCGGGACTTTTGGGGCGACTCTCCTTCTTAGGGGAACGCCTGGGAGGACTGGTGGCCACCACCCTTTCGGCCCAGATCGCCGTTTGGACCCTCCTGGTCTTCCACTTCAACCAGGCCTCGCCTTACGCCTTCCTGGCGAATTTGGCGGTGGTCCCCTTGGCGCTTTTGGCGACCCTCGGGGGTCTGGCGTTGATCCTCGGCGCGGCCCTCCATCCTTCCCTGGGGGACCTGTTCGGAGGACCCTGTTCGCTCATCCTGGAGGCCTTGACCTCCTGCAATGGATGGATCGCGGCCCTGCCCGGAGGGGATGGACTGGTGCCCTCGCCTCCGGGAGGGCCGGTGTTGGTCTTCCACATCCTTTTGGCTGCGACCTTCCTCGCCTTTTGGCCGAGACCCACTCCCCAGCGGCCTTCGGCCGGTTGGATCGAGCGACGCAGGCGCGGGGCAAGGATCCGGCGACTGATAGGGATGGCCTGGGGTTGTTTCGCGGTCCATGGCCTGGTCCAAGCGGGCTCGACGTGGATAGGTCCTCCCAAGTTGAAGGTCGTTTTCCTCGCGGTGGGACATGGCAACGCGGCGGTCCTGGAGGTCCCGGGACAAAGGGCCCTGGTCGTGGACGCGGGAAGGAGGGTTGGGGGCCCTGACCGATACCATCCGCTGGTGGCCTACTTACGGCATCGGGGACTCCGGGAAGTGGGGACGGTCCTGGCCACCCATCCCGATGCCGACCATGTGGGAGGCCTGATGAACCTCGCGGGTGCCTGCCGTTGGGAAAGCCTTTGGCTCCCGGATGGGGGCGACCTGGCGCCCTTCCCGCCGGACCTCTTGGTCCGCGCCGCTGGTGCGGGAGCGGCCCTGACGGTCCTGCATCGGGGGGATACTTTCTTCCGGGAAGATGGGTTCCAAGGGGAGGTCCTGCACCCGGACCAGGGATACCATCCTTCCCGAGCCCCGGACAACAACCTGTCCTTGGTGGTCCGGTTCCGTTATGGGGCGACCTCGTTCCTTTTCCCGGGTGACCTGGAGAAGGAGGGGCTCGGCCGCCTGCTGGCGACCCCCGGCGTCGGGAAGGTGGATTGGTTGTTGGCCCCCCACCATGGGAGGCGGTCGGGAGAGCCGCGCTCGAGCGCCGAGGGGTTCTCCCCCAGGTTCGTGGTCTTCAGCGACGGGAAGGACCATCCGGACTCGCGGAGCCTTTACCAGGAAGGGGCCCCAGGGGTCTTGGTCCTCTCCACGGCCAAGGATGGCGCGATCGAGGTGGAGGTGGGGCCGGATGGGACCGGCCGTTATCGGACCTTCCTGGAGGGGAAATGGCGGCCCCTTCCAACCGGTGGGGGGAGCGGAAGTTGACTTTAGCGAAAAATAAGGCCTATAATCCCCACTATGAAGCTTGTCCTACAAGATATAGTGGACGAAGTTTCAAAGGCCACTAAGCTCTCCCTTTCGGACGCCCAAGTGGTGGTGAAACGTCTTCTGCTCACCATCGAAGAGGGTTTGAAAGAGGGCCACCGCATCGAGATCCGCGACTTCGGGGTCTTCCAGGTCAAGACCGTTTCCGGCAAGAAGGGTAGGGACCTCGCCCGCAACCTCGCCATCACCCTCCCGTCGTACAAGAAGATCTCCTTCAAGGCAGGGAAGAACCTCAAGAAGGTCTTTTGGAACCTTCCGGAGGACCGCAAGCAGTCACCGGCCGCAGGACAGATGGAGATGTTCCCCAAGGCCGTGAACGAGTAGCAGGGCCGACCAACGCGCGCTCCTTCCGGAGCGGGATGAGATCCAAGCAACTCGATCCGAGCGGGAGGGGCGAATGTCCACTACGGTCCACTACTTCGGGAAGATCAAGGATCATGGATCCTTACGGGAGCTCCAAGAGGAGTTCCGCGAGATCGCCCAAGTGAGCGGCTGGTCCCACGAGATGGTGGACCATGTCTTCACCCAGGAAGGGGAGGGCGTCCGTCTTTCCCTCCGGGGGGTCCGTCTCGTCCTGCACAAGTCCGCCACACCCCTTCAATTGACCTTCGACAAGGACGGGTACCTTTCCCATATCTATCATGAGAAGCAACCGGCCGAGGGGAGCGAACCCCGGCCCGCGGGCCGTCAGCTCCTGCATCAGGTCCACACCGCCACCTCCATCCGCGCTTCCGACCCGCAGGTCCACGTCACCTTGGTGAAGCTCCTGGACTACATCAAGAAGCGCTACGTCCCGAACCTTGAGGTCATCGACAACACCGGTTATTGGTACTCCCGGGACGAGAAGGTCCTGGCCCCGAAGCGCCTCGAGTTGGCCAAGAAATAGACCGGATCTCGACGCAGAGAGGATCTTGGAAAACGATATGAAGCGACGGTTCCTAGGCCCTTTTGGGTTTTCCAAAAGGGCCTTATTTTTTTTCAGTAAGACCTCCGCGTCCTTGCGTCTTTGCGTTGGGGTGGGATCTTGTCTTCTTTCTGCGATGGCTTGGGCTGGATCGTGGGAGAAGGACCTCGGGCGATGGTTCGTGGAAGGGGATTCCGCTCGTGTCGAGGCGGCGGTGGCGCGTCGGCTCGAGGAAGAAGGGGACCGTCCGGCCCTTTGGCTGGAACTGGCCTCCTTGAGGAAGGACCTGGGGGACCTTTCCGGCGCGGCCGAGGCTTACGGAAGGTACTTGGCCTTGGTCAAGGACCCTGGGGCGGAGGCGCGCTTGGCGCAGGTCTGGGTCCAAAAGGGGGAGTTGGAGAACGCCCGCCTGGTCCTGGAGGGATTGGAAAGGTCCCACCCGCGGGACCCGGAGGTCCTCTGGACCCTGGCCATCTATCAGTTGCGCCGGGCCGACGAGGCCTTGGGAAAGGGATCATCGCGGGAAAGGGAGGCCTTGCTCCTGGCCAAGGAGCACCTACAGGTCCTGGCGGGTGCGAAACCCGAGTTCGCGCTGGGCCTGTGGCGCTTGGCGGAGGTCCATCGCCGATTGGGCGAAGGCGACCGGGCTTTGGAACTCTACGCCAAGGTCCTCAAGAAGGACGGTAGTTTCAAGGGAGCGCATTGGCGGATGGCCAGGCTCCAGGCCGGGAAAGGGAATTCCCGGGAAGCGCTCCTCAAGTACCAGCAGGCCATGGCCGTGGAACCGGACAACGAGGTCCTGAAGAAAGAGGCCAAGGCCTTCACCTTGAGGGCTCCCGAAGAGGCCCGACAGGCCAAAAAAGAACGCCGCAAGAAGTGGGAGGAGTGGAAGGCCCCCGCGGCCGCCCTCGTGGCCCCTTCGCCCGTGACGGTCCGGGTCGGATTGGCCACGGGCCTGGGGCACCTCTTGCTACGCTGTGACTCGGACCTCTCGGTCACCACTCCCTCCGGCACGCCCGTCACGGTCCTTCCCAAGGGCGAGGTCCACGTGACCTATTCCCCGGCCAAGGACGGGAAAGGGGAGGCTTGGACCCTTGAGGACGCGGAGCGCCGGACCACCCTGACCTTCAGTAACCGGCTTTGGTTCGCCCCCACGGATCCCAACGGGACCCTGTCGCTCCACGCCCTGTCCTCCAACCAAGGCTATTTCTTCGCGCGGGAGGAGGATCGGGCCTACCGCGGCATCCTGGAGATCTCCCCCCGCCCGGGCAACGGGTTCCAGGTCATCGACCGAGTGACGATGGAGGGCTACTTGGCGGGTGTGCTTCCCGCCGAGATGCCGCCTCTCTGGCCGCTGGAGGCCCAGAAGGCCCAGGCGGTGGTGGCCCGCACCTACGCCCTTTCCAAGATCGGCCGCCATAATCCCGAGGGCTTCGACGTCTGTGACAGCGTGCATTGCCAGGTCTACCGGGGGGGCGGGGCGGAGAGTCCCAGGTCCACGGAAGCGGTCGATGCCACGGCGGGATGGGTCCTGAAGAAGGGAGGGAAACCGGTCCCAGTGGTCTTCTCCGCCCAATGCGGGGGACACACGCAGGATTATGAGGAGGCCTGGGGTTATGAGGCCCCCGTGGTGGGCGTGGCCGATTATGCCGGCGATGAGAACAGGGATCTGGAATTCCCCCTGTCCCCCTGGGGGGTGGAGCGTTGGGTCCGGGGGGATCCTGCGGCCTATTGCCGGACCCCCGATCTTCCCGGCTACCAGAACCACCGCTGGGCCTGGGAGGTGTCGGCCGAGGACCTCCAGAAGCGGGCGGGAGCCATCGGGCGGTTGAAACGTCTCAAGGTCACCCGCCGCACCACCGCCGGGTTCGTCCAAAGGCTGGTGGTGGAGGGCGCCGAGGGGCAGAAGGAGGTCAAGGGGGACGCCATCCGCCGGTTCCTCGGGGGAGTGCGCAGCAACTTGCTATGGATCGAGCCACAATTTAACCTGGAGGGGTGGCCGACGGGTTTCATCATCTATGGGGGCGGTTGGGGCCACGGGATCGGCATGTGCCAGGTGGGTTGCCTGGGGTTGGCCAAGGTCGGCAAGGACTACAAGGCCATCGTGCGGCATTATTTCCCGAAGGCGAATTTGGAAAAGCTGGACGGCCAAGGCCGATAGATCGATAGGAATGGGAATGAACTCGAGGTCTTGCTTCTTCCTTTTGATGGCGACGGTCCCGTTCTTCTTGGCCTCCTGCGCGGAGGTGGCCAAGGAGATGGGTTTGGAGAACCCCACGGACCTGGAGATGCGCTCCGGCCCCATGGGGACCCCCGCGGAGCCCGTGACATTGGACGCTTTCAAGAAGTATCCCTTGGTCCTGGCGGGGGAGGATTGCCGCTATCTCATCCTGAAAGTCCCGAGCCAATGGTATTGGAAGGTCTTCCTGACCGTGGACAACCGGGACTTCGACCGGAACGGACGCCTGACCGCCGACTTCGCCAGGCCCCAACCGCCCTGGGGGAAACTGCCCAATGTGGACATGGCCAAGATCTTCATCCTGCACCGGGAAGGGGTCCAGGGTGTGGTGGGGGTGGGGAACAAGGATGAACCGCGTTACGCCCTCCTGCGCCTTTGCCAGGAGGGGGCGCCCTTGAAGGTCACGCTCCAGAGCGAGGTCTCCTCCATCGGTGGGCTCTTGGGGCCGGATAAGAAACCGAAGGACTGAAGCCGACCAGCGTCTTTTAATATTCCCCTCTCCCCCGGAGGGAGAGGGTAGGGTGAGGGGGATCCATGCGGATCCCTGATCCTTACTGATCGAGGTTCCCTTGCCCTTCTATTTCGCTTACGGTTCCAGCCTCCTTCGCGCCCAGCTGGAACGCCGCCTCATGGGCAACCGTCCCGTGACCCGTGCCACCCTCAAGGGCTATCGTCTCGCCTTCATGGGGAATTCCACCGAACGCAAGGGCCCCGTCGTGAACCTCCTGCCCGACCCCTCCCGTTCCGTTCCTGGCACCCTTTATGAATTGGATCTGGTCATGATCCAGTACCTGGACCGGGCCGAGGCCTGCGAGAAGGGGACCTACCAGAAGCTGGACGTGGAGGTGGAGAAGGACGACGGGGAGAAGGTCGCGGCGGTCTGTTATCGGTTGGCGGCGGAGAACCCTGCCTTCGGGAATCCGAACCTTGGTTATCTCATGCAAGTGCGTCAAGGTTATAAGGAATGGGGACTACCGGAAGAAGCGTTGGATGAGGCCGTGGAATATAGTAAGGGCGGTGGGGGATCATAGGGATGTTCGGATCCCGAATTTAGGACATGGCGGTGAACATGGACCGTTTATCGAGATGGACGATATTTTTTCTCTTCTTTTTCAGCCAAGTTCTAACCGCCCAGGCGGTCGAGCCCAACAAAAAGGAAAGAGCCATCTTTGAGACCGTCAAGCAACGCGTCCGAGGCCATTCGTCCAAATGGCCCAAGTCGATCCAGGAGATCCTGGATAGCATGGACCGTGAGGTCGTCCGCGATGTTGTGTCCAGCGTCGGGACCTCCATCGTGCCGATCCGGATCAAGGTCCGGACCCGTTTGGTGGCTTGGCGGCCAGGCCAAGTCCCTGCGCAAGGTTACTATTACTGGAATTATCGTTTCGGGAGCGACAAGTCCCCAAGGACCGTGACCTGCGAGAATGAGGTCATGATCGACGCTGAAAAATTCGAGGAAAGGGAGGGGGACCTTTTCCTGGGACCGGAAACGAATGACTCCCTTCTTTATCATGAGTTCTTGCATGGGCAACTCCTCTTTGATGTTTTTCGGGACCCTGCCTGGACGAAAGGTCTCTGCCTCGATTCTTTTGACCTCGCTCCTAGCGGAGTGATGGATCCGGACCCGGTTTCAGTGGCG
>Ga0315912_10006953_pt1 | contig 10031 bp, 8 predicted proteins | sample VfabasoilMG_FD_204469 | JGI IMG/M metagenome (GOLD analysis project Ga0315912, IMG submission 204469) | Garden soil microbial communities collected in Santa Monica, California, United States - V. faba soil | ecosystem: Environmental > Terrestrial > Soil > Garden | place: USA: California... | reverse complement strand
TTGCCGAGCAACGCGAGATTGGGCGCCGAGCCGTTGCCGTCGCTGGCGCGGCGCCAGAGTTCGTTTCCCGACGCGTCCAGGTAACGGACCTCCAGCCCTTCCAGCTCGAGCGCCGAAGCACCCTCATTCTTCACGACAATGTCGAAGTTCAGGTCCTGGCCTGCCTCGACCGGCTCGGAGATCGGATGTTCGGGAAGGATGCGGACGTTCTGCGCGGCCACGGGATGCGCTGCGAACAGCGCGAGGAGTGTGAGGTATCGCATGTCGTTGAGACCCGCGACCCGGCTGAACGGTTGCAGCTCAGCGGTTGGCGGGATCGTCGTGCCGCTCACGCAGCTTCGCGTACTCGCCGGTGCGCACCGCGGGATCCGGCAACAGGTACTTGCGTCGCATCGTCGGCAGGTAGAACAGCGCCAGTACGACGAGGCACACCGCCGTGGCCTCGAGTGACTTGAGGCTCGACCAGGCGATGGCGCAGATGCAGAAAGCGCCGCCAATCGCCGTGAGAAGGTACGCGCCCGGCAGCCGGTACTTGATCGCCGCCGCACAGCTCGCGAGATACATCAGCAGGCAGAAAATCGTGGCGGCTTCGCTCAGCAAGCCGAACTGCTGACCCAGGGTCGGAGAAATCGTCAGGATGACGCTGACGGTTCCGACCATGCCGGCAGTCATCAATCCGGCGACCGGCGTGTCGCCGGCGCGCGTGCGCGCGAACACCTGCGGCAACAGGCCATGATCCGCGGCGGCGCGGCTGCATTGCGCGGTCAGCAGGATCCAGCCGGCGAGCGTGCCGAGGGCTTTCAACATGCCGGCGAGCGCGACGAGCGGCACGGCCCATGCACCGAACATCTTGCCCGCCACCAGCGCGAACGGGGCCGATGACTGCGCGAGCTCGCTGGCGGGCGCCAGGCCCATGATCGACGCGCTGACCACCATGTAGATGACCGCGGCCAGCAGCACGCCCCCGACCGTGGCGCGCGCCACGTTGCGCTCGGGCTCGTCGACCACCGCGGCGCACACCGAGGCACTTTCGAGGCCGAGGTACGCCCAGAACACCAGCACCAGCGATTGTTTGATCGCGGCCAGGTCGGACAGTCCGCTCACGTTCCAGTTGGCCCGGTACTGCGCGGGATCGAACATGACCCAGCCCACGGTGCCGACCAGCAGCAGCGGCACCAGCCCGGCAACCAGCAGCGGGCCGTTGAAGAGTCCGGCGAACCGCGGGCTCACCATGTTCACGGCGGTGGCCATCCACAGCAGCAGGATGGTGACGAACGCGAGCACGGCCGGACCGGGCGTGGCACCGACGAAGGCGACGAGATAACCGGCGGCCGCCGCGGCGATGGCGACGTTGCCGATGAGGCACGAGGTCCAGTACCAGAGACTCACCTGCATGCCGGCGAATGGACCGAACGCGTCGAACACGTAGCTCGCGGGGCCTCCGGCCATGGGCTGGCGCCGCGCGAGCTTGCCGTAGAGCAGTGCGAGAGCCACCGCGCCCAGCGAAGCCGCGAGCCAGCCGATGATGGTGACGCTGCCCACCGTGGCGAGCGTCGCGGGCAGCAGGAAAATGCCCGAGCCGATCATGTTGCCAGCCACCACGATGGTGGCGAGTACCGGTCCGAGCTTGCGGTGCCGGGCCACTAACTACGCGCGCCGCGACCAGCCCGCCGCGGGCGGCGCGGGATCGGCGCATTCCGGGATCAGCGAGCGCATGCGTTGACCAAAGCTTCGCAATGCGACCTCGCCTTCCGCGAGCGGTCCGATGCGATAACTGCCGGTCTCCATCCCGGCCTGCACGCGTTCGATGAGCACCTTGTCTTCGATGTTGACCTGGCGGTTGATGCGCCAGTTGCAGTACCGCGCCACCCGCATCTCGCGACGCGAGTCGGGGCGCGCATAGCCGATTTCGCGGATCAGGCACTCGGTGGGCGACACCGGCAGCCACTGCATCACGTCCACCTGGTCCGGGTACACGTCGAAGGCGAAGTTCGGCCACAACTTGAAGTACACCCAGGAGCGCCGCTTGTCCGGGGCCAGGTTTGGCGCGTCCGGCAGGTACTTCTGGTACATGCGTTCCGACCAGTTGCGCGACGGCTTCGCGGAGAGGTCGCCCGACATCCGGTCCACCCACTCGCGGGATTCCACGCGATAGCTCGCGCCGAACAGGCGCGTGAGGCCGGGGTGCGCCACGGGAATGTGCAGGGCATCGGAGTAGTTGTCGCCGACGTTTTTCCAGTTGACCCTGCGCGGCCGCAGCGTCACGCGGCCGACGGGTTCGAGCTTCTCGAATTCGTGGGTGGCGATCTCGTCGCGATACGGCGCCAGCATCTCGGCGACGCCCGGGCCGCCGCCCGCGAGACGCACGAACACGAACCCGAAACAGATCTCCATTTCCACGGGCACCAGGGATTCGCGCGCGATGTCGAGTTGCGGGAAGGCGCTACGGTCACCGACCGAGGCCAGGCGGCCTTCGAAGTCGTACGACCAGGCGTGGTACGGACAGACGACGCGCCGGGTGCAGCTGCCGCGCGGGCCGTCGAGCAGCCGCGCGCCGCGGTGCCGGCAGACATTGTGGAATACGCGGATGGTGCCGTCATTGCCGCGCATGGCGAACAACATGGCGTCGAGGAAATCGAGGCACTGGAAGTCGCCCGGCTTCGGAATGTCATTGACGTGGCAGATGACCTGCCACGACGGCCGGAAGACCCGCTCGCGTTCGAGCGCCAGGAACTCGGGATCGTTGTAGATCCACGCAGGCAGGCTGAAGTCTTGTGATGGGTCGGGCATGGGACGTCTTCTCGCGACGGAGAAGAGTCTGCATCAGCGACCCCGGGAAATGAAGCGTGGGACTAGTGGCGCGTCCCCGACGGCGGCCCGTACTGCGAGAATTCCGGCTGCGGCGCCGGAGTCGTCGGCGGCGCGATCACGCTGCCGTCGCGCACGCGTTCGATGAGCTGCGACATGTCGTCGTTCAGCGTTGCGTTCTGCTTGTTGAGGTCGATGCCCTGCTGCAGGAAGCCGATGCAGGCCGGAAAGTCGTCGCGGATCAGGGCCTCGAGGCCGCGCTTGAAGGCTTTCAACGCCGCACTCTCGTCGAGCTCTTCGAGGGGCGCCCAGACCACCAGTGAATCGTCGGGCTGCGACATCGTGAGGTACAACATGCCGAGCTGCAGCCGCGCGAAATGCAGCTTGGGATTGATGTCGAGGGCGGTGCGCATCTGCGCCACGGCTTCGGGATACTCGCGCATGTGGGCGAGTTCCGCGCCCAGCAGGTAGCGCAATTCGGCATTTCCCGGATCGCGCACGATGGCGGCACGCAAGCGCAGCAGCTCGGAAGAATTCATGAAAACGTCCGCCTGAAAACCGGCAGCCAGCATACCCCAGGGTATCCCCTGATACGGAACAGAATCGGTGCAGGCCGACGTTATGCAAAGCGCGCGCGCCAGCCGGGGCCGTGCCCGCGGAGGTGGCGTTTCGCGACACCCCGCGCCGGCCCGGGCCGCAATGGCGCGATCCCGTCGACGGCCGGTAGCGGATTCCGATACCCGTCGCGCGTGATTGAGGGCGTCTAACTTCCCCACGTATGGTCGGCCCGTCAAGCGCGCAGCGGCGCGCACAAGGAGAAAGTGATGGGGACCACAAGGTTGTTAGTCGCGTGTGTCGTGGCGATGGGCGCCGCGACCGCGCAGGCGCAGTCGGCTGCGCCGGAGAAGACCAAGGCATACATCGCCCCGTTCGGCGGCTACGCGCACCTGCGGCTGGACCCGGGAACCGTGTACCAGCAGACCGAGACCTACCGGTTCGACGCCTTGAACTTCGGTGCGTTGTTCGGATTCCAGACGCCGGTTGGTTTTCTCGCCGAAGTCGGCCGGGCGCACTCGGTGCACGCGGACTTCTTCGATGATCCGGGCGACTTCGAACTGACGCAAACCTCGGGGGCCGTGGGCTGGCGCATTCCGTTTGCCGACGGCTGGCACTTCACGCCAAAAGTCGGCCGGCTGAGGTGGGAGCTGTCATCCGATAACCGCGTGCTGCTGGATTCGGAAGGCGAGCGGCACTACGACATCCAGAGCTGGGACAACTTCTACGAGCTCAGTCTCACGCGGCAGATCGGCGACAGCGTTTCGATGGGCGCCCTGTTTCGCGACGTCGACCAGGACTTCGGCCATTCGCGCAGCGGCTCATTCACGGTGAGCTTCGCGTTCTGATCAACCGGCGAGCGCGCGGCTCTGGGCGGCCAGGGCACGCGCGTCGGCTTCGAAGCCGTGCCGGCGCGCGGTGGACTCGAGGGTGCGGCTGCGCTCGAGAGGGTCCAGCCCCAGCGTCCACCAGAGCTTGGGCTGGCATTCCGGGCAGAACTCCAGCGGCTTGCGATCGCGCTCGGCGAGATGGTTGGAGCCATTCATGCCACAGGTCCAGGCGATGCAGTGGCGGATGCCGAACATGTGACCGATCTCGTGCGTCGCCGTCAGCACGGTGCGCAGCGCGCACAGTTGTCGCATGCCCGGGCTTTCGTCGGGATCGCCATTACGCGCCATCGACCACACGCCGACACGCTCGGTGAGCGAAGCCTGCCCGAACACGAAATTCCATCCCGCGCCGGGCCAGAGGTCCTTTGCGGTGATGCCGAGCACGGCCGCGTCGCCGTTCTGCCGCCGCGGTTTCAACACCTGGTTCAACAGGTAAGGAGTCAGCAGCTGGCCGGCATCTTCGAAGGCCTGGCCTTCGAAGATGTTCTGCCTCTGTGCGTCGGCTGGAATTGTCTCAAGCGCGACCGGCGGATCGAGCTGCAGCGGCAGGCCGAAGAACGGACGGATGAAATCCACGGTCACGTCGAGCACGTCGCGCTGGCCCGCGGTGAGCGCGCCGATCGGCACGATGCGAATGGTCTGGTACGCGTCGATGGCGCGCGTTCGTATCGACTTGCGGAACTCCGCATAGGTCTGGCCAGCTTCCCGATGCGATTCCAGCCAGTCTCCAGGCTGAACCGGCCCCAGGCTGCGCGCCAACGGGCGGATCTTTCCGATCGCCGCTTCGATCGGGTCGGCTGGCGTGCAAGCGGCGAGTATTGCCGGCGCTACCGCGGCGAGGCGCAGCAGTTCACGCCGGCGGGAATTCATCAGAACCTCGCGTCAGCCCAGTTCCCATCCGGCGCGGTAATTTCGCTTCAGCAGCACGTCCGAGTCGGCGACATTGCCGATTTTCATGTTGACGGCATCGTATTCGATCTTCTTGCCGGCGTTCAGCGCCGCGATGCCGAGCAGCATGATCTCGGTGAGCCGCGCCGAGTATTCGAATGGGCTGGTGGTCTTCTGCGTGCCACGGATCGCGTCCACCCAGTTCATTTCATGGCTGGTCCTGATGCGCTCGTAGGTTTCTTTCGGCTTGCACACTGATTCATGCAACGACTTCGGCAACAGCCGCGGGTTGAAGCCGTAGGTGTCGTGCAGCAGTTTTCCCTTGCTGCCGATGTACAGCACACCACCGCCCTTGTTGAGTTCCTCGGTGCCAATCTCCACCGGGTTCGGTGGCGTGAGCCCACCGTCGTACCAGGTCATCTTCACCGCCGGCCGCGCGCCCTTGGCGCCGAACTCGTAGTAGATGGTCGATGCCGCGGGATAGGTATCGCGGTTGTAGGGAGTCGAAACCGCTTCGACGGTGGCAGGCATGTCGAGATCCAGTGACCAGAACACCGAATCGATGAGGTGCGCACCCATGTCGCCGATGGCGCCGACGCCCCAGTCGGTCCAGCCGCGCCAGTTGAACGGATGGTAGATAGGGTGGTACTCGATGAATCGCGAGGGGCCGAGGAACAGGTCCCAGGCGAGTTTGTCCGGCGGCGGCGAGCTGCCGAAAGCGCCGGCGATGCGGGCGTTCACGCCATCCATGTTCCAGGCCGGGCTGGTATTGGCCGGCAACGGGGCGGGGCGCGGGATGCCCTGCGGCCAGTGCGACAGCGCGCGGTTGGTCCACACATGCACTTCGCTGACTGTGCCGATGGCGCCGGACTGGATGTATTCATTGACCAGGCGCGCGTCATCGGACGAATGCCCCTGGTTGCCCATCTGGGTCTGCAATTTCGTCGCGGTGGCCTTTTGTGCCAGCCGCCGGCATTCCTCCACCGACCAGGCAAGCGGCTTCTGCACGTACACGTGTTTGCCGAGGTCCATCGCTGCAAGCGCCATCAACGCGTGCGTGTGATCGGGCGTGGCGATCACCACCGCGTCGATGTCCTTCTGCTTCGCCAGCATCTCGCGGTAATCGGTGTAACGCTTCGACTTCGGGAGTTTCGTCTGCAGATCGCTCCAGTTACCGGACTGCGCCTGCGCACGCTCCTTCTGCGCCGGGTCGGTGGCATCCCGGGCGCGTTGCGCCGCGGACTCCGCCTGCTTGGGGATGTCGGCGAAACGCGCGTCGACGAATCCCCAGTCGACGTCGCACAGCGCCACCAGGTTCTGGCTGGACAACGCCGCCAGGTTCTGGCGCCCCATGCCGCCCACACCGATGGTCGCGATGTTGACGCGGTCGCTGGGCGCGATGCGTCGCGTCTTGCCGTAGGAGCCGGCCGGCAGGATGGTGAATGCCGCCGCCGCGGCAGCGGCACTGCCTATGAATTGCCGCCGGGGCAGCAGCGATTGCTCGATTCTCGACTTGCTCATTGTGTTCTCCGCGGGCGGGCTCCCGCGCACACTTTAGCCTGAGACACGTCTTTCGAGTTCGATTCCCGCGATTTCGAAACCGCGCCGGAAATCGCGGATGTGTTTGATCATCCACTCCTGCGCCTGCGATGCATTCCGGTCGCGGATCGCCGCGGCGAGCTTGCGCTGCGCCTCGGCGATGCGCCGCCGGGCCTGCGGAACCTTGTCGATCATGGCGCCGAGCGAGGGGATCAGGAGTTCCACCAGCGGTTCGTGCGCCAGCATGAACACTCCGTTGTGCGTGGCTTCGCCAACCGCGCGGAAGAATTCCCCCGTCTGTGTCACGGCTTCGGCGGTGTCCATGTCTTCGTCGAGGCGCGCCACGATCTGCTCCAGCCGTGCAAGGTCGCGCGCGTCGCGCGAGCGGGCAGCGGCGGCGCCGATGGGAGGTTCGAAGGCGGTGAGCGCCTCCCACACATCGTGGTAACTCACGTCGTGCAGCGCCAGGGCGCGCGATACGCCGGCCGCGACCGTGCCGCGCGCCGGGCGGGTGACCATCATCAGCTTGGAGCCGCGCTCACGTTTCAGGACGCCGTTGGTCTCCAGTTCGCGCAGCGCTTCGCGCACCGTGCCGCGATGAACGCCGAACTGCCGCGCCAGTTCCATCTCCGGCGGCAGGCGGTCGCCGGCATTGAAAGTCCGGTCGGTGATGCGCGCCAGCAGCGCGGTGGCGACCTTGCGGTAAGCGGGCTCGACGCGTATAGGCGCAAATTCGACGGGCACGGAGGTTGTCGACGTCGACGGCTCGGTACCGCGAGCCTGATTGGCGCGACGCGCGCTCAAGCCGTCAACTCGTAGATTTCGCGGCCGATGAGCATGCGGCGGATTTCCTGGGTGCCGGCGCCGATCTCGTAGAGCTTGGCGTCACGCAGCAATCTTCCCGCGGCGTAGTCGTTGATGTAGCCGTTGCCTCCGAGCGCCTGGATGGCCTCGAGGCACATCTGCGTGGCGCGGTCGGCGCCGAACAGGATGGCCGCGGCCGCATCCTGGCGCGAGCAGCGGCCGGCGTCGCAGGCGCGGCCGATGGCATAGGAGTAGGCGCGGGCGGCGTTCAGGCTGGCGTACATGTCCGCCACCTTGGCCTGCATGAGCTCGAAGGTGCCCACGGGCTGGCCAAACTGCTTGCGTTCGTGGATGTAGGGCAGCACCAGGTCGAGCGCCGCGGCCATGAGTCCGAGCGGCCCGCCGCCGAGTACCGCGCGTTCGTAGTCGAGCCCGCGCATCAGCACGCGCACGCCGCCGTTCAGCTGGCCGAGGATGTTCTCGTCCTTCACGAAACAGTCCTCGAACACCAGCTCGCAGGTGGAGGAGCCGCGCATGCCGAGCTTGTCGAGCTTCTGCGCGGTGGTGTAACCGGCCTGGCCCTTCTCGACGATGAATGCCGTGATGCCGCGCGGTCCGGCGGAAGGATCGGTCTTGGCGTACACCACCGCGACGTCGGCGTCGGGGCCGTTGGTGATCCACATCTTGCGGCCGGTGAGGGCATAGCCTCCGGGCCGCTTCTCTGCGCGCAGCTGCATGCCGACCACGTCCGACCCCGCGCCGGGCTCGCTCATGGCCAGCGCGCCGACATGTTCGCCGGTCACCAGCTTTGGCAGGTAGCGATCGCGCTGCGCGTCCGTGGCATTCAGCGCGATCTGGTTCATGCAGAGATTGGAGTGCGCGCCGTAGGACAGGCCCACCGACCCCGAGGCGCGCGAGATCTCCTCCATGGCGATGATGTGCGCCAGGTAGCCCAGGTTTGCGCCGCCCCAGCGTTCGGGCACGGTGATACCTAACAAACCGGCCTCGCCGAGCTCCGGCCAGAGGTCGCGGGGGAATTCATTGCTGCGGTCGATCTCTTCGGCGCGCGGCGCGATGCGCTCGCGGGCGAAGCGCCGCACCTGGGCGCGCACCTCGTCGAGCTCCTCGCCGAGCCCGAAGTCGAAATCGCAGCGATCCAGCGTGCTCATGTCGCTTGCCTTCAAATGTCGGGTTGTACTATTGTCCGACAATCATGCCGGTGCTGGAATCCAAAGTCGATAGGAAAAGTGCCGAATTCGCGGCCAACAGGTCTGCGATGGCTGCGCTGGTCGCGGAATTGCGCGCCCGGCAGGCGAGCAGCGCCCTGGGGGGCGGGGAGGCGGCCCGCGCGAAACACGTTGGCCGCGGCAAGTTGCTGCCCCGTGACCGCGTCGAGATGCTGCTCGACCCCGGAGCGCCGTTCCTGGAGCTGTCGCCGCTCGCGGCCTGGGGCATGTACGACGGGGAATCCCCCGGCGCCGGTATCATCACCGGCATCGGCCGCATCGCCGGGCGCGAGTGTGTGGTGGTGTGCAACGACCCGACGGTGAAAGGCGGCACTTATTACCCGGTGACCATCAAGAAACACCTGCGTGCGCAGCGTGTCGCCGAGGAACACCGCTTGCCCTGCGTGTACCTGGTGGACTCTGGCGGCGCGCACCTGCCGAGCCAGGATGAAGTGTTCCCGGACCAGGAGCACTTCGGCCGGATTTTCTTCAACCAGGCCAACATGTCGGCGCAGGGCATTCCGCAGATCGCCGTCGTCATGGGGTCCTGCACCGCCGGCGGCGCGTATGTGCCCGCGATGAGCGATGAATCGGTGATCGTGCGCAACCAGGGCACGATCTTCCTCGGCGGCCCGCCGCTGGTGAAGGCGGCCACCGGTGAAGTCGTCAGTGCCGAGGAGCTCGGCGGCGGCGAAGTGCACGCCAGGATCTCCGGCGTCGTCGATCACCTGGCCGAAAACGACTCCCACGCGCTCGGCATCGCGCGGCGGATCGTCTCCAATTTGGGGATTGGCCCCGAATCGACCTTTGGGGCCAATCCCCAATTCGAAGAACCGCGCTACGCGGCCGACGAACTCTACGGTCTCATTCCCACCGACACGCGCAAACCCTACGACGCGCGCGAGATCATCGCGCGTCTCGTCGACGGCAGTGACTTCGATGAATGGAAGGCGCGATTCGGATCCACGCTGGTCACCGGCTTCGCGCGCATCCACGGCATGCCGGTGGCGATCCTGGCCAACAACGGCATCCTGTTCTCCGAGTCGGCGCAAAAAGGCGCACACTTCATCGAGCTCGCCTGTCAGCGCCGCATACCACTGGTCTTCCTGCAGAACATCACCGGTTTCATGGTCGGCAAGAAATACGAAAACGAAGGCATCGCGCGGCACGGTGCCAAGATGGTGACCGCGGTGGCCTGCGCGCGCGTACCGAAGTTCACCGTCATCGTCGGCGGCAGTTTCGGCGCGGGCAATTACGGCATGTGCGGACGCGCGTATTCACCACGCTTCCTCTGGACCTGGCCGAACTCGCGCATCTCGGT
>Ga0315912_10006952_pt1 | contig 10032 bp, 11 predicted proteins | sample VfabasoilMG_FD_204469 | JGI IMG/M metagenome (GOLD analysis project Ga0315912, IMG submission 204469) | Garden soil microbial communities collected in Santa Monica, California, United States - V. faba soil | ecosystem: Environmental > Terrestrial > Soil > Garden | place: USA: California... | reverse complement strand
AAGCAGGACCCGCCGATTCGATCACCTGCACGGCATCCACCGAGCCGGTCGCCGAAAGCGCGATTTGCACCACTACCGACGCAGTGCGACCCGAGGATTTCTCGGCCTCGGGATAGGGCGCTTCCACGAACTTCACGAGCTTCGGCGGGCGCGTCAGCCGCGGCCGCGCGGTTTCCTCGCCGGTCTGCGGCGCAGTCTGCGCGAAGCTTGGCCGAGAGACGCCGAACGCGGCGAGCGCCAAATAAGAAAAGAGTGCAATACGTCGCAACGGGATATCCAAATAACGCGGCAGGATCGCGAGAAAGACGACGCGAGCAGAGCTCAGGTCGGGAGTTTGAAGCGCATCGAGATCGTGAATGTGGCTGAAGTAGGCTTGCCGCAGCGCAAAGCGGGCTCGAACGTGGCGCGGCGCGCGGCTGCCAAGGCGGCTTCGTCCAAGCCGTGGCCGAGGCCAGCGATCAGCTTCACGTCGATCACCTTGCCGCTTTCGTCGACCGTCAGCTGCACGCGCACCTTGCCTTCGATGGCCGCGGCTTGCGCGTCGTCAGTGTAGCCAGGTTGTGGAACCGAGATGGGCTTGGGCTTCGCCGCGGGTTCGTCGCAGCCATCACTGGGCAGCGCTGCGGCTACTGGTGCCGCTGCCTTGCGTACTACCTTTTCGACGCTGCGCTCGCGAGGCGCACCGCCGCCACCGATGGGCAGGGCGATACCAGTGCCGTTCACACCACCCGTGAGCGACACACCGAAGTCCGGCAAGCCTTCGAACGCAGCGGGCGCGTTGTTCGCTTTCGGCGGCGGTGGCGCTTCGGCCGCTGCCTTCGCCGGCGCGGCTCGATGAGCCAGCGCGCGTGCTTTCGGAGTCTTCTCGGGTGGCGCCTCTTCGACCTTGGTCGGTTCTGGAGGCTTCTTTTTTTTCTGGGCTTCAGCGTAAGAAATGGCCGTCGAAGCTCGAGATTTCTTGATCTCGATGCTGGCCACGCCCACGCCCAACGCGCCGTGCACCAAAAGGCTCAGAACCAGGAGTCCAGATCGACGTGCCACGGCTACTTCTTCTCGACGTTGATCGCGAATTTCGTGATGCCTTCGACCTTCGCCAGATCGATCACGCCCACCACTTTGCCGTGGTGCGCGTCTTCGTCCGCCGTGATCACCAGGTTCACGTCTTTGGTCGCGGCCAGCGCGGCTCGGAATTCTTTGCCCAGGCCATCACGAGTGATGGGCTTGTCGTTGTAGTAGTAGGTCCCTTCCTTGGTCACGGTGACGACGTACGTCTTCGACACCGTATCGTCGGAAGACGCGGTCTTGGGCAACTCTACCTTGAGGCTCTGCGACACGATGTAGGTCGCCGATACCATCATGATGATCAAGAGCACGAGCACCACGTCCACCATCGGGGTGACGTTGATGCCGACAATCCCGCCGCGGCCCGATTTACCTCCTGTGACGCCGGCCATGGGCTTACTCCGTCGCTCCGGCGAGCTCAATCGCGCTGGCGCTGCCGCGTTCGCTGGCGGCTTCAGCCAGATCGTCCGCTGAATCGCGCGCATCAGCGGCTTCGGGCGAAAGGACAATACCCTGCGCGCGGTCCGCGGTACGCACGTAGGCCGTGAGCAGTTTGGTCAAGGACAAGCTCTGTGCTTCGACCTCGCCGATGCGCTTCTGAATCGCGTTGTAGGCGACGACCGCGGGTAGCGCGACGACCAAACCGACACCCGTCGCCACCAGGGCTTCCGAGATGCCCGACATCACGCCGCCCATGGCTTGCGTATTCTGACCCGCGTCACCGAGCGCGTGGAAGGAGATGATCACGCCCAGCACCGTGCCGAGCAGACCCACGAACGGCGCGTTGTTACCGAGCGTGCCGAGCAAGTTCATGCCGCGCTCGAGCTCGCCCTTCACCCGTGACAGCTCGGACTCTACGGCGTCCGTAATCGCGCCCGGGCCGCCGGCAGCCCAACGCAAACCTTCGAGCGCGACGCGCGCTTCGATGGCGTTGCTGCCGCTCAAGAGTTTGTCCAAAGCCGGCAGGTCGTTGTCCGCCAGCAATTTGCGTACGTCCTTGCGCAAAGCTTCGAAATCGACGCGATGGCGTTTGAAGAACAGATAGCGTTCGAACATCGCGGAGAACGAAACAACCGACAAAAACAGGAGCAAATACAATACCCAGCTCGAACCGAGCAGGGCGACCTTCAATAAACGTTCGACGATCATGGTCTTGCCTTTGTTGCGTGCATGTTCATTGCACTGAAAATTCCGTCACGAAGAGTCCGAGTTTCGCGCCGGCATCGGCGTCTGCCGCCAGCATTTCACCGGCCTGCGAGTAGCTGCTCTCGAGCGGGCGTGTGCCGTCGTCACCTGGCGGTCCCGGGTGATTCAACGAGAGATTGAAGCGAACGGCAGCTTGGCCGCAGGCATCGAACAAGCTCACGTAGACGAGGTAGCTACCCGGGAGCGGCGGATCTTGCCAAACCAGGTTCTCGCGTCGGTAGCCCGTGTGCACGCAGTTGCGCTCGGCGTCGGCGTCGAAGACACCGGTGTTCGGCGCCGTCGGATCGAACTTGCCGTCGACGGCGATGGCCGTGCTCGGATGCTTCGGATCGACGACTTTGCCCTGCGGGGTAATGACGCGCAAATCCAGATCCACCGGCGTATCCCAATTCAAGCTGAGTACGGAAAAGGGCGGTTTGGCGTTGGCCGAGCAAGCACTCGAGTTGTCCGAAATGTCCGAGAGCACACACAGCTCTGTCGTGAATTGCGAGCCGGCGTTTCCTGCGGCATCGATCGCCACGACGCCCAGCGCGTGCTTTCCGGGTTCGATGTTGCCCCCGAAGTCGAGCGTGGCGTTCCAGTTGTACGTACCCGGCTTGGTGGGATCGAGCCCCGTCACGGGAAACACCCAATAACCGCTGCCCAGTTCCATCAAGCGGATACCGATGGCGACGGCCTCGGTCGAAGTCGAGCCGCTGGCGACGAAGCCGGTTTCAGCTTGGCGCACGCTTCCGAGGCTCACGTTCAAGGAAGCCGTCGGTGCCTTGGGCGTGACGCCGTTCAAGATTTCTTCATCCGTGAGCGGCGGACTTCCGGGCAGTCCGCCGGCTAGGAATTGCGCGTTGCGTCCGTTGCCGTAGTTGACGCGAATCGGCTCCGTGATGCCGGCGGTCAGCGATTCACTCGAGCACGCGGGCAGGCTCGTGGGCACGAGTGCGAGCGCGGCGAGCAGCCAGGCGCGCCTCATAGCTCCACCTGCAAGCGCAAGGTAAGCTGATTGTTCTTGGCGTCCGTTGGCACGCCGGTCGCGTCTTTGGCCAAAGAATCGCGCACGAAGTCGTACTGGAAAGAGAGGCGCGCTTTGTCCTGCCAGCGCAGCGCGACCATGGGCGAGAGCGCGGTGGTCGAAAGCGAGGTGGGCACCTGTTTGCCCCGCAAACTGTCGAAAAAGTCCGAATTGGGGTCGTAATACGAGGCCCGAAAGCCGACCTGACCCCAGGCCGTGACGTCTTGCACCAGCGACACGTAGCCGCCCGCTTCGCGGATATCGTTCTGGCCAAGCGTTGGATCGGCGATCAAGTACGCGCGGTCTAGATTCGAGGCCAGAAAGCCCTCGGCGACGAGACGCGTGGCGCCGAACTTGCTGCGCAGGACGAGCTCCAGATCCAAGGCGTAAGCCCAACGCTTGAAGTTGTTGGATGGCTGCGCGGCCGCCCCCGGAACGGCTTGCAGCTCGTTCGGTTGAATCGCACGATCTTCGTTGATGTCGAGCCAGGTGAACGAAGGCTTGGTAGCGTCCGTGCCGGCATGAAAGCCGGTACCCTGGTAGAACGAGGTACCGCCCGCAATCGACAGCGCGGCCAGAGGCTGAGTTTCCACGCCCACGCGCCCCGAGAAGTCCTTGGCCGCGTTCGGATCACGCGGGTAGCGATTCAAGCTGTCGACCGGTTCACCGTTGGTGACGGCGAAGGCATAGCGCACGAACGCGATGGCACCCGAGAGCTTCAGACCCACGTCCATTTCCGTCGGAAGCAGCGCGGACGAGCCGAGCGAGCGCTCCATGAACGGCCGCACGCGGGCGGATTCGAGCAGTTCGAAGCCGAAGGGCAAATCGGTCACGCCGAGTGAAAGCATGACCAACGGCGGCAGATCATTGCCGTTGCCTCCCCGATAGAGCACGGAGCCCTCGGCACGTCGAATGCCCACGCTCATGCCGCGGGTGGTGTTGGCGTCGAGCTCGAGCGTTGCGTTCGCGTATTCCCAGCCGTGATCCAGGCGTAGGCGACCGCGCCGCAGCGTGAAGCGATCTTGATTGAGCGGTGCGCCGCCTTGCTGAAGCTGATCGGCAGAGAGCTGACTGGACTCGAACTGAGTCTGCAAGTACCCGCCGATGCGCAGCCCCGTCGGGACAGGACGCGAAGTGGCGTTCTTCTCGAGGTAGGAGCTGCCGCTCGTGTCGGCCTTGGCGGCGGCCCGCGGGGTGGCCGGCTTTTCAGTTGCCGGGGCCGTGGCCTGCACGTGTTCAACGGCGTCCAGCCGCGCGCGCAACTCTGCGAGTTCGCGCTTCAACTCGGATTCTTGGCCGCTGCCGTGCGCGCTCGGCTTTTCGGCTGCCGGCGCGGGTTTCGACTGGGGCCTCTGCTCGGGCAACGGTTTCGACGCCGCTGCCCCCGGTACAGTGGGGCTCGAGGGCACTTCCAGGTCGTCGTTGTCGGAACCTGCGGGGGGTGGCGCGCTTTGCGCGAGGGCTGGCAGCGACCACGCGAGCGTGGTTGCGAGCGTGAGCGAGAGAAAGACAATGGACTTGGGCACTAGCGAATTCCAAAGCGAAAAAAGCGCGCGCGGGCAGCTCGAAGAGCGAGCGTGAACAGGCGGGCTTTTTGGAAGACATGGGAAAGACCGGAGTTGAGCGAGCCGTGCAGCGAGTCGAAGAAAAGTCGCGGAAGCAGTGAAGGACGGGAAAACGCGGGGACGACCGAGAGCTCGTCCCCGCGCCTCGAACTCAGGGCAAAGGAGGCAAGGTCGCGTGTGCGCCGAGCCGCTTGGTGTTGTCGAACGGCGCCTTCTGCGAGTTCGACGGCTGATTGAGGAAGCCCAAGTCCGTCGTTGGGCAATCCGGAATGACCGGACCTGGACCTGCGCCAGCTTCGCCGGCACTGCCGTCGTCATTGGTCGCGCCGCTCACGCCGCCTGCGCCCGCGTCGTCTGCGTTGTCGCTACCCGCACGGTTATTGGAGCCGCCCGCGCGCGAACCGCTAGCGGAGGTTCCACCGGTGTTGTTTTGGTTTCGTCCGCCGTTGCCGCCAGGCCCCGTGTCCTCGGCCCCACCCGTGTTGATGATCGGGTTTTTAGGCCTCGGGTTTCCGTCGGACGAGCACGCAGCCAACATGCCCAGCACGGAAGCAACGAGCAAAAGTGCCGTCGTCATGCGAGGGCGATTCGAGAATCGGTAAGTCGTGGAGTTCATCAGTAAGCCTCGCAAAAGCCAAAGTGGCACTTAGGCGCGGAAGCGCCGCATTCGGAGTCCTTGCTGCACGCGTCACAAGTCGCGGTGCCGGTCGCAATCGACTCGAAGTAGCAACCGCACGGCTCGCTCGGCGCGTAGCAGCTCAGCCCCTCGAAATCGCTCTCGCGCTGCACTTCCATGGCGCACAGCGGAATGGTGCCGGTCTCGATCACGGCGCGCGTGACGTCCGTGCCCTCCGGCGGCGTGAGCTCACCGCTGAAGTAACCGATGAAGTTTCGCACGTCCTCGTTGACGATCTGAGACAGCTTCGGCTTCTTGTTCGAACCCGTGATCTTGGTGAAGAACTGGTTCGTATCCCAGAGGAAGTACTGACCTGTGCGAATGTTGCGCTTGTCGAAAGCCTCGGGCGTGGAATCCGGCCAGTAGCCAGCCGTCTGCCCCGCGTGCTGATAAGCCAGGGTGTGGACTACCGCGCGGTTTTTGTCCGCGGTCGGGCCAGAAGTGAAGCCGATCGCATCTTGGGCGTGGCTCTGGCTCGCGGCCCAAACCAGCGAATCGACCGTGCCTTGATTGTCGTCTTTGCCGCTCGCGGAATGCACCAGTGTCGCGGTGCTGGCGTTGGCGAAATCCGCAGGAAAGTTGCTGGCGTTGCCACCCAAACTGCGAATCGCGCCGCGCAGCAACTGCTGCACGAACGAAGTACTGGCGCGCTGAAAGATGTAGTCTTTCTTCGTCCACGGGATGGGATTCGTGGCGCCCGAGAGCTGGCTGTCGTTGCCGAAGCCGTACACGTAGTAGAGCGCCTCGCTGCTGATCGAGGTCTCCGTCGAATCCTTGGGCACGATGATGTTCACGCCCTGCGTCGGGCCGATGAACACGCCGGCATCGTCTGCCAGTGTCTCGCCTTCGAACAGAGCCAACGTGCCACCCGTGGTCGCAAAGTCGACGGCACGCCCGACAGCCGGGTCATCCGCGGTGCAGGTCGGCGCAGTGCCAGTCACGTCGCTGGCCTGGAGCCAGTATTTGAAGGGCCGCGCGGTGGTTCCGCCGTTGCCGAGCTTGAACGATTGGTAGCCGACCTGCGCGCCGCCTGCGTCCTGATAAAACACGGTAATCGGCGGATTGGCGGTGCTGAGCACGTACGCCACTTTGGCCAACGTGGCCGTGATCGCGCTGCCACCCGAGCCGTAGATCACGTGCGTCAGCCCCTTGCTGCTGATCACGGAAGAGCAGGTCACAGCCTGCGCCGAGCCAGCACCCGCGAGCGCCGCCAGACCCAACGCGGCAGCGACTGCCGTAGGCCCAATCCTAGTATTCAAAGCCATTGTCTCGGTTTTCCTATGTCTTGATGTTTTCGTTGCTGTTCAAGGATTCGAGGCGGGCGCTGCGTCAGCGCGCCGCGCGTAAGGGAATCGCCGCACCGGGCGCGCTGAACTCCGAGAGCAGCGCGCTGAACTTCGAGGGGCCGCAGCGACTCATCAGGATCACGCGGTTGCCTCGCTGTTTGGCCAAGCGGCGCACGCGCCATACGGCCGCGTGGCTGTTCACGTCGGTCACGACGATGATGACGTCGCAACGCTCGACGAGCGTGGCCAGCGAGGCCGCGCCACGACCGGCGAGGTGCCCGTTGTGGTGCTCGAAGTGGTGACCGGCGCGCTGCGCGAGGTCTTCATAAAACCCCTCGTTGCGATCCAAGCCGCCGACGATACCGATGTGCATGGAGACTCCATGGACCTGCTGCTCAACACGTCCACTAAACTGAATAACCCGTCACAGTATTTAACCTATAGAGTTGATATACTTTTGGCGTGCACGCCGTCAAGCACGTTGTGCATCCAAGCGCCCGCCAGGCGCTCGCATCCAAAGCGCAGGTCAGCCGCAAATAGCTGGTTTTATTAACAAAACCGACACGAACTAAAGTCTTTAATAAAAGACATGCGACACGTCACCACTGCTCTAGTGAGCAGCTATCGTGGCGCAGTGACACCGCTCTTATGTTCAGTGTCTGGAGAAGAGCGGCTCGGAGGGTGGCGACGGCGCGTTGCGCGCGTCCTGCACCCTCCGGCTTCGCGATACTGCTTCTCTGGTCGAATGGCCACTGCGAGCCCCAGCGAGGCCCCGGCTTCCGAAGCGCCTCGATCACCCCAACGCAGTCGAGGTGTAGCTCGGACAGCCGTTCACTTGTTGGGCTGAGGCGTCAAACGCAGGTACGGGCGCACGGCATTGAAGCCTTTCGGGAAGCGCTCGGCGAGTTCCTTCGGATCCTGCAAGGCAGGCACGATCACCACGTCGTCACCGTCTTGCCAATCCGCGGGTGTTGCAACCTTGTGGTTGTCGGTGAGCTGCAGCGAATCCACCACGCGCAAGATTTCCGAAAAGTTCCGGCCCGTGCTGGCGGGATAGGTAATAATGGCTCGGATCTTCTTGTTGGGATCGATCACGAATACCGAGCGCACGGTCAGCGTGTCGTTCGCCTCCGGATGGATCATGTCGTACAGCTGCGCGACTTTGCGATCGGGATCGCCCAAGATCGGAAAGTTGAGCGCAGTGCCCTGCGTCGCTTCGATGTCACCCGCCCACTTGTGATGCGAGGCCACATCATCCACACTGACCGCGATTAGCTTGACGCCACGCTTTTCGAAGTCCGCCTTCAGCTTCGAAGCGCGCCCGAGTTCGGTCGTGCACACGGGAGTGAAATCCTTGGGATGGGAGAACAGGATCCCCCAGCTGCTGCCCAGCCATTGGTGGAACGAAACCGGCCCTTCGGTCGATTCTTGATTGAAATCAGGAGCGATGCTGCCGATGTGTAGACCCATGATAAACTCCAATACAATCTGCTAGTTAGCGCTAGAACTCCGAGCCCCGGCCAGCTCACTCTATAAACTGGATAGGTTATATGTTCTGAGTAGCTGGTTTCGCTTGCGGGAAGTCATCCAATATAGTAGACGTTTCGCCACCCGTCAAGCATGGCCGGTGCCGCCAGATGCGCGGCCGGAGTGGCGTTTTTCGCATGAGCTTCAGCAAACAGGGCGAGATTGACACCCGACGTCGGAGCTCCGCGAAACCTGCGCTGCGCGGCTCGGAGCCACCGCCCGCTTCAGCTCGCGCGCCTACGCCGGAGGCGGGAAGCGCGCCGGACTTTGCGGAAGAAAGCGCGCATGCCGATTTGACGCCCATCGTCGGCGCGAACTTGCGCCGGCTCCGCGTCAAGCGCGGCTTGTCTTTGGAGCGCATGGCCAAGGCGTCCGGCGTCAGCCGCGCAATGCTCGGCCAAATCGAACTCGGGCACAGCACGCCGACCATCAACGTGGTCTGGAAGATCGCGCGCGCGCTCGATGTTTCGTTCGCGACGCTGATCACCGAGCACGCCGCGACCAGTACCGCCATCGTACTGCGCGATCGCGCAAAGGTGCTGACTTCGCACGACGGCAGCTTCACCTCGCGCGCCCTGTTTCCGTTCGACGAGCCGCGCAACGTGGAGTTTTACGAGCTGAACCTGACCGCCCACGCGCTCGAAGAAGCGGACGCGCATCCCGTCGGCACCACGGAAAATCTAGTCGTTACCAGCGGCGAGCTGGAGCTGACCGTCGGCAAAGTCCGCCACCAACTCAGCACTGGTGACGCCATCTTCTTCGAAGCCGATGTGCCGCACGCCTATCGCAATCCGGGTAGCACGACTCTCACCATTTATTTGGTGATGAGCTACGCGAATCGCGTAGTCGGCGCCTAAGAGAGCGTGTCCGCACAAACTCGCAACGGCGCGGTTCGATGCGTTAGGCCTCACCTGCTGCGGAAATGCCCCGAGGTCCGAGTGGCGCGTGCAAGCCGCAATGGGAGCTACGCGCCACACAACGGGAACTGTGTCCGCTAACCCAACAAACAAACAGGGGCGACAGCGAGCTCGCCCCGATCAAATCACTCGCCAACGACCAGTTTGTAGCCGGAGCTCACCCAATTCCGGGTGCCACCGCTGAGATTGTACACGTTGGAGAAGCCGGACTCTTCCGCGACTTTGGCAGCAGCTTGGCTGCGCACGCCGGCCGCGCAGACGAAGATCACGTTGTCGCGCGAGAGGGTCGACTTAGGGCTTTGGCGCAAACGGTCGAAGGGGACCAGGCGCGCGCCGGGCAGGTGCCCACGCGACCATTCGCGCGGCTCGCGCACATCCACCACGTCACAATCACCGCGGGTAATCAGTTCCTGAGCCTGTTCGGGCGACAATGTCTTGATCACGAGTCCATTATAAGAGACTTCGTGAACCGCGCAAGCACAGAAAGACACGTCGCTCTTTCGATGGACCAGGCGACGCCTAGGCCATCGAAAGCAACTAGCGGAATTTACTAATTTATCTGGATTGCAAGCGGGTGACGGCGGCGACCAAATCGTCGATGTCTTCTTTGGTGTTGTAGGGGGCGAGGGAGGCGCGAACCGTGGCTTCCAGGCCAAAACGTCGCAAAATGGGCTGGGCGCAGTGATGGCCAGAGCGCACCGCGATGCCTTCCTTGTCCAGGGCGGCGCCGACGTCTTCCGTGCGACGCCCGTCTAGAACGAAGGACAAGACGCCAGCTTTGTCCGGT
>Ga0315912_10006950_pt1 | contig 10034 bp, 6 predicted proteins | sample VfabasoilMG_FD_204469 | JGI IMG/M metagenome (GOLD analysis project Ga0315912, IMG submission 204469) | Garden soil microbial communities collected in Santa Monica, California, United States - V. faba soil | ecosystem: Environmental > Terrestrial > Soil > Garden | place: USA: California... | reverse complement strand
TGAAGGCGAAAGATGAAGCTACGTTCACGGACATCAATTGGTCCGGAAATCGTCTCACCTTCGCGATACATTCTTCCCTGAAACATCAGAATGGAATTACCTGCCAGATCCCTTATACCTACAATGGAAAAAATGTGACTGAAATTATCAGCAATGGTACGTCACAGTCCTTTGCGGTAAAGTCCATAAAAGGCTTTGACTATGCCTGGATAACAATCAAGCCCGGATCCAATTACAACGTTGAAGTAAGTTATTCGGATCAGTAATCATGTCCTCACCGAATGATCTTTCCTTACACCATCATGGTTTGGAACGTACATGTCGTGTATAAGACCATTCAATAGCCTGTTGTAATAGCTTCCTGTAATTGGCATTGGAATATGCGCTGGGTCCGTGGCCCAACTGGATGTACAATACCTCTGAGTTGCCATAATGATTAATCCACGCCAGGTAACGCATGCTTTTCGACAGTGATGTGCTTAGCAATGGTTTTACCGAAGGTAGTATTTCAGCATCACCATATGTCTCGTCTACTATCTCAAAATCATTTATGCCAGCAGTAACGGGATGCTTTCTGTCTTCAACTCTAACAGGCATAGTTACATCGTGTTCGTAATTCGCTTTCAATGTATCGCCCTTAACAAAAACGGGGCGGGTGTGATATTTTCCTCCAACGATATTGATAAATTCTCCCCAATTCTGATAAGACACCAGGGAATGATGGAGGAAGATCATCGCCTTTCCATTCTTCAATAAATTGATATAGGCCTGCTGTTCCGAAGGAAGAATGGAATCAAACATATCATAAAACACAAGCACATCATACTTGTCTATTGCTGTCGTAGCAATCAATGCATTCGCCTTTGGCTGGACAAGCGTATCATAGTGCACATTTGCCAAAGCATCAAAGACTCCGTAAAAGGGCACCTGCTCAAAACCATGCCCGCCGGTTATAATCAATACGTTTATCTTCTTTGTCTTTGAGAATGTGATTACAAATCCTGAACATAGCAAAAATAGGACTGCACCAATGCCCGTTAGAAAAATGATTCTGTTTTTCATAATTGATATAAATTCCTGTTATCTCTCCATGACAATGCCATCAAACTGTTCAAGCTTATCCAGTGTAAATTTTATGCGGCCATCTTCCCAGGTAAACTCAACGGGGCTTTCGCTAACCATAGAAAAGACTCTGGACGGCTTAAAATCGGATTGGATGTTGAAATTTAGTTTATAAACCGGTAGTGGCTGAAAGTAGGTATTGCCGCTGAAGCCGGTAAGATTTGTAAGGTGCAGGATCAATCCATCATTTGATGCGGAGCCAAAATTTGCCGGCACATTCTTCACAAACTTTTGAAGGATGACCTCAACGCGTTCGTGGACATCCGTTTCAATCAACCGATGCACGTCAGGAAAAACAAAGCTAATAACATCTAACAGGATATTTTTATGCTGCTCATAACCGTGAAGGTAGTACAGCTTCCCAAGGTTAATGGGCAAAAGCACGGATTTGCTATCGTTGTGTTCCTTTATCCCCATCGCGGAGTATCCCGTGGGTTCGTGTCCTCCGATAATTTCGGGTGGTCCCGGCCTTCCGGGGCTGAAAATGGCAAGCGCTGAAGTATCCGACCCGGAGAAATCAAACAAACCAAGATTGAATTTCCAGAACAACAATTTCTGCTGTGCGAAACTTTGGAATACTGCTTTGTTATCGGGATGGAGGTAGAAGCCGGCACCATCGTGATTCAGGTTCACTGCTCTTGCTCCGAATAATTTAAGTAATGCGTCTGGATTGTCCGAGAGCGACCGGTTTGTAGCAATGATGTTCGACCCTTTTTGCGAAGCATTGATTAATGCCTCAACACCTGCTGAATCCAGTCGGGGAATTTCAGGAAGTAAAATCACACGATAGCGTTCAAGGGTCTCCCTAAGATTTGCCAATTGACTGTCCTCGATGATATCAAATTGAATGTGCGCTTCCTTCAACATGAGCTGTATGCCCCGGTATTCCTGAGCAGCATCCCCACCCGGCCACGATCCCGGCGCTACAACCACTACCTCTGCAGGCGACGTATATCGGCCAAAATACGGTTCGAATTTTTTATGGTGAGCATAAATCTTTTTGAACACGCCATAGTTGCGTTCATCTTCATAGTCCTGGAAATCTCCCATCAGACTAAGATCAAGTCCGGAACCATTGGCTATGTTCTCGTATAGTCGTATAGACACTTCTTCAGGCTCAATGGCATTGTATCGCGATTGAAATGAGATCTGCTGAATACTGGCATTGCTTACAATGTGATCGGGATATGAGCTCATCGTACTGCTTACATTATCCGATGCGTTGTATGGCCAGTAGGGAAGGCTATTGGTTTGTGATTCGTGCCGAATGATGTCTACATATTTCTCCGAGTAGGTACAGATGGCAATATTGCTATCCTTCGATTTTACCAGTGTGTGCAGCCTGTGCATCAAATCCTCGGTCGTGAACGCCTTGAATTCCTCGTATTTCCGGAAAACGGGATCATTCTTATCTTCGACGAGAGGCAATTTCATGCCGTTGCTGAATGCTGCGAAACGTTTCTTCTCAAACTCATTCTGATCAATTCCATGATACTTGCCCACATAGGGGTTCCTTGTCTGATAGCCGGGCATGTTGAGGAATATCCCATCGATGGCATATCGTTCGATTACTTCACCGACAATATTAAACAGCTGCTCCTGTTCATAAGGGCCATTAATGGAGACCGCATACATGTCATCATTAATGATTCGTTCCCCTTGTGGGGAGAGGTAAAACCAATCGGGATGTTTTTCAAAAATGCTCTTGTGTGCCCGGCTAAAATCAAACCTCACGATAACCCGTATTCCCGCTGCGTGACATTTGGTAATCACATCCTGCAGCATGGTCTCCTCCATATACGGATTGGTATATTGAAATTCCAGCTGTGTTGGATAGAATGCCATTATACCTCCGGCATTGATAATTAATACGTTTGCCGAAAAATAATTTAAATCAGCCACCAGGGAATCAACATCCAGGCCCGCTTCGTAGGCTGGCAAATTGGTCTGAATCACCCGCAGGTTGTTCGCTTTCCACCAGGGCAGTGAGTCCGGCCAGTGAACAGCATCGCCAACAGTTTCCGACTGCTTGTTGGGTGAGCACTGAAATAAAAAGCCGGCGAGAAGGAAAGAACAAAGGATAAGGTCTTTTACTGTCATGGGAAGCATTGGGTTGACTGCAGCCAGAAAAGTAATGCTAAAAATAACAACGATCTAACAAAATTTGATGGGGTATTCCAAGAACGTTACCAAAGAGATACGGCTGTTCCTGACTTCTACAAACATCCCCTATTTTTTCGTTTGGGCAAGTGGAATACTCTTAGCTGTTTAATATCAGATTTGTCAGGGCTAAAATAACTCAGGAAACCACAAAATGTTTTGTGGTTTTCAGTTCGTTCGCCACGATATCTTCCAATACTTTCTTCTTTTCCATCATTTTCTTCAGCAAACAAATCTGGTTTCCTGCCCGGACCAGATTTTGATCTGAGTAGGTTGCACCATAGTATACATCGTCATTAAAATAGTCTGTTAGAAAACGAATCGCCTGCATGTAGATAAGGAACAAACCCGAGTAGAATATCAGTCCCTGCTCCTCAACCGTTAACTCATTTCTCATACATCTCAGATAGCCATCAACGATTGCCCGGAAAAAATCTTCGCGAACTTCTATCCTGGCGAAATCCTTTTCCTCCTCATTGGCCGGAGAAAGATACGTGCGCATCATATCCCCGATATCGCTGATAAAATATCCGGACATTACGGTATCAAGGTCAATAACACAAATCCCTTTGTCCTTATCGTCAAACAATACATTGCTGATTTTTGTATCATGATGGGTGACGCGGTGCTTCACGGATGCGCTTTGCCTGATCTTTTCGAACGAATCAAGAATATGCCTGTGATAGTTGATGTCCTTAATCAATTGCTCGCATTCCTTTATACGGGCGGCGTTGCCGAGTAGAAGTGATTGTTCAAATTGGTGATACCGCAAAGTAAGATTGTGAAAATCCGGTATCGTGAAATGTAGTCGCGAAGCATCAAAACCGGAAAGCAATTGTGTAAACTTTCCAAACTGAAATGCAGCCTCATAGGCCTGCCCGGGAGTGGTTACAACATTGATCGTGCGAGATCCCTTAATAAATGGATATAACCTGAAGTAACCTTCATGATTATCATGAACAATACCCTCATCGCGAAGTGTTTTCAGCGGCGCGACAAAGAGGTATCCCGGATTGGACTCCGCCAGATACTGCCTGAGCATACTGGTATTTTCCGTCAGCTCATAAGGCTTTTTGAAGACATTCGTATTGACTCGTTGCAGAATAAATTGCTCGGCAGCGCACGTGACTTTCCAGGTTCTGTTAATCAAGCCACTAACCAATGGCGCTACCTGGCAATCACTTGCCTGAATACCATATGCCTTGAGGATGGAGTCAATCATAATACGTACAGCGTCTTTTTTTAGTCAAATTTTGAAACACAATATAGGTAGTTACCCGATGACTTTGTCAATCTTTCCCGGTACCCCACTTCTACTCTCCTACATTTCAGCATTAATTCCGCTGTTTGTCAAGTCAATATAGTGGATTTGAAAAACTCAGATTCTTTTAATCAACTCAATGAGAAGGGCTGCAAGAGCTGGCTCTGCCTTTTCAGCAATTGTTATAATCTCAGGGAGACTTGCCGGCTTTAAGTTATCCGGGTCGCAGTCGTCCGTAAGAACAGAAATGGCACAGCATGGCATCCCCATATGATTAGCGACAATTACTTCCGGTACGGTGCTCATCCCTACCGCATCGGCGCCGATACGTTGAAGAAAGCGGTATTCCGCCCGTGTCTCCAGGTTAGGCCCCACGACACACGCATACACACCTTTGTGCAACTTGATACTTTTTTGCTCTGCAATCTCCAACAGTTGACTATTCAGCATCCGGGCATAGGGTTGGCTCATGTCCGGAAACCGTGGACCCAAAACATCCAGATTTTTGCCCCGCAGAGGATTGTCAGTCTGAAGGTTGATATGATCATCCAGCACCATCAGCTCACCGTTCTTCCAGTCGCGATTTAGATTACCCGCCGCGTTTGAGATGAGCAGATACTTTACACCAAGCAACTTCATTACCCGTACGGGGAGAGTAACTTGTTGCATACTATAGCCTTCATAATAGTGTGCACGACCGCGCATTGCCAGAATTTTTTTTCCATGAATTTCTCCATAGATCAATTCCCCGCTGTGAGACTCGACGGTTGAGACCGGAAAGTTCGGAATAGTTTCATATCCCAAAACCAGTGGATTCTGGATTTCACTTACGAATTTTTTGCCAAGTCCTGTTCCTAGGATAATTGCTATCTCCGGGTGAACAACCCCCCGGCCCCTGATATTATTTGCTGCTTCGGTCAACTGGTCAATCATGGCTGTAAGTTACAGGATCAACTATACATAACAGAAAAAGCCGGATAGATTTGTTGTCGCGCGGAGAGCCTATTGTAGCAATGTGCCATTCAAACGAAGCAGTTCCGTTTCGGCCAGCTTGGCAAGAAATCGCGCATTGATCAGGCGATTGTAGGCATCCGCGAGACTCTGTTGGGCGGTGCGCAATTCAATAAACGTAGTGGCTCCACGTTTAAAAGTCTCAAGAGTGATGTTCAGATTTTCCTTTGCCAGCAAGATATTTTCCTCTTCTATAAGTAACACCTTTTTTGCATTATCATAATTGACGTATGCATTCTTTACACCAACGTCCACTGTGATTTTCTGCTGTTCATATAAGAGAAATTGTCGGTCTACGTTGATACGGGCCTGCTGAATGTTTCGCCTGTTGATAAACCCGTTAACAATTGGAAAGCTGAGTGAGAAACCATAATTGAAACCAATGTTCTGGTTGAATAACGGTGTGAAATTATTGATTGCAAATGCATTTTCTGTCTTTGAATAATTATAGGAAGAATTAAAATTCAGGAAAGGATAGCGCTCTCCTTTTCGTTCCTTTAGTGAAAGTGCAGCGATTTCCAGGTCCTTCTTGGAAGACAACAAGCTGAAATTTGTGTTCTCGATATTTTCTGATATTGTTTCCTGTTTCAAATCAAGGTTAATATAAATCGAATCAGATACATCATAGGTTGTTGGCAATTGCATACTAACCAGTCCGTTCAATTGGTCTTTTAGTTGTAAGATTATTGCTTCCTGCTGAATAACAGAGGTACGCTGCGAATTCAAATCAACCTTTGCCTGAAGCAACTCAGGTTTAGCTCCGGTGCCCACTTCCAGCCTTCGGTCTGCGAGTCTTACCCGTTCCTCACTGACGTACATCTGCTCACGAATAGCATTAAGCTGTTGCTTTTGCCTTACGATGTTATAATAATTGTTGATTACCTGAGCGATGGTATTGATCATTTGATTTTTGACGTTCAGCTCACCCTGCTCTTCGATCTGTGCCAGCCTTTCAAGTGTTGCAAACATTCTGGCACCATCAAAAAGAAGCCAGGAAAGCTGAACAGAACCGCTGAGGTTGTTGGATTCTATTCCATTTCTTTCTACTTCGGTGTTATTGGCTAAAGTCTGTTTCTGATTATTTGTGTTCCAGGTTCGTGACCCCGATGAATTAATCACCGGAATAAATGCTCCCACCGAAAGTTTCTTATCAACGGCAGCGCTGGCTGCCGAATTCTGAAATACTCTGACATCGTAGTTCTTCTCCAATGCCAGGGCAACAACTTGTTCCAGAGATATTAATTCACTCTGGGCGTTTGTAACCTGAACAATAGAAGCTAAGGCTATTGCACACGCTAAAAAACTAAGCTTCATAAACCAGTTCGGGTTTTTTAGGTATTTCTTCACCAAAATCAACGTGTTTCCGCTGACGAGACAAATAGGTGTACATGGCGGGGATTACAAATAAGGTAAGAATAAGAGAAAACAAAATGCCGCCAACAATCACGATCCCTAACGGCTGACGACTTGAGGCAGCCGCACCGATAGATAGCGCTAATGGCAGAGATCCCAGGGCCATGGTTAGGCTTGTCATCAGGATGGGGCGCAAACGGAGCCGGGATGCTTCCAACACGGCATCCATTCTGGATAACCCTTCCTCTCGCTTTTGATTAGCGAATTCAACTATAAGAATACCATTCTTGGTTACAAGACCTATGAGCATGATCATTCCTATCTGAGAGAAAATATTCAAGGTCTGCCCGAATAAATGAAGAGCAAGGAACGCACCGGCAATCGCCAGTGGTACAGTAAACATTATGGTAAGCGGATCGATGAAGCTTTCAAACTGGGCCGCTAGAATCAGATAGATAAGTACCAGAGCCAGGACGAAAGCAAAAGCGGTATTACTGGAACTTTCCGCATAATCGCGCGATGTTCCTGTAAGCGAAGTCACAAACGTTTCGTCAAGCAGTTGTTCCTTAATTTCTTCCATGGCTTTTATTCCGTCGCCGATGGTCTTGCCCGGCGCCAACCCGGCGGATAGAGTACCGGACTTGTAACGGTTAAAGTGATATAAGGAAGGGGGCGTTGTTGATTCCTCAACAGAAACAAGGTTGTCAATGGATACTAGTTCTCCGGAACTGGTACGGACATACAGACTTTTCAGGTCATCCGGATCATCCCGGTTGATTCGCTGAACCTGCCCGATCACCTGGTATTGTTTTCCCTCCTTAATAAAATACCCAAAACGAAGGTTACTATATGCTAATTGTAACGTCTGTGCAATATCCTGCACACTAACACCCAGTTGAGTTGCTTTCAGCCGGTTAATCTGAACTCTTAATTCCGGCTTGTTAAATTTCAGATCGATGTCAGCGCCCTGAAGTGACGGATGATTATTAGCTGCTTCTAAAAATTTAGGAAGTACTGCTTTGAGTTTTTCAAAGTCATTATTCTGAATTACAAACTGTACCGGTAACCCACCCCTTCTGTTCACGGCGATGGTTTGCTCTTGTACCGGAAAGGCCCTCCCTTGAGGAAAACTTGCCAGGTTTTTGCTAACGGCGTCCACAATTTCCTGCTGCGACCTATCTCGTTCAGTCGGGTCTACAAGGGTGACACGAACGAATCCCGAATTCACGGACCCCGAACCCGTAAAGCCAGGGGCTGTGACCGAAAGTGCAGTTTTATGTTCTGGTACACTATCCATTATAAACTGTACCATCTGCTGAACATACTGATCCATGTAATCGTAGGAAGTTCCTTCAACAGCTGTAAGTTGCAACCTAAACTGGTTGCGATCCTCCATGGGAGCGAGCTCTGATTGAATGTTTGTCGCTATGAAATAAGCCGATGCAACACACAGGCCTACAATAATAAAAGATACCCAGCGATACCTCATAAAGGCTCCAAGCCATCGCTGATATCCACTTTCCATCCCTTTAAAGAATGGCTCCGTCACCCGATAGAACCATGAGTGTTCATGATGACTGCGTGTAAGTTTTACGCTTAGCACGGGGGTTAACGTAAGCGAAACAAAACAGGATATTAGCACCGCCCCAGCGACAACGATCCCAAATTCCCGGAACAATTGTCCTACAAATCCCTGCAGGAAAAGGATGGGAAGAAATACAACCGCGAGAGTGATGGAAGTGGAGATTACAGCAAAAAAGATTTCCTTTGATCCCTCCCGGGCTGCCTGATACTTGTTCATGCCCTGCTCGAGCTTCTTATAAATATTCTCCGTTACAACGATCCCATCGTCGACTACCAGGCCGGTGGCCAAAACAATACCCAACATAGTCAATACATTTATGGAAAAACCACATAGATACATGATGAAGAATGTGGCCAACAATGAAACTGGTATATCGATTAACGGACGTATAGCGATTATAAAGTCGCGGAAAAACAAATAGATTACGAGCACTACCAGCAAGAAGGAAATCACGAGCGTTTCTTCCACTTCGGAAATAGAACGTTTGATAAATGTTGTCTGATCCATAGCCACAGCGACCTTGATATCATCGGGAACATCCTTCTTTATTTGTTCCAGCCTTTTATAGAATTCATCCGAGATCTCGACATAGTTAGATCCGGGTAATGGATTAATAGCCAACCCAACCATAGGGATATTGCTCTCGCGTAAATCCGACTCTTCGTTCTCAGGACCCAGAAGAGCTTCTCCTACATCTCTTAATCGAATGTTTCCGGTTGGCGTTGATTTGACAATCACATTTTGAAAGTCTTCCTCGGAATAAAGCTTACCGAAAGTCCGCACCGTCAGTTCCGTGCTGTTTCCCGCGATTTTGCCGGATGGAAGTTCAACATTCTCCCTATTCAAGGCCATTTGAACATCCAGCGGAGTCAGACTATATGCACTAAGCTTGGCAGGATCTAACCATATACGCATAGCATATCTCTTTTCACCCCATACCCGTATGCTGCTTACGCCTGGAATAGTTTGCAATCTTTCTACAAGGGTGTTGTTAGCAAACTCAGTCAATTGGAGGGCATTCCGTGAATGGCTTTGAACCGTCATCGAAATAATAAAATCAGCATTAGCATCTGCTTTCTCAACAACCGGGGGGCTAGGCAGATCTTGCGGTAACGAGCGTATTGCTGCTGAAACTTTATCCCGAACATCGTTTGTTGCTGTTTCCAGGTTAACACCCAGCTCAAATTCAATATTTATGTTGCTATTCCCTACGCTGGAGGAGGACGTAATGTTCCTAACTCCCGGGATCCCATTAATTGACTTTTCAAGCGGTTCCGTTATCTGGGATTCTATAATGTCGGCGTTTGCTCCCGAATAACTTGTTCTCACGCTTACATTAGGGGGATCGATAGCCGGATAGTCGCGGATACCAAGAAAAGTAAAGCCGATTGCGCCAAAAAGGAGGAGGATGATATTCATCACGAAGGCAAGTACCGGCCTCCTAAGACTTAATTCTGAAATATTCATAACCTCAGTTTTTTAGTTCGTCAAGATTCTATTACTGGGAACTCACCCTGGCAATCCTGATTTTCGTGTTTGGCC
>Ga0315912_10006949_pt1 | contig 10034 bp, 7 predicted proteins | sample VfabasoilMG_FD_204469 | JGI IMG/M metagenome (GOLD analysis project Ga0315912, IMG submission 204469) | Garden soil microbial communities collected in Santa Monica, California, United States - V. faba soil | ecosystem: Environmental > Terrestrial > Soil > Garden | place: USA: California... | reverse complement strand
CGACGACGGCGACGTCCAGTTCGACGCCTGTGTGAGCGAGCAGCTCGAGGCCTACGCGTGTATTCTGCGGGACGCCCCCGACGACGCCCTCGAAGAGCCTTGCGAAACCTACTGCGGCGCGCAGGCCGCGGCCGCGTGCGAGATGTCCGAAGACGTGTCCGGTTGCGTGCTCGGCTGTACGGCGATCCCGACCATTTTGCCGACCTGCGAAGCCAGTTGGCGGAGCCTGCTCGAGTGCACCGCGGACGGGGAATTCACCTGCTCCGACGACGGCGAACCCACGGTGAGCGGCTGTGTCGCCGAGTACCTGACATTCTGGGCTTGCGCATATCCCGAGGTGGGTGACTAGCGCGCCACCAAGCGCAGCAGCCAGCGTGCGGCCTCCGGGAGCTGCTCGCGGCCGAGCGGCTCAACCAGCGGCTCGGGTGCGGACCTCGCTCGAGGCGCGCTCAGCCGGGACGCGGCCGGTGCTCTCGCGCGGTACCAGGCGCATGGCGTAGTCTCTGGCGGCGGGCTCGGCGGGGTCGCCCGCTTCGCCCGAACGGAGTTGACCGAGGACCAGCTCGCACGCGTCGATGCCCATCTGACGCAGGGGTTCGGCCATGGTGGTGAGGCCAGGCCAGTACAGTTCTGCCTCGGGCAATCCTTCGAACCCAGTGACGGAGAGCTGGTCGGGGATCACGACGCCCCGCTTTTGCACGGCGCGCATGAACCCGAGCGCCATCGTATCGTTGCCGAGTACGGCGGCGGTTGGTGCCGCGCTCGCCGCGAGCGACAGCCAGTAGCTCGCGTGATAGGCGCCCGCCGCCCCGTCCGAAGCGTCGGTGAAGTGCGCATCGGTGAGCGTCGCGCCGAGCGCGCGCAGACCTTCGACCAGGCCTGCCAGGCGTTCTTGCATGGTGAGCGAGTGCTCTCGGCCGCCGAAGAAGGCGACGCGCTGGTGACCCAGTGCGCCGAGGTGGCGGGCGAGCTCTCGCCCCGCCGCGCGGTTCTTCGCCGCGAGCGTCGTGGCCTCGGCCAAGTTCTGCTCGGGCGAGACACACGCGAAGGCGAGCCCCGCATTCTTGGCCGCGTCGACCAGCGCGCGCTCTTCGTCTGCTGGGCGCGCGAAGATGAGGCCGTCGACTCGGCGCTCACGGATCCAGGACCAGACCGAGCCGGGCTGGTATTGGCCTCGTGGCGACAGGCTTCCTAGAACTAGACTCGTGCGTTCGTCGGCGAGGCGCTCTTCGATACCGCCGAGCAACTCGGTGAACCACGCGCTCTGGCTCGTCTCGACGACGACGCCGATGATACCGGTGCGCCCGAGCTTCAAGTTGCGTGCGGTGAGCGACGGCGTGTAGCCCAGGTCACGGATCACTTGGCGGACGCGCGTCTTGACGGCGGGGCTGGCGTAGCCGCCGTTCAGGACGCGGGATACGGTGCTGGTGGCCACTTGGGCTTGCTCGGCTACCTGGGCGATCGTGGGTTTTTGGCGCATGGGGTCACATTCTTGCTAAGGGGACGAGCTCGAAAATGCTGGCGAAAGATCGACTGATGCAGCGCTTCGCGGCGCGCCCGGGGCTGGCAGCACGGCGGAGCTGCCCAAAAAGCACGCACTCGAAAAAAGTGTGATCGAACCCGCGATCTGCGGATCCAGCATCAACCAGGCCCTCGACGGCACCAACGCGCCGCGCTGCAGGGAGGGCGGGCTTGGCGGGCTCCGCCGGCCGCTGTCCGCTGGATTCGGTCGCGCACGACTCATGCTTGAGTTGGTCGTTTCATGGCGGCCCTGGGGTGCAGAAAAAAGCCGGCATGCTAGACATTCGCGTGCGGGAGACTCTGGTGAAACGGCGGATGGGAAACCAACGGTGGATCAAGGGGAATCTCGTGCGCGCTGCGGGGTGCTCGTTGTTCGCGTTCGGCGCTTCGGCGCTGAGTTGCTCCAACGACCCGGCGGTGGAGAAACCTGCCACGAGCTCGGCGTCGGGCGCGTCAACGGCGACAGGCGGCGCTAGTGACAGCAGTGGCACCGGGGGTAGCGGTACACAGGCCGGCAACTCGTCGACGGGCGGTGCGGGCGCGGCGGGCACGCCGGGCTTCGTGGTGCCCGAAGAGCCAGAGCTCTCGTTCGAGGGCACTCAGCTACCCGGTCTCGTGTTCACCGGTGACATCGATGCGGTGACCGACTTTGCTTTCGTGCCCGGCACGGACGACGAGCTATTGGTGCTGCAACACAGCGGACCGATCATCCACTACCAGCGAGCAGAGATGGGTGGCTTCGTCGAACGCGGGCGGGCGACGTTGGCGAGCCTGTTTCACGAGGAAGGCTGCGGGCTCCTGAGTCTGGCTTTCGATCCTGATTTCGAGAACAACCGGTTCATCTACTTGAGCCGTTGCAAAGAGCAAACAGTCTCCACGATCGCGCGCTTCGAGTTCGACGACATCGAGAACTTGGCCGAGACCGAGGTAGAGATCCTCTCGATCGAAGCGGAAGTCGCCGACGAAGACTGGCATCGCTTCGGCTCGATGGGGTTCGAGCCAGACGGCGAAACCATGTGGGCGCTGGTCGGCGATCTGTTTCTGCGGGAGCTCGCGCAAGACACCAGCGACAAGGCCGGCAATCTGTTGCGCTTCAAGCCGAATCGAGATCCCGCCGGTTCGGGCTACGTGCCGGCCGAGGGCAATGCCTTCGACTCTGCGGAGGAAGGCGATCCGAGCATCTATGCCTTCGGCTTCCGTTCGCCGTGGCGTGGGACGCGCGATCGCTTCGGCCGCTTTTGGGTCGGTGACGTCGGGCTCTACACCACGGAGGAGGTCAATCTGGTGTTGTCAGCCGGACAAAACTTCGGCTGGGATCACTCCGAGGGTCCGTGCGTGACCGACTGCGACGGCATGACCGAGCCGCTGGCGCATTACGGGCGCGTGAGCGACGAGCCCTACGTGCTCGACGATCCCATGACCGTGCCCTCCACGAAGCGCGCGATCTGGGTGGGTGAGGCGTATCATTCGGATCGCGATCGCTACTACGGGCTCTTCGACGATGCCGTGATTTTCGGTGACTTCTTCACGGGTTGGGTGCGTCGACTCGAAGTCGACGCCGAGGGGACGCTGGTCGGCGACGAGCTCGTGGGTCACTTGACGCAAGTCACGTCTTGGAAGACGGGACCGGACGGCTACATGTACCTCACGACCTCGCCCGGCGGTTTCTACCGCGCGGTTCAGGTCACCGAATCCGAGTGACCCTCACGGCACGCAGCGCACTCACAGCAGCGAGCGCGCTCACAGCACCAAGCGATAGCCGCGCCCACGTTCGGTAGCGATGGCAGCATCGAGCCCAGCGTCGCGCAGCTTGCGCCTGAGCTCGAACAGTTGGTTGCGCGCCGAACTTCCGTCGCCGAACGTGCCCAGCGCGTCGCGCACGATTTCGGGCGCGCTCACGACACGATCGCGGTTCAGCGCCAGGTACACCAGCACCTCGAATTCTGCTGGACGCAGCGCGACCCGCTGCTGATGCACGAACACCCGCCGCTGGATCAAGTCGATCGTGAGCGGTCCGAGTTCGAGCACGGTACGTGCTGGCCGCCGGAGGCCGGAGTCGAGCAATGGCACCTTCGCGGCATCCAATAGGCGCGTAGCCTGGGCGCAGAGCTCGCTCAGACCAGCGCGGTTACTGACGAACACGTCCGCACCATGGCACAAGAAGGCAGCGCGGTGTTCGGTGCCGCCCAGGCACAAGACCGCCCCCGCGAGCTGGGCCTTCAGCAGCAGCGTCTCGAAGCGCCCTGCGTCGTGGTCGACGAGCTCGGTATCGAGGATCAACAGCGCAGCATTGGTGTCTCGCGCCGCGGCCACGGCGGTGTGGGCCGACGCGCGCGTGACCACCCTCAGCGACTCGCGCCCCGCCCAGGTCACGAGCTCTTGCGGCAACGTGCGCGCGAGCGTCCCGCGCACTACCGTGCGGACGCTTGGAGCTGCCCGATGCGCAAACCGCTGTTGTTCGACCCCCATGGACCTGACCAGAACCGATTCCAGGAGCATTGCTCCGCCGGCCCGTTCAAGTCAACGCGCTCGCGGCGCTCGGCAACATGCCGCCGCGCGTGGGCCCGAGCCCGAGCCTTGGTTTTACGGACCCACCGGGTGCTCGGGCGTTCAGGCTCTCGACGGACGCACAGCCCCGATCACGTGGGATCGTCCGCGGCTTGCATCAGTGCCTCGATCTCGGCTTCGGTCGCCGCGGTGGCAGCTGTTTCGACCACCGGATCGTCGACCACGCCGAGCGCGCGAGCGAGGTGCAGGCGAGCATCGGCGTGCCGCACCTCGGCGCTTCGAACCAGCACATAGACGAAGGCGTCCTTGCGCTCGCTGAGCGGTCGCATCAGGTGGTAGTGCCGGTCGGTGGCCACGACGGTGTCCGCCACGTGCTCCTGGGCGGCGACCGCGTTCAAGCACTGGATATGGGCCCAGACGATGTCCGGATTCAGGCGCGCGCCGCGCTGTCCCAGGCAGCGCCCGGTGGCACGATCGATGACGGCAACGCCCTTCACGCCAGCCCCCAACATACAGCGGTCCATCAGCTCGCTATCTTCGATGCTCACCGGAATTTCGGAGACGAAGGCGGTTTCCCACATGTTCCGGGGAGCCTCGGGCCCCTTGCTCGGTGGGGGGGACGAGGCGCTCACGGTCTTCAGTTCTTCGGGGTCGACGAGCTCTTCCAGATCGAACAGCAGGTCTTCGGCGTAGCTGCGCACCGCCGGCAGGAACAGCCACTTGGGGTTGGAGAACTGGCGCATGCCGGCGATCTTGCGGCTGGTCCAAGCGAGCAGGCAGTCCCTGAGGCGCGCCCGGTCGACCAGGCCCCAGCGGACGAGCGTATCGCTCAGGCGCGCGCGAGTCCTCCGGCATTCTTCGACGACTTCGCGTGCGACGTCCGAATCGATGCCGCGTTCCGGGTCGAGGATGTCGAAGAGCCCGCTAGGATCGTCGGAGACGTGAGCCCAGGCTACCTTGCCGCGGTGCAGGAACACGCGCGCCGTCGTGTCCCGTTCGCGCAGCACGAGCTCGCCGTCCCCTTCAGCGGCGGCGTCGACCAGTGCCTGGAGCACCGCGCGTGCCTTGGGCTTACCCGGGGTGGGCCGGCGCGATGCCAACTTCAGGCGTGCGATCAGCAGATCGGGGGGCAGCGGCTTGGTCAACAGATCGTCGGCACCGACGCTCAGCCCCTCGATCACTTCGTCGCGCTTCGTCTTTGCAGTGATGAGCAGCACGTAGGGCTGGACCGCCAGCGGCTGTTTGCGCACCAGCCGGCAGACCTCCGTGCCGCTCATGGTGGGCATGACCCAATCCAGAATCAACACGTCCGGTGTGGGCTCGCCGAGCGCGAGCGCGAGCGCGCTTTCCCCGTCGGCCACCGTGACCACTTCATGTTGTGTGCGCGTCGTGATGACGTGTTCGACCAGGTGCCGGCTTACCGGATCATCATCGGCGACGACGATGCGCATTGTCATCGATGATACCACGGCATTCGTTTCGTTCGCGATCGCCCGTTCGGAAGCACACCCGAGGCTACCTGCTTCTACATTCGCTCACACGTTGTCGCTGCTGCGCGTCTTCGTCGCGCCGCGTCCCGCTCGTGAGCGAGCCGCTACCACAGGTGTGCGAGATCTCGACGAAGATCGGTATTTCAGGGACCGATCCATGCGAACGGGGTGGTGGCAAGGCCGTCCACGTTCTCGTCGACCAGCACGGGCTCCGTGAACCCCTGCCCGAGGTCGGTGAGCGCGTTGACGTAGAGTCCGCGGTCTTCGGCGAAGGCGAGCACGAGCCCTTCCTCTTGGGCGGTAAAGCGTGACAGTCGAATCGAACGGGTCACGGTTTCCTCGGATTCCTGCTCGAAGTTCATCGGCAGCGTCTCTTGTTGTGCCGTCCATTCGGTGTCCGGTCGCAGCACCGCCCAGCCGAGGGACGAGCGCGCGTCCTCGGCGCCATCGTAGTCGTTCGCATAGACGGTGATGGCTGCGTCACCCAGCCGTTGAATGTCAGCCTTCAGGCTTGCGGGTTCGAAGTTGGCGACCGCCGGCAGCGAGTTGTCCAAGCGTGTCTCTTCGACGAAGCCCCCGTCTTGCCACAGCACGGTGCCGAAGGAGGTGACAGTACCGGTAGCATCGAACAGCGCGCCCGCGATGCCGTAGGGCATGGTCCTGAGTTCGATCACCTGCGCATTGCCGTTCAGCGCGTTGGGGCGGAAGTCCTCGGGGAGCCACTCGCCGTCGGCCTCGCGCAGTCGATAGCCCACGCCGTCGTCCATGTCGTCGCCGCGCAGTGCAATCAGTTGCCCCTCGTAGTACGCGAAGTCGAACGACTCGGCGCCGAGGATGACGCCGTTGCGCACGAGCTCGTGGGGTGGTTCGAACTGCGAGCCGTCCCATTCCAGGGCGAAGAGGGAGTTTCGCATGCCGCCCTCCGCGCTAAAGCCGACCACGATCCGATCCGACGCCGAATCGGACACCGCGCGTACCCAGTTGATGGCGATGCCCGGCACCGCGGGCGCGAGGACCTTCCGGTCGGAAACGCTCCCTGCCTCGACGAGCTCGTAGCCGAGCTCGCCCCCTGGCAAGGCGTACACCAAAAGCGCGCGTCCGCTCTCTTGCTCGAACGCTACGTCGAAGGCGCGCGCCGTGAGGCAATTTTGGGGCTCGCCGATGCCCACGGTCTCGGCGAGCGCGGTCTCGGCGCCGAAGTGCCGGTAGAGCTGGAGGTCGCAGGTGTCGTCGCCGTCGCCCTGAAACGCGGCCACGGCCCAGTTGCGATCGGGGGCCAGGCGCGCTTCGACGAATGCGATCGTGTTTTCGGTGGCGGCCCACTCCGTCGGGACACCCAGCTTCACGCCATCCCACTCGGCCGAGTAGATGACGTCGTCCGTCGTGGCATACACCAGCGTCGTGGGAAGTTCGGAGCTGCCCCCGGTGCCCCCGGTGGTCGTCGTCGTGCTGCTGCTCGTGGAGCCGGTCGCGCTGGTGACACTCCCCGTCTCGGTTCCCGGTGCACCAGCGCCCACGCTGCCGGTGTCTCCGCTACCGCCGTTGCCACTGCCCTCGTTCCCGCCGATGCTTCCAGCGCCCGTAGCTCCGACACCACCCAGGGTCTGCCCGGTCACGCTCGTGCCGGTGTTGCTGGTGGTTTTTTGGCCGCCGCTCGCGGAGTGCGTGTCGTCGTCGCCGGCGACTTTGTCGAACGAATCGTCGGCGAGCTGTGGACAGCCGATCAGATACAGCGCTGCAGTCAGGGTCACCGCCACTCGCTTCGTGCGGAAACCGCTCGCTGAACGAAGCCTCTTGTGCTGCGTGCGCTGCAAACCAGTCGTGAGAGTGACCCGCCCTCACGGGGTTGGCAATGTAGGTGTTGTTCACCTTCTTGGTCGCCCCGGCTGTAAACTTCTAGGCTGAGAGCGTCGCTCTAGCGCAGGACGAGAAGCGTCGAGCTCATCGGGTTCCGAAAGCCCGTGTCTATCGTCTAACGCCAGCTCGGATCAGCGCGTGCGCGGCGCTTTTGCGGCAGGCGCTTTCAGCTGGAGGTCGAGCGTGGCCTCCACGCGCGCGATGCTGCCCAGATCCGCGTTCAATCCCGGGAAACTTTCGGGAATCGCGGCGGTGACAACGCACGCACTCAATGTTGGATCCGTCAATTCGCCCGCTGCACGCAGTTCGAGCGGATTGCCGAGCTTGTCGATGATGAAGCTGGCGTCGAGCTTGCCCCGCGTTTCCGGGTAGAGGCCGAGGTGTTGCTCATAGCAGCTCTCGGCCAGTTCCAGCCGCTCACGGATACGTTTCTCGACGCCCGCCTTGAACACGGCGACTTGCTCGGGCTGTGCGCTCGGCGCATCGCGGAAGACGAAGCGGAAGTCGGCCAGCGTCAGTGTGCCGCGACGCTCGCGAGCGCTGCGGGCGGTCGGTTCGGGCAACGGCACGCGGTGGAACTCGAAAGACCGATCAGGGTCCGTTGCCGTGCGCGCGAGCAGGAAGAGACCGCACCGGTCGTAGGTGCTTCGGCGCTTTCTGAGCTTGTATGAAAATCGGAGTTCCGTCTGCCGGTAGTGCGCGCTGAGGCCGCGCAAGCGGCAGGCGGCTTCAGCGCCCAGGAACGCGAGGTCGTGGTTCTTCGGCGCAGTGAGCGCGAGCAGTCGTTCGCAGGCCGCGAGGTCGTCCCGCTTGCAGGCCGTGCGCGCCTGATCGATCGCTCCGAGGCGCTCGGCCACTTCATCGGTGCACGCGCGCGCACGTCCCGGCTCGACGGAGCAAGCTTTCTCGTAAGCTCGTTTGGCCGACTCGCGCGCATCGAGCAGCCGGTAGTCGCCGAGCCTTTCGCACCCCTGCTTGTCCAGCTGGTCGCAGGCTCGGGAGAGCAGCTTCTCGTAGAGGCGCGCGTTCCCCATCCCGAGCTGGACACTGGCCTCTGCCGCGAGCATGCAGGCCCGCGGTTGCTTCGCCTCGCAGGCGCGCGTCAGCAGCGTCGTGCGCCGCGACGGATCTTTCTCGTGAACCGCCGCCATGCAGCCCGTTTGGCCGTAGACGCCGAGCTCGCAAGCGCGGGCGCAAGCGGTGCGGTCGCCGCTCGAGCAGCTTTTCTCGAAGTCGTCGCGCGCGGCGGGGCGCTGGCAGCTTGCGACGCACACGGAGAGCGCCAGCAACCACTCGACCCAAGCAGGCTGGTGAGGCTGGTGGCGCTTCGTCATCCGAGCTCGCGCCAACCTAGATCCGTTGCCACACCAGGGTGAAGTTGTTGGCGGGCATCCTGACGCTGTCGATCAAGTGGAAACCACGGTCTCGCGCGCACGCGCTCAGATCGTCGATGTCTCGCACTCCCCACTCGGGATTCTGGGCGCGCAGCGAAGCATCGAAATCGGCGTTGCTGACCGACGTGTGCTCGCCCGACTTTCGGTAGGGGCCGTAGGTGACGAGCAGCCGCCGAGGTGCGAGCAGTCGCTCGGCTCCCGCGAACAGCCCTGAAGCGACGCTCCAGGCGCTGATGTGCAAGAGGTTGGCCGAGAACAAGCCGTCAGCCGCGCCAATCGGCCAGCTCGGGGACGCGGCGTCGAGCCACACCGGCGGCTTGAGATTGGGCAGGCGAGCCTGCGCCACCCGCGCCGTGAGCACGTGCATCAACTCCGGGTCCTTCTCGCTGGGCTGCCACGTCACTCCGGGCAGCCCGGTGGCGAAGTGGACCGCGTGTTGCCCGGTGCCGGCAGCGATCTCGAGGATCAGGCCATGGTCGAACAGCTTGGACAGTACCTCGAGGATGGGCGCCTTGTTGCGTTCCGGAGCTGGCCACGTCGGGAGGCTAACGTCCATCGGCGGTTCAGGGTGTCGTCGGGGTGAATTTTGGCGCCGCGGGCGCCGCCGGTGCTGGCGCTGCCGAGCCACCGCTGGTGCTGGGCGACGACTTGGACTCGGGCTGTTTGCGCAGACCGATGTTGTACGTCGTCTCTTTACCGTCGAGGATGAGCTTGCGCGGATAGTAGCCATCCCGGATCAACACCAAGAGCTTGCGTTCGCCCGGGGCGATTTCGATCTCGTGGCCACCGCGGCCAACGAGTTTGCCCTTGTGATAGATCTCCGCGTCGGCGGGGTAGATGTTCACCTTCACGCGCATGAGCGCGCCCGGATCGGGAGCCGTGCTCGCCTCGGGGGCTGCGCTCGCCGCAGCCGTTGCCGAAGCGTCGGTGCCCTCGTCGGCGCCTGGTGCCTCGCCGGCGCCCTCCGGTAGGGCGGCTGCGCTGGCCTCGGGTGCTGCGCTCGCCGTCGCCGCCGGACTCGGGGTGGGCACGGCGGTCGTGGGCGCGTCAGGTGACGTCTGTTCCGGCCGTGCTGGCTTCGGGGTTGGCGCGTTCGCCGGATCGGGCTCGAGCGCGCTTTCGGCGCGGCCGATCGCGCGCTCGGTGCCGCTCGGGTTGCGCAGCGCGAGCCCGACGCCCGCGATGGCGACGGCCGCTGCCGCGAGCCCGTAGACCAGAGCCCCGCTCTTCTTTGGTTTCGCTGCCGCGGGTGCCGAGCTGTCGC
>Ga0315912_10006948_pt1 | contig 10034 bp, 6 predicted proteins | sample VfabasoilMG_FD_204469 | JGI IMG/M metagenome (GOLD analysis project Ga0315912, IMG submission 204469) | Garden soil microbial communities collected in Santa Monica, California, United States - V. faba soil | ecosystem: Environmental > Terrestrial > Soil > Garden | place: USA: California... | reverse complement strand
TGCCCGGCAGCTATCATGGCTCGGGCTGTACCCTGACTTCTGCCATCGCCGCCTGCATAGCGCATGGCTTGACCATGGAGGAGGCCATCCTTGAGGCACAGGAATACACCTGGCAATCGCTCAAGAATGCATTCCGTCCGGGCATGGGGCAATATATTCCGGACCGTATGTTCTGGGCGCACGAAGAAGATGAAGGCGAAAAAAATTAGGGGCTTATATGCCCTGACTCCTGACCTGGCGGATACCGAAAAGCTTTGCCAATTGGTAGAGGCCAGCTTGTTAGGTGGCGCGTCTGTCATCCAGTACCGCAACAAAACGGCTGACCATAACTTACGTGTCACGCAGGCCAGTGCGCTGTTAAATCTTTGTCGTCAGCGCAATGTACCTTTAATCATTAACGACCATATCCAGCTATGTCTGACCATTGATGCTGATGGCGTACACCTTGGAGGTAATGACGGCGACTTATTTGAAGCCCGACAACAACTGGGCGAGGATAAAATTCTGGGTGCTTCTTGTTACAATCGCTTTGAACTTGCGCAAATAGCAAAAGCAAAAGGCGCGAATTATGTGGCTTTTGGTGCCTGCTTTGCATCTGACACCAAACCCGGTGCTGTCAGTGCACCGCTAGAGTTAATCAGCCGCGCACAACAAGAACTGGATGTGCCCATAGTAGCCATCGGCGGTATTACGCTGGATAATGCTGCATTGGCTGTTAACGCGGGGGCAAGCAGTGTAGCGATAATCAGCGCTCTATTTGCTGCAAATGATATTAAGCAAACCGCGCAGCAATTTTCTAAATTGTTTCAATAAGTAATCTTTATGCCTTCTAAAAACGAGCAATTATTTAAAAAATCCCAGCGCCTTATCCCTGGCGGGGTCAATTCACCGGTGCGTGCCTTTAAGTCTGTCGGCGGCACACCGGTGTTTTTCAAGCGCGGACTCGGCTCCAGGCTTTGGGATGAAGACGACAAACAATACATCGATTATGTAGGCTCATGGGGGCCGATGATTCTTGGCCATGCGCATCTCGATGTCGTCGCAGCAGTACAAAAAACTGCAGCCAGTAGCCTGTCTTTCGGTGCCCCAACGGCGCTGGAGCTTGAGATGGCGGAATTGCTCACCAAGCTTGTGCCCAGCATCGAGCAAGTGCGCCTAGTCAGTTCCGGCACTGAAGCCACGATGAGCGCTATTCGCTTGGCACGAGGCTTCACCGGGCGCAGCAAAATTTTAAAATTTGAGGGCTGCTATCACGGTCATGCCGATGCTTTGCTGGTTAAGGCTGGCTCTGGCGCGCTGACATTCGGCCAACCCAGCTCGGCTGGCGTGCCTCTCGAAGTTGCGGCCCATACACTCACACTTTCCTATAACGACAGTGCAGCCGTTGAAGCACTGTTCAAGGAAATCGGCGATGAAATTGCCTGTGTGATCGTCGAGCCAGTGGCAGGCAATATGAACCTAATAACGCCGCAAAAAGGGTTTCTGGAAACCTTGCGCGCGCAATGCAGCAAATCTGGTGCAGTGCTCATTTTCGACGAAGTGATGACCGGTTTCCGTGTAGCACTAGGTGGCGCGCAACAGCTTTATGGCATCAGGCCGGATCTCACCACCTTGGGCAAAGTCATTGGGGGCGGCATGCCGGTTGGCGCTTTTGGTGGACGCAAGGACATTATGGCCTGCCTTGCACCTCTGGGGCCGGTTTATCAGGCAGGTACGCTATCGGGCAATCCTGTTGCGGTTGCGGCTGGTTTGGCTACGCTCAAGCTCATTCAGGCACCCGGTTTTTATGCCGCGTTAAATAAGGCCACTAAAAAAATGACTGATGGTTTGATGGCTGCCGCACGTCAAGCCGGGGTTAAATTCAGCGCACAAAACGTGGGGGGCATGTTTGGTGTGTACTTCTGCGCAACACCTCCCACCAGCTATGCCGAAGTCATGCAATGCGATAAGCAGGCTTTCAATCGCTTTTTCCATGCCATGCTGGACGAAGGCATATACCTTGCGCCGTCAGCTTTTGAGGCTGGATTCGTCTCCGCAGCCCATAACGATGAGGATATTGAAGCTACGCTGCAAGCCGCAAAAAAAGTATTTGCTAAAATTAATGGATAACATGCGTTTCGGTGAGTTTTGGGGCTTCGTTTGTCGTCGGCACTAGCCGATCAAGCTTCAAACTCGCCTTCATCAACATATTAGCCATACGCTGCACCACGTCGGGACATAAACGCAGGGACACGGCACCAATTTCAAATTCTACTACATTGCATTCTTTACAATAAATCAACCGCAATCCCATTGCATCCGCCAACACAACTTTTTCGCATAGTGTTTCGCTCATTGATAACCTCCTATCTTTATCAAATGATAATCATTCTCATTTAAGAAGTCAAAACCTGAATTTATATTTCTTAAATACTGCCTTTGCATTGAGCAAGCCCGCGTGAGTGGCGGTCTAAACGATTGAACTTGAAGTTATTTAACGGTAATATTGAAGGTTCCGCTAAATGTTTTGTGATTTAAAGAATATGTCCGCAATACGCGCGCCAATGCAACAAGGTTTATACAATCCGGCAAATGAGCATGATGCCTGTGGAGTCGGCTTTATTGCGCATATCAAAGGCCATAAAAGTCACGAAATAGTGAGCCAGGGATTGCAACTACTCACCAACCTGACCCATCGAGGCGCAACCGGCTACGATCCCAAGCTGGGTGACGGTGCCGGCATTTTGATCCAGATGCCCGATGTTTTTATGCGCAAAGAGGCACACAAGCTCAACATTACACTGCCAACAGTGGGTGATTATGCTTGTGGCACCGTATTTTTGCCGCAATCAAAAAATAATTGCAGCGCCTGCGAATCAATCATTGCCCGTATCGTTAAAGAAGAGGGGCAGGCTCTTCTGGGCTGGCGCGATTTGCCACGCGACAGCAGCAATATTGCCAATGCTGCCAAGGCAGTTGAGCCTGTCATGCGCCAGATATTCATTGCGCGCGGCGTTAGTGTTGCAGACCAAAACGCCTTTGAACGTAAATTATTCATCATCCGCAAGCGTATTGAGCATGCCGTTCGTGCACTCAAGTTGCAAGATGCTGCGCAGTTCTATATTCCTTCGCTTTCCTCTCGCACTATCGTGTACAAAGGCATGCTATTGGCCATGGAAGTCGGCACTTATTACCGCGACTTGCAGGATGAAACCATGATTTCTGCGCTCGCCCTGGTGCATCAGCGTTTCTCCACCAACACTTTCCCGGCTTGGGATCTAGCCCATCCGTTCCGCATGATTGCCCACAATGGCGAGATCAATACCATGCAGGGCAACGTAAACTGGATGGCTGCCCGCCACGCAGCCATGCGCTCAGCGCTGATAGGCGAGGATCTGGAAAAAGTATGGCCGCTGATTGTTGAAGGCCAATCCGATTCTGCCGCGTTTGATAACGCATTGGAATTGCTCGTCGCTGGCGGCTATTCACTGCCACACGCCATGATGATGCTGATTCCGGAAGCCTGGGGCGCTAAAGATAGTTTCGGCAACCCGATGATGGACGAAGAACGTCGCGCTTTTTACGAATACCATGCAGCATTAATGGAACCATGGGATGGTCCCGCCGCTGTCGCTTTCACTGATGGTCGCATGATAGGCGCAACGCTGGATCGCAATGGTTTGCGTCCCGCGCGCTACCTGATTACCAATGACAACTATGTAATGATGGCCTCGGAAATGGGCGTACTTACTTTCCCCCAGGAAAAAATTGTCAAGAAATGGCGTCTGCAGCCAGGCAAAATGTTGCTGATTGATACGGAGCAAGGTCGCATCATCGGTGATGCGGAGGTAAAGCAAGGCTTGGCGCAAGCCAAGCCATACCGCGACTGGATAGAAAAGTCCCGCTATTTCCTGGGTGATTTGCCAAAAGTAAATAGCAAATTTGAACTGAATATCGATTTGCTTGATGCTCAGCAAGCATTCGGCTACACGCAGGAAGATATCAAATTCATCCTGCAACCGATGATGACAGCGGGCGAAGAAGGCATAGGCTCGATGGGCAACGATAGCGCCTTGCCAGTACTCTCCAATAAACCCAAGCTGCTATATACCTACTTCAAGCAGTTATTTGCACAAGTGACCAATCCGCCGATTGACCCGATTCGTGAAGAATTAGTGATGTCCCTGGTGACTTTTATCGGCCCAAGACCAAACCTGCTTGGCATTGACGAAACCAATCCACCCTTGCGTTTGGAAGCCAGCCAACCAGTGTTGATGCCGGATGAACTGGAGCAGCTGAAAGCGATTGATACCCTTACACAAAGTCGCTATCGCTCACTGACTCTGGACATGACTTATCCCGCTAAATCGGGCAAACAAGGCATGGCTAGCGCTATTGAAGCTATGCGCAAAGCGGCCGAACAGGCCGTGAATGATGGCTTTAATCTGCTCATCTTGTCAGATCGTAATGTAAGTGCAGGCCGTTTGGCCATTCCGGCCTTGCTGGCTTGCGCCGCGACACATCAATCTCTGGTGCGTGCAGGTTTGCGCACCAATACCGGCCTGGTAGTTGATACCGGCTCTGCGCGCGAAGTGCACCACTTCGCCCTGCTTGCCGGTTACGGCGCTGAAGCGATCTGTCCTTGGCTGGCGTTCGAAACCATCAATAATATGGCCGGCAACAACGCAGAAGACGCCAGCAAGAAATTCGTCAAAGCCGTTGGCAAGGGGCTGTACAAAGTTATGTCCAAGATGGGCATTTCCACCTACCAATCTTATTGTGGCGCACAAATTTTCGAAGCTGTCGGCCTCAATAGCAGCTTTGTTGACCAGTATTTCACCGGCACCGCAACCAATATCGAAGGCATAGGCTTGGTCGAAGTAGCCGAAGAAGCATTGCGCCTGCATAACAGCGCCTTTAGTGAAGACCCTGTCTTGGTTGGCACACTGGACGCTGGCGGCGAGTACGCCTTCCGTATCCGTGGCGAAGAACACATGTGGACACCAGATTCCATCGCCAAACTGCAACACGCCACACGCACCAATGAGGTCAGCACTTACAAGGAATATGCCAAGCTGATTAACGACCAAAGCAAGCGTCACATGACGTTGCGCGGCTTATTCAAGATCAAGCAGGCAGGCGCGTCCGTTCCGCTGGAAGAGGTAGAACCAGCCAAAGAAATCGTCAAACGCTTTGCCACCGGCGCCATGTCGCTTGGCTCCATCTCTACCGAAGCGCATGCCACGCTAGCTATTGCCATGAACCGCATCGGCGGCAAATCCAACACCGGGGAGGGTGGTGAAGACCCCAAACGTTTTATCGCCATGACTAAAGATACCACCATGGCCGCCGTGATTGGCGCGAGCTCAATTGAAAGAAATATTCCGCTCAAAGCCGGCGATTCCATGCGTTCCCGCATCAAGCAGGTCGCTTCCGGGCGCTTTGGCGTCACCGCGGAATATCTCGCTTCGGCTGACCAGATCCAGATTAAGATGGCACAAGGCGCCAAACCCGGCGAGGGCGGCCAATTGCCCGGCCATAAGGTCAGTCCTTATATCGCCAAATTGCGTTTCTCAGTGCCTGGCGTGGGCCTGATTTCGCCGCCGCCGCACCACGATATTTATTCGATTGAAGATCTGGCACAACTGATTCACGACTTGAAAAACGCCAATCCAAAAGCCTCCATTTCAACCAAGCTGGTGTCCGAAACCGGCGTTGGCACGGTCGCAGCAGGCGTGACCAAGGCCAAGTCCGACCATATCACCATCGCCGGCCATGACGGCGGCACCGGCGCATCGCCCATATCCTCCATCAAGCACGCGGGCACACCATGGGAGCTGGGGCTTTCTGAAACACAGCAGACTTTGGTGCTAAATCAACTGCGCGGTCGCGTCGCGGTACAAGTTGACGGTCAGATGAAAACCGGGCGTGACGTATTGATAGGCGCATTACTGGGTGCAGATGAATTCGGTTTTGCCACGGCGCCGCTAGTGGTTGAAGGCTGCATCATGATGCGCAAGTGTCATCTGAACACCTGTCCGGTTGGTGTTGCCACGCAAGACCCTTTATTGCGTAAACGCTTTACCGGCCAGCCTGAACATGTGGTTAATTACTTTTTCTTTGTCGCTGAAGAAGTGCGCGAATTGATGGCCGATATGGGCATCCGCAAATTTGATGATTTGATCGGCCGCGCCGATTTGCTCGATATGCAGGCGGGTATTGAACACTGGAAAGCCAGGGGCCTTGATTTCAGCAAAATCTTCCACCAGCCCGATATGGATAAAACCGTGTCGCGCTACCACAATGAATCGCAGCAACATGGCCTGGAACGCGCACTGGATAACAAGCTGATTGAGCAAGCCAGACCAGCGCTGGAAAAGGGCGAGAAGGTTATCATCGAAACGCCCATCACCAATACCAACCGCACGGTCGGCACCATGCTGTCTAATCAGATCGCCGTACGCTATGGCCATACCGGTTTGCCAAATGACACTATCACAGTGAAACTTTCCGGCACGGCGGGCCAGAGTTTCGCCGCCTTCCTCGCGCACGGCATCACCTTTGAACTCACTGGTGAAGGCAACGATTACGTAGGCAAGGGCTTATGCGGCGGACGCATTGTCATCAAACCGCCGCAGGCATTCCGCGGCAAACCGGAAGAAAATATTATTGTTGGCAATACCGTGATGTACGGCGCTACAGTCGGCGAGAGCTATTTCCGTGGTGTCGCCGGTGAGCGCTTCTGCGTGCGCAACTCCGGTGCTTCGGCCGTGGTCGAGGGTGTGGGTAATCACGGCTGTGAATATATGACGGGCGGTACCGTTGTGGTCTTGGGCCTAACCGGGCTTAACTTCGCAGCGGGCATGTCCGGCGGCGTAGCTTATGTATATGACGAGGATGGCATGTTCGCCCAGCGTTGCAACCTGGGCATGGTGTCGCTGGAAAAAGTTGAGCATATCGACGATGTTCCGAAAAATGCCGTTCACCATCTCGACCAACCGGATGAAACCATACTCAAGCATTTGATTACCAGGCACGCCGCTTATACTGGTAGCGAACGGGCAGAAACCATACTGCGGCACTGGGATGAATACAGAAGCAAGTTCGTCAAAGTCATGCCGAATGAATATAAACGAGCATTGGTAGAGCTCTCGGAACAGAAAGTGTTGGAAGCGGCGTAATGGGAAAAATAACAGGGTTTTTAGAATTCGAGCGGTTATCAGAAGCCAGTCTTCCAGTTCCAGATAGAGTTAAAAACTATAAGGAATTCGTGCTGCGCCTGACGGACGACCAAGCCAAGGTGCAGGGTGCGCGCTGCATGGACTGCGGCATCCCGTTCTGCATCACCGGCTGCCCGGTCAACAACATCATTCCCGACTGGAATGATCTCGTCTACCAGCAAGACTGGAAGCGGGCTATAGACGTATTGCATTCCACCAACAACTTCCCGGAATTTACCGGCCGCATTTGCCCGGCGCCGTGTGAGGCGGCTTGCGTACTCAATATTAATGCCGACCCAGTCGGCATTAAATCTATCGAGCACGCCATTATTGATAAAGCCTGGGGAAATAACTGGGTCGTCCCGCAGCCACCTACCCACAAAACCGGTAAAAAAGTTGTGGTCGTCGGTTCCGGCCCCGCTGGCCTGGCAGCTGCACAGCAACTGGCACGCGCTGGCCACAACGTTGTAGTGCTGGAAAAACAAAACCGCATCGGCGGGTTACTGCGTTACGGCATCCCGGACTTCAAGATGGAAAAAATCCACATTGACCGCCGCATGGCACAGATGGAAGCCGAGGGCGTGGAATTTCGAGTAAATCAGAACGTGAGCGAAAACGTCAAGGCAGATGACCTGATGCGGGAATATGACGCTGTGATTCTAACTGGCGGTGCGGAAAAACCGCGCGATTTGCCCATTCCCGGACGCGAGCTGAATGGCGTGATGTTCGCCATGGACTTCCTCACCCCACAAAACATGGTGGTGGCTGGCGATACCGTTCCTAATCAGGTCAAGGCCACCGGCAAACATGTCATTGTCATTGGTGGTGGCGATACCGGTTCGGATTGCGTAGGCACTTCCAACCGTCACGGTGCGCTTTCTGTTACCCAGTTTGAATTGATGCCGCAACCGCCAGAACACGAAAACAAGCTGCTGACCTGGCCCAACTGGCCGCTCAAGATGCGCACTTCCAGCTCACATGAAGAGGGCGTGGAACGCGACTGGTCGATTACCACCAAGGAACTGATGGGTGAAAACGACAAGGTCAAGGCGCTCAAAGGCGCGCAAGTGGAATGGAAAGACGGCAAGATGCAGGAAGTCAATGGTACAGAATTCACCATTCCGGCAGACCTGGTGCTCTTGGCCATGGGCTTTGTCAGCCCCATGCAGAAAGTGCTGGATGCCTTTGGTATAGAAAAAGATGGGCGCGGTAACGCCAAGGCCACGACCGATGGTGAAGGCTGCTATGTAACTTCCAACCCGAAGATATTCGCTGCCGGCGACATGCGCCGCGGTCAATCGCTGGTGGTCTGGGCGATACGCGAAGGCCGCCAATGCGCGCGCGCTGTGGATGAATTCCTGATGGGCAGTAGCAACCTGCCGCGCTAGGCTTTAATTGTCACAAATATCCCACTTGGAAAACGATACCTTCTTGCGCGCTTTGCTGCGCCAGCCGACCGACTACACGCCGGTCTGGATGATGCGCCAGGCTGGGCGCTACCTGCCGGAATATCGTGAAACCCGTGCACGCGCCGGCAGCTTTCTGGGTCTTGCCAAAAATCCCGATTTCGCTACTGAAGTTACCTTGCAGCCATTGGCACGCTTTCCGCTCGATGCTGCCATTCTGTTCTCGGATATCCTCACCGTGCCGGATGCCATGGGACTCGGCCTGTATTTTGAAGATGGCGAGGGGCCGAAGTTTGAGCGTCCGCTACGTGAAGAATGGGAAATCCGCGACCTGACCGTGCCGGATATGGCGGGCCTGCAATACGTATTTGATGCCGTGAGCCAGATTCGTAAAGCCCTTAATGGCAGCGTGCCGCTGATTGGTTTCTCCGGCAGCCCGTGGACGCTGGCCTGCTACATGATAGAAGGCAAGGGCGGTACCGATTTCCTCAATATCAAAAAAATGGCTTACGAGCGGCCAGATCTGCTACACCATATCCTGGAAACCAACGCGCAGGCGGTGATTCTCTACCTCAACGCGCAGATCAAGGCCGGCGCGCAGGCGGTGATGATTTTTGATTCATGGGGCGGCGCACTGTCGCATGCGGCTTACCATGAATTTTCATTGCAATACATGCAGAAGATAGTCGCGGGCTTCACGCGTGAGCATGAAGGCCGCATTGTGCCCTGCACCGTATTTACCAAAGGCGGCGGTTTGTGGCTGGAGAGCATTGCCGATATTGGCGCCGATTGTGTAGGGCTGGATTGGACAGTGGATATAGGCGAAGCCAGGAAAAGAGTGGGTGACAAGGTGTCGCTACAAGGTAACCTCGACCCGGCAATATTGCTCTCAAACCCGACGGTGATCGAGCGCGAAGTCAGCGATATCCTGCAAAGTTATGGCAAAGGCGGTGGCCACGTGTTTAATCTTGGCCACGGCATTACACAATTGACGCCGCCGGAGAACGCGGCGGCGATGATCTCCGCAACACATAGCCTCAGCAGACAGTACCACCTCCAATAATCCTTTCAGCCTGCGGCAGTATTCGAAAGCGCTCTGAGGATGCCAGCTTTTTCGAGCCTATTTTGACTCACCAATTCAGATACGTCTGGTAACTGGATTCGGGCACTGGAAAGAAGTCCTGATAATGTCCAATTTAGCCTTCTTAGTTAGACAACGCATTCACTGGAAAGCCTTATTTGTGAAGCTTTTGAGTTTGGTTACTTACGTCAGGGACAAGCTTCTAGTGTGCGACAGTACTCCCGGTGGATACATTTCTTAATTGATCCAGCCCTTGTCTTAACCCTTTTGACCAGTAATCCGTGATCGGCTGCAAATCGGCCCATTTTAGACTTTTTATATCGTCCTTAAACATTACAGTCACTCCCA
>Ga0315912_10006947_pt1 | contig 10035 bp, 6 predicted proteins | sample VfabasoilMG_FD_204469 | JGI IMG/M metagenome (GOLD analysis project Ga0315912, IMG submission 204469) | Garden soil microbial communities collected in Santa Monica, California, United States - V. faba soil | ecosystem: Environmental > Terrestrial > Soil > Garden | place: USA: California... | reverse complement strand
GCCGAACATCGATCGCGTGGCCAGGGAGGGCATTCTCTTCACCGACTACTACGCCGAGCAGAGCTGCACGGCGGGGCGCTCGTCGTTCATCACGGGGCAGCACGGCCTGCGCACCGGGCTCACCAAGGTCGGTCTGCCGGGCTCCTCGCTCGGGCTGCAGAAGGCCGACCCGACCATCGCCGAGCTGCTGAAGGCCCTCGGCTACGCCACCGGGCAGTTCGGCAAGAACCACCTGGGCGATCGCAACGAGTTCCTGCCCACGGTGCACGGCTTCGACGAGTTCTACGGCAACCTCTACCACCTCAACGCCGAGGAGGAGCCGGAGCTGCGGGACTACCCCAAGGATCCCAAGTTCCACGAGAAGTACGGGCCGCGCGGCGTGCTCGACTGCAAGGCGAGCGCCACCGACGACCCGACCGAGGACCCGCGCTTCGGCCGCGTCGGCAAGCAGGTCATCAAGGACACCGGGCCGCTCACGCGCGAGCGCATGCTGACCATCGACGACGACATCGCGCAGCGCGCGGTCGACTTCATCCAGCGCCAGCATGCCGCGGACAAGCCCTTCTTCGTGTGGGTCAACTTCACCCACATGCACTTCCGCACGCACACCAAGGCCGGGAGCGAGGGCCAGGCGGGCCACTGGCAGAGCGCGTACCACGACACCATGATCGACCACGACAAGAACGTGGGCACGGTGCTCGACGCGCTCGACGCACTGGGCATCGCGGGCGACACCTTCGTGATGTACTCCACCGACAACGGCCCGCACATGAACAGCTGGCCGGACGCCGGCATGACGCCCTTCCGCAACGAGAAGAACTCCAACTGGGAGGGCGCCTATCGCGTGCCGGCCATGGTGCGCTGGCCGGGCAAGATCGCCGCCGGCCAGGTGTCCAACGAGATCGTCGGCCACCACGACTGGATGCCGACGCTGCTCTCGATGGCCGGCGAACCCGACGTCACGTCCAAGCTGGCGGCCGGCTACAAGCTGGGCGACATGACCTACAAGGTGCACCTCGACGGCTACGACCTGGTGCCCTACCTCACGGGCCAGGCGGAGAAGAGCCCGCGCGAGTCGTTCCTGTACTGCAACGACGACCAGCAGCTCACCGGCCTGCGCTACGACAACTGGAAGCTGGTCTTCATGGAGCAGCGCGCGCCCGGCACTTTGCGCGTCTGGGCCGAACCCTTCGTCACGCTGCGCGTGCCGAAGATCTTCAACCTGCGCACCGACCCCTACGAGCGCGCCGACATCACTTCCAACACCTACTACGACTGGCTCATCGACCACGCCTACCTGATGGTGCCGGCGCAGGACTACGTCGGGCAGTTCCTGATGACCTTCCGCGAGTTCCCGCAGCGCCAGAAGGCGGCCAGCTTCAACCTGGACGAGATCCTGGCGAACCTGAAGCAGGGCGTCGGGAAGTAGGGCGGAGCGGGCGGGCGCCCTGTCGCGGATGCGGCGGCCTCAGCGCGCCGCGATGCGCGCCACGGCGCACACGCAGTCCCCGATGCAGCGCGCGACGACGGCGATGTAGGTGGCCTCGGCGACCGTGCAGAAGAACGCCCGGCTCGTCGACCGGCGGACGTGGTAGCGCGGCGTGCCGCAGGACGCGAGCACGAGGAGCGCGAGCAGCAGGGGCGCGATGCGGGTCAGACGCCGAGGCATGCAGGCAGGATACCTCCGGCGAGGGCCGCTGGACGGAGGGCGGCGGGCGCAGGCTGGCAGCCGGCGGGTGGGGCGGCGGCGGGCGGCGATCGACGGGTAAGGCGGCGGCGGGCGGCGCCTCAGTCGAACAGCGCGACGCACCGCGGCAAATACACCAGCCCGCCGATCACGACGGCCCCGATCACGCAGAGCAGCACCGCTCCTGCCGCCGCGTCCTTGGCCTTGCCGGCCAGCGGGTGGAGTCCGGGCGACACCAGGTCCGTCAGGAACTCGAGCGCCGTGTTGAACGCCTCGGCCGTCCAGACCGCGGCCATGGCCAGGACGATCCAGGCCCAGTCCGACGCGGACAAGCCCACGATGAGGCCGGCCGCGACGACGAGCACGGTGGCTGCCGCATGGATCCGGGCGTTGATCTGGGTCGCCAGCAAGATCCGGATGCCGCGCAGCGCGCACCTCAAGCTGCGGATCCGACCGTGAAGGGTTGGAGGGTTCTGCGCGGCCATGACGGCATTGTCGCCTGGGGTAGGACAGGCGCCAGGTGGGACGTCCTACAGATGATCCTCGATGAAGCAGACGGAGTCGATCCTGTTGACCTCATGGGACCGCGAGAAGGACACGCCACCCGCGTGGTCGATCATGTGCTTCGCGAGTGCCGCGCCATGGGTGAGTACGGGGCGCTCACGATCTTTCATATCGAGGGCTCCGAGACGCCAACGGGTCGGGACCTCGCTGATGCGGTCTCGAACCCGGGGCTCGTCCAGTCCGGGCTGGTCCTTGAACGCCTGTGCTGCTCGGCGGCCGGCGCGCCGGCGCCGGTCCGTCCGCAGCGGCGTGTGAGACGGCAACGTCGGTTCACGGCGGCTGCCCCAGTACTTGGCGACGGCAACCAACCCATCGCGAGGACTCGCGAGCTCGACGGCCGAACCCGCGCTGATGCGGATCAGCTTGCCACCCCAATGCCGCGGTCCTCGATGCAGACTTCGTGATCGACTGGAAGCGGCCTGTTCAGGCCGCTGAGGATCGAGCACGACCCCACAACGTAGCGAGACGCGATGTGGCGGGACCGCAGTAGAACGCTGTGAGAAATGCGGGCTGGTGTGCCCCGTCCGTTCCCGACAAGGCTCTTGTTTCGCGATGCACCGCACTCGCGCGCCTCCGCCACGCGAGCCGCATGCACGAGGCCTGCGGACTCGCCGCTCCCCTGCAGCTCCCGCCGCGCCCCTACCTCAACACCGCCCCCGTGCCCGCCAGCGGCCCACTCCCCGCATCCGCCGGATCAGACCCGGCATCGAGCTCGTCGCGATCGAAGGCGCCGTCGCCGTCGCGGTCCACGCCGAGCCGCCACTCGCAGCCCTTCGGCACCACGGTGAAGGTCAGCTCGTTGCCGGGCCGCGTGCCGGCGGCGAGCGCGCCGGCGCTGCTCGTCTCGTCGCGGCGGTCCGACTGGAAGGTCTTGGCGCCGGCGTAGGTCCAGCCGCGCGCGAGGCCGGCGCTGCGGCCCTTGGCGATGAGCCCCACGTCGCCGGCCTCGGCCAGCGCGAGCATGGAGAGCAGCAGTTGCTCCTGCGCCGGCGTGATGCGGCCGCCGCCGAGCGTGACCTGCTTGCCCACCGCGGCGTGCGTGTCCTGGCTCTTGCTGCCCGGCGGCGCGAGCGGGTTGGTCTCGCTGCCGCTCGGCAGCCCCGAGCCGGAGAAGGCCAGCAGGAAGGCCACCACGTCGGCGATCTCCTGGTCGCTGGCCAGCCCGAAGGTGGGCTTGGAGAGGAAGCGGGCGATCGAGTCCACGCTGCCGTCGTGGATGAAGCCGAAACCGGCGCGGCTCGTCTGCACGGCCATGTCGAAGCCGACCTTCTCGTACAGGTTGCGCAGCTGCGGCGTCTTGATCGACTTGTTGGTGGTGGCGTCGATGCCCACGAGCGCGTGGTGGTGCTCGCCCAGCGGCCCGGGCGGCCAGGGCTGGAAGACGCCGTCCACGAAGCTGCCGTCCGGGCCCATGCCGGTGGGGAACGTGTGGCAGCTCACGCAGTCGACCTCGCCGCCGACGAGGCCGTTGGGCCCGCGGAAGAGCTTCATGCCCTTGACGGCGTCGCCCGTGCCGAGCGGCAGGCCCTCGGGCGCGAACTTGCCCGTGGTGAAGTGGCCTTCCAGGTCGACGCTGGTCGGCAGGCTGTTGTCGAAGTTGCGGTAGGGGTTGGGCGGGAAGTGCAGGCTGGCGAGGAAGTCCTCGAACTCCTGCATCTCGCTCGCGCTGAGCTGCTCGTCGTCGCCCTGCAGCGCCTCGAAGGCGCCGTTGAACTCCTCGAGACCGTCCTTGTCGCCGCGCCAGTGCAGCGGCTCGTTGCCGATGATGTCCTGCAGCGTCTGCGTGGTCATCGGCCCCTTCATGGGATGGAAGTCCTCCATGCCCTCGCTGAAGTCGGGGTTGCCGGCGCCGGGGTTCTGGTCGGCCACCGAGGCCATCTCGCCGGCCGGGTCGCCCAGGTCCCAGGCCAGGCGGTCCATGCGCGCGTCCACGTGGCAACTGGCGCAGGCCGCCTGCCCCAGGCCCGAGGTGGCGTGCGTGTCGTACAGGTGCCGGCGTCCGCGGCGCACGGCGAGCGTCGTCGCGTCGTGGAACTTCACGCGGAAGAGCTGCTTGTGCTGCGCCAGGTCGATCACCGAGACGGAGGCGTCGAACTTGTTGAGCACGAAGCCGCGCCCCTTCGCCTCCTGCAGCACGATGCCCGTCGGGCCGTTGCCGACGCCGATGGGAGGTGCGAGCCGGCTCCCGTCGGGCGCGATGACGACCACGTTCGAGCTGCCCATGCCGGTCACCCAGGCAGCGGTGCCCGCCGCGTTGAACGCGATGCCGCGCGGGTCGCCGAGCGAGAGGTCGCGCAGCTCCTGTTGCACCGTCGACGTGCTGTAGTCGAGGTGCCCGTTGAGGTCGAAGAGGGCCTTGCGGCCGGCGGCCGCGGGCACGCGCGCGCCGAGCACGCGCACGAAGGTGCCGCGCACGTTGGGCAGGAAGCGCACCTCGTTGGTGGCGTCGGTACCGACCACCGTGAGGTCGCCGCTGGCCGGGTTCACGCCCAGCGCCATGACGAGGTTCATGAGCCGGTCGACCCAGCTCACGGACAGCGTGGCGGTGTCGATGCGCGCCACGTCGCGGTCGAGCAGGCGCCAGCCCGGGGGGCGCCCGCTGAGGCGCGCGTCGGGGCCGCTCACGAGGCTGGTCCAGTCGGTGCCGGCGTCATCCAGCCAGCTGCCGTCCTCGGTCTGGCGCACCACCAGCCCCACGGCGGGCGGCGTCGGCAGCCCGGGCGCGATGGCCGGCGCGAAGAGTTCGCCCTCGTTCGGCGGCGGGTTGGTGCCGCCGTAGGGTCCGAGCGCCTCGCTCACCGCGTTGGGCGGGAAGCCGCCGCCCTCGGTGCTGCCGCCGCCCAGGATGGTGGTGCCGTTGCCCGACTCGAAGATGCCCACGTACACCGTGTTCCCGTCGGGGCTCACGGCCAGCGCGCGCGGCTCCTCCGCGACGATCTTGATGCGCTGCGGCGGCGCGTCCAGGTTGCTCGGGTCGAACACCAGCACGGTGTTGGCCTGGCTGCAGCTGACGAAGGCGCGCTGCGGGCTGCCCGCGAAGACCACGTCGGCCGGTTCGTCGTCCGTGGTCAGCGTGGCGCGCACGCGGCCGCTCGGCAGGTCGACGACGCTCACGCTGTCGGAGATGTGGTTCACGACCCAGGCCTCGGTGTTGCCGCGCGCGCGCACCGACACCGGATCGAGACCCACCGGCACCGACTGCAGGTAGGCCAGCTTGGTCTGGCTCGCGTCCACCACCTCGAGCCGCGCGTCGGCCGTGTTCACCGCCAGCAGCAGCAGCCCGTCGGCCGTGAGATCGAGCGGGTGCACGTGCGGCGACTCCCAGTTCACGAAGTCCGGCAGCAGTTCGTTCGGCGGCGCGACCGGCGGCGAGACCTCGGGGCGGGCATCGAGCTGCGCCGGCACCGGGAGCGTGCAGCACACGGCGAAGGCGAGCGCCCTGGAGGCGGGGGCGAGCCGCAGGATCCACGGCCGGCCGGGAACGAACGTGGCCGCGTCGGGCGCGGAGGCGAGGCGGGGCGTCATGTGAGGGGGCGGGACGCCGCGGCCGCGGGCCGGGCGCCCCCTGGTCGAGGGGCAGGGTGTGCATCAGGCTGGTGCGACGCCGGAGTCGCGCGCGGACCACCCCTGCCCGAGGGCAGGGGCCGGAGGGCTCGCGCGCGGCCGGTGCGGAAATCTACCCCGTGATCACCTGGGGTGTGCCCGCTTTCCCCGGGAAGGGGCCGGACGCCCGCCTGGGATGCGCCCTGGGGGCACGGGGTGGGGGTCGCTCAGTCGTCGCCGACGGGGCCTCAGGGGCAGTCGCTGCCGGCGCTGCCGCTCGTCGCCACGTCGTCTTCCGGCACGTGGAGCAGCCCATCGCCGCCGAGATCGACCAGGCTGAGCGTCCAGCAGTGCGCCGGCAGCCCGGAGGCCGGCGCCTGGAAGTGCGCTTCGCCCTGCGCGTCGGTGAGGCGCTCCTGGCGCATCGAGGTCGTGCCGCTCCAAGCCGCGCTCACCAGCGCGCCGGCCACCGGCTGGCCCTGTTCGTCCTCGACGCGCACGGTGGCAGTCGCCACGTGCTTCTGGCCCGCGCTCTGGGCGCGCACACCACTGGCGCCGCCCGCCGGCTGCGGCCCGACCACGTGGCTCGTCACGTCCACGTCCAGGGCCGCCACGTGCACCGGCACGAGGGCGCCCGGGATGCTGAGCGGATCGGCCGGGTCGCTGCCGGCGTCCAGCTCGTCGCGGTCGAAGTGCGTGTCGAGGTCGCGGTCGATGCCCAGGCGCAGACCCGTGCCGCGCGGCACCACGCTGTACGTGAGCTCGCTGCCGGGCGAGGCCAGGGCCTGCAACGCCGCGCTGCTGAGAGTCTCGGCGCTGCGGTCCGACTGGTACTGGCCGCCGCCCAGGTACAGGTACCCGCGCGACTGCCCGCCCTGCCGGCCCTTCACGATGACGTCCACCTTCAGCGCGTTGGCGAGCGTGTGCATGCTGCCGATGAGCGTGAGCTGCCCCGGCGCCGGACTGCCGGCCGAGACGAGCGTCGTCTGGCGGCCCACGGCGGCGTGGCTGTCCCGGCTGGCCGTGCCCGGCGGCTCGAGCAGGCCGGTCGGGCTGCCCGAGGGCAGGTCGGAGCCGGAGAACGCCAGCATGAAGGCCACCATGTTGGCCACCTGCGTGTTGTTCGTCAGGTTGAACACGGGCTCGGAGATGAAGCGCTGGATGGTGTCCACGGCGCCGTCGTGCACGAAGCCGGCTCCGCGCGTGTTCAGCTGCTGCGTCATGTCGAAGCCGAGCTTTTCGTACAGGTTGCGCAGCTGCGGCACCTTCATCGAGACGTTGGTCGTGCCGTCGATGTTCACGAGCGCGTGGTGCCGCTCGCCGTTGGGGCCGGCGGCGATGGGCTGGTAGACGAAGGCGCCGTTGAGCAGCGTGTCCGTGCCGAGGCCGCTGGGCATCGCGTGGCAGGTGGAGCAGGCCACCGCGCCGCCGTCGAGCAGGTTCGGCGGGCGGAAGAGCGCCAGCCCCTGCACCGCGTTCCCGGTGCCGAGCGGCAGCCCTGCCGGCCCGAAGTCGCCCGTGGTGAAGAAGCCCGTGAGCGGCAGGCTCGTGGGCAGGCTGTTGTCGAAGTTGCGGTAGGGGTTGGGCGGGAAGGTGAGCGTGGCCAGGAAGTCCTCGAACTCCTGCATGTCGCCGGCGCTCGGCGGCGCGTCGTCGCCCTGCAGCCCGACGAAGGCGCCCGAGAAGGCCTCCAGCCCGGTGCGGTCGCCGCGCCAATGGTGCGGCTCCTTGCCGACGATGTCCTGCAGCGTCTGCGTCGTCATGGGTCCCTTCATGGGATGCCAGTCGGGGAACGGCCCGAGCAGCAGCGGCACGCCGGCGGCCAGGTTCGAGCCGGCCACCGAGAGCATCGCGCCCGCCGGGTCGCCGAGGTCCCAGGCCAGCGCGTCGAGGCGCGCGTCCACGTGGCAGCTCGCGCAGGCCACCTGCCCGAGGCCCGAGTTGCGGTGCGTGTCGTACAGGTGCTTGCGCCCGATCTTCACCGCGGGCGGCGAGGCGTCGTGCAGCGGCACGCGCCCGAGCTCGGTCTGCGTGTCGACGGCCAGCACCGAGAGCGTGGCCTCGAACTTGTTGAGCACGTAGGCGCGGTTGCGGGCCTCGTGCAGCACGATGCCCGTGGGTCCCTCGCCCACCTCGATCGTGGGCTGCAGGCCGGCGCGGGCGCCGTTGCCGTCCACGATGACCACGTTGTTGCTGCCCATGCCGGTGATCCATGCGCGCGTGCCGGCGTCGTTCCAGGCCACGCCGCGCGGGTCGCCGAGCGAGAGGTCGCGCTGCGCCTGGCTCACGTTGCCCGTGGCGTAGGTGAGGTGGCCGTTGAGGTCGACGACGGTGCTCGTCGGCCCGGCCGGATCCACGAGCGCGCACTCCACGCGCACGAAGGTGCCCGTGAGGTTGGGCTCGAAGCGGATCTCGTTTGTGGCCTCCGTGCCGACCACCGCCAGGCGCCCCGTGCCCGGCCGCACGTCGAGCGCCATGACGAGGTTCATGAGCCGGTCGACGTAGGTCAGCGCAAGCGTCGAGGCGTCGATCACCGCCACGTCGTGGTCGGGCAGGTTCCAGCCGACCGGCCGCCCGCTCTTGGCGGCCTGCGCGCCTGACACAAGCGAGGTCCAGTTGCCGCCGTTGTCATCCATCCACTGCCCGGCCGCGTTCTTCTTGACGATGAGGCTCACGCCGGGAGGCGCGGGGTTGCCCGGCGTCTTGGGCGGGTCGAAGGCGGCGCCGGCATTGGGCGGCGGGTTCGTGCCGCCGTAGGGGCCGGCCGGGTCGTTCACGACGTTGGGCGGGAAGCCGCCGCCGCCCATGGCCAGGCCGCCCCCGAGCACCGTCGAGCCGTTGCCCGACTCGAAGATCGCCGCGTACACGGTGTTGCCGTCGGGGCTCACGGCCAGCGCGCGCGGGTCCTCACCGAAGATCGCCACGCGCAGCGGCGCCGCGGAGAGGGCCGTCGGGTCGAAGACGAGCACGCTGTTGGCCTGGCTGCAGCTGACGAAGGCGCGCTGCGGTGTTCCGGCGAAGACGACGTCGGCCGGCTCGTCCTCGGTGGCCAGCGTGGCGCGCACGCGGCCCGTCGCCAGGTCGATGACGCTCACACTGTCCGAGATGTGGTTCACGACCCAGGCCTCGCCGTGGGGGCGGGGGCCGCACCACCCCAGGGGCGGGCCAGCCCGCCCCGAGCCCAGACGCCCCCCGAGGGAGGCCGGCACGGCGACGACCTCGAGCTGCGCGTCCGGCGTGTTCACCGCCAGCAGGGTCGTGCCGTCGGGCGTCAGGTCGAGCGGGTGGACGTGGGGCGACTCCCAGTTGACGAAGCCCTGGGCGGAGAGCGGGGCGGCGAGCGCCAGGGACGAGAGCAGGGCCGTCGGCAGCAGGGCCGCGCGCAGTGACTCCAGCATGGGGAGGCAGCTCACGGAGGGGGAGAGGGGGGTGGAGGCGGGAGAGGGCTGCGGCGTGCGAGCAGCGGTGGTGCGTCGGAGTCGCACGGCGAGCGCCCGGCCGGCAGGATACCGCCGGGTCGCGACTTCGGGGGCCGCGTCCGGCCGGCAGTCGTTACCATGCCCCGCCATGGCACGCTGCAAGCACTGTTCGAAGGGCGGTCTGTTCCAGAAGGTCGACAAGGAGGGGCTCTGCGGCAGCTGCGCCCCGACCGTGCGGCCGGACATCGACAAGCACAGCAACGTCATCTACGAGTCCATGGGCGTCTTCGAGCGCGCGCAGGGCTTCGACGCCAAGCTGGCCGCGATCGACACCCTGCTCGCCTCGGCCCGGCACCTGCAGCAGTACGAGGCCAAGGGCATCGCCACGTGCAACCCGGCGCCGACTCCCGTGCTGGCCGAGTACGGCGGCTTCCGCGACGAGCTGCTGGCCAGCCGGCGCGGCTGAGGCCGGCGCGCGCATGGCCGGCGACCACGAACACACGCCGGAAGCCATCGCCACGCGCCTGCTGGCCGGCCCCGGCATCAGCTACCTGCGCGACTGGGTCTACGGCGGCATCGACGGCGCCGTGACCACCTTCGCCGTGGTGGCGGGCGTCGAGGGCGCCGTGCTGCCCACCGGCGTGATCGTCGTGCTGGGCCTGGCCAACCTGGTCGGCGACGGCTTCTCGATGGCCGCCAGCAACTTCTCCGGCACGCGCACCGAGCAGCACGAGCGCGCGCACTACGAAGCCATGGAGCGCAGCCACATCGCGCGCCACCCCGAGGGCGAGCGCGAGGAGGTGCGGCAGATCTTCGCCCGCA
>Ga0315912_10006946_pt1 | contig 10036 bp, 8 predicted proteins | sample VfabasoilMG_FD_204469 | JGI IMG/M metagenome (GOLD analysis project Ga0315912, IMG submission 204469) | Garden soil microbial communities collected in Santa Monica, California, United States - V. faba soil | ecosystem: Environmental > Terrestrial > Soil > Garden | place: USA: California... | reverse complement strand
CACCACGCTGAAGTGGTTCAGGCCGGGCATCTCGAGGTGGCTTTTCACCTGCGGCTTCCACGCCTCGGCGATGACGCGCGACTGGCGCACGAATTCCGACGACTCCTTCGCGCCGACCGCGACGATGAGCGGCGCCTCGATCGTGGGCTTGCGGTCGTGGAGATTGAGGCGCTTCACCTGTTCCGCGTCGAGGTTGAAGTCCGAGTTGCCGCTGAAGAGGGGCAACGGCTCGAAGTCGAAGAGTCCCGAAATCGGCACGCCGCCCACGATGCGATCGATGTCGAACAGGAGGGCATCGCGCGGCGCCGCGAAGAGGGCGCCCGTGAGATGTCCTCCCGCGGAATGACCGCCCACCACGACGCGCCCGGTGCCGACTTCATGGCGCGGCCCGTTCGCGAAGAGCCAGTTCGTCGCCGCGATGATGTCCTCCACGATGTCTTCGATCCGCACGGCCGGGCAGAGGCGATAGTTCGGCAGGGCGACGCTCACGCCCGCCGCGACCCACGAGGCAGCGAGCCACGAGAAGAACCGCTTGTCGAGGGAGCGCCAGTACCCGCCATGGATGAAGACGAGCGTATGCGGGCTGCCCGGCGCCGCGAAGAGATCGATGCGCTGGCGGGGATCAGTCCCGTAAGGGAGGTCGATCTTGCCGGCAAGGGTTTCCCTCACGAACTCGGAGTCGCTCTCCCAGCGCGCGAAGTAGGAAGGATGTTCCGGGACGAGCGCGCGGTTGTTGTATTCGCGCTCGACGAAGGGCTGGGCAAACGCCATGGGGCCACACTTTATTCCAACCGCGGTCCGTTCGCAGCATCCCCGGGGCCCGTCGAATGCCGGAAGACCTTGTGAGCGCGCGAGGGCCAGCTTAGACTGGGGTCCTAGTTACCTGTCCCCATTGAACGGGGACCCCAGGATGGATGGATTGGAGATCCTCGATCGCGCCGAGCGCCTCGGGCGCCACAGCGATTCGAGCGAACACTACACGCGCACGTTCCTCACGCCCGCGCATCGCGCCGCGGCGGCGCAGCTCGCCGACTGGATGCGGGAGGCGGGGATGGCGGTGCGCACCGACGCCGTGGGCAACGTCATCGGGCGCTACGAGGGCGCCTCCGAAGGCGCGAGGACGCTCGTGATGGGCTCCCACTTCGACTCCGTGCGCAACGGCGGCAAGTACGACGGCGTGCTCGGGATCCTCGTGCCGATCGCGTGCGTTCATGAGCTGAATTCGCGCGGCGAGCGCCTCGAGGTTGCGATCGAGGTGGTGGGCTTCTCGGACGAGGAGGGCGCCCGCTTCTCGACGAGCTTCCTGTCGAGCCGCGCGCTCGTGGGCCGCTTCGATTCGTCGGTCGTGGGCAACCAGGACGCCGACGGGGTCACCCTGGCCCGCGCGATGCGCGACGCGGGGCTGGATCCCGACGAGATCCGCTCGGCCGCCCTCGATCCCGCGACCCTGGCCGGGTTCGTCGAGCTGCACATCGAGCAGGGTCCGGTGCTCCTCGACGCCGGTGAAGCGCTCGGCGTCGTGACCGCCATCGCGAGCGGCATTCGCTACCTCGTGCGCGTGAAGGGCGAGGCGGGACACGCGGGCACGGTCCCGATGGCTCGCCGGCGCGATGCGCTCGCAGCCGCCGCCGAGATGGTGCTCGCGGTCGAGAAGCAATGCGCCGCGGTCGATTCGGCCGTCGGCACCGTCGGCATCCTCAAGGTGAAGGACGGCACGGGCAACGTCATTCCGGGGGAAGTCGAGTTCACCGTGGACATCCGGGCGCCCGACGATGCGCGCCGGCACGAAGCGGAGGACGCCGTCGTGAAGCAGCTCGAACGCGTGGCGAAGCGCCGCGGCGTGGACATGGAGGTGGTCCGCGGTCCGCACGATGTCGCCGGCGTTCCCTGTGCTCCATGGCTGCAGGAGCGCCTCGCCGAGAGCATCTCGCGCTGCGTGGGGCACGAAGCGCCGCGGCTGCCGAGCGGCGCAGGCCACGACGCGATGATGCTCGCGAACGTGACCGACGTTGCCATGATGTTCGTGCGATGCGGCGCGGGCGGCGTGAGCCACAACCCCGCAGAGACGGTGACCTCCGAGGATGCCGGCCTGGCGGCCGCCGCCCTGCTGGATTTCCTGCGGAATTTCGAGCCGCGCGCCTGATAAGACCCGGTCTTGGGGCGGCGCCGGGGGGAAGATTGCCACGCTGCAGTGCGGAATATTCACGCTTTTGGGCCCCAACCCGCGTGCTATTGTGGTCGCGGTATCGAAGGACCCCATCAGGAGACGAAACGTGACGACCAAAGATTCGAAGCCCGAAGGCGAGCTCAGCGAAAAACAACTCGACGGCATCGCCGGCGGCCAGGAAGTTCGGAAGATGGAGACCATCGTCGTGACGGCGAAGCGCGAGAAGCCGGCGAACGAGCAGGTCGTGAAGATGGAGAAGATCACCGTGACGGCGAAGCGCGATACGAATGCCGCCACGCAGGTCGCCTCCGCCGACACCAGCAACAAGAAGAACTAGAACCGGGATCTGTCCCCAGTCTGCCGGGCCAGCAGCTCCGCGAAAAGGCCCGGCTCCCCGGCGAGTTGCGGGAAGGTTCCTTCCTGCACGATTCGCCCGCGGTCGAGGACCACGATGCGGTCCGCATCGCGCACCGTGCTCAGGCGGTGCGCGATCAGCAACCGGGTCGCATCCAGCCTCCCCAGCGCATCCAGCACGATCCCCTGCGAAACGTTGTCGAGCGCGCTCGTCGCCTCGTCGAGGAGCAGTATCGGCGGCGACGACACGAGCGCTCGCGCGATGAGCACGCGCTGCCGCTGTCCGCCCGATAGCGTGCTCAAGCCTTCGCTCACCATCGTGTACATGCCCATGGGCATCGCCGCGATGTCTTCGGCAAGACCGGCCGCCCGCGCCGCTTCCCACGCCGCTTCCACCGGCAGGTTCGCCGCGCCCACGATGTTCGTATAGAGGTCGCCCGCCCACAGCCGACCGCCCTGGAGCACGGTGCCGACGCGCCGGCGGAGGTGCGCGAGGTGAAGGGTCGAGAGATCCTCGCCATCGAAGAGGACGCGGCCATCGCGCGGGGACTCGAAGCCCAGCAGCAGCCGGATCAGCGTGGACTTCCCGGAGCCGCTCGGACCCACAAGGGCAACGAATTCGCCCTTGCGGATATCGAGATCGATTCCGTGCAGCACGTCCTCGCCATCCGGATAGGCGAAGCGCACGCCTTCCAACCGGACAGCGCCCCGCGGCTCATGACGCTTGCGATTTTCCGCGCCGCCCTCCGGCAGCGTCTCGAGGATCGGCTTCGCCCGCTCCCACAGCGGCTTCAGGTGAAGCAGGTCGAGCGCGGTCGACACGATCGAGCGCACGCCGCCCAGCAGCGCGAACATCGCCGCATGGAAGGCGACGAAGGTCCCCGTCGTGATTGCGCGCGCCGGGTCCTTCATCGAATGCCAAGCGATGAGGAGCACGAGCACGGTCGCGGCGGGCTGGAGGAAGGTCAGCACGACGGCTTCGAAGTTGGCGAGGAGCGCGCTCTGCCGGTTGAGGGCACGGCGATCGCGATAGTCCTTCGTCCAGTTCGCGAAGGCGCGGCCCTCGGCGGCGCCCGCCCGGAGCTTCGCGATGCCCGAGAGGTACTCGAAGGAAAGCGATCCGATGCGGCCGTCGAGCGCCTCGATGCGGCGGCCGAGCTTCACGCGCGCGAGCCCGATCGCGATGGAGATCGCGATGGCGGCAGCGACCACGCCGAGCGCCGCGGCCGTCAGCGCCGCGCTGTACATCGCCATGAGGGCGACATTCGCGGCGACGAAGAGGCTCGCGACCAGGATCGAAACCATGGCGGCGGTGATCGATCGCTGCACCGTGTTCACGCCCGCGAGGCGCTGGGCGAGATCGCCGCTCGAGTACGCACGGAAGAAACGCGAGGGCGCTGAAATGATGCGGTCGAGGATCGCCGCCTGGGTCGCAATGCCGGTGCGGCCGTCCACGCGCAGCACGGCGAGCGTGCGCAACACCTCGAACGCGACCAGGGCGATGCCCGCGACGGCGAGTCCTGCAATCACCCAGGCGATGCGTTGGGGATCGCCCGCGGGAATCACCTGGTCGATGAGGCGCCCTGTCGCGATCGGTGTCAGCATTCCGGCCAGCGCGGCGAGAAGTCCCATCGCCATGACGATGGCGACGTCGCGGAAGTCATTGCCGATCGCCAGCGTCATGAGGTCACGCGCCGTGAGGGGCTTGCGCGCGAACGTGCGATGGAACGTAAAGGCGAAGGGTGCGAGGCGCTGAGCGAGGGCATCGTCGACGATCCACTCGACGGGCTCGCCCCCGGCGGCGTTCGCGGCACGCGCCCGATAGCCGCCCATGAAGCGGGGAACGATCGCGATCCAGCCGGTCTCTTCGGGGCTGACGTCGGCAGGGCGCACTTCGCGACGCCGGTCGGAGACCCGCGCGACCATCGGCGTCCCGGCGCTCTTCCACCAACCGGACTCGAGCAGCACGCGGCGGGCACGAAGCCCGCAGGATTGCGCCGCGACCTCCACCGCCTCGACGGGATCCGCGATGCCCGAGTCCCCGGCACGGATCCCGAGCAGCGAGAGCGCGTCGGGCAGGCGCGTGGTGCGGAAGGCGATGCCGAGGTCGTGCGTCACGAAGCTCCCATCTCGCCGGCGACGAGCGCCGCGTACCGTCCGCCCTCGATCGCGGCGAGCTCCGAGTGCGTGCCGCGCTCGACGACCATCCCGCGTTCGAGCACGAGGATCTCGTCCGCATCGCGAACCGTCGAGAGGCGATGGGCGATCACGAGGGAAGTGACGCCGCGCTTGCGGACGTTCTGCTCGACGGCTGCCTCGGACGCGGGATCGAGCGCGCTCGTCGCTTCATCGAGGATGAGGAGCGCCGGCGAGCGGGCGAGGGCGCGGGCGATCTCGAGGCGCTGGCGCTGCCCGCCGCTGAGATTGCGGGCCCCTTCGTCGAGCTTCGCGTCGAGGCCGCGGGCGCGGCGCGTGATTTCCGTCTCGATGGCGGCATCGCGCAGCGCTTCTCGCAGCGCCTCTTCACCGACGGCCGCGTCCCAGAGCGACAGGTTGTCCCGGACGCTCCCCTCGAAGAGAACCACGTCCTGGTCGACGAAGGCGATCGCAGCCGCGAGATCGGCGCGTGGCCAATCGGCGAGCGGCTTGCCCCCGTAGAGGATCTGGCCATCCCACGGGTGGAAGAGGCCCGCGGCAAGCCGCGCGATCGTGGACTTGCCCGAGCCGGAGGCGCCGACCAGCGCGATGCGCCTTCCGGGCTCGACCGTCAGCGAAAACTCGAAGATGAGCGGATTCTCGCCGCGGTTGTAGCCGAAGGTGACGTCGCGGAACTCGAGTGTCTGCGGAAGAGGCCGCGTGATCGCCGGCGTCGCAGCGGCGTCGGTCGTGACGCCAGGTTCATCCGCGTAGTTGAGGACGTCGTCGAGGCGCGAAAGGTCTCCCTTCAGCGTCTGCACCTTCTGCGTCGCATTGAAGAGGGACTGCACCGGTCCGCTGAATCCCGCGAGCAGCACCTGGAACGCCATGAGGTCGCCGACGGAGAAGCTGCCCTGCAGGATGCGAAGCGTGCCGATTCCGAGAACCGCGAGGCTCGAGGCGATCCCGACGATCGACGGCACCTGCGCGAGCGCGATCGTCGCGCGCTGTCCCTGCGCGACGGTGTTCACGAACTGCACCTGCATGCCCAGCCACTTGAGGTAGAGCGCGTTCTCCTGTCCGCCCGCCTTGATGCTGTCGATGTTGGCGAGCCCTCCGGTCGCCACACCCGCGAGCTTTCCGCCCTGCACGGAAACCTGCTGCGAGATCTCGGCGCTCCGTGCGGCGAGCGCGCGCCACGCGACGAGCTCGATGAGGAGGAATGCGAGCACGATCACCGAGAGCCCCGGCGCGAGGCGGATCATGAGGATGAAGAAGAAGCACGCCGTCAGCAGGTCGAGGACGAGGGAAGCGAGCTCGGACGAAACGGTTTCCACGACGCGATCGTTGAGATCGACGCGTCCGGCGATCTCACCCGGCGAGCGTTGCGAATAGAACTCCATCGGGAGCGACAGCGCCTTGGAGAAGAAGCGGAAGGACGCCTTCTGGGACGCCTCGCCGAAGGTATCCGTGAGCACGCGCGCCTGCATCCAGAGGAGCAGCGCACGGCCGACCGCCGCGACCAGGAGGCCGAGGAGGAGCGCGACCGCAAGATCGTCGGTCTTCGCGACGAGCACGTCGTCCACGAAGCGTCCGACGAGCCACGGAATGGCGAGCCCGGGAAGCACGAGCACGAGGCCGAGGAGGACGGCGATCGCGACGGGCTTCTCGTGGCCCTCCAGGTATTTCCGGAGCGAGCGCACGACCGCGGGCGGGTGGCCTTCGGGCTTGAATTCCGGCCCCCGCTCGAGAGTGAGCACGACGCCGGTGAAGGCCTGGTCGAATTCCTGCGGCGAGACGGAGCGTCGTCCCCTCGCGGGGTCGTTCAGCCACGCGCGCCCGTCGCGAAATCCCTCGAGCACGACGAAGTGGTTGAAGTTCCAGAAAACGATCGCGGGAAGCGGCATCGCCGCGAGCTCGTGGACTTCCTTCCGGAAGCCGCGCGCGACCATCCCGTGCTCGCGGGCCGCCCGCGTGATCCCGCTCGCCTTGCTGCCGTCGCGCGACACGCCGCACTGGATCCGCAGCACTTCGAGCGGGATGTGCCGGCCGTGATAGGCGAGCACCATGGCGAGCGCCGCCGCGCCGCACTCCACCGCTTCAAGCTGCAGGATCGTGGGGGTCCTGATCCTCGGCGTGTCGGTCAGCCCTTCAGCAGCCATGCGGCGAAGGCAGCAGTGCCCGCGAGGAGGAGAACGACGGCGACGAGCAGCGCGCGCGGATAACGCGGCAGCGCGAGACGCTCGTCCAGCCGCTCCGGGGAGGCGAGGCGGTCGAGGGCCGCCTTCCGAAAGATCGAGGTGTCGGCCATTCGCCCGCGCGTCAGCTCGCGAGCATCTTCTGGAGCATGCGGGCGAAGCGCGCGCCCGCGAGGTGGACCGTCTCCATCACGTTCTCGTTGAGCTCGCCTTGCGCGGCGGCGCTCGAGGCGTCGTTCTGGACGCCGTACCCCATGCGCCTTGTCGTCGCCCGCAGGCGATCCGCGAGGAAGATGCAGATCGCGCGGTAGAAGCGCGACGCGAAGCCGGTGTCGGCCGCGAGCTTCTGTCGCAGCTTGTCATCCGGGACCCGGAAGAGAAGGGTGTCCTCGGCCACCTCGACCGAAACCGACGTGGGCGCCGGATCCACCAGCGACATCTCGCCGACGACTTCCCCCGATTCCAGCTTCGCGATGGGCGCGCCGTTGGACGCCTTGATCTGCAGCTGGCCGTCGAGAACGATGTACAGGTAGGCGACGCGAGCACCGACGGGAATCAGCACCGTGCCCGCGGGGACGTTCACCTTCTCACCCGCCTTCGCGAGCCAGTCGACGTCGGTGTCGCTCAATTCCCCGAAGATGAACAGGACCTTGCGCATGAGTTTTTTCTCGGGCGATGGTGCCGGGAGAGGGAATCGAACCCTCATGGTGTTGCCACCGCGGGATTTTGAGTCCCGTGCGTCTACCAATTCCGCCATCCCGGCGTTGGATGGAACCCGAAATTATAATCGGCCCACTCTCCTGGAGGACCCCCCGTGCGCCCAATCCTCGCTTGCCTGCTCCTCGCCTCGACCCTCGCGGCCGCCCAGACCGACCCGGCCGGCATCGCGCAGTACGACAAACCGGACCGCGAGCAATTCCTGCTCGCCGGCGCCAAGAAGGAGGGCGAGGTCGCGGTCTACACGTCCCTCATCTCCGAGGACCTGACGTCGCTTTCCCAGGCCTTCGAGAAGAAGTACGGCGTCAAGGTGAAGGGGTGGCGCGCGAGCTCGGAGAAGGTGCTGCAGCGCGCGGTGACCGAGGCGCGCGCGAACCGGGCCGAGGCGGACGTGCTCGAGACGAATGGGCCCGAGCTCGAGGCGATGCACCGCGAGAAGATCCTGGCGCCGTTCAAGTCACCGCACATGAAGGACTTGATGCCGCAGGCGCTGCGGCCGCACAGTGAGTGGGTCGGCACGCGCATCAACCTTTTCGTGCATTCGTACAACACGAACCTGGTGAAGAAGGAGGAGCTGCCGAAGACCTATGCGGACCTCGCCAATCCGCGCTGGAAGGGCAAGCTGGGCATCGAGGCCGAGGACGAGGACTGGTTCGCGATGGTGGTGCGCGAGCTGGGCGAGCAGAAGGGCCTCCAGACTTTCCGGGACATCGCGAAGAACGGCTTCTCCGTGCGCAAAGGGCACACGCTTCTCGCGGGCCTCGTCGGCTCGGGCGAGATTCCCTTCGCGCTCACGACCTACAGCCATGGCGCGCAGAAGCAGAAGGACAAGGGCGCCCCGGTGGACTGGTATGCGATCGAGCCCGCGATCGGGCGGGCGAACGGGGTCGCGATCATGAGGAAGCCCGCGCATCCCCACGCGGCTGCGCTCTTCGCGGACTTCATCCTGTCCCCGGAAGGCCAGGCGATCCTCCGGAAGGGCGGCTACCTGCCCGCGAACCTCAAGCTCAACGATCCCGCGCAGAAGATGGCGCTCAAGTTCGTCGATCCCGCCGTCGTCCTCGACGAGAGCGACAAGTGGAAGAAGCTGTGGGACGAGATCGTGCTCAAGAACGCGGCGAAATGACCGAGCGGCTCGATCCGGCCCGCTGCGTCCTGGTGCTCTTCGATTTCCTCGAGGGGCACGTGAATCGAGATGCCGCGTCGAAATCGCGCTACGCGCCGGTGCTCGCGAATGCGGCCTCTGTCCTTGCGGCTGCCCGCAAGGCCGGCGCACTCGTGGCCTACGCGAATGCGGACCATCCTCCCGATGGCGCCGGCGCCGCGCGCACGTTGCGGGACACCGACAACCGGCTCCAGCCGGTCGTGCCGGGAGATGAGTCGCACAAGCCGCTGATCACCGGAGGCACGCCCGAAGCGCGAGTCGTGGCGGAGCTCGCGCCCCGCGATGGCGATTACATCGTGCCGAAGCATCGCTGGAGCGCCTTCCATGGCACGTACCTGGAGTCGGCGCTGCGCGCCCGCGGCATCGACACGGTCATCCTCGCCGGCGGCTCGACCGATGTCGGGATCGCCTCGACCGCGTTCGCCGCGCGCGACCTCGGCTACAACCTCGTCATCGTCTCCGACGCCTGCACGTCGCCCGAGCAGGACAACCACGACCAGCTCATGCGGCGCATGTTTCCGCGCATGGCGCGCGTGAGGAGCGCTCGCGAGGTCGTGGCGATGCTGGGGTCCTGAGCCTGCGTCTCTCCGACTTCGACTACGAGCTCCCGCCCGAGCTCATTGCCCAGCATCCGGCGAACGAACGCGCGGCGAGCCGGCTCCTCCATCTCGATGGCCGGACGGGCGCGATGGAAGACCTCGCCTTCCGCGACATCGTCCGCCTCGTTTCTCCCGGCGACCTCCTCGTCGTCAACGACACGCGCGTGATCAAGGCGCGCCTGCACGGGCGCAAGGACACGGGAGGCGAGGTGGAGGTCTTCGTCGAACGCGTTCTCGATCACGAGCGGGCACTGGCCCAGGTGCGCGCCAGCAAGACCCCGCGCCAGGGCCGGCGAATCGCGTTTGCCGCTGGCGTGGATGCGGAGGTGCTCGGCCGACGCGGCGAGTTCTTCGAGCTGCGCTTCAACGGTTCGGTGCTCGACGTGCTGTCACGGCATGGCGAGACGCCGCTGCCGCCGTACATCACGCATGGACCCGAAGCGGACGACGAAGCGCGATACCAGACCGTCTATGCGAAGAACCCCGGAGCGGTGGCAGCGCCGACTGCGGGCCTGCACTTCGACGATGCGATTCTCGGCGAGCTGGAGGCGAAGGGCGTCGGGCTTGCGAAGGTCACGCTCCACGTCGGCGCAGGCACCTTCCAGCCGGTGCGCACGGACGACCTTTCGCAGCATGTGATGCACTCGGAGTGGTACGAGATCACGCCGGAGGCCGCCGCTTCGATCGAAGCGACGCGGGC
>Ga0315912_10006945_pt1 | contig 10036 bp, 8 predicted proteins | sample VfabasoilMG_FD_204469 | JGI IMG/M metagenome (GOLD analysis project Ga0315912, IMG submission 204469) | Garden soil microbial communities collected in Santa Monica, California, United States - V. faba soil | ecosystem: Environmental > Terrestrial > Soil > Garden | place: USA: California... | reverse complement strand
CGGCCCTCGCCGTGCGCGTCAATGCCTTGCCGGTCCGCCTGCTGCTCAGAAAGCGCGGTCGAGCACCGCCTCCGAGCGCTCGAAGCGCCGCAGGTTGGCGATGAAATGGTCGACCAGGCGATCGCCCTCGTTGTAGTGCCCCCCGGCGGCGTGGGGTGTGATGAAACAATTGGGCGCTCGCCACAGCGGGTGTTCGGGCGGCAAGGGTTCGGGATCGGTCACATCGAGCAATGCCGCCTGTAGCCGCCCCTCGGTGAGCAGGGCCGCGAGCGCCGTCTGGTCCACGGTCGAGCCTCGGCCCACGTTGTAGAAGATCGCTCCGGGCAGCAGCAGCCCGAGGCGTGCCGCGTCGAAAAAATGCTGCGTTGCGCCTGTGCCGGGCAGCAGGTTCACGACGTGGTCGGCGTTGCCCAGCGCGCCCGTGAGCGCGGGATCTTCGAAGGCGAGCGTCGGGATCCCTTCGTCGCCGCGCGGCCGGCGCCGCACTCCGATCAGATGCGGAGTGAACGGCCGCAGCAGCTCCGCCAGGCGCGCCCCAATCGAGCCCATGCCCACCAGGACCACCCGCTGGCCCTCGAGCAACACCGCGTGCTGGCGCAGCTCCCCCTGCGGCCAGCTGCGTTCGCCCCATTGCGCGCGTAGCGCCCAGGGCAGGCGCCGCGCCCAGCTCAGCATGAACGCGAGTACGTGCTCGGCGCAGGGCGAGGCGTACACGAAGGAGCTCTTGGTGAGCACGGCGCCGCGCTCTCGGAACACGCGCCGCGCTTCCGGTTGGTCGTAGCTGCCGTAGCCCGCGCTCGACAGCTGCACCCAGCGGACGCGCTCGCTCGCGAGCACGTCGGCGAGCGGCGGTTGGCCGAAAGCGACGTCCGCCTCGCGGAGCTCGGGTGCGGCGCCTCCGCCGGGGCGAAACACCAGCTCGGCGCTGGTGGCTGCGCGCAATCGCTCCGCCTGGGCGGCCGTGAAACGGTGGTTGGTCCAAACCGTGCGAGAGGTCACGGCAGACCTCATAGCGCGAACCTCCGCCGGCTGTCAGCCGTCATGCTGGGAGCCTATTTTTACCGCGGAATGCTCCGGGGGCCGGGCAGGCCGCCGCCGAGAGCCTACGCCGGCGGCCAGCTCACAAGTATGCGGCGCACAGGCCGTGCACGCGCTCCGCGATGGCTGCGCTGGCCGTCACCCCTGGCGACTCGATGCCCAGCAGGTTGATCAACCCCGGCAGCCCGTGCGGGGCGGCATCTTCCACGACGAAATCTCGAAAGTCGTCGTGGGGTCCCTGCAGCTTGGGGCGAATGCCGGCGTAGTCCGCCGACAACTGCTCGTCCTTCAGCTCGGGCAGGTAGCGGCGCGCCGCGGCAGCAAACTTGCCGCGTTTGTCGGGGTCCACCTTGTACGACAGCTCCGAGACGTACTCGGTGTCGGGGCCGAGCGTCAGCTTGCCCCCCAGGTCGAAGGTGATGTGGATGCCGAGGCCGGCGTGCACCGGCGTCGGATACACGAGGTGCTGGACCAGGCCGCGCAGTGTGGAGTCGAGCACGAAGTAGTCGCCCTTGCACCAGTGGTACCGGTAGTGCAGGGCATCGATGTCCAGGCCGGCTCGTTCGGCGACGCGATCGGCGAACAGGCCCGCCGAATTGACCACGACCTGGCACTGCAGCTCGGCGCGCTCGCCCCCCGCGCTCAGCGTCGACAGCGCAAACCCCTGCGCCGCTCGATCGATACCCTCCACTTCGGTCTGAAACACCAAGAGCGCGCCGTGGTCGCTCGCTTCCTTCTGGTAGCTGTACATCAGCTCGTGCACATCCACGATCCCGCTCTCGGGGGACCAGAGCCCGGAGCTGGCCGCGATGCGCGGCTCGAGCCGTGCGATCTCTGCGCGATCGATGTGACGCAGAGCTCCAGCGCCGTTGGCCCTGGCGCGCGCGAAGATGGACTCGAGCTTCGGCTCTTCCTCGGGCGCGGTGGCCACCAGCAACTTGCCGGTCTGGCGATGTCCGATGCCCTGCTCGCGGCAGCGCCGGTACAGGAGCTCTCGACCCTCGACGCACAGGAGCGCCTTGAGCGAGCCCGTCGGATAATACAGGCCCGCGTGGATCACGCCGCTGTTGCGCGTCGATGTCTCCTGACCCGGTCGGGAATGCCGCTCCAGCAGCACCACCGAGCGGCCTGCGCTGGCGAGGCGCGCGGCGCAGGCCAGCCCCACGACCCCCGCGCCGATGATGCCGACGTCAAAGTCCGTCATCCACGCTTTTCCGGGTTGCTGGCGCCCGAATCGCCGTCGTCTCCCTCACCGAGCGCGGGCCGGCTGCGGAAGCGCCGCAACAGCGAGCGTCCGAGCAGCTCGACCCCAAACGGGGCATCGTGCCACAGGTAGCGCTTGCCCAGGCGCTTTGGTTCGCTCGCCAGGCGATGCACCCACTCGAGCCCGGTCCGTTGCATCCAGGAGGGCGCGCGCGCGCGCCGACCGGTGGTGAAGCTGAAGCTCATGCCCACACCGATGAACCAGCACGCCGGCAAGGAACGACGCAGCTTGCTGATCAGCCATTCTTGCTTGGGGGAGCCGAGCGCCACGAGCACGATGTCGGGGCGCGCCTCGGTCAGCGCCTGACGCGTGGGTTCGACCGCTGCGTCGTCCGGCTCGGTCGGCAACCAGGGGCTGGAAAATCCGGCCACGGCCAGCCCTGGGTACTCCGAAGCGAGCTGATGCGCGGTTGCCTCCGCCGTGCGCCCCTCCCCACCGAGGAAATAGATGCGCCGACCTTCCAGCGCCGCGCGCCGCGCCAGCGGTGCGAGCAACGAGGCGCCGGCGATGCGTTCGGGCAACGGCGTACCTTGCAGGGCCGCAGCCCAGAGCAGCGGCATGCCGTCGGCCACCCGCAGATCTGCCTCCGCGTAGAGCACGGCCATGCGCTCGTCCTTGTGGTAGCGGCGCAGAAAATCCAAGTTGGCGGTGATCAGCCAGCCGCCGCGCCGCTGCGAGAGGGATCGAAACAAGGCGTCGAGCAGCTGGCCCTCCGAGCAGGAGGCCAGCCGCATCCCCAGCAGATCGACGGCGTCGATCCCGAAATGTGCCGAGCCCGGGCCTCCGTCGCGATGGCCCAGCTCGGGGCTCGAGGGCGCGGAGGGTTCAGCGGAAGACATGTGCGACTACGAAGATAGCGCAGGACGTGCCGACGTCCTAGCCTCTGCGGCCTCCGCCGGGCCCGGTAGGGCAGGAACCGTGGCAGGAACATGTGGCGGGAAGGAGGAGCCCAGCGCCGCCCGGACGAAAGGATTCGACGTCCCCGGGCCGCGGTACTAATGAAATACGCGACCCGCGCCGCATGTCCTCCGTGCAAACCCCCGCCACGCCTGGGAATGGCTCACCCGGTGCTGCTCCGAGCGGTGCCGCCCCGAGGAGTGCCGAGCCGTCGGTGGCGGGCAGTTCCACCGGCTGGCACGCTGATCTGACCGCAGATTCGGTGGGCGTCGTGGTGATCGGGCGCAACGAGGGCGAACGCCTGAAGCGCTGCCTACGCTCGCTCCTGGATCAAGGGGCAGGCCCGATCGTGTACGTGGATTCGGGCTCCAGCGATGACAGCGTCGCGTTTTCGCGCTCGCAGGGCGTGTTTGTCGTCAATCTGGATACGAGCATTCCCTTCACGATGGCGCGCGGCCGAAATGCCGGTTTCAGCGAGCTGCAGCGATTGTTTCCGACCCTGCGCTGGGTGCAGTTCGTCGACGGCGACTGCGAGGTGCGGGCCGATTGGATCGCGCGGGCGCGCGGCGCTTTTGTCGATCGTCCGGACGTGGCGGCGGTGTGCGGCCGGCGCCGCGAGCGCCATCCCGAAGCCTCGATCTACAATCGGCTCGCGGACATGGAGTGGAACGCGCCGCTCGGTGAGGTGGAAGAGTGCGGCGGCGACGTGTTGTTTCGCAGCCCCGTCTTTCACGAGCTGGGCGGCTTCAATCCGAGAATGATCGCCGGGGAAGAGCCGGAGCTGTGTGTGCGCGTGCGCGGCGCGGGCTACAAGGTGCTGCGCATCGATTCGGAGATGACGCTGCATGACGCCGCCATCACGCGCTTCTCGCAGTGGTGGACGCGCGCGGTGCGGGGCGGGCATAGCTATGCCGAGGGCATGGCGCTGCACGGTTCGGGCGCGAGCCGCCACAACGTGCGGCGCACGCTGAGCGCGCTCGGCTATGGCCTCGGGCTGCCCGCGCTCTGGTGCGGTACGCTGGTGTTTGCCGCACTCGGCATCGGTTTTGGTCCGCTCGTCAGCGCGGGGGTGATCGTGGGCGTGCCGGCGCTGTACCTGCGCGCGGCGTTCGGCGCCTATCGCGAGCGGCGGCGGAGCCGGGATCCGCGGCGCTTTGCTGCGCTGTACGCGGGCTTTTGCATGTTGGGGAAGGTGCCCGAGACGATCGGCATCCTCACCTACTGGTCGAATCGGTTGCGCGGGCGCTACTCCGGATTGATGGAGTACAAGCCCGCCCCAGCGCAGGCGAGCGGTCGAGACGGCGCGACCGCGGCGCCGCCCAGCGGTGTACCGCGCTCATGTTGAAACGGCTGCGTCCGCTGGCTGGCGAACGGCGCTGGGGGGAGCTCTCGGGCCTGGCGGCGCGCCTGCAGCCGTACGCCCGTGATGGTCTGGCGCGTACCCTGTCTACGCTGGGCGCTACGCGGCCCAGCCGCTTCGCGCGCGGGGCGCTCACGGTCGTCACCTTTCACCGCGTCTTGCCGGCGGAGCGCCTGCGGCTGTATCCCCTGCAGGGGCTCGCGGTGACCCCGGAGCAGCTCGAGGCCATCCTCACCCCCCTGGCCCGGCATTTCCGTTGCCTGCCGCTGATCCTCGCCTATCGCCACTGGGAGCAGCAGCCCCAGAGTGAGCCGCCAGCGCTCGGCGTCACCTTCGACGATGGCTCGCTCGACAATTACGAGCATGCCCGCCCCGTGCTCGATCGTCTGGGGCTGAAAGCCAGCTTCTACATTCCCTCGGGGCTGGTCGACGAGCAGCGCTGTCCCTGGCACGATCGCCTGGGTTTTGCGCTCATGAAGAGCGTGGCAAAGCTCCGCAACAGCCCGGGCATCGATTTCGATCGCCTGCTTTCACCGTTCGCTCTCAGCGCGGCCAGCTTTGCTGCAGTCTTGCCGAGCGATGCGATCCGTCTCGCGGCGGAGGGCGTGGCTCGGGCCAAGCGTCTGACGCCGGAAGAGAGGGAGCGCTGCATCGATGCGCTGGAGCAGGCGCTCGGTGGCGATGTCGTTCCGGACTGGGCCGGGCTGATGAGCTGGGCGCAGATCCGGGAGCTGCGCGAGCAGGGGCACGAGATCGGCAGCCACTCGCTCAGTCATCCCTTGCTGCCGGATCTGGACAGCGCCGCCCTGCGCGAGGAGGTGGTCACGTCTCGCTCGCGCATCCTGGCCGCCGCCGGCGGGGAAGTGGCGTCGTTCTGCTACCCGAACGGCAGCTATGACAGCCGCGCGGTGGAGGCGGTGCGGGCGGCGGGCTATGCCTGCGCGGTGACCACGAGCTGGGGCTTGAACCGCGGCGGCTCGCCCTTCGAGCTCAAGCGTTGCGACATGGACTACGCACGCCTGCAGAGTCGCCAGGGCGAGTTTTCCGAGCAGCGCTTGTGGCTGCGGCTCAGCGGCTTTCAGCCGCGCCTCGGGCGCCAGTAGGAGAAACCCGAAGTCCGCGCCGGGTTTCGACCCAAATAGCGGAAGGCACCGAGTGCAGAAGCGCCCATCTTGCCGGGTTCGACGCGGCCCTCACCTGCTGGGGCCGCGGCGAAACCCGGCGCGGATGTAGGGCGCGAGGCGCTAGCGCGCGTGGGCGCGCCGTGCCAGTTCCTCGAACAGGCGTTCAAAGAGCCCTGATTCCAGCCGTGCCTCTTCCAGGGCAAAGCGCGCGGCGCGCGCGCGCTCGTCGCTCGTCGGCTGCGGCACCCATTGGCCTTCGAGCGGCTCTACGCTCACGCTGCCGAAGTCGCGGAACGAGCAGACGAAGGTTTGCCCGCTTCTCACGTCCAGCACGTGCAGCACGACGCGGCCGGCGTCCAGGTGTGGCTCGCCCAGCAGCTCGACGCGGGCGGACTCTTCCTGCGCGCCGGGGGCCGCAGCGTCGGCCCGGGCAAAGTCCTCCGCGCTGCCCGCGCGACCACCGGAGGCCTCGAGCGCTCGCTCGGCGGCAGGGAGGGGGCGCGCCCGCGCCACCAGCACCGAGCAGGGGGCGCGCCGCACCACTTCCTCCGCGACGGAGCCCACCAGCAAATGCTCCAACCCCTGCCGCGAATGTGTGCCGAGCAGGATCAGATCGGCACCGAGCTCCCGCGCGTGCGTCAGCAGACATTCAGCAGCGGCGCCGAAACACACCACCGGCTGGCTCGGCGGAGGCTGCAGACCGAGCGCGAGGCAGCGCGCCTGCACCAAGCGTACCAGGTTCTCCTGGGCCCGTTCGGTGAACTCATCGGTGGTGCTCTGGGCTTGCTCGAAGCGCGACGGGGTCGCCCGCGGCAGAGCCAAGAGCGGCACGAGCCGCGTCGCAGGGGCGGCCGCTGCCATTCTCAGAGCCTCGTCCAGCGCAGGGATACAGAAGTCCGAGTAGTCGATTCCCACTATCAGGGTGCGTGTGGCGATGGGCATGTCCTACGACATCGCGCCAACCGCTGCCGGCGGCAAGCCCTAGCGTGCTCGAGTAGCTGGGGCGGACACGTCACTGGAGACCCAGCAGCGGAGACCCGGCACGGCAGGCGCCGGTGCCCGCGCTGGCGCATTTGCTGCCCGCTGGGGCTTTTTTTGTTATTGGTTTCCGCCGCTCTCGGTGGCAGCGTGAAATTCCTTGGGCGACCTTTCGGGGGCGCCAACAATCAATGGTTGGTCAGGTGATGGGCAGTCGAGCTTTCTTTCAGACTTTCCGGCTATTGTGTGCCCTGGTCGTGCTCGCGGTGGGCTGCGCCACGCCCCAGCCCTTCGTGTGGGCGGGCCGGCTGCCAGCGCCGGACGAAGGCGCCAGCCAGTTTCGCATCGGGCCCGGCGACGAAATCTACGTGCTCGTCGCGGACCAACAGGCGCTCTCCGGCACCTTCACGATGGGGCCCGACGGCAGCTACGTGCAGCCGGTCGTGGGCAATATCTCGCTCAACGGCTTGACCACCAAGGAGGCGGCGCAGCAGCTCACCGCCCGGCTATCGGGGATCCTGGTTCGGCCGCAGGTGACGGTGTCCGTCACCAAGCGGCGCCCGATCCGCGTTTCGGTGCTCGGGCAAGTGCAGAAACCGGGGCGCTTCGAGTTGCCCTATGACGAGAGCCTGCTCGGGGCCCTGGCCAACGCCGGTGGTCTCAACGAGTTTGCCGATGAGGATTCGATCTATGTCGTGAGGCGGGAGCCGCACCTCTTGCGGATCCGCTTTCGCTTGCGCGACCTGGCCGCGCCCGACGCGATCAGCGCGCGCTTCCGGCTCAACGATAGCGACGTCGTGGTGGTCGAGTAGCGCCGCCGCGGGCACACTGCTGGCAATTTCACGATGCTCGGACCCGGGTGTGGCCTGCTGCTCGTTGCGTTTTCGTCCACGGTCGTCGAAGGGGCCATCGGGGTCGACGGCGAGGTGGCGGCGGGGCGCGCGCCGCTCGACTACGACGAGCCCGCCACAAATGCCCTCACGTTCACGGTCGTCCCGGGCATCGGCGCGCGCTTGCGCGGCGCGGACAGCGCGCTGACCCTCAGCTACACGCCGCGCATCTTCTACCGCCTGCCGAACGCGCTCGAGATCGACCGCCCGCTGGTGTTGCATCAAGTCGCGCTCGATCACGTGGCGGAGGTCGGGGCGCGCCTGAGCTGGGCGAGCAGTGCGCAGCTGAGCGTCGGCCAGATCGACTACACCGCTGCGGGCGTCGTCTACGATCCTACGCTCAGCACGGGCGTGCGCAGCTCGATCACGGACATCCTGCGTGCGGTCGGGCAGACGGGCTTCAAGTACGAACTCAGCCGTCACGTGCGGCTGAACCTGGACGCTTCGGCCGAGTATACGCACACGCTCGACGCCGCGCAGGTCGTGCCCACGCCCGAAGCGGTGGCGGCGGGCCTCGATCCCGCGCTGACGCAGGGCGCGTTGCAGACGTTCGGTAGCGTTCAGCCCGACAGCTTTCAGTTATCGACGACCCCCACGCTCAGCTATGCCGTCGGGCGCGGTCATCGCATCGGCGCGTCGTTCGACGTGACCTATCAATGGTTCAAGCAGACGGCCCGCTATCTGCTCCTGTCCCCGGACATCTCCTGGGAAGCTCAATTGAGCGCGCGCAGCAAGCTGGCGCTGGCGGCGGGCGTCGCCTACGTGTCCACGCTCGAAGCCTATCTCCCGCAGGATGACCAGAATACCTGGGGCGGGACCGGCTCGGTCGATTTCGAGTCCGTGGTCTATCGCGGCTCGGGCACGACCGTGACGACGGCCTTCAACACCTCGCTCGAATGGTTCTTCGATCCGATCAGCGGAACGTCTCAGCCGCGCGCGGGCGTCGAGGCCGGCAGCGTGGTGGAGATGGGGCGAAAATGGTTATTCTCCCCGGAGGTCTCCTTCTACACGCTCTTGCGGCAGACGATCCTCCGCTACGGCACGATCGACGAGAACGGCATGGTCGTCATCGATCCAACGCGAGAGATCGCCAAGCCCGACGCCACGTTGCTGCGGGTCGAGCTGCCGCTGCGCTATCTGATCACGCCGGATGTGAACCTGGCGTTCGGCGGCCGCGCAGCGCTGCGTGGCCCGGCGCTGGCCTCGTCGGACTTTGGCTTCGACCAGGTGGAAGTCTGGGCTTTCCTCGGTCTCACCGTGCGCATGGCGAGCGGGGAGAAGGGCTCGGACTGGCTCGCCTTCTGAGTCAGGCGTCAGACTCCAGGCTTCAGAGCATGAAGCCCGCAGCCCGTAGTCTGAAGCCCGCAGTCTGAAGCCCGTGGTCTGTAGTCTGTGGCCCGCCGCCCGGCTACTGAGCGCCGATCTGGTTCATCACGCTCTCGAGCGCTTCCTCTTCGCCCGCGTCTACCAGGCGCTCGATGGCCCGGTTGGCGTAGAAACGCGCGAGCGGATGGTCCGAGTTGCGCGACGAGTGCAACCGCGTGGCGATGCGCCGCCGGATCGATTCAGACTCGGTGTTGAGGAAGGCATCGACGAGGCGATCGTAGGTCTCCGGCTCGGAGCGATCCCCGAGCTCCGTCGTGGGATCGGGACTGTCGTCGTGCACGGGCTCGGCGTGCGGCGGCACCGCGGCGGGCGCGCGCGCCGAGGGCTGCGCTGGCGCTGTCACGGACGCGCGAACGGGTGCGCCGACGGGTTGGGCCGCCGCCGGAGGGTGGGCGGAGGCAGCGGGGGCCAGGTGCAGGGGCGCCACGGCTTGAGCTTGCGCGCGCGTGCTGACCCGCGGCGCGACCGAATTGGCCTGCGCGGGCTGCACACTCAGCGGCGCGTCGAGGCGCTCGCGGGTGCTGCTGGCCTGCGCGCGCCGGCTCGGGCGGGCGCGGCGATTGGCGAGGCCTCCCGAGGGCGGCATGGAGCCGGAACGCGCCGGCAACAGATCGAGGTCCGCGAGATCGCCGAGGTCGAGCGAGGACACGCTGCGGTTGAGCTTCTCGCGCAGTGCGCTGCCCTCGCGCTGCGCGGCATTCACGACGTTCTGGATGCCCTTGGGCAGCGTGGGCGTCGACGCCAGCAGGCGCAGCGTGCAGTGGTGTGCGGGCATCTGATCGTTGCGATACACGCCCAGATAGATGCCGGCGCCCGACGTCCCGCTCTTGAGCAGCTCGCTCACCTCGTTGAAGAACGTAAACGGCGTGTTGGCGAGCAGATCTCCCGACGCCTCGATCACCAGGCCCAGATACGCGATGTCCCCCATCGCGAAGCCCGCGGGCATCACGCCGCTGCTCTGCAGCGCCTGGTTCACCCAATCGCTGACGCCTTGCACGCGCAGCCCCTCGAGCTCGCCTTGCGAGTAGTTGAGCACGCCGGTGGACATGAGCAGCGTGCGCAGATCCTCCCCGTCCAGCGTGCGGATGGGGTGCAGGCC
>Ga0315912_10006943_pt1 | contig 10038 bp, 4 predicted proteins | sample VfabasoilMG_FD_204469 | JGI IMG/M metagenome (GOLD analysis project Ga0315912, IMG submission 204469) | Garden soil microbial communities collected in Santa Monica, California, United States - V. faba soil | ecosystem: Environmental > Terrestrial > Soil > Garden | place: USA: California... | reverse complement strand
CGCGCCCCGCTCGACGCGGAACGTCTTGACGTAGGAGTACGGCGCTTCGCGCGTGAACACCGAGTAAGTATTGACGCCCTGGTTCGACACGAAGATGTAGCCAGAAGTCGCCGAAGTCTTGGCAATGGCGACGCCTTCGACGTCGCGCACCAAATGCCCGCCGGCCTCTGTGGACGCGATCAACACGCCATCGAAGCCGGGCCCCGTGGTCACGGTCGGTTCGGCGTCGAACCTCCACACGCCCTTGGCTTCCTCGCCGACGAACAGCGCTTTGGCTTCGTCATCGACCGCGCACGCCTCTGGCTGTGAGCTGAGTTGGTGCAGGTCGCGCACCTTGGTTGCGTCGACCGTGCCCGCCGCGGTAGCAAACAGCTCCCATTGCTGGATATTGCCGTCCTTCGCGTCGACGAAGTAGTAGTATTTGCCTGAGATCGGGCTCTTGTACATGCAGCTGCCGTAGGTCACGAGGGTCGTGATCTTGCGCGCAGCGACATCCCGGAGCAGCCGCGTTGCGGGGTCGAGCGCGAAGATCCCGATGCTGTTGTCGGTGCGGTTGCCTGCCGTCACCAAGGGCACGGAGGCCCCGCCGAGCTGAAAGCCGTCGCGCAAGTCGACGTTGTTCAACTTCCCGGACGGAAGGAACTGTAGCTGCTGACCGTCGAGCCCATACACACCGAGCCCTCCGCCCTGCTTGTCCGTGCCAATGACGACGCTGAGCGCGGGATTGTCGGGATGCGCCCAAACCGCGGGATCGTCAGCAGCGTCGCCGCTGTCCGGCACTGGGGTCGTCTCGACCGTGGCTGCCACGGTCGTCACCACGTCTTCGGGCGCCGTGCACGTCACGACCGTGAGCAGTGACTCCGAACAATCACCGTCGCTGACCGTGAGCGTGAGCGTAGCAGGTCCCCCAGCGGTACACGTGAATGTGGGCGTAGCCGTCGTGCCATTGCTCACGTTTCCGGAACTGGCAGTCCAGCGATAGCTCAGCGGCAGAGGTGCATGGTCCGCATCCTGAACACCCGCAGCCAGCGCGATCGGCGCACCAATCAAAGCCTCTGCCGGACTCGCGTCGATGCCGTCGATGCTTGGACAAGCGTTGAGTACGCCGTTGACGAGCACGCTGCCCGTCTTGCCTGGCGTGCGGCATTGGAGATGCACCACGACCTCACTCCTGCCACCCGCACCGACACTGAAGGCGGCCGAGCCGTTGCAGGTCGTCACAGCATCCGTAGCAGTCGAATTGATCGTCACTGAATAGCCGCTACCGAGCGGAAGACCGCCGACGATGGCAGACAGAGTGGAGCTACGACTGACGTCGACCGTGCCACTGCGCGAAAACGCGTTCGGACCGACGATCGCATAGCTGAACGTGTTCAATGTAATCCCTGCTACCGGCGTGAGCGAAAGTCCGATCGCCCCCACCGACTCGGAAGCGCCGGCAGCAGCGCGTCTCGCATCCTCCGAACTGCAACTCACAGCCGCACATGCAGCAGCCATCGACCAGATACCAAGAATGCTCACGAAGCGTTGGCGCATGCGCGCCGCGTCAGCAAGATGTGCGCCAGCACAAGCCTAGCAATCCGCCCGCGTTTTGACGTTGCCCCACAGCGCGGGTTCTCCGGTTTTCGAACGCTCGACCCCAGAAATCGAAGACTGCTTGGGATCTAAGGGCTCGCGAATGGCTCGTTCATGTGTTTCGCGAAGACTACCCACGCGAGGACGAGGCCGCCTATGGTGATGTATACGTCGGCGATGTTGAACACTGGCCAGTGGGGGAGGTGCACGAAGTCGACGACGTAGCCGCGGAAGACGCGGTCGAGGTAGTTTCCGACGGCGCCTGCGGTGACCAGGATGAGTGCGAGTAAGGGTACGCTCACGCTCCAGCGCGTGCGGAGCAGGAGGAAGCAGAGTGCGACTACTGCGATGGCGCCTGCAGCGAGGAGCGCGGGGAAGCGGATTGCTTCCGGGATGAAGCGCAGGAGGTTGAACGCTATGTCGGTGTTTTCGACGTAGCGCAGGCTGAGGACGCCACGGACGACTTCGAAGGCGCCTCCTGCCTCGAGCTCGGCCTTGGCGACGCCCTTGGACGCATGATCACAGCCGACGAGGAGGAATAGGAGAACGAGGATGAGGAGGCGATTCGCAACGCGCTTGGCCATGAAGATTTTTCACACGCCGCCCGGGAAAGTGGGCGGCAGGGCAGCTAACGCTTCGAAGAGCGAGCGCATTCCCGAGCGGCAGGCCGCAGCCAGTGTCGAAACGCGGGCAACGGCCTGACAGGCACGGTTCGCGAGGGCGTTAGCCCTTGAAGCGCATCTCCCACTTCGACGTGCCGTCGCGACCCTTATAGCGCAGGGTCGTGCCCGTGCTCACCACTGAGCCGTCTTGGCGCTTGATGGTGAATGTCTTGGGGCTGGAGCTGGTGTTGACCGTCGCTCGCCGCTTCTTGTCGTCCCAGTCCAGGTAGTCCATGTAGGCTTCTTCGTGCTCGTTCATCCAATTGCAGCTCGACCCGGACCACGGCGCGTGGACGAATTTGTTGTCTTTGATGCGAGCGCAGTGGTCGTTTAGGTTCCAAGTGTCGTACGCCAGGTAGAAGTCTTCGTGGAAGGTGCCGGGATTGGTGCTCGGCGTGTGCTTCAATACCTCCGGGATCTGTAGGTAATGCTCGTCGATGATGGCCGGGACGGGGCCGAACGTTTTGACGCGGTCGCCCGGTGACGGCGCGCCCGCTGGCGCCATGATCGCGTAACGTGGTGTCGATTTGACGCCGTTGCGAATGTCGTGGACGTCAACGCCGCGCAGGTCCCACCACGACGATTGACAGCCGGCGCCGTAGCCGCCGTATCTGAGGACGATCTTGTGGATTTTCTCGGGAGCGGTGACGGCGAGAGCGAAGGTTTGCGTCGTGTTCGCTGGCCAGGGCGCGCTGCCGAGCGGTCGCTCTTCGGTCGGTCGATCGCTGAATCGCAGCTGGGCAGCCATGCAACCGGCGTCCATGCCGTCTTTGCCGACGTGGAGAGCGAGCAAGACACCCTCGTTCGGGAGCAGAACCGGCTGCTCGACGGAGCCGAGCGTTTCTTCGCCTTCTAGCCCGCCCGCGCCCGCGCCCGAGCAGGCCGTGCCGATGACTGCCAATGCTGCGACCATGATTTTGGACAACCGATTCATTACGCTGTTGTTCACGATGCTCCTCGTCTGTTCATGTTGATTGCTTCGGAAGCTCGATCTCGCGTGATCGGCCGCCGAGCGGGCGGACGAACAGCAAGTGTCGTGCCGGCGCACGTCATGCGAAATCAGCGGGGATTACCGCGGTCAAGTCTGCCCGCTCGCCGTGTGCGCACACGCGCTCGCCGTGCGCGCACGGAACGCTTGGAGCAACGCTAGGGCGGCAACGTGCGTTGCACGACGCGAATGTCAGGGCGGGTGCGGAGCGCAGCTCCGAGCGCGCCTTGGGTTTCGCGGAAATATGCGGGGTTTTTGCGTCGGAATCGCCGCTGGTACGCCGCGGCACGCGCTTTGCTTGAGGCGAATTCGCTTCAAAAAACAACTTAAGGGAGTGACGCATGAGAATGCGAATCGTCGGGGCGTGGCTCGTGGCATTTGCAGGCTTGGGGATCGCGCGCGCTGAGGCCGCGCCTCTACTCGATCTCTCGGGGAAGGTGGCCTTGCTCGATGGAGCGACACCCGAGGGCGTGCGAGTGGCCTTGGGCCTGGATCTGGATCGGGATGGGAAGTTCAGCAGCTTCGAGATGCTGAACGCCAGCGTCGGCCCAGATGGCAGCTTCCGCGTCGAGTATTCGCCGGATCCGACCCAAGTCGATTTCGACTTCATTCGTTTCGTGACGCGGCTCGCCGCCGACTTCCGAGCGCGCGGATTCGATGCCGTGCTGGCCGATGGCCCACTGCCGGTCGTCGTGCGCTTCGAGCGTGAAGGTTACTCGACCATCGTCAAGCGCTTCACCACACTCACGGATACGCCATCTCTAGAGGTGACGTTGGAGGCGCTGTCTTCGCTGGGCTGCACCAGCACGAGCTGCCTGACGCCCGACGGCCGTCTGAGCCTGTCTGGGTTTCCCGCTGGCAGCAAAGTCGCTCGTGCCTTCGCGCGTGCCTACGATCCGGCCGAAGACGGCGGGCTTTTCCCCGGATCCTTCAGCGACAGCAACGACAATTTGCTGATTTCCAGCGGTTTTGCCGAAATCAATCTACACGACAGCGCGGGCAAGCCGATCACTTCCGTGTCCTCGCCCGTGAGCGTGCGTATGGAGGCGCGCCCCGCCTCATGGGCGTCCTTGCGCGACCTGCAGCCGGATTCTGGACGCATCGAAGTTCCGATGTACAGCTTCGACGAATCGATCGCGGACTGGGTCGCGGAAGAAGATGGCGAGCTTCAGCGTGAAGACGGAACCGCGATCGAAGAAGAGCAGTTCGCTTCAATCCAGGATGGATCCTACGCGGGGCCCGTCTACATCGCGTTCAAGACCAGTCACTTTTCGACTTTCAACTGCGACGCGCCCGTCCGGGAGCGCGCCTGCGTCCGGGGGCGCATCGTCAACGAAGGCAAAGCCTTGCAAGGGGCCCAGGTCATCGTCGAAGGCGCTTCTTACACGGGCAACGCGGGTATGGTGGTCACGGGGGCGGATGGTTCGTTCGCGACCGACGTGATGCGCTCGGAGGGCGCGGGCGAAGATTTCGACGGCAATCGGCGCGCTGGGGAAACCTTCCGGGCTCGCGTGACAGCCAGGTCCGCTGCGCACTTCTTCCGTGGCGCGCCGTTCGACACCCCAAACAGCGCGGGCACGGCCACTCCGCGCACGGGCACTCGCTGCCAGCCTTCGCAGTGCAGATGCCTGGATTTGGGGGATATCGAGGTCGATTTCGATTTGCCGCGCCGCTGCGAGCTCACGGTCGAAGTGCGAGCCTCGGGCAAGACGGCGGCTGGGGTTCAAGGGGGGCCGCTCGCCGCGGGGGCTGCGCTCGCATCGGCAAGCGTGACGGGCCGACTCGCCGGCGAATGGTGGGCGGCGCAGCTCGACCCGAGCGAGTGTCGGGACGTGCCCTGCTCGAGTACGACGGCGGATGCAAAAGGCAGCGCCACACTGGTGGTGCCCGTGATCGGTGACGCTCCGCAGATCGAGCTGAACGTACGTCACCGTTTGAACAACGCACAAGGCTCGCACTACTACGAGCAGCGCCTGGTGCTCGCTGGTTGCGAAAAGGGCCAGGTCGCGCTGGATGTTCCGGTACAGCTCGAGATCCCGCACGCGACGCTGAGGGAGACCGTACCCATGACCGGCGCTTCTGGAGCGCCGTCTTCGCAGCACGGGAGAGGGGGCGAAAACGGCTGGAGCAATCCGGCCAACGGAGGCGAAGAGCAAAACACCAGACCCCGGAGCTGCAACTGCGGGATCCCTGGCGCGCCTGGCAGCGGCTCTGCAATCGCTGCTGCAGTGACGCTGCTCGGTCTCGCTCTGCGTCGGCGGCGTCGCTGACAGCCGGTGCGCGCTGCGCACACCCCTGACTTTCCGGGACGACTCAGTAGCCCTCGACCTGCAACGTCCCGGAGAGGCCCGAGGTCTCTGCGTCTTCGGCATTCTTGCCCACCAGGATCGCATAGGCGCCGCTGTCGAGCACCCACTTGCCGTTCGCGTCGCCTTCCCAGCGGCGCAGATCGCGAATGCGCAACGGTAGCTGAGCAGTCACTCTTTGCCCTGCCTTGACGGCTACGCGGGCGAAGCTCTTGAGCTCCTTGAGGGGACGATCGCCAGTGACGCCGGCCGGCTTTGGTGGCGGCTTCACGAATAGCATCGCGATTTCGTCGCCGTCCACGGCGGAGGTGTTCTGGATGTCGACGGCGATGTTGAAGATGGCATCCCTCGTAGCTGTTTGGCAGGGCAGGACCAGGTTCGAGTACGCGAAGCTCGAGTAACTCGAGCCGTGGCCGAAGGGGAAGACCAGGTCGACTGCCTGACCAGCCGCTTTCCGGCGATCGTACTCGCGGTAACCGAAGAAGTAGCCCATGGTCGTGGTGTGATCGGCCCCCTTGAACTGCATCCGATCGAGCTCGCGCTGCGCCGGCCAAGCCATCGGCATTTTGCCCGAGAAGTTGGCTTGCCCGAAGATGAGCTTGCCGAGCGCGGCACCTGCGCGCAGCCCGCCGTAGCCCGCCCAGACGGTGGCTTGGTTCTTGTTTGCGTGGGCGAGCCAGGGCAGGTTCACGATCGAGCCGGACTCGATGATGATCACCGTCGGCTTCATCAGATCGAGCACGCTGGTCACGAACGCGTTTTGACCTTCGGGCAGGTCGAGAGTGCTTCGATCGCCACCCGTCGGAACGGGGAATTCCTCGCCTTCGTCGCCCGGCGTGTAGCCGACGACGACCACCACCGCGTCGGCCTCCGCGGCCGCAGCCGCGGAGTTGCCGCTCGTTACGTGAGTTGCGCTACCAGCGGCGCTCTGGATGCCGGCAAAGGGACCGACCGCGCGCGCTGGGTCGCCGTTGACCAAGCTCGTGCCTCGATCGCCGAAGGCCGGATCCGTCGCAAAGTGGAAGGTACAAGGGCCACGCTGGGAGCCACTGCAGCTTTTCGGTACTGACGAGCTGACGAGCGAGAATTCGCGGTCAGGACCGACCACCGCGATGTTGCCTACGCCCGCGAGCGGAAGCACGCGCTTGCTGGCTGTGCCGTTGGCGAGGAGCACGGAGGATTTGAGCGCCGCTTCTTCGCTGAGCGCCTCATGAGCCGTGCTGGTTGCGATCGAGCCCGCGGTCAGCGTGGAGGTGGTTTGCTTCAGGCCCCACTGGCTGCCGGTGGCGGCCTTGAAGCGGAATTTCTGAGTCAGCACGCGCTTGGCCGCTTCTTCGACCAGCGCTTGGTCCGCTCGTGCCAACGTGGTCGGCGAGTAGTGGAAAGTCCACGGCCGTTCGATATCGAGGCCAGCTTGCACGGCTTCGATCGTCAGCTGCTGCGCCGTGGTGTCGTCCGGAATGTTCTGATCGCCGGGCATGCCGGCGAAGTCGCTGAGCACGAAGCCCCGGAAACCGATGCCGTTCTGCTCGACGGGTGCCTTCAGAATGTCTCTCAGCAGGTGCTTGTTCTGTGTGCTCTTGATGCCATTGATCTTGTTGTAGGACGCCATGATGCAGCCGACGCCGCCGTCCTGAACGACCATCTCGAAGTGACGCCCGTAGATCTCACGCAAGGTCTGCTCGTTCATGAGCGCGTCTTGACTCGAGCGAAATTTCTCGATGTTGTTGGCCGCAAAGTGCTTGGCGCAGCCCAGCACGTACTCTTGCAGGCCCACCGTGAAGGCCGTCGCCATGCGACCGATGTAATACATGTCCTCGCCGTAGGTCTCCTGCGTGCGACCCCAATAGGGATGTCGGACGATGTTCATGGTGGGGCCGAACAGCACGTTATTCAGGGAAGCCGCGGTTTCGTCACCGATGGCCTCGCCGATTCGCTTTTCGAGCTCGAGATCCCAGGAAGCAGCGCGCAGCGATGGAGCGGGGAACACCGTGGCGAAATCTTTACCGTCGTCGCTGCGGTTCTTCTGCCCGGCCTCGAGATTCACCCCGCGAGCTCCGTCGCGGAAGTTGAAGCCGCGGATCGTGACGCCACCGCTGATGTTGGTATTGGCCGTGCGCGAGGTGTCGAAGAAGTCGAAGGCGCCGACAGGGAGACCGAGCAGCTGCGTGGCCTTTTCGCCCGAAGTCATCGCCGAGAGTGTTGCCTGGACGGCCTCGGTCACCTCTTTCGACTCGGCGTATGGCTGCATGAAAGCAGCATCGAACTGCTGCGAAGCAACCGCTTTGCACGCAAACTGGGGGCTTTGCCCGCTCGCCCCAGAGAGCCCCGCGCTGTTGCCAGTAGCGCCACTGCCGACGTTGCCCAGATTGCCGCTGGCGCCGCTGCTCGCCCCGCTCGAGTTCGCATTGCCGGCGCCGGCGTTGCCGCTACCCCCGCGCGAATTGGAGGTCGACTCTTCTCTCGTGAGCGAGCGACCGCCGCAGGCAGCAGCCAGCGCGAAAAATAAGACTGTGGCCGCAGAGCGGTTCGCGGCCAAAGAGCGGTTAAGGGGCACCGAGCGACTCCTCCAGACTAAACGCCAACGCTTGGAACGGCAGGTCAGGCACCGGATTGAGTTTCTGGATCGACGCCCGCCCGCCCGTTCGCATGTCCGTTGAATTCCCGGATCGTGACTTTCTGATCACGGTAGCGCGAAAAGAAATTCTCTTTCCCTCGCGCCGACCGCTGGGCGAGCCGATCGCCACACGCGGCTAGTGGGCGTCGGCGGCGTGTTGATCGAGCGCGCGGCGCAGCTCGGAGATCAGCGCTTCACGGGTGATGGGCTTGGACAGGACGGCTCTCACGTTCGGGTTCGGCAGATCCACGCTGGAATGCCCGCTGAGCACCAGGATGGGCAGCCGAATGCCGAGTTGCCAGATGCGCTCGATCACTTGCTCCCCGGACAGGCCTGGCATCGAGCGGTCGATCAGCACCGCATCGGCCCGCGCCCCCTGCTCCAGCGCGGCCAACGCTTGCGCGCCGTCTTCGCATTCAATGGCTCGGAAGCCGCTGCGTTCGAGCATTCCGCGCAGCACCCGCCGCACGGCGGATTCGTCGTCGACGAGTAGGATGGTCTCGCTGCCGCTGGGGATCGAACGCCGGTCGGGAGCAGCCGCCGCGACCTTGGGCGCGGGAGCCGCTGGCAGCTCGATCTCGAAGCGACTGCCTTCACCGAGCCGAGTGCTGCATTGAATGGTGCCGCCGTGATCGGTGACAATCGCGTAGGCGCTGGATAGGCCGAGCCCCGTCCCGCGCCCGATGTCTTTGGTCGTGAAGAAGGGTTCGAAGATGCGCGCGCGTACCGCTTCGGTCATGCCCACGCCGTTGTCGCTGATGCTCACGCACACTCGACCCGGGCCTGGCTGCGAGAACTCCACACGCAGGCTTGCCTGTTCGCGCTCGCTTTCCAAGAGTGCGTCGCGCGCGTTCAAACACACGTTCAGCAAAACTTGCTCGATTTGCCCGCAGTTGCCCAACACAGGCGGAACCTCCGCAGGCACGAGCTCGATCTGCAGCTTGCGGTCGAAGGTCGAGCGACACATATCGACGATGCGTCGCGCTGCGTCCGTCACATCGAACGCGCTGCGTGTCGCGTTGTCTTGCGGGCGCGCGAACAGCATGAGCTGTCGCACCATCTCGGCCGCACGCATCGAAGCGTGCTCGACGTCCGTCAAACGCTCCGCGACGGCTCCCGTCGCGAGCTCTCGGCACTCCGCCACGTTCGGCAAGATCACGCTCAGCGCGTTGTTCAAGTTGTGCGCGATGCCCGCGGTCAAGCGACCCACGGCTTGAATGCGCTGTGCTTGGGCTAGATCGGCCTCGAGCTCCTTGCGTTCGGTGACATCCAGCACGCCGCCGCGTAACGCCTCGAGCTTTCCTTGCTCGTCGAACTCAGCCACGCCCTTGGCGATGACGTGTCGAATCTTCCCGTCCGGGCGCACGATGCGATACGCCATTCCGTCGTAGACGCCGGTCTGCACGTAGCGAGCGATGGTCTCGGCCGCCTCGGCGCGGTCCTCGGGGTGGACCAGCTCCAAATATTCCTCACGGCGGCGCGGCGCATTTTGGGGCTCGACGCCGAAGATGCCGCACAAGGCTTCGTCCCAAAACAGTTCATCTCGCCGTAGCCACCACGTCCACGTGCCAACGCCGCTCGCTAGCAGAGAGAGCCGCGCGCTGCTCTCTCGTTCACGCAGCGCCTGTTCCTGTGCCTTGCGCTGGGTCACGTCCGTGCTGGTCACCAGCATGAACACGACCTCGCCTCCGTCTCGCACGGGCACGAGCCGCGAGTCCCACCAGTTATTGAGGACGGACCGAAGCTCGATGCTCGTCGGCTCGCCCGATCGAAAGCATTCTTCGAACGCGTTGCGGAAGCGTTCACGATATTCGGGGTCGACTGCGGCCAGACACTCCGTGCCGATGTAGTCGGCGGCGTTCTGCCCCTCTTCGGCGCGATTGACGTAGA
>Ga0315912_10006942_pt1 | contig 10038 bp, 8 predicted proteins | sample VfabasoilMG_FD_204469 | JGI IMG/M metagenome (GOLD analysis project Ga0315912, IMG submission 204469) | Garden soil microbial communities collected in Santa Monica, California, United States - V. faba soil | ecosystem: Environmental > Terrestrial > Soil > Garden | place: USA: California... | reverse complement strand
TGGATGTTTTCGTGAGCGAGGCGTGGCGTGGGCAAGGCCTCGGGCGCGCGCTCGTCGGCTTCGCGCTCGAGCACCCCGACCTCTCGCTCGTCTACAAGTGGACGCTCGCGACGGCCGATGCTCACGGCGTCTATCGTGGCGTCGGCTTCCGCGAGCTTCCCGAGCCGAGCCGCTGGATGGGCCTCGAACGCCAGCGCGGCTGGCTTCCCGAGAGCCGCACGGACTAGACTCCGCCCCGCTCGCCTCGGCACGCTTTGCCCGGCGTGCGACGGCAATGAAAGACGACGACGCGCTCCGCTACCACTCGATGGGCCGCCCGGGGAAGATCGAGGTCGTCTCGACCAAGCCGATCGCGTCCCAGCTCGACCTTTCGCTCGCCTACACGCCAGGCGTCGCCGCCCCGTGCCGCGAGATCGCCGCCGACCCCGAAAAGGTGAACCTCTACACGGCGCGCCGGAATCTCGTGGCCGTGGTGACGAACGGCACGGCGGTGCTCGGGCTCGGCAACCTGGGACCGCGGGCCGCCAAGCCCGTGATGGAGGGCAAGGCCGTCCTCTTCAAGCGCTTCGCCGACATCGACGTGTTCGACATCGAGGTCGACGAGACCGACCCGATGCGCTTCGTCGACATCGTGGCGGCGCTCGAGCCGACGTTCGGCGGCATCAACCTCGAGGACATTCGCGCGCCGGAGTGCTTCGTGATCGAGCGAGCGCTGCGCGAGCGCATGGCGATCCCGGTCTTTCACGACGACCAGCACGGTACCGCCATCATCTCCACCGCGGCGCTGCGCAACGCCGCCGAGCTGCAGGAGAAACCGCTCGACACGCTCCACGTGTGCTGCATCGGCGCCGGGGCGGCGGCGACGAGCTGCATGCAGATGTGGGTACGGCTCGGCATCCGGCGCGAAAACATCACGATGGTCGACGTGAACGGCGTGCTCGTCGAGGGCCGGGCGGATCTCGACGAATTTCGCGCGAGCTTCGCCCGACCGAAGAGCGACTCACGGCGCACGCTGGCCGAAGCGCTGGTCGACGCCGACGTGATGCTGGGGCTCTCCGCCGGCGGCCTCGTGACCCCCGCGATGCTGAAGACGATGGCGAAGAAGCCCATCGTCTTCGCCCTCGCCAACCCCGATCCGGAGATCGGCTACGACGAAGCGCTCCGGGCGCGCCCCGACGCCGTCGTCGCGAGCGGACGCAGCGACTTCCCGAACCAGGTCAACAACGTGCTCGGGTTCCCCTTCGTGTTCCGCGGTGCGCTCGACGTCCGTGCGCGCTCGGTGAGCGAAGAGATGAAGCTTGCCGCCGCCGAAGCACTCGCCGAGCTCTCGCGCGAGGACGTGACGGACGAGGTGTTGCGCGCCTACGGCCGGCAGCGCATGAGCTTCGGCCGCGACTACCTGATCCCGAAGCCCTTCGACAACCGCGTCCTTTACTGGGTGGCCCCTGCCGTGGCCAAGGCCGCGATGGCCTCGGGCGTCGCGCGCGAGACGCTCGACGTGGAAGAGTACAAGGAGCGCCTCTACCGCACGATCTCGCCGACCCGGCGCGTGCTCTGGAACATCACGGAGGCGGTGAAGTCGAAGAAGAAGCGCATCGTGTTCCCGGAGGGGGATAGCGACGCCATCCTGCGCGCAGCTCACGCCGTGCTCGAAGCCGGCATCGCCGAGCCGATCCTGCTCGGTGCGAAGGAGCGCATCCGCGAGCACGCCGAGCGCCTCGGCTTCGATCTCCCGGCCACGAACATCGTGGACCCCCGCGAAAGCCACAAGCTCGACGCGTACGTGGAGAGCTACTGGCAAAAGCGCCAGCGGCGGGGCGTCACGCGCCTCGCCGCGCTCAAGGAGCTCCGCCGCTCGCGCACGGCGTTCGGCATGGTGATGGTGGCGGAGGGCGACGCCGACGGGCTCGTCGCCGGCGTGCGTCAGCCGTACCCGGCGACGATCCGCCCCGCGCTCCAGATCGTCGGCATGCGAGCCGGCGTGCGGCGCGCCGCCGGCATGTATCTGGTCGTCACCAAGCAGGGCGTGCGTTTCCTCGCCGACACGACCATCAACATCGAGCCCGACGCCGAGGCCCTGGCCGAGATCGCGCTCCTCGCCGCCGATGCCGTGTCCGAGCTCGGCCTCGAGCCGCGCGTGGCCATGCTCTCGTTCTCGAACTTCGGCGACGCCCCCCACCCGCAGTCGAGGAAGGTCGCCGAAGCGACGGCCAGCGTGCAAAGGCAGCGCCCGGAGCTGATGATCGACGGCGAGATGCAGGCGAACATCGCGCTCGACGAAGAGGCACGCGCCGTTTACCCGTTCTCGAAGCTCAAGGGCAGCGCCAACGTGCTCATTTTCCCGAACCTCGATGCCGGCAACGCGGCCTACAAGCTGCTCGCCGTGACGGGAAACGCCGACGTGATTGGCCCCATGGTGCTCGGCCTGCGGCGGCCGGTGAACGTCCTGCAGCAGGGCGCGAGCGTGGACGCCATCGTGCACATGACGGCGATCACGGCCTCGCAGGCGATCCGGCTCGACACGAGGTAGCTCTGGAGCACACCTGGACGCGCTCTACATCGCGTTCGCGGGCGTCGAGTGCGGCGGGATGTCCAGCTCGAGCGTCCGCGGCTCGGGGACCGGACGTCCGCGCTTCGCGTCGCTGAACCACGCGCTCGCGTAAGCTGCGAGCGCGGTGGTAACGACGAGCGTCGCGACCACGAGCGCAGCGATACTGCCGGCGGCAACGAGCGAAACGACGACGAAATGAGCCATGGGGGTTTCTCCTTGCTGCGCGGGTGATGGGTGAGACCTCGAGCGCGACCCGGTGGAGCCAGCGCTCGGGGCCTCCGACAGGGTCCATTGCGCGTTCCGTGCCAACACCCCGCGTCGACGGAAATACCCCAGGAAGCGCGCGCTCGCCCTTCGCCCGGCGACGGAAGCACCGTCGGGACTGGAAAACGAGCGGGCCCCGGCTCGACCATGGCCGGCCAGTGGCCTCCCCAGAGCTCGGACGAAGGCCGCGAGCGTGGCGTTTCCATGCCCGCACGTCGGGTCAGCGACACGGTGCGCCGCGGCATGGCGCTTGCTGAAGGAGTCGAGCACCCCCAACCCGGAGTCGCTTCAATGAATCGGATGCTCATGCTCGGAACCCTGATCGTCGCGTGCAACCTGGCCGGCTGCGCCACTCAGATCGACGACCCGCTGCCGGCGTCCTTCGCAGGCGACGCGAGCGGCGACAGTCTCCGTCGCATCGACACCGACCAGATCTTCCCCAAGGAGGAAGTGCAGCATCCGGTCCCCGCCATGCCGTCTGCACCGTCGGAAACGCTCGACCCCACCGAGCACCTCGACTGGAACGACCTGCTCGCCTGCCTTTCCTGCGCCGCCGAAAGGTACAAGGCGAAAGCCAGCGCAGCGCGCGTGCGTTGACGCAGCTCTCGAACCGCGGGCGCTATCCCTTGAACTGCCGCGCGTCCACGCCGTAGCGCTCGAGCCAGCGCCGGATCTGGTTCCGATGGATCCCGAGCCGACGTGCCGCGCCGACCACGTTTCCCCCCTCCGCGGCCAGCGCCGCCGCCACCTCGTCGGCCGGGAAATCGGGGGCGCGCGGGCCGGCACTCTGGCTGACGATCCGGGCTCCGGCATTCGCGCCCAGGGCATCCGGGGTGAGCACCTTCCGCTCCTCTGCACAGGCCGCCGCCACGCAGCGACGCACCTCGGCTCGGAGCTCGCGGACGTTGCCGGGCCACGCCCGCAGCGCGCACGCTTCGATGAACGCCGCGCTCACCTCGAGCGTCAGAGGCACCCCCGCCTGCTCGATGACCGCCTGAACGTGGCAGGGGATCTCCTCGATGCGCTCGCGCAGCGGCGGCAGCCGAACCTCGGGTTGGCCAATCCGGAAATACAGATCTTCGCGAAAGCGCCCCGCCGCCACCTCTTGCCGGAGGTCCCGCCAGGTCGCAGCGCAGATGCGCACCTCCACCCGCTCCGGGCTCGTCGCCCCCAGGCGAATCACCTCGTGCGTCTCGAGCACGCGCAGGAGCTTGGTTTGCACCTCGGCGGGAAGCTCCGCGATCTCGTCCAGAAATAGCGTTCCTCCGTCGGCCGCTTGAACGTGACCCGGAGCATCCGTCGCGCCGGAGAACGCGCCGCGACGCGCGCCGAAGAGCAGCCGCTCCGCGAGATCCTTGGGGATGGTGGCGCAGTTGACCGCCACGAACGGAGCACCGAGCTTCGGTCCGGCCTCGTGAAAGACGTTGGCAGCGATCTCCTTGCCCGCCCCGCTCTCGCCCGAGATGAGCAAAGAGCTCAGAACCTCGGCCCGACGCGAGAGGGCGACCGCTTCGAGCACGCGGCGCAAGGCGGGTCCGCTCACCACCCCCTGCTGGAACCCGAGGCCGTAGCGCTCGAAGCCGACCGTATCGGCGAGCGGCAGCAGGAGAGCACCGCCGATGCGCAGCAGTGATCCGGCGGGGACCGGACGTGCGCCCGCGAAGCGCTTCCCGCGCACGAACGAGCCGTTGCGGCTTTCGAGATCCTCGGCGACCCAGTCCCCACGCTCGAACGAGAGCCGGACGTGCTTCCTCGAGATGGCCGCGTCGAGAGCGCCCTCCTCGGCCAGCTCCAAGCGACCGAGCTCGAGTGGCGTGCCCCTCCAGCGAACGATCCGACAGCGCGCGCGGTGATTCGCGAAGACGACGACGACGCCCGGCACCGGGGCGGCTTCGTGGGGTTCTGCGCCCTCGTCCGCGATCTGCGTGATGGTGGTGGCGTGCCCGCTCACCGAACGACTATAGCCAAGAGGAGGCGGTGCTTGGCATAGGCATTTCGTTAGGGCAAGAGCGCGCCCGGAGGACGCGACGGCGAGAGCCCGCTACCCACGCCGGTCGAGCGGCGCGCGCTATCCCACCGCTCGGGGGCGCTCAGCGCGCGGCGACCGGAGTGCCCGTCGACGTCCTCACGCCTTCGGCCACGAGACCCGAGTTGTGCGCGAGCTCGACGTCGACACCGGCGCGGCCCATGCCATCGAAGAACCCGTACGTGGTGGAGAGCCGCGGGTTGTGCGTGACACTGGCCTGCCGAACGTGCTCGAGCCGTCGAAGTGCGCCGGCGTTGATGAGCGCCGCGTTGTGGTGGATCTCGAGGCGATTCACGCTGCGGAGCTGCTCGAGACCGGCAAGCGAGTAGAGGCGGCTCGTGTGCTCGATCGTGAGTGTGCCCTCGACACTGCGCACCGACGCGAGCGGGGCGAGCGAGGTGACGCCGTAGAGCGCGAGATCGCCGGCGATGGTGCGACAGCCCCGGTACTCCGCGAGCTCGGCGTCGTGCAGGACGATGCCGCCGCCACAGCTAGCGACGTGTGCGGTCGCGGGCGTTTTCGCAACACCCGCGCTGGAACATGCTGCTGACACGGTACATAGAAAATACAGAGCGATGCGGTTCATGATTTTCCTCCTCGGCCCCAGCCTGACCCTGGCTGCGTTTCGTCCAGGCGCCGACTACGTTAACGCAGCTGCACCAAACTTTTACACCCAAATCGGATCGTTGCTCAAGTTTTCGGGTGCCGTGTCACTGGAATGCCCGAAATCAGAGCAGCACGCCTGCCACGCAAGCGACCAGATTCGTGGTCAAAAGGCCCCCGATCATCGCGCGCAGCGAGAGCCGCGCGAGGTCGCTGCGCCGCCCGGGGGCCAGGCTCGAGTACCCGCCGATCTGGACCCCGATGCTGCCGAAGTTCGCGAAGCCGCAGAGGGCATAGCTCGCCAGCAGGCGGCCTCGCTCGCTGAGCCAGCTCGGGTCCTTGGCGAGCATCTCGCTCAGGTGCGAGTAGGCGACGAACTCGTTCAGCACCGTTTTTTGCCCGAGCAAGCTGCCGAGCTTGCTCACGTCACCACTCGGCACGCCGAGCAGCCACGCGAGCGGCGCAAAAACCCAGCCGAGCACGAGCTCGAGGCTCAGCGCGCGGCCGAGGACATGAGCCCCGACCCAGCCGAGCGCGGCGTTCGCGCAGGCGGTGAAGGCGAGGAACACGAGCAGCATCGCCCCGACGTTCACCGCGAGCCTCAAGCCGTCGCTCGCGCCGCCGGCGATCGCGTCGAGCACGTTCGCGGTCGTGCGGGGGATCTTGACCCGGAGCTCGCCGCCCGTCTCCGGCACTTCGGTCTCGGGCAACATCAGCTTGGCTACGACCAGCGACGCCGGCGCGCTCATGACGCTGCACGCGATCAGGTGCCCGGCGATGCCGGGCACCGCGCCGCTCAGCATGGCAACGTAGGCCGCGAGCACGCCACCCCCGGTCGTCGCGAAGCCGGCCACCATGCAGGCGTTGAGCTCGGATAGCGTCATCGTCGGAAGGTAGGGCCGGATCGCGAGCGGCGCCTCGGTTTGCCCCACGAACACGTCGGCCACGGTGGAGAAGCTCTCCGCCCCGCTCACTCCGAGCGACCGCGCGAGCGCGCGCCCGAGCCGCTCGATCACGAAGGGCATGACTCCGTAATGGTAGAGGATGGCCATCAGCGCCGAGAAGAAGAGGATCGTCGGCAACACCTGAACCGCGAAGACGAAGCCGAACGCGCGCTCGTCGGCGAGCTTGCCGAACAGGAACAGCGCCCCCTCGTGGCTGAAGCCGAGCAGCCGCTCGACCGCGCTGTTGGCGAGCGAGAACAAACCCCGCACCGGCGTCCGCAACACCAGGAGGGCGATCAGCAAGAGGACCAGCACGCCCGTGCCGATGGTGCGAAAGCTCACCTTGTGCCTGCGCCCCGAGGGACAGAGCGCGAACGCCAGCGCGAGCATCGTGACCGCGCCGATCAAGCTCACCAGCCGCTCGGGCATCGACCGCAGCATACACGGCTCGATCACCCCTCGCGCGGCTTGCGGCTTGCCTCCCACTCCTCGAGCGTCGAAGGCCAATCGCCCTTCAAGAGCTTCGAGAGCGAGCGATCGGCGAGCACCTTGCCACCCGTCTGGCAGCGCGCGCAGTAGTTCGACTCGTTCTCGGCGTGGACGATGCGCTGGACGGGGGCGCCGCACACCGGGCAGGGCTCGCGGTAGCGACCGTGGACGGCCATCTCCGGGCGAAACGCCGTGACCTTGGTCGGAAAGGCGTCACCGGTCTGGGCTGCGAGGCGTTCGACCCACTCGCGGAGGACGTCCCGCATCGCCGCGTGCAGCCGCTCGAGCTCTTGCTCCGTGAGGCGTGTCGTCCATTTCAGTGGCGAGAGTCGCGCGCGATGCAGGATCTCGTCGGAATAGGCGTTGCCGATGCCGGAGAGAACCCGAGGGTCGGTGAGCGTGCGCTTGACGGTGTGATTCTCGCGCGTGAGCGCCGCGCGAAACGTAGGCAGATCGATCGCGAACGGATCGAGCCCGCCCGGGTCGTGGGCACGGAGCGCATCCCGACCGCGTACGACGTGGAGGGATGCGCGCTTCTTCTTGCTCGCTTCGGTGAGAACGAGCGTCGCATGCTCGAAGTCGAACGCGGCGAGGGCGATCTTGCCACCCGGTTTCGTGTCGAGCTTCGGCGGCTCGTACCACTGGAAGCGCCCCGCGATCATCAGATGAATCACGAGAAAGAGCTCCACCTCGAGCTCGAGCACGATGCGTTTGCCGAGCCGCGTGACGCCGAGCACCTTCCGGCCCCCGGACTCGGCCAAGGGGGTCTCGAAGGAACGCAGCAGAAACGGTGAGAAGAGCCGGACTCGTGTGAGCGTGCGACCGACGAGCCGGCGTTCGAGCGCGGTGATGTAGAGCGCGACGTCGGGAAGCTCGGGCATGCGATCCGGGTTCTTGTATTCGTGTTCGGGCGGCCTGGGCTACGCTAGCCCGAAGCATGGACGGCGACGGGCCCTTTTGGCGTTCGGGCAGCGTGCTCCTGTCGCTCGGCGTCCTCGTCTTGGTCGTCGTCCTCGACGTGGTGCTCCGGCACCTCGGGGGAACGCCCGCGAACTTCACGCTCTTCCTCGGGCGCTTCCATCCGCTCGCCGTGCACCTGCCCATCGGCGTCGTGCTCCTCGTCGGCGCGGCCGAGCTCGCCACGCTTTCGCCCCGCCTCCGGCTCCGGCTCGACCCGGCCATCGGGCTCGCGCTCGTACCGCTCGTCGTGGTGACCGCGGGCACGTTCCTCTTCGGCCACCTGCTCGCTCGCAGCGGTGACTACGCCCCGCGCCTGCTCGCCTCGCACCGCCAGGCCGAGCTCTTCGCCGCGGTCGGCGTCTGCCTGTTTCCGCTCGCCTGGGCGTACCAGGGGGAGCGCGCGACGAACCGTGCCCGCTCGGTCTACCGCGCCGTGCTGGGGCTCACGCTGCTCACGCTGACGGCCGGCGCGCACTTCGGCGGGACGCTCACGCACGGCGACGGCTACCTCACGCACCATGCACCCGCGCCCCTGCGTGGCCTCCTCGGGGCCAGGGAACCCAGGCTCGCGGCAAGCGCAGCTCCGGCTCCGAAACCGGTCGAGCCACGGCTGTTCGCCGACGCGGTCCAGCCGATTCTCCGCGAGCGCTGCGTGCCGTGCCACGGCTCCGAAAAAATGAAGGCCGAGCTCCGCCTCGACTCGCTGAACGCGATCCTGAAGGGGGGCGAGGACGGCAGTGTCGTCACGCCCGGCGCCCCCGACGACAGCTCGCTCGTGACGCGCATGGAGCTCCCGAAGGACGACGAGGACCACATGCCGCCCGAAGAGAAGCCCCAGCCATCACCCGCCGAGGTGCTGCTGATCCGCTTCTGGGTGGAGCGCGGCGCGGACGACCGCCTGCTCGTCCGCGACCTCCTGCTCCCCGCCGAAGCCAGAAAAGCTCTCGACAGCGTCCCGACCGGCAAGCCGCCAACGGCCCCGACGGCCTCGACGACCCCCACGCCCTCGTCCGCCCCATTGCGCCCACGCTGAAACCGCCCCGCGCGGCGGGCTCGTCCACGCCGCTCGCCGATCGGTGGCATGCTGCCCGAAGCTCGGGCTCCCGCCCCTTTGCGGAGCCCCTGACCCGAAGATGTCCGACGAATCCTTTGCAGCACTGATGAAGCAGGCCGTGAGCCACGGCTCCGCCACGGGCCGACGCCTCCACACGGGAGAGGTCGTGCGCGTGAAGGTGATCCAGGTGGCTGGCGACAGTGTGTTCGTCGATGCCGGCACGCCCGGCGACGGACGCATCCTGCGCTCCGAGCTGCTCGGTGAGGACGACCAGATGCTCGTCGCCATCGGCAGCACGCTCGAGGCGACGGTCGTGGATCCGCGCCCCGACGGTCCGCGCTTGAGCGTGTCGCGCCGCGCGCTCGTGGAGGAGCAGCGCCGAGCGGCGCGCGCCGAGTCCTTCGCCCGCGTGACGCCCGGCGCCGAGCTCGAGGGAACGGTGAGCGCCTACAACCGCCACGGCGCGCTCATCGATCTCGACGGCATCGAGGGCTTCGTCCACCTCTCCGAGCTCGCCTGGCGCCGCGTCGAGCGCGCGGAAGACGCCGTGCAGCTCGGCGAACGCGTGCGCGCGCGGGTCCTCAGTGTGGAAGACTCCGAGCGTGGCCCGCGCGTGAAGCTCTCGCTGCGCGCACTGCAGACGCCCGATCCCGTCGCAGCGCCCGCGCCCGACGAGGTGCTGAAGGCGAAGGTCATCGCCAGCGTCGGTGGCGGCATCACGGTCCAGACCAGCAAGGGCGACGGCTTCATCCGGCTCGCCGAGCTCGGGCTGCCGCCAGGGGCGGACCACCGCCGCGCCTTTCCCGCCGGCAAGGAGCTCGACGTCGTGCTGGTGACGAACGCGGGCGGCCGGCTGCGCTTCAGCGCGACGCAGGTCGCGCGCGTCGAGGAGCGCAAGAACTTCCGCGATTACGGCGCCGCGGCGCCGCAGGGCGGAAGCTTCGGTCACCTCGGCGATCTCCTGCGGGAACGCCTCGGCCTGCCACCCGCCGAGCCGGAGCCGCCGCCCGCCAAGGTTGCGCCGGCGTCACCCGCCGCTCCGTCGCCCGCGGCACCGGCTCCGACCGCCGCCGCGAAGCCCGCCGCTCCGATCGCCGCGGCGCCGCCCGCGCGCCCCGCACCCGAAAGGACCCCGCCGAAACCCGCG
>Ga0315912_10006941_pt1 | contig 10038 bp, 8 predicted proteins | sample VfabasoilMG_FD_204469 | JGI IMG/M metagenome (GOLD analysis project Ga0315912, IMG submission 204469) | Garden soil microbial communities collected in Santa Monica, California, United States - V. faba soil | ecosystem: Environmental > Terrestrial > Soil > Garden | place: USA: California... | reverse complement strand
TTGAGCTGTACGCGAAACGTGGTGTTGGGCAGGGTCTCGATGACCTCACCTTCCATCTGGATCGCGTCGTCTTTGCTCATGTGTCCTGCTTGCCCCGGAAAGGCCGCGAATTCTGCATAAACCCGCGTCCCAAATCAAATGACCGGGCCTCAGTTGCCCAACTACTGCCCGGAACCTACCGGGAGGGCAGGTAGCGAAGGAACTCCGCCCTGGGCATGGGCCGGCTGCCCATGCTGCGCAGGTGCGCGGAAGGCATCTGGCAGTCAATCAGGGCAATACCCCTTGACGCGCACTGCCGCGCCAGCCACGCCAGGGCCACCTTGGAGGCATTGTCCTGGCGGCTGAACATGGATTCCCCACTGAACACCCGTCCGCTGCGCACTCCGTACAGTCCCCCGGCCAGCTCCTCTCCCGACCAGACCTCGATGCTCGAGGCCACGCCCATCGCGTGCAGTTGCCCGTAGGCCGCGCGCATCTCCGGCGTGATCCAGGTACCGCGCCCGGTGCCACGCGACGCGGCGCAGCCATCGATGACGGCGCCGAAGTCGCGGTTCTCGGTGACGGCGAACACGCCGCGCGCCAGCACGCGTCGCAGCGTGCGCGATACATGCAGTTCGTCCGGGACCAGCACCTCGCGTGGATCCGGCGACCACCACATCACCGGCTCCCCCGGGGAGTACCACGGAAAGATGCCGCGCCGGTAGGCCGCGATCAGCCGCTCCGGAGAGAGGTCTCCGCCGGCAGCCAGCAATCCCTGTGGTTCCTCCAGCGCGCGGCTCACGGGTGGAAAGGCCGTGGGAGGATCGGCCGGCTGGAGCCAGGTGATCCGCTTCATCGACGACGCCCTTGCCTGTATCCGTTCATGTGCGCCGGTAGGGCACGTGCTCGTTGACGGCTGCCGCGTAACTTTCGACCGAGTCGGCCTCCCGCCGCAGGAAGTCGGCAATGGCGGCCCGGAAACGCTCGTCGGCGATGTAGTGCGCGGACCAGCTCTGGCTGGGTACGAAGCCGCGCGCGATCTTGTGCTCACCCTGGGTTCCGGGCTCGAAGCGCGACAGGCCGTGCTCGATGCAGAACTCGACTCCCTGGTGGTAGCACAGCTCGAAGTGGAGGCTGTGATGGTTGCCCCTGGCGCCCCAGTAGCGGCCGAACAGGGCGTCGGGTCCGACGATGAAGACTGCTGCGGCCACCGGCTCGGTGCCGTGCAGCGCCAGCTTGACCATCAGTGCATCGCCGAGCGTGCCGGCGATCTCCTGGAAGAAGGCCAGGTTCAGATACGGTTCATGCCCGTGGGCATGGAATGTGGCTGCATGAACGCGGTACACGAAGCGAAGCTGCTCGCCGGTCAGCTCGGCGCCACGCAGCGTGGCGATGTGCAGGCCCGCCTCCTCGATGCGCCGGCGTTCGCGGCGGACCTGCTTGCGCTTTTCCGATCGAAACCCCGCCAGGTATTCCTCGAAGCTGCCGTAGCCTGCATTGTGCCAGTGGAACTGCACGTCGCTGCGCAGCAGCCAGCCACGCGCGGCGAAGCATTCGCGTTCCGTTTCGCCGATGAAGGTGGCATGCGCCGAAGAAAGTTGCTGCGCCGTGCAGCGTTCCTCCAGCGCCGCGATCATCTGCTCGGCGATCGCAGCATCGCTGCCCGGTGCCAGCAGCAGTCGCGCGCTGTTGATGGGGGAAAAGGGCACCGCGCACTGCAGCTTGGGATAGTAGGCCAGGCCGTGCCGTGCATAAGCCTGCGCCCAGCCGAAGTCGAAGACGAACTCACCCCAGGAATGGGTCTTGCGATACACGGGCGCGGCGGCCCGGAGGTGGCTGCCCTCGAACAGCGCCAGATGCGCCGGAGTCCAGCCGCTGCCGCGACCCACGCAGCCGGTGTGTTCCAGCGCCGCCAGGAACTCGTGCCGCAGGAAGGGGCACTCTGCGCCGCGCAGCGCATTCCAGTCCGCGGCCGGCACCTCGTCGATGGCGCTCAGCTCGCGGAATCCGCTCATCGGTTCAGTGACCGCTCAATGACCCAGGGATTCCAGGTACTTGTCGGCGTCGAGCGCAGCCATGCATCCGGAACCGGCCGAGGTGATGGCCTGGCGGTACACCGAATCAGCCACGTCGCCCGCGGCGAATACACCGGGGATGGTGGTCGCGGTGGCATTGCCATCCGTGCCGCTGTGGACCTTGAGGTAGCCACCGCGCATCTCGAGCTGGCCTTCGAAGAGGCCCGTGTTGGGCGCATGACCAATGGCGATGAACACGCCGGTAACCGGCAGGGTTTCCGTGCCGCTGCCTTCGGTGGCGCGGATGCGAAGCCCGGCGACACCGGCATCGTCGCCCAGCACTTCGTCGACGGCGTGATTCCACCGGATGCTCACCTTGCCGTCCTTCACGCGGTCCATCAGACGGTCCTGGAGGATCTTCTCGCCGCGCAGCCGGTCGCGCCGGTGCACCAGAGTCACATGCGCGGCGATATTCGACAGGTACAGCGCCTCCTCGATGGCGGTGTTGCCGCCGCCGATCACCGCGACCCGCTGGCCGCGGAAGAAGAAGCCATCGCAGGTGGCGCAGGCGGACACGCCCTTGCCGCGGTAGGCATCTTCCGACGGCAGGCCGAGATACTTCGCCGCGGCTCCCGTGGCGATGATGAGCGCATCGCAGGTGTAGGTGCCGGAGTCACCGATCAACGTGAAGGGGCGTTCTCCCAGCTTCGCGGTGTGGATGTGATCGTTGATCAGCCGCGCGTTGAAGCGTTCGGCGTGGCGGCGCATGCGATCCATGAGGTCAGGACCCTGCAGCCCCTCCACATCGCCGGGCCAGTTGTCCACTTCCGTGGTGGTCATCAGCTGGCCGCCCTGTTCCAGGCCCGTGATCAGGAGAGGCGAGCGATTCGCGCGCGCCGCGTACACGGCCGCGCTGTAGCCCGCGGGGCCCGAGCCCAGGATGATCAGGCGGCTGTGGATGGGCTGCGTCATGTATAATTTTCTCCGGTACTTGGTAGGCCTATTGTGCCGGCAGGCGCTGCAACCTGCAGCGCGTATTCACATGGAATTCCTTAAGAAGTTGACGGCTTGAGCCAGACATCTTCCCTCTCCGGTGGCGCCCGATTCACGCAGGCGGTGCTGAAGGCGATCCGCGAGAGCATCGCCCTGGCGCTGGCCGTGCTCGCGCTGGTGCTGCTGACCGCGCTGTTTACCTATTCGAACGCCGACCCGGGCTGGTCCTACTCCGGCGAAGGCGGGCCGGTGGAGAACCGCATCGGCCCGTTTGGTGCGCTCGTGTCCGATCTGCTGTTCTTCCTCTTCGGCCGTCCCGCGTACCTGTTGCCCGTCATGGTGCTGGTGGCGGCGTGGCTGCTGTTCCGCAATCGCGCGGCGGAGCTGGCGCCGGTCACGCGCGCCAACGCCGCGGTGCGTGTGGGTGGATTCGTGCTGCTGCTGGCGGCCAGTTGCGGGCTCACCAGTCTCCACTGGACGGGCGAGGGCCTGCGTGCCTCCGCGGGTGGCGTGCTGGGTCAGGCCGTGGGCCTCAATCTGGCTGCCGCGCTGAAGCCGCTGGGCGCGACGCTGCTGCTGCTTGCGGCGTGGATGGCGGGAGCGGCGCTGGCATTCCATGTGTCGTGGCTGGGCGTGATGGACGCCATCGGGCATGGCTTCTGGCGCGGCCTCTCGTGGCTGAAGTCCTGGTGGTCGTCGCGTCGCGACGTGGCCGATGGCCAGGAGCGCAAGCGCGTGCGGCAGGAAGCCGTCAAGCAGGAGCAGAAAAAGAAGACCTCGCCTCGCGTCGCGCCGGTGATCGAGCAGCCGGCACCCGCCGTCGAGCGCAGCGAACGCGCGCAGCAGGAGCGCCAGGTCACGTTGTTCGACGCGCCCAAGTCAGGCGAGCTGCCCTCGATGAGCCTGCTCGATGACCCGCCCGAGCGTGTTGCTGCGTATTCGCCCGACGCGCTCGAGGCCATGTCGCGGCTGGTGGAGATCAAGCTGCGCGACTTCGGCGTCGAGGTGGAAGTCGTGGCCGTGCATCCCGGCCCGGTGGTCACGCGCTTCGAGATGCAGCCTGCTCCGGGCGTGAAGGTCAGCCAGATCTCCGGCCTCGCCAAGGACCTGGCGCGCGCGCTGTCCGCGATCTCCGTGCGCGTGGTGGAGGTCATCCCGGGCAAGTCGGTGATGGGCCTGGAGATACCGAACGAGAAGCGCGAGATGGTCGTGCTCGGCGAGATCATCAAGTCGCAGTCCTACGACGACGTCAATTCGCCGCTGGCGCTGGCGCTGGGCAAGGACATCGGCGGCAACCCCATCGTCGCGGACCTCGCGCGCATGCCGCACCTGCTGATCGCCGGCACCACCGGGTCCGGCAAGTCGGTAGGCATCAACGCCATGGTGCTGAGCCTGCTGTACAAGAGCACCGCCGAGCACGTGCGGCTGATCATGATCGACCCGAAGATGCTGGAGCTGTCGGTCTACGAGGGCATTCCGCACCTGCTGGCGCCGGTGGTCACCGACATGAAGCAGGCCGCCAATGCGCTGCGCTGGAGCGTGGCTGAGATGGAGCGGCGCTACCAGCTCATGGCGGCACTGGGGGTGCGCAACATCTCCGGCTACAATCGCAAGGTGCGCGACGCACTGGAGGCCGGCAAGCCCATCAAGGATCCGGTGATGATGCAGTACGCGTCCACCGATCCCACCTTCGACCAGAAGCTGATTCCGGATCTCGCGCCGCTGCCCTACATCGTCGTCATCATCGACGAGCTCGCCGACCTGATGATGATCGTCGGCAAGAAGGTCGAGGAGCTCATCGCGCGCCTGGCGCAGAAGGCGCGTGCTTCGGGCATCCACCTGATCCTTGCCACGCAGCGTCCTTCGGTGGACGTGATCACCGGCCTGATCAAGGCCAACATCCCCACCCGCATTGCCTTCCAGGTCTCCGCGAAGGTGGATTCGAGAACCATCCTGGATCAAGGCGGCGCGGAGTCGCTGCTGGGACATGGCGACATGCTGTATCTGCCGCCCGGGACCTCGCTGCCCAACCGCGTACACGGCGCGTTCGTGTCCGACGAAGAAGTGCATCGCGTCGTCAATGCGCTCAAGACGGCAGATCCGCCCAATTACATCGAGGAAGTGCTGTCGGGCCCGTCCGCGCCCATCCCTGGGATCAGTGGCGAGTCCGACGGGACCCCCGGCATGCCGGGGGGCGATGCCGAGCAGGATGCCCTGTATGACGAGGCCGTGAAGATCGTCATCAGTGAACGCAAGCCCTCCATCTCCTATGTGCAGCGGCGACTGAAGATCGGCTACAACCGCTCCGCGCGGCTGCTCGAAGCCATGGAGGCGGCCGGTGTGGTCGGTCCGCTGCAGCCCAATGGCTCCAGGGAAGTTCTGGTGCCAGGAGGCAATGGTGAAGACTGATCGGCGCAGGATGCTGCTCGCGCTGGGCGTGGCTATCCTGGGTGCGGTGTGGATGGTGGGAGCGATGCCAGCCCGCGCGGCGACCCCGGGCACGGCGCTCGATGCCTACCTCGAGGGATTGAAGACCTGGTCGGCTGCCTTTTCGCAGACCGTGGTCGATGCGCGCGGCAAGCAGGTGAGCACCGGCCGAGGGCGGCTGCTGATCGTGCGGCCGGGCCGGTTCCGCTGGGAGTCGGCGCCCGAAGGTGCCGGCGAATCCGCGCAGTTGCTGGTGGCCGACGGGCGCAACCTGTGGTTCCTCGATCGCGACCTGGAGCAGGTGACCGTCAAGCCGCAGAGCGAGGCGTTGCCGCAGTCACCAGCCATGCTGCTCGCGGGCGGCGGCGAATTGCGTTCCGCATTCCAGGTGCAGGCCGATGGCCGGCGCGAAGGCCTCGACTGGGTGGTGGCGCGTCCGCTCGATCCGGCCTCGGATTTCCGCGAGGCGCGCTTCGGTTTCGCCCGCAATGAACTGCAACGGCTGGTCGTGGTGGACAAGCTGGGCCAGCGCTCCACCCTGCTGTTCACCGACGTGAAGCGCAATGCGGCCGTGGATGCGGCACTGGTGACGTTCACGCCGCCCCCTGGTGCCGACCTGATCGGCAAGCCGCTGGCTCCGTGAAGCCGGTCGTCGTTCCCGGGCTGCGGTATCCGCGGCTGTGGATCGCCGTCGGACTGACGGTGGCTGCGGCGATCGCCGTGACCAGCCTGGTTCCCAGCAAGGATCTGCCGGAAATCAAGGTCTCCGACAAGATCGAACACCTGGTGGCCTATGTGGCGCTGGGTTTCTGTTTCGCGAGCGTGGTCGTGCGCCGCGACTGGTTCTGGCTGGTGCTGGCGCTGCTGGGTTTCGGCGCGCTGATCGAAGTAGCCCAGGGGCTGATGTCCTTCGGTCGCAGTGCCGATGTGTGGGATCTGGTCGCCGACGCCGCAGGCATTGCCATCGGGCTGTTGCTGGCGCTCACGCCCCTGGGCGGATGGGCGCGGTGGCTGGAAGCCAGGCTCCTGCGGGTACGTGCGTGAGAGAGCCGCTGCGTCCGCTGGCGGACCGGATGCGGCCACGCTTCATCGATGAGGTTGTCGGCCAGCGCCACCTGCTGGCGCCGGGGCGCGCGCTGCGTTCCGCGCTGGAGCGTGGGCAACTGCATTCCATGATCCTGTGGGGCCCGCCGGGCACGGGCAAGACCACGCTGGCGCGGCTATTCGCCGGTGCCGTCGATGCGGAGTTCATCGCGCTGTCGGCGGTGATGGCGGGAGTCAAGGACATCCGCGCGGCGGTGGAGGAGGCGCGGCGCTGGCGGGAGCAGGGCCGCGCTACCGTGCTGTTCCTCGACGAGGTGCATCGCTTCAACAAGGCGCAACAGGACCTGTTCCTGCCGTTTGTAGAGGACGGCACCATCGTGTTCATTGGTGCCACCACGGAGAACCCCTCCTTCGAGGTCGTGGGTGCGTTGTTGTCCCGCGCGCGCGTCTACGTACTGAAGCCGCTGGGTCCACCGGAACTGGAATCGCTGCTTCGAACCGCCGTTGCGGATCGTGAGCGAGGCCTGGGTGGACGCGCCCCGGGTGGTGGGGACTATGCGGTCGAGGCAGAGGCCATGCAGGCCATGGTGGCGGCAGCCGACGGAGACGCCCGGCGCGCGCTGGGCCTCCTCGAAACCGCCGCCGACCTGTCTGTGGAAGGTCGCATCGGGGCGGCGCAGATCCAGGACCTCGCAGCCGGAATGCGCCGCCGCTTCGACAAGGGCGGCGACCAGTTCTACGACCAGATCTCGGCGCTGCACAAGGCCGTGCGCGGCAGCGATCCGGATGCATCGCTTTACTGGCTGGCCCGCATGCTGGATGGCGGCTGCGATCCGGTGTATCTCGCCAGGCGCATCACTCGCATGGCCGTGGAGGACATTGGTCTGGCCGATCCGCGTGCGCTGCCCATGGCACTGGAAGCCTGGGAGGCATACGAGCGGCTCGGTGCGCCGGAAGGTGAGCTGGCGCTGGCGCAATGCGTGGTGTTCCTGGCGGTGGCTCCGAAGAGCAACGCCGTGTACACCGCGTATGGCGCGGCCCGCGAGGACGTGGCGAAGTTCGGCTCGCTCGAGGTACCGGCGCGCTTCCGCAACGCGCCCACACGCCTGATGAAGGAGCTGGGCCATGGCGCCGGTTATCGCTATGCCCATGACGAGGCCGAGGCTTATGCCGCGGGGGAGCGCTATCTCCCCGATGAACTGCCCGACCGGCGCTATTATTCGCCCGTCCAGCGCGGGTTCGAGATCCGCATCGCCGAGGCCATGGCCAGGCGCCGCGCCATGGATCCCGAGAAGAACGAGTCCGACAGGAAACAGAAGTGATCGATCCGAAATTGCTGCGGGCTTCGCCCGATGCCGTGGCCGCCAACCTGGCGCGCCGCGGTTTCCGCCTTGACGTCCAGTCGCTGGCCGCCCTCGAGGAGCGCCGCAAGAGCGCACAGATCGAGGCCGACCGGCTCCGAGCGGAGCGCAATGCCACCGCAAAGCAGGTGGGCATGGCCAAGGGCAAGGGCGAGGACACCGCGCCGCTGATCGCGCGGGGCGAGCAGCTCGCTCAGCAGCTGGTCAGCGCGGAAGCAGCCATCACCGCGATACAGGCGGAGCTCGATGCCCTGCAGATGGGTCTTCCCAACCTGCTTCAGGACAGCGTGCCCAACGGCGCGGATGAGACCGCCAACGTGGAACTGCGCCGCTGGGGAACGCCGCGGCAGTTCGATTTCCCGCCGCGTGATCATGTGGAGCTTGGCGAGGCGCTGGATCGTGGCATGGACTTCGAGGCCGCCTCGCGCATTGCCGGCGCGCGATTCGTCGTGCTGCGCCACCAGGTCGCTAGGCTGCATCGCGCGCTGGCGCAGTTCATGCTCGACCTGCATTCGCGCGAGCATGGTTACACCGAGGTCTATGTGCCGTACATGGCCTCGGCAGAATGCTTCCGTGGCACGGGCCAGCTCCCGAAGTTCGAGCATGACCAGTTCGCCGTGCGCAGCGAGCAGCCCATGTACCTCATCCCCACAGCCGAAGTCCCGGTGACCAACCTGGTACGCGAGCAGATCCTGGAGGCCAATGCGCTGCCGCTGAAGCTGGTCGCGCACACTCCGTGCTTCCGGGCCGAGGCAGGCTCGGCGGGCAAGGACACGCGCGGCATGATCCGTCAGCACCAGTTCGACAAGGTCGAGATCGTGCAGATCGTGGAGCCGGCGAAATCCGACGCGGCGCATGAGGAACTCACCGCACATGCCGAGGCCGTGCTGCAGCGCCTGGAACTGCCGTACCGCGTGGTTGCACTGTGTGGTGGCGACATCGGGTTCTCGAGCTCGAAGACCTATGACCTGGAAGTGTGGCTGCCGGCCCAGCAGCGTTACCGGGAAATTTCCTCGTGCAGCAATTTCGGGGATTTCCAGGCGCGTCGCATGCACGCCCGCTGGCGCAATCCCGCCACGGGCAAGCCCGAGCCGCTGCATACGCTGAACGGCTCCGGAGTGGCAGTGGGCAGGGCACTGGTGGCGGTGCTCGAGAATGGCCAGAACGCGGACGGGTCCATCAACCTGCCGCTGGCGTTGCAGTCCTACTTCGGCGCCGCAAGGATCGAGGCTCAGCCCGTCCGGTCATGATGAAGCGCGCCGCGCTGCTGGTTGTCATCTGCGCCGTCATGGTCTCGCTGCCAGGCTGCGCGCGCAGGGACAACGAAGCGAAGGCGGTTCAGGCCAGCGCGCAAACCCCCGGCGGACCACTCGAGAAGCGGCCCCGCAATGCCACGGCTTATGAGCCGATGTTCCCGGACCAGACCCGCGCACCGGGCGTGACCACCGCCGCGGCGCTGAAAGTAGACATCATCGCCAAAGGGCTGCAGCTGCCCTGGGCCGTCGAGCCTTTGCCGGATGGACGCCTGCTGGTCACCGAAAAGCCCGGGCAACTGCGCATCGTCACGATGACAGGGAGCATCTCCGCGCCGGTCACGGGTGTGCCTGCGGTGCGATTCAGCGGGCAGGCGGGCCTGCTGGACGTGGCCCTGGATCCGGACTACGCGAACAACCACCTGATTTATCTCTGCTATTCCGAGCAGCGCGATGGCGGCAGTGGCATCGCGCTGGCAAAGGCGAGGCTGGTGGAGCCTAGCAACGGATCTGAAGCGCACCTGGAAGAGGTGCGGGTCATTTTTCGCGCCATGCCCACCATCGAGTCGGACAGGCAGCTCGGATCGCGCATCGCCTTCGGCAAGGACGGCAAGCTCTATCTCACGCTGGGTGAGCGCGGGATCGATGAAGCCGTGGGTCAGGCGCAGAACCTGCACAGTGACTTCGGCAAAGTGGCGCGACTGAATCCGGATGGCAGCGTCCCGGCAGACAATCCCTTCGTGGGGCGAGCCGATGTGCTGCCCGAGATCTGGAGCTACGGGCATCGGGACGCGCAGTCGCTGGCGGTAGATGGCGCCACAGGCAAGATCTGGTCGATTGAACATGGACCGCGCGGCGGCGACGAGCTCAATCTCATTCAGCGTGGCGCCAATTACGGCTGGCCGATCATCTGCTATGGCATTGATTATTCGGGCGCCAAGGTCGGCGAGGGCATCACGCAGAAGG